>Ga0247760_1001042_pt1 | contig 27780 bp, 4 predicted proteins | sample UWRJL171409R4_FD_179936 | JGI IMG/M metagenome (GOLD analysis project Ga0247760, IMG submission 179936) | Plant litter microbial communities from Arlington Agricultural Research Station in Wisconsin, United States - UWRJ-L171-409R-4 | ecosystem: Environmental > Terrestrial > Plant litter >... | reverse complement strand
ACTAGTTCTTTACTTTAGAGGATAATATCTATTACGTTACGAGGTCTAGGTTTTAGGTAGTACCTTAGCTCCTTCCCCTCTAGTATTACCGGGTAGACTAGAATCTAAGTTATAAACTTAATTTGCGCTCTACCTCGTAATTAACCGCTAGGCCAAGAGCTAGCGAAGCGGTAAAAGTCGTCTGGCGTTTTATAAGCGCTAGAGACTATTTAGCTATCTTAGACTATCCGAAAGATAGACCTTAACCTTATTCCCGTGTAGCATAGTTAGGTTGTCGTCCGGCTAAGCTTCTCCTTATCGCTCGAACTCGAGCTTAAGCTTAGCTAGACGCTTAATCTTTATCCTGGCCGGCTCGAAGAGGGGATCGTACGAGTTATTGGCAGCGGTGGTAATAGCTTTAAAATTAAAGGATAATATTAAATGCCGCGTTCCTAGATTCCGGGCCCGGCGTCCTGGATCCCGGATCCCGGGCGCCGGCGGGTGGCTGGTGCGGCGTGACTCCGGGTAGGCTAGTGCGCTGAAAAGCCCGGCCACTAACAGACGTTGCGACTTATCTACGTCCGGTTTCTTCGGCGTAATCCCGACAGTACAAAACTAGTAGGGCGCTGTAATTAAAGCTAGTCTTATTAAACTACGACGGAGGCTACCTAACCGCCATGCCCCAGGCCCGCTACCCGTATCGCCCCGCGGGTCCGATGCAATGTCCTTCTTGCCCCGCACAGAGTCAAGAAGTACGGAGTCGGGCGGCTCTGCAGCTTTAACTAATCCGAATTTCTGCCGGTGGGCATGTCCGAGCCCAAACTAGAATTACCCCAGCTCAGCCACCGGCCCGGTGGCTCCGCTCGTGCACAGACCCCTGGCTACAGGGGAACCTGTACATAAGAATTACGTTCCATAAGAATTTTCGCCTTATAAGAATTATTTTTCGGCCACGGACCGATTTTAGCTGTAGAATAAGAATTTCCTGGATTTTGGAATAATTCTTCCAGATCCGGCTGACTAAGCCACCAAAATTCTTATGGTCAGGGAGGGTTAGGGTTAGAATTACCCCTCTTAACCCCGCGTCAGGGCCCACATTCGCGCATTCTTTGGCTTCTAAGCTCTAAAAACACTGGAATATTTACTTATTCTTATAAATAACGCGTTTATTCTTCCTACCGCCAATCCAAGGCCTTCTTTCTTCCTACCACTAATCTAAAACGTTATTTTCTAAATTATACAGCCGCCCGTAAGAATACTCGAAAAAACTGTAAGTTCTGGCTTTTTCCTTTTCTTCTTACACCTCTTTATTAATCCCCACACTTTAGTTACAATTCCAACGATCTGTTTACTACTATAAATGCCCTTAAAAAGTAATTACTAGTTTTTAATAAGAAACGGAAGTAAGTACACTAATATACTTATTAAAATTAATACCTTAAGTAACAGTAAGTAACTACATAGGCCTTTTAAAAGTTCTAATACTTATTTACACAGTTAATAGTTTATAAGATTTTTAAAGACCGTTACCTTTACCTTAACGAAATATCCTTTCCTTACGGCGTTTCTAAAGCCTTTTAAAGCGTTATTACTGATTTTCCTATCCTTAAAGTTACTTTATTTAAATAATATATCTAAATAAAGACTTTTAAGTTACTAATTACTAATAACATAATCTATAAAGCTGCCTATACTCTTTAATAACAAATACTAGAGTTCTAACTCCTCTTAAAGCTTAAGTGGTTAAACAGTTAGCTAAATAAGTTTAAAAAGCACTATTACATTAAGTAATATAAATAAAGTAATAAGGTAGCCTTTATAAACATTATAAGGAGTAAGGAAAAGATTATTTAGATTTACGGGTTAATTAGTAATTACGTTAGCTATAATGTTTATAACATTAATAAAACAGGGTTATTCTAGCTTTAGGCTTTAGATAATACCTTTATAATAAAGGTATAGTTTAATATTAAAAAAAAAGAAAAATAAGATTATATTACTCTTAGTAGTTAACATTAACGGTATTTATAAACTAAACCTTTAAGTTATTGGTTACTTTAAAAATCCCCACCCTTTTAGTAAAAACTCTTATAAAACCCTTAACCTTCCTTTCGTTTAATAGTATAATAAAAAAACGTAAATAATTACAGTAATATTTATTAAGTATTTACGTTAGTTTAATAGCCAGATAGCTAAAAAGAAGGTACTTTTACTTATTAATGGTTTTTTAACCCACATTAACGTAATTAAATAATTATAAGGTATAAGAGGCCTTTAAGGCTTAAGGCTTTAAAATATAAAGGTTAAAGTTTTATTATTAAACATTACCTTTATTTATTAACTTATAAATTAAGGTATTATTAATAACCTTAAGGTTTATTACTAAAAGTATTAGCTGTAATAAATAGTTTTTTAAACACTTATTAACATTAATTTAATTAAAAACATTATTATTTTAACAGCTATTTAATAATTGTTGCAAAGTAGCGTCTCTGAGCCTGTAGTACAGTGCTGCAGAGGCTGTAAGCCTCTGTAGTACAGAGGACTTACAGGGCACTCAAGGGAAGTAAGTGCACGCACAGTCTGGCCGGAGGCCTACTGCAGTGGAAGAAAAGAAGGTAGAAAGGAGTGGAGTTGTTGATTGTTGTTCTACGCTTAGTAGCACCCCCAGTAAGTAGTACTTCTGGATAGGGACTAAGCAATTACAGTAGCCGGGGCTAACTGTAGATACAGGGGATGTTCTCCCTGTAAGGTACAACAGCAGAGCTTAATAAGGTGCTGAGGGAGAAAGAGTTGTTGTTCAGTCTAACTACCTACAATACAGGAGAGAAGAGGGCCTATTATAGGCTGTGGGAGGTTCTGGAATGGAATTCGAGAACCTTCGACTACTAATACTACTAATACAAGAAAGGAATAGTGCTGTAGAGGGCTGTGGAGCCACTGTAACCTTCTGTGGTTCCAGGAGGTTCGGTGGGCTTCTACAGCTTATAAATCAACCTCTGGAATCCTCTGGATTCAAGAGGTTGATTCAGGGGCTTCAAGGGGCTCCGGAAACCTATTTCCGGCCTCTTGGCAATGGGAACTCCGAGCCTTCTAGAAGGTTCGGTGCGTACCCTATGGCTGTGCACTCTATGCCAGCCACACGCTCTCCTTCACCATGGCTACTGCGTACCCTATAGCCACAGTGGTTCCGGAGGCTATACTTCAACAATAATACCTTAATACCTGTTATAAAGTAGCGTCTTTAAGCCTGTACTATAATACTGTAAAGGTTATAAGCCTTTATAGTATAGAGGACTTGCAGGGCACTTAAGGGAAGAAAGTGCACGTATAGTTTAGCTAAAGGCCTACTGTAATAGAAGAAAAGAAGGTAAAAAGGAGTGGAGTTATTGATTGTTGTTTAGTCTAACTACTTATAATACAGGAGAGGAGAGGGCTTATTATAGGCTGTAAGAGGTTCTGGAATGGAATTCCAGAACCTTCTACTACTTTTACTACTAATATAAAGAAGGAATAGTGCTGTAGAGGACTGTGGAGCTACTGTAACCTTCTGTGGTTCTAAGAGGTTTGGTGGGCTTTTACATCTTATAAATTAACCTCTGGAATCCTCTGGATTCAGGGGGTTGATTTAGGGGCTTTAGAAGGCTCTGGAAACCTATTTCCGGCCTTTTGGCAATGGGAGCTCTGAACCTTTTAAAAGGTTTAGTATGTACCTTATAACTACGTGCTTTATGTTAGCCATATGCTTTCCTTCACCATTATTATTATGTACCTTATAGTTATAGTGGTTCTGGAGGTTATACTTTAATAATACTTAAAGGAATAATATAAACACAGAGATTATCATTAATTATTAAAGGTATTCTTAGCTCTTTAAGCCTTATTACAGCCTTAAACAATACCCCTTTAAATACTTTAAAAAGGCCTACATTTATTAATTAGTTAAATAGCTATAGGTAGTTAGTAGGATAAAAAAGGTGATAAATATTACTTACTTTATTAATCTGCCAGAGGAAACTGTTATTAATTCTAATAATAACCTCCTGTAACAGATCACTAAGACTTTTTCTAAGGCCTGTAAGTTAGCTAAAAAAGACAAAAAGCAGCAGGTTTTACAGCTAATTTTTATTACTGTTACATTACAGGTTATTAACCTACTTATACAGTTTAAGGTCTAGGAAGGGGGTGTAGATCTAGCGGCTTTAGAGCAGGTACGACGGAGAGTTACGGAGGTCCGGCTCTAAAGGGCTGGCAATTAGGCTTAAGGCACCTTAAAGGCCTTCTTCTAGACAGATTCGCAATAAAATTCTACCTCTCACAGTCTAACAAACCCTCTCACCAATACTCCAGCCCCTTGCTAAGCCTGCCAAGACCCCTTTTTATAGGGCCTCTGTCCACAAGAATACCCCCCTTATAAGAATTATTTTTCAGTTACGGACCTAATTCTTATATACAGGTTCCCCTGTAACCCCACGTCCGCGTATCGTGGCAGAAAATCCAATTGCCCAACCACTATCGTGCATAAACTTCGGTCGTTAACGCGGGAGCGCAGGTCCTTTGCCCATCTCTGGTTTCCCTGTCCTATAAGCGTCCATTAGCCTATAAATAGTTTCCCGCTAACGGCTAAACAAATTAAAGAAGGCCTGAAGGCGCTATTTAAAACGTCACTAGCGAGGATTTAACTCGATGCCTGGGGCATTAGGAGCGGCAAGGACCGTATATACGAGGGTGAGGAAGGAGAAGTTAGAATAGCACGGGTTACAGTACCACTAGATCTTAATTATTTTAAAGTCGTATACATAGTGACTGTAAACTGACAGGCAAGCCCTATAATGCCAAACCCGGGGGTAGACGGAGACTCTAAACTAGGTTAAGGCCCTGATTCTCAAGAGATATAATATAATTGCTATTCTTCGGCCTCCCTTTCCCGTTTATAGTTATTTTTAGACGGGACGTAGTCCTCTAGTTAAATTTTGTACATTGAGAGAGAAAGGCTAAGGAGGCGACTAGATATATAAAGCTAGACGCCGTATTCCTGGATTTCGGGCCCAGCGTCCTGGATCCCGGATCCGGACGGTGGCGGGCGGCTAGCGGCGTAACTCGGTATAGCTGGGCTAGTATTCCCAGAAGCCCGGCTACCGACTATTAGACGTTGTGCTTTATATACGTACAGCTCGACATTATTCCGACAGCCCGTAAACATGTATAGTACTATATTAAAGACCCTATAGTTGGCATTATGTAAGGAAGGGTAATCCATATTGAGCTAGATGAATGGCAAGCTAGTAACAACTATGTTCGACATATATATTATTTAAGTAACTTTCTCGGCTCCCCACGTAGTGCCCGAGATAGCCCCACACTACCCGGCGTATTAATAGCTATACCGGGATGAACATAACTATTAAGCCGCCCCGGAATACGGTTAATATACCTCTAGGTACCTTATACCTATACCCCATTACCAGGAATTCTTAAGCCATACTCTTTTTTGCTTCCGGGTTCCCGGCTCCAGAGTAGCCGGCTACTAGGTGCCTGCGAAATAAAGCTAACGTAGTCAGCGGTCGCCCTCTTACGCGCGGCCGGCCGCTAAGCGCGGATAGCACCATACCTCGCCTCTTCCGCCTAAAGACCTTCTACCGCGAGGATCTAACCTGGTACAAAGCAGGAAGTAACTAGTAACGAAGCTCTTTAGATACAATCTCTATTAGAGGCGGGAGATTCACTAATCACACGGTTGCAATGGCGCTCATATATCCGCTACCGTTGTAGCCGATTTTTAAGCCTCGCTATAGCGAGTAGTCCGCCCTTACTTTTAGTACGGGGAGATAACTAAATACCGTCTTAGCGCATCCGCGCGGAGTTCTATTTACTTTTACCCCTAAAATTCGTTCGACCTTCTCGTACTACAGGGTTCCATTATCCGGAGTAGCTAAGTTTTCTCTCTTCCGTAAAGATTATAGTATTAGTAAAATACCGAATTTTACTTATCGCTAAAGTCACTTAATCGGCCGTCCCCCTAGGGAGTTTGCTACCGCATTCCGAGGCGGCGGCCTTAAGTATCCGGGTAGATATTATACTAGCTGGAGCGGCGATTTAACGTTCTATATAAAGGCCGCTAAAATAGACAGCCTTATATATCAGCGCTCCAAGCCTTTATATATCTTTTTACTACCTATATATATACTACCGGCGGATATTTTGCCCAGGTTGAGGGTTATACCGCGGCCCCCTACGCTTCTATTCTAAAAGCCTACCTCGCGAGGCTAAGGTCAGAGTAACTATCCTATCCGTCGGAGCTACCGCTAATACCGCGCGAGGGTAAGTCTCTACTTCTTTAGGGGGCTATTTCTATAGCGACGCTTAGAGAACTTCTTATCCCTTTAATACCCTCCTTATTTACCGTAGTAGGGTATCCGGTACCCGTAGTCGAAAGTGTAGAAATCGTAGTATATCGCCCCGCCGGTATCACCTACTACAACCACCTTTATAGCCTCTACGACCGCTACAACCCCTATAGCCTCCGCTTCTACAACTCCTACAACTTCTATAGCCTCTATACTTTATGCTCTAAAAGTGGTACTACGCTAAGCGAATATTAAGCAATATATAGCCAGGAGTACACTACTATAATAATTAAGAATACACCTACTATACACCTAACAGCTAACTAGAAGCGCATCCTTCCTACTTCTTTTACTCGTACGTTAATAATAAAGAAGGCGCTAATACTTATAACTAAATATAGTGCTAAAGCAGCCTATAATATGTTAAAAAGCTAGTAGTAAGTAATATACACGACCCCGGCAATGACCATAGTACCATAACCCGCGATAGCAACGGTAACGAAGCTAATCCTTTCTCTTTTCGGCATAAAGTAGATATTGTAGAAGGTTTTAAGATCCTAGCTAAGCTATAGCGAGTTAGTAATACTAGTAAAGAGCGTATAGTAGGATAGATACTATAACCGCTACATTAGATAAAAGTACCAGGCCTTCCTAAGCGATAAAGAGCGGGTGCGTATAACGGCGGGAAACCCTATTAACTAAGGTTACGAAAAAAGGCGTAAAGAAGGTAAGCGTAAAAATTAAGTTAAGGATTAAGAGAATAGCTATAGAAATAACTAGGATTTGCTTCTACCGCGGTAGCTTCTGCCCGTCCCTAACCCGCCGCCCCCGTAAAACCTCCTATAAGGTCTAGAGAAAATACGACTAGAATAGACATGATAGCATAGATATAGGAATTACGTAGGGCAGGTCGTTCATAATAGTAGTAGTACTATTATCTATATTAAACTCGTTTTTATAGGTAGCCGAGCAAGGAAGATAAGGTAACTATTATAGCTTGCCGGAAAGTATAGTTCGGTTAGGATATATATTAAATTACGGGCTAGTTCCTACGCGGGATAGTTCCTTAATTAGCGAGGACTAAGTGGCGCTCCCGGTTCTCCGATTGTATAGGCCCGGAGGACAACACCCTAGCCTAATAGTGGCGAGGATACGGGTCGGCGGACACGGCAGAGTCGATGCTAGGAGACGGGTTCGCCATAAGCCTGTAAGTAATGCCTGAAATAGGAAACATCCTCCCCACTTACAAGCACTGGACGTGGCTTTCTGAAGTGCATTAGCGGCGAAGATTCCTGGGATAAGCAGCTACACCTGCTAGCAGCGACCGGACATTTAGCAGGTATCCGCGGGGGTGGAGCCGGAGAATGCCAATCATGGAGGTCCTGCAGACACTTATGTTTAGCATGGAGTCTAGAACCCTGTGACCAGCACGGAGTCTGGAACCCTGTGACTAGCACGGAGTCTGGAACCCTGTGACTAGCACGGAGTCTGGAACCCTGTGACCAGCACGGGCGATTCATGCTGATGGGAAGGACCCTCATGGGGATGATCTTGATGGTGGATGAGGATGGCCAGGCACGTACGATCACGGCTAAGCTTGAGCGACATCTGGAGCTGGCTCATCGGTGCACTGAATTTCGGAATGATCTGTAACCCAAGTACCCGAGCTGAGAGTGTACCTCGAGTGCCGATACTGGACTGTCTATTGACTATTGTCTGCGCCGGGATACTGGTATCTGTTGGGGAGTAAGGATCCCGCTGGTTATATAGTATTATTTAACTATAAAACTTATACGTAAACTGTAAGGCTAATAAGGTAGGGAAAAAATATGTAAAGTTAGTAACTATATACTTCCGCCTTGACGGTTATCCGCGTTATTATCTATAGTAAGCTGGTTACCGGTTATGATAGTGTTGGAACTAGTACTTACGCTTAACTTTGCTATAGTGAGGGTAGCGTCCTTAATATTTCTCCGGTAGCTGTATAAGCTGGTGAGGCCCTTCCGTATGCTGGGTAGGCGGTAGTTGCGTTTACAAGATTCGTTTTTGGCGGCTTTAAAAGCTTTTGGATCTTCGCGTTATATCCGTTTTAGTTCGCTATTAGCGAGCGTTATAGTCTCGGTTATTTAGTAAGAGATTTCGTATACTTTTTTAGCGTAGTTACTATATTTTAAGACCTAATACGCCGCGTACTTATATATATTTTACACTTTTTCTAACCCCTTATTAAGGTTGTTATAAATATCTTTTTCTAGTAGGTTAAGCCCGGGAGAGCCTATATTACCCCGGCTATACGCGTTTCTAGTCCGTATATTAGCTTGTAAGTATATTAAGCGCCTAAGAGTAGCTTACGCTATAAGTAGGTTTAGTAATTATATACGTTTCGCGTTTATATATTATAAGTTAGGTACCTTCTTTTCCACTTTACTATCCTTTATAATAGTTAATACAGCTTCGAGCGGGGCGATAGAGCCGTTTATAGGGTTAGGTGTACTAGGCTTAGCTTCCTCCTTATTACTTTCCTCGGGTATTTTAAGTTTAGCTAGCCGCTTAATCTGCGCTACCTTTGCTACTATTTTCGCTTTTCGTATTATATTACGGCTAGTGCTAACGAATTTAATAAAATTTTCGAAGAAGAGCTATAGGTAGCTATTATAGTAAATAATAATTATACGCCGCGTTTTAGGTACCGCCCTCTTGGTACTAATGACTAAATTAGTACGCTTTCGCTTATGTATACAAGCCTGCCCAGCTACGCGGGTTTAGTTTGTTTATTATATAATGGCTAAAGGTAATTAAGGTTTTAATAGGGTACCCGGCGTAGGCTTTCTAGCGGTAAAAGCTATACTAGTAATAATTAAGGTTACTTTAGGTTACGGAATATTACGTAATTTGAAAAATTTTTATAACTTTATTAGTAACGTTAAATACTTTTAGCGTTATTTAATTTAACTATTAAGCATTTTGAGGCGCTTAAGCTAGTTGGGTATATTCGCTACGAGATATTTAAGTACTTTTATTATTACTAAGCCTGTAACGTATTAGTGTGTTTTCTATTTTATTACGGATTTAACTTATTAAGGATATAGGTTAAGTAGTTTTACTTTTAGTAAATTGTAGTTAAGATTAAGTAAAAGAGAGCTAATAAGCGAAAGAAAGGGACGGTTTAAAAGAAAAGATGCTAAAAAGGTTAGTAAAAGTAAAATGGAGAGAATAGAAAGGTTATATCGTTACTCCTTAGGTAGGTAAATAAAGGATAGGAGGACTTAAGAGAACGGTTTTTACTAGGTCTGGCCAGGGTATAGGGTAAAGGTTATAAACTTGATAAATAGCTAATTCTATTCTGAATTTAGTTATTTGGGCGGTATAAAGCTGGAATAAACTCCCTACCCTAAATTTTAACCCTTATTTAGGTTAGCTAAGTAATAGTATTATAGGCTCGTTTATATTACCTTTATTAATAATAAAATAAGTTATTATTATTTGCTAGCGTTAGTGGTATTTTAGCTTAGTATCTAAAGTAAGTTATAGTATAAATAAGGGTATATATATAAGGTGTAAATTTTTAAGGTTAGCGTAAGGGAATTGTAAAAGTAATGTAAAGTTAGGGTGGTAATCCTTAATTAAGTAAAAGTAGACCTATATAGCGTACTCCTTTTAGCGAGACCCGGTTTTTATATTAAAATTACCCAACTTTTTTCTTCCCCTAATATATATTATTTAGTTAATACGGTATAAAGAATATAACCGGCCTACCTATTAAAATTGCTAAGTGTAATTTTTACTTATTAGGACCGTTTACTAACGATATAATGTAAAGGGTACTAATAGCTGGAGTAAGGGTTCTTTATCGTTAACTTATTGGATAGGGAAAATTGTAGTAATATATTATAGAGGGAGTGATTATAGTGTTTAATTTATTTACCGTTTTAGGATACGCTTCTTATATACTTTCCGTCCTATCCCTTTTTTATAAGCCTAAAAGTATAGAAATAAAAGTATCTAACCCTCGCCCTTTAGTATATCCTTTATTACTATACTTTTTATAGAGTTACTAAATTATAAATTATAATTTCTACCGAGCGAGAATTTTTTCTATTAGCCTCCTTTTTAGGTTTATATAAGAGTATAATACCTATATTTAGGTTAGTTCCTAATATTCTCCCTTTCCTAGTAATTAATTATATTTAGTAAGGGTATTTATAGCTTTATTAACGCTTATATTCTCTCCCTAATCGACGCTTATATTTTTACCCTAATATTATACTCCTTTAATTTTATCGACGCTTATTTTTTTACCCTAATATTTAACTTTCTCGATTATACTTTTAATTACTTTAAGGCCTCCTTTAATAACGTTTATAAACGTATTAGTACTACAGTACGCTATTTTAATAAGCGAGAACTTGGGAAAAGTTATGGCGAAAAGGATAACGGATAGCGAGTAAGCGAGAAGGATATAGTAGTAGTATAGATAATACGTAATAAATAGCGAGGTAAGAAGTATATAGGTAATATAAATAATTATATAAGTAGCGATATAAATAGTATATACGGTGAGAAGGATATATATTAAGTTTCCTAATTTTATTTTTAAAAATAAGGGTAGTAGAGGAATAAATAAATAGATTTCCTAAAAGGCCTATATAATTATTATCGAGTCCTAGTTATAATAAGTATTCTTTTTTATCCTTATCCTTATATTTTAGCTTTTATTTATTTAGTTTTTAAAATACTTTTCGCTAAATTTACTAGTTTTTATAAGAAAAGACTTAGCGTTTTTTAGTAGCTCCGCTAGTTATAATCCTTATTAGGCTAAATAGTAATTTTAAACCCTATATATCCGGAGCGTTTAGCCGTTATAAGGATCCTTCCTACTACTATAGGAATCGCAGCCTACCCTACGTTACCTTTTTATACTAAACTTAACCCCTGTAAATTCCGCTTTTAGTTACTATAAAACTTTAATTATTTCCTATTACTATTACGGGAATTAGTTTATTTTCCTACTATTATTACGGGAATTAATCCATCTTCTTATTATTATTATAAAAACTAATCCATTTTCCTACTACTATTATGAACCCATCTTTTTATTAATAATTTTACTTCCCTTTTTTAATTATTATTACTTAATACTATTTAGTATATCCGTAGGTACGGAGAAACTTCTTTACGTTACTAAATTCCCCCCTAATCCTTTTTAAAATGGTTACCCAGATAAAAATATAATAATCCGAACTTATTTACTTTTTCTCCGCTTTTACCGTTCCGAACTTTTTCCCTTAGATAATATATTCTACTATACGCGAAAACTTATTAATATACTTTTTACGTTGCTAAATAATACTTCTAAAAATCGGATTTTAGGGATTATTACTTTATACAAGCGAAAGCGTTTAAATCCTAATACCCTTAAGATAGTAGCTTACGTAGAAGTAGGAAAATTAGCTATTATTACTCTTTAGGTTATTTAGCCCGGGTATTAAGCTAAATTTTTTAATTAAATAAAATTACTTCCCCTTAATAAAATAAAATAGCTATTTTTAATCCTAATTATAATTACCTTATATAAATCTTTTACTAAATATATTAACGAAAATATTACCAACGATTAGGTAAATAGTTAATAGTAACGGACCTTAATTTAGGTAACTTATTAATATTATTTTAAAAATTTTTATATCTACTTACTTATTACCTTTTCCTTAGCTAAACGGAAGGCCCCTTTTAAAGTTAAAAGGAAAAAGAGTAGTAGTAATCCTTTACTACTATATAAGAAGGTAATTGGGAGCTAGGGCTTTAGTAAATCTTATATTTTTTAAAATATTAAAATAGTAAGCTAATAAGCATTTTACATCCTAGGCGCTAATTCCGACTTAATTTTACCTAATTCCCCCAGCGTCTTTAACCTTACCGTCCCCGATTACATCGCACCTTTACCCGCTTACTAGTAAAGTCTATTCACTAATAGCTACTTAAATATTATCAAGTTGGATACTTTTTAATATTCCAGGCTTATATAAAACCCCGTAGCTAGGTTTAGGGCTATACAAAATACGCTTAAGGCGAATTTAGGCGTAATAATATACTTTAATAACTAGTATAGATTAGGGACTTTGGGTAAACGTAAAATATTTCGTTATCCCTTCTCTTAAAATATTTTTTTATATTATTAAGGCTTAATACCTTTATAAATAGTAAAAGGGTTTATATTTATCAAAAAGGATAAAACTATTTATATTAATATATATATTTAGCCTTTACGTATTATAACTTAACCCCTCCCATTATATTAGATCTTTATAAATAATAGGGTTGCTAAGGCTATGTAATTTATTATTATTAAGAAATTCTAAGTAGAATAAACTAAGATTTATAAAATAATTATATATTTTAAAAGAGATTATTTTATATTCGACAAGATCTTCTTTTTAAAAATCTTAGGTAGCTTTAGCAACTTTTAAAACGCCTCGAAATATTATTATAATTATACTACTTAAAAGTTTAATCTACCTATCGCCCTTTACTTATTAATCTAACGGGTATAGATCGCCTAGTGCGTAAAATACTACTTATATATAGTCTTTATAATATATTATGGTTGCTACGGTAATTATAGTTACTAATGAAAATTCGTAGAATATAGGGCGTTTGGCCGAATCGAAGAAGCTATTAGGTATTTCTAAGCTCTTCCAAGCGTCCTTTTACAACTTAATTACTAATAAGTAGTATAAAACCTAATAGTAAGCTTATACTAATTTCTTTATTAACTTTTTATAATTTATACCTATTATAATATACTACTTTACGTTTCGCCGTTTTAATTTATATTGTAACTAAAGTTATATTATCAATCCTATAACGGGGTATTCCAATTAAAGGTACTTAATTTTCGGTAGTAAGATGCGGGGTAAACGTTATCGAAGTTAGGTAACGCGGGATTACCCGGAAGGTACGTGAGAATACGGGATAGCTAGGTTATAGTAAATAGCTTAGTTATTATAGGATTTAAATAGATAAAAAGTAGGGGAAGGGGCTATAATATTAGTTAGGGGAGGTGGACTTTTTATCTTAGGGTTAGGTAGCGATAAGTACCGTAGTAATAACGCTACTAGTAATGTAATAGGAGTAGTATTTAATCTACTATACGTTACTTTTAGTAAAGCCCCCTTATTAGGGGACTTTATTTAGGGTAAACGTATCCGTAGAGTATTTACCCTTATTTTAAGCTGTAAAATAAACGTAGCTAATACGTTAAAAAGTAAGGATTTATAAAAAAGTACCTACTTAAAAGAATACTATTAATATAAATATCTTTAATTAGAAAAGGAGTAGCTATAACCGGTATAGTTAAAATACGGGCTTTAGGAAAGGTAGTTACGGTTAGGTTTATAGATTTATATTTACCCCTATACAGCTCCTACTAGTAAAGTAGTCTAAAGTATTCTTAACGTATATTAAAGTTATTTAGTTCCTTATTACTATAAACCTAAACTTTACCTAGTAGCTAGATCTAAGAACCTACCTAAGTGGTGTAGGTAGAGACTTATAGTACTCTCCGAAAGTATTAGTAGTCCGGAGAGATAACTCCCACTATTACGTAGGATATTAGTTTTAAATCCGGCTAAGTTACTTTATAATTAACGTTCCTAAGTTATTATCGCCTTTATATTTTAGTATCTTTTTATAAAGTTAGGCAATTTTAATTAATTCGCCCTTTTACTTATATAGCTAAACGAGCTTACTTAACGTAATATAGAAAATACTTATCCCTCGGAAAGGTAGTTTTTACCCGCTTTGTAATAATTTACCGCGAGGTTATATTATACCCGGTTAGTTAAGAAGGAGCGAAACCTATCTTCGTAAATATACCCGATAAGCTCTAGCGGTAAAATATTTACCGTTATTTCGTAAGATATAGATAAAATAAAAGTACTTAATACGTTAGTATAGCTAAATATATATATGTTTACGTGCGGGTGCCCTGCGGTTGGTATCGCTTATAGTAGCTTTATATATTAGTTTACTAATAGTATTATTAGGTTAGTTGTACTAGATTCGGATACTATATAGTACTTTTAGGTCCCTTACTTTAGTATTTATATATATTAGTTAAAGGATATACTTTTTAGTACTTTATATTAGAGATTATAATAGGCTTTTATTTATTTCTCCTACTAGAAAGCTTTATTCCTTAAATTTACCGTATTTTACATCTTTTCGATTATATTTTTATGCGTATATAAGCGTTTGCCTATTATTAGTATAAAATATCTTACTAAGGTGAAGTGTAATATATAAATATAGTTGGAAGTAATTACCTATAATAAGTAGTATTTATTTACTAATTTAAAATATACCTTAATCTTAAGCTTGCTAATGCCTCCTTTTATTATAAGATTTTCCTATATAATACTAGGGACGTAAAGAGTTGCGGTCCTTTTTTATGCAATTTTAGTTATTTAAGAGAATTCTTAAATATCGATTATCCCGGAGCGGCTTTAGAGATTTTGTTAATAAAATAAATTAATTAGTACGGATATTTTACGCTTACTTTTTAGGTAGCGTATAGGTATAATTAACGGTTTTATTAAAACGTTAGGAGTATTTGAAGGGTTATTCCGTAACGTATTTTTAATAAAACTAATTAGAAGCTTCTTATTTTATTCTATTATTGGGATATTTATAGGCGTTAGTTTTATTAGGATAGTAAAGGATTGCTATAAGGAGCGTTATTTATACCTTAAGTTATAAAGTATAAGTAAGCACTTCGCTAGATATCTTTTACTATACTTTATACTATTTACTACCCCCTATTTTTAATTAATTGTATAAGCGCTAATCCGCGGGTTTTAGGCGGGTAATTCTGGGATAATATAATGGTAGGTTGTATAAAGCTCGCCTTATATACTATATTACTAGGTAAGACGGTAAGCGAATGGGTTAAAGTATTAAAGTTGCAAATTAGGGAATAAATAGGGGGATAAGGGTTATTAGCTAGTTATAAGGGGGCTAAATATACTATTATATTTTAAAAATATACTGGTATATAGGGTGGCCTTTTTAGATTTAAGGGGTTGGTGATTAGTAGGTACTAGAGGTTACCTACTATAGCTTTATATCAGTTCTTTGCGATAGTACAGTTTAAGGTTTGCGAAAAGTCCCTTTACTTGTAATTAGAATATAATCGATTTTAACTTAATAAAATAGGTTATAAATAAGCCTGCTTTTGCTTTAGAATAGCGAGATTGATTACTTTGGTTTTAGCGTTCTTATCTTCGGTATAAAAGTTATTTATCGTTTAACGTTACGCTAAGGGTTTATTAACGCTTATATATTCGGATTTATAAACGCCCCCGGAGTTATAGAATAGGTGATTGGTATAAGTAATAACCTAAGCAAAATCCGGCCGTAAGGTTGCAACTGGGCCTTAAGTATCCAAGTAATATTAGTAGCTATATTTTTACAGGCTGTGGTATGCTAGCTAGTATACCAACCTTAACGACGGATTGGATAGATTGGATTGACTTGTAGTAAATTAGTTTGGGGTGTTAGTAATGAATTGTTAAGATATAATAGGGTGAGAAAATAAATTTGTTCCCGTAATGGTGGTGGGAAAATGGACTTGTTCCCGTAATAGTAGTGGGAAAATGGATTTATTCCCGCAGTAGTAGTGGGAAAATGGATTCGTTCCCGTAATAGTAGTGGGAAAATATACCGCTTTTAACGCTATTATATAAAGCGGAGTTATAGGGTAGGGAAGGGGTATACCCTGGGGTGTATATAGGGTAGGGTTTAGGATCGTTAAATAAGCCTACCGATAAGGCCCCTAGAACTTCGTAATTAACCGTATATATTTTAAACGTTACTTTACTTATCGTTAAGGACCGGCGGTTCTTAATAGGCTATATTTAAATAACCTAATTAAAACGTAAGAATAAGGGAAAAAAGTAGAGGATATTTACAAGTTTAGGTAATTTACTACTTATTTATTCCTTTTATATTATCTATATCCTCTTTTTTTTTTTTAAATTGCTTAATATAGCTTCCCTAAGCAGAAAATAAGATTCGAATAACCTATTACCCCCTAAAATAATATAACCCTTAAAAAAACAACTTTCGAAATGCAAATAGCCTTGTAAATAAAAATAATATTATAATTAAATATCCGAAATCGCTTTTAAGCTAAAATAATCTTTAAGTTTAATTTCGTAATCGAAATTATTAGTATATTTAAAAAAGAACTAACGTAGCTACGTTAAGAGAATACCCCTAAAGGATAAATACTAATAGCTAATTTAAAGTTACTATTAAACGTTAATAAGTAATCATTCTTTCCGATTTAATTATATTATAGCTTAATAAAAACTAACAAACGCCCTAGCTATTAATCCAACCTCCAAGTAATAGGCCGAGGTAAATAAGTTTTTTATAAAAAAAGGTATTAGATTATTAGCGCTTCGTTATACTAATTAGAAGATTATACCCGCTATATTTATACTTAGGAAGCTATTATTAACCGGGAAGATTATATATTAAGTTTCGAGTAACTTATTAGGGATAGGTTCCTCCTTTTTAGGTCTTAGTAACGGCTTAGAAGGAGTCCTAAACCTTAATTAATAGCTTAGCTTTTAGATTTTATAATATAATACTATTCCCTACCTACCGCGCGGTACCTATAGTAGTAATTAACCTATAAGGATTAATAAAGGATACTATTAAAGTAAGGTATATTACTTACCTCGTAGCTATTAATATCTATAAGGAGTAATAAAGGGGTAATACAGTAATTAAAGTCTAGGATTAAGGCCCGGTTAATTAGAATTAGTTAAAAAGAGACGGCTATTTTTAGCTCTTTAGGGGAAGACCTAATAGGCTAGTAGATTATTTATTATAATTACTTTAAGGATTATTAAGTTAAAGAGGTTAATTTACTAATTATAACAACCTTAATATATATATTAGCTTTAACTTTCCAGTCCCCGAAAGGATAAAGGGGGTATAGTTTTAAAAACTTATAATTTGGAAGTCTCCTATAAGTATTGTTAAGTATATATAATAGCGTATATACGTTTACCTACCGTTACCCCCTTTTTTTATAATTATAATTTTTTTTTCTTTAGTAAAACTCCCCGGAATAAACTACTAGTTTTGGAAAACCCGTAACGGCAGGGGCCTAAAAAACCCTCCTTTATACGTTTATTTGCCGAATATAGGGTAGTAATGTAAATTCCAAATTCTTATTTATTTTTACTATAATTTTCGCTACTTTACTTTAGCTAGTTACCTAAAATATAGGGGGAGAGCCTTAATCCTAATTTAGGTATATAATCCTTATATAGTTGTTTTAAATTATATATTATAATAAGTTTCGCGATAGTAAGTTATCGTTAGCTTATCGTATTTAATAAGAGGAGGTAGGCTAGGTTTTTTAGTAGGTTAATAAATTGGTTTGCGTTTAGTAATAGCGGGGAGCTTACTGCTAAGTTGCTTTAAAAAGTATTTAATTAAAAAGTATCGTTATAAGTAATCCTACCTAACTACCAGCTTTATATACCTTAGGTACTTCCGATATATATAACTAATGTTAATTAATTATTTAATTCCTTTATTAGCTAAGCTTTACTCTAATTCGAGTATTGGTGGGTATTTAGGTAATAGGGCTGAGAAATAGTAGTTTGTTTTAAAGCCGATTTTGTATAGTTTTAGTTATAGGATTGCTACTAGCCCCGGTTCTTTATTTAACTTAGAAGGGCCGGATATATAACGGGGAGAGGAAGAAACGTTTATAGTAATAGTTAAGGAGTATAAAGTTTTTGAGAATTAAAGGTAAAGGGGATAAATTCTCCTATATTTATTATTAACTTAAATTTACAAATATTATAACCTTTTATAAGAGAGTTCTAGTTAGAATTTATACTCTAAGTTGTAGTAAGCGTACGTTAATAGGATAATTATTTACGATATGTAATTTAGGGGTTTTATTAGTATAGTGCTATTTAGGCTTTAATATGTAAAGTTAGCTTTATAAGGCTGTATTATTTAGGTAAAGATAGGTTGGTATAATACCTTGGTTGCCTTACTGGAGTTATGGCTTGTAGTTTGTATAACCTGCCTGTTTTTATGGGATAAAACTCCTGGGCTAGTTGTTTTATTTACCGTTTACGGTAAATAGCTGTATTATACTAGAATTTAATAGTCCGAATCTTATAATGGCAGATTATACTAAAAACGGTTTTATAAACCTGCTTATAAGATTTAGTAAGCTTGGCGATATTTAGATTTGTACTAAACCTAAGTGCGAAGTAGAGTTATTAATTAAGAGTTATTAAGAGATTAATACTACTTAGGAATTAATAACCCCCGAAAATAGCTTCTCTATCCGGACCTATATTTAATAAGATTTTACTATAGAAGACTCTACTATAGAAATAGCAGTCTTTTCTTTGCTTATTAGTTAACTGTGTGTATAGTATTACGTAGTGTAGTTATTAAAACCTTTGTTTAGTTTGACTCTAATGCGTTTTGAAGTAGGGGCTCCTTTTGACGTTGCGATATAGAGCTAGTACCTGAGAAACCGTGCCTATTATAGTTAGTATTTATATTATAGTTGCTCCTCGAATATTAAAGTAAAGGCCGAAGAGCTACTACGAGCGTAATATGCTTAATTTTAGCTGGGTTAGCCGCTAGATATATACGATTTTATTCCCGTCCCTATTAAACTGTAATAGCTAATATTTAAGCTAATATAGGATAGAGCTATTATTACTAGAGTTATCGTTTTTAGATTTATTATCTCTAGTATTATTATCTCTAGTGTTATCGTTTTCAGAGTTATCGTCTTTGGCGGTATCTTTACTAGTATTATTTCTAGTACTATTTACGTCTTTAGTATCTTAGCTAGATAACGGTACGGCTAGCGTTTATACTATATTGTTAATTATATTAAATAAGACTAAGAACGAAGATATACTTTTATACGCCCTTAGTTATTAATTATGCAAGGACCCTAAGTTAATTAAGTAGTTAGAGATAAAACTTATATCCCAGGAGCAACTTGTCGCTAAGGTTAAAGGTATTTACGCTAGCCTTATTATAGTTGAAAATAAATATATTAAGGTAGACGCCGCTTAGAATATTTAAGCTAACCCGCTAAATACCGCTTAGAATACTTAAGCCGACTTGCCAAATACTGCTTAGAATACTTAAGCCGACTCGCTAGATATTGCTCAGAACACTTAAGTAAGCCCGCCAGATACCGCTTAGAATACTTAAGCTAACTTGCCAAATACTGCTCAGAACACTTAAGCCGACCCGCTAGACACCGCTTAGAACACTTAAGTAAGCCCGCTAGATACCGCTCAGAACACTTAAGCCAATCCGCTAAATACGAAACTTAACAACGAATAAACTGGGGGTACCGATCTTGGGGACCTTTTAGATGCTCCAGGGCGTGATAGTATTCTCAGCGATGTGCCGAATAGTGGTGGTTTTAACGGTGAGAATGGTGGTTTTGGCGAGAAGGGTGGTTTTGGTAAGAAGGGTGATTTTAACTATAAGAAGGGCGGTTTTGGTGGGAAGGGTGGGTTTGTCCGCTGCAGATTTTTCCTTGTTCTTTTCGTCCTCTTTTACCTTATCCTCGTCCTTCTCGCCATTTATTTCCAAATTAGAGTTCTCTCCTTTTAAGCTTTTTAATTTTTTATTATTAATAAAAAATATCTCGTAAGCGTATAATAAATGGTATAACGTTAGCCTAGGTTATAACGAACGAAAAACGTTAGCTATAGAAAATTAAAGTAATTTAGGGGTAATTAAATATTAAAATGGGGTAACTTAGGTAACTACTCCGTATAAGTAGTACCTTTAACTGATTTTAGCGGGGGAGGATTAGTAAACTCTCCTATATAAATACCAGGCGCCTTATTTACGTTAGTTTAAACTACTCTACTTCTTCGCTTCTATAATCGATATTATCGATTAATATTTTAAGGGGTATATAAGTAGGGGAGGTGGGATAAAGCGATGCGAAGAAGTAGCGTGAGAGGTTGCGGTTTGAATTTTGCATACGCCTTGTCCTTTAATAAATTCCTATATTTCCTGCCTTTAATAGTACCCTTCCTAACCAATATTATTACCCTTTTTTAACCCCTGGTTCCTTTGAGAATAAAAGATATTAAGTTAGGCGATTATCCTCCCGGCTTATTTTCAGCCTTAAGATTATTATAGTTTGTAAAAACGGGGTTACTTTTACTATTACGAAGTACGGAATAATACTTTTGGTGAACGGATTAGTATATTAAACGCCGAAATTAAGGCCGGTATTAAATAAAGTATTAAGGAAGGGTTGGTTAATAAAACGGTAATACGATTTTTGTATTAGGTATTAATAGTAAGATTATAAAGTACGGTATTTATAATGAGCTTATAGTAATTGTAAGAAAATTAGAGACGCTAATATTTTTATTAATATTTAGGGGTAAATAAAGGAGGGATAAACTACTTTTAATTAAGCTATAAGGGGCGGGTTAATATTAAGGATCGCTAAAATAAAGCTAGGAGCTAGGACGGCGTAATTAATTATTAAACTAAGTAAGAGACGGAGTATTTAAGGGGCTGTTAAAAAATATGTGCGAAATAATCGCTAGGCCAAAGGCCGTATATATACTCCCTACAATTTCGAGGTAGTTATCCTGGCAGGTTAGTTAGGTCCGCTTTAGTAGTAAGGCGTAATAATAATTATAATTAAGATAAAATTACAAATCGCAAACTAAAGCTACTTTTTATAGGACCTGCGTAAAATTATAGTATAAACTAGGCAACTTTAATATACGTTTAAAATACTTTAGGGTAGGATACGTTACTAAGGGGAGCCGTATATCCGTAGCTAATTTAAAAGGTATAGCCTACTTTGCGATAACTAATTAAGTATAGATTAACCTTACGTTATAAGCTTTTAGGCCTATCCCTAATTTTACCAAGTTAGCTGGACCAAAAGGTGTAGTAGATTTAACCCCCCTGGGCGGCTATACTAGCGAACCTCCTAGTAACTAGTTTTTCCAAGCCCTTCTTAAGTACTAAAAGTAGTAATTGGTCTTTACCCGATAAGGTAATAGGAATTTTTACCCTTTTTAGGGTCTAAAAGGGCCGCGCTAATAATTTCCCACCTTTATAAAGATACTAAGTTAATGGCCTCTACCCTACGTACTCCCCTAGGTTAAGGCTATATTTAGTAACCTAGCCCCTTATACTAGTATCCTCCCGTATTTAAGCGGAAATTAGGTTATTATATAAAGGATCTAATATTTGCGTAAGGCTGGTAGAGCCGTATAAGGTATAAAATAACCTTTAAGCAGGCGTATCTCTTACTTTAATAATAATTATAGAAGTATAGTATATTTTTTTTCTAAAACTTAGCTTACGTAATACCTAACTAGGTCTTTCCCGACGTTGTAACTATAGTTATTATAACGAGAAATATCTATTAATAGGCTTTTACTAACGTTACTTTACTTTTCTTAAGTTATTAAGAAGGTAATTAATATAAACGGCTTTTATATATAATACTTAGAAAGTAAGTAATTGGTTAAATTATTAATATAGCTTAAATAACTCTCCCCCTTTCCCTAAATCTATTTACTTTTAGTTACTCGTATTTCCTAATTACCGTTACCCCGCTAATCTTCCCCTAGCTATTATTACTTTAATATTTACCAAGCTCTAGCCCCGAGGGAAATTACCTGGTTGCTAGGATAATATAGTTAATTAAGGTTCCTTTACAGGCCTTTATTAGCGTTATAGGTAGCCGGACCTAATATATAAATATTATTATAACTTTAACGAATATATTTACCTAGTATTAGTTAATAGCTGTAAGTATTTAATAAATTTTAAATACGAATCTAGTAGCCTGGTTTAGAAGAATGCTATAATGTACGTATTTATAGTTTACCGTAACTTCTTAGTTAATAAAGGTATGCTTGCCTGTAACGGGATGGTTTAGAACCTGCCTTCGGATGAAGAAGTTATTAGTAAAAGGCTTAAATTAAAAGGGTTGGTTATTTGTAGAAATAAGGTGGGATATTACTGTTATATTTAATATTATATTGTTAGGAGACGGCGAATATTTCGGCGCTGATTTAGGCGTTAAATAGTACTTTGGCGGTTTTAACGGTTTTATAGGAGGAAATTTAGTTAAATACCTTTTTAATAGGTACTGGGGACCTGTAGTAGGGATTTTCGGTTAGTAAGCTACGGGAGAGCCTTAAGGTAATTTAATTTTTTTAGATTATACTTTTGGGATTAACTAATCCCCGCCCCCCCTATAAGGGAAATTTTAGTTAATAGAATAGTAATTATATATAATTTATAATTTATATAGGTTATTTATCGTAATATTATTTTTCTAGCTAATTTATTTCTTATCTTCTAGAATCCGCTTCGTAAAGATAAATTTAATTATAGGTATAAAGTAACTTAAAAAGTAATTTAGCTTTAAGGAAAAGTAATATTGTGCTAAATCTAAATTACGCCTAGCCGTTTTAAGTAAGGAAAGTAAGGATTAGAAGCGATAATTAAAGAGTTTTAACCTTTTAAAGGATATTATAAAGATTTTAATTAGTAAATTAAAAAGGAAAGTAGATAATGATTTTTAAAATAAAAGGAGAGTATATAAAAAAAAACGCGTAGCCCGAAAAAATAAATTTAAAAACTTACTATTTAAATTATTTCCGAAAGGCATTTAAGAGGATTTACCCGTTTTATAATTATTATTACTATTTTGTATTCAAATCTTTACTTAATACAAATTTACTAATTAATATTATACTTTAAAAACCCGTATATTTATTAAATAAGGCCGTATTTAAACTAGAGCTTTAGTACCTAAAAGATATTATAGTTTTAGTATATAAGGTATTAGATTATTAATTAACTCCCCTAAGGCTAATTCCCTAATATACGTAAAGCTTTTAATATAAGATAACTAGGGGGAAGATCGCGCCGCGTTCGCTTTTCCCTTTATTTTAGATTATTTTATTACGAAGTACCTAATATATTACGAAATTAGCCCTACTAGTAACCTTAGGTGGGCTTTGGGGTATAAAGACGGCGGCGAATATACTAACCTCCGGGAGATCCTAATTATAATTAGCGATACTAAGTGGTAAAGGGTTAATATTTCTTTTACGGTATTTAACTAACGGAAATTAGGACGTTAAAATAAGTACTAATTTAGGAATTTTACTAGCCTTTCGATTAGTAGTAATATTTATTAGAAAATATCAAAATACGGGGCTTTGAGACGGCTAAAGAGTTAGCCTTAACTAAAAACTCCGCTTAAAATACACCTGGGGTTAAGGTTATAGCGTTAGTAATAATTAGATAATAGGAGAGTTGAAAATTAGTATAGGATATTATTAATAAATATATAGTTAAAGAAGGCTACTACTTAGTAATCCGGAAAATAAATTAAGGAGGTTTTTAAATTTTAAAGTACTTAATATAGCGGAAGAAGAGCTGCTTCGTTAAGGCTTCGTTAATAAAAAATAAAAATAGCGGAGTCTAGCGTATTATATTTAAAGAGACGAAATATAATTATAGGGTTAATTCTAATGGTTTAAAGTTTTAAGCGTACTAAAAACGGCGTAGGAAGAGGAAAAGCGACCTTTAGAACCGCTAAAATAAAAAGTAACGTTAATAATATTTTAAACCTTAGTACTCTTTATACTACTAATTACTTTTAAGCTTCTAACTAACTTACGCCGTAGATTAATACTATATTTTAACCTAATTAGTATACAAGTAAAGTCCTAGATTAAGCTTTTAGTAAGGTACGCCCCTTAACGTTACTAGTCTCCCTATTATCTTTAGGGGTTTTTGGAAAATTAGTAACTATATTTTAGTTACGTAATAAATGGTAATAAACGATATTTGAGAAGGGAGACTACTTTATATTAAGACGTCGCGTAAGCTTCTCGCTTTTATTCTCTTTAAATTATAAAGGCTAGAATTCCCTTTTTACTTAAAGATAATAGCTATAATAACTTTTATCCTTTATTATCTTATATAATTAACGGTAAAGTACCGCTTAAGGCAAGCTTAATAATTTGTAAAAAGGGTTGGGGATTCCTTATAAAGCTAGAGAAAGGTTTAAAGAAAATACTCGCTAAATAGATTGGTTATTATTGCAAGGTTTCTGTATAACTCCCTAGTTAAGCTGTAAGATGCTTGTATACTGCGTTCCTGGATTCCGGGCCCAGCGTCCTGGATCCCGGATCCCGGGCGCTGGCGGCTGGTGTAGCGTGACTCCGGGTGGGCCAGTGCGCCGAAAAGCCCGGCTACCGACAGACGTTGCGACTTGTCTACGTCCGGTTTCTTGGGCGTAATCCCGACAGCACAAAACTAGCAGAGGGCGCTGTGATCAAAGCAGGTCTTATTAGACTACAACGGAGGCTACCGCCCAGGCCCGCTACCCGTATCGCCCCGCAAGTCCGATGCAATGTCCTTCTTGCCCCGCACAGAGTCAAGCCGACCAGGAGTACGGGCGGCTCTGCAGCTTTGACTAATCCAAATTTCTGCCGGTGGGCGTGTCCGAGCCCAAACCAGAATTGGCGCAAATTAGTCCTGAAGTTTCATAGCAGTTTGCGAAGTCATGCAAAGTCAAAGGTGGGGTAGTGTATTGGATAGTAACCCTAACCCTGGACATGGCACGGCTTAGCCTTTGGTTGCGGGGGTAGTGCCCGAATAAGCAAAAAGGGGGTGTCTGTCTATTATTTGCCTTTCTAAACCAGAGGAGGACCTCGACAGTATGAACTGCAAGAAAACTGCGCTGACTAAACTACTTAGGGCTAGACCCGACTCACCATATCAACCTTGCATAACGGGGAAACAACGAGTCCTTTTATCGGGAAATCGCATCTCCGATCCCTACGAGGCCCCTCGGTGAGATTCTCCCTCTTATCCTGTGATTTTTGTCATGAATGATGGCACCATGCCGATCAATACCAACATTCAGAGTTCCAGAATTACGAGGAGAAGTCAAGCCCTTTACACAGTATTCAACAGAAGTCCGGGGAGAGATGACGGCACGCAATTTTTTTCATAGCCTATGTGGTCTAGTTCTTCGAGCAGGTTTCCCACCTAAGCTAGCAGGCATCAGAAAAGTAGGCATCAGAAAAGTAGGCAGCAGACCATGTGCTAGAAATAGTAACGTTCTACTACCACAAACGAACGACCGGTAAACCTCTGCTTCATTCGAAGCTCATTCAACGGAGCAGATGGCATAGTTGATGGAGCCCAAGGGCGAAGCGCGGCTAGCGACGCAGTTGTGTCCATTGACTTTGACCGACTCGGTCGAGTACCCAGTCGACGCGGCGGACATGGCGGCAGACTGGGCGTCGGAGCCCGCCCTGATACGGATGCAGTTCGTCCCGCCCATGATGCTGTTGGGGCAGTCGACGCCCACGGAGAACTCGGTACCATCCGAGGGGGCCTTGAACGCGACACCTGCATTGGAGCCGAAGAATCCCATGGGTATACCGAGGACCCGCTTCTAAACAAGTTTTCAAAGAACGTTTACCAAAGGAGAGAGCGACAGAGAGACAGAGGGAAAAAGACAGGTACAGAGGGGAAAGGATAGAGAGATAGAAGGGAAAGGACAGAGACAAACCTTGCGGTAGGTGTAGATGCCACATCCGTAGGCGTGCGGCTTCTTGGAGCTCTTGATCGCGGCTGGGACTTGCATGGTCACCTTGAACCGCTCGCCGTCGATGATCCAATCCTTGGTGAAATCGACCGTCGTCGACTCTAAGCCATTCACCAACATGAGCTCGTTGACGGCACTGGACAGTCACCAGCAGTCAGCAACATGGCTACCCTGTACGCTAGTTATGAAACATGCTGGGAGGATATAACCTAACTCTTTCAAGAAGAGAAAAAGAGCCAGCAGGATCGCCGCGATGGCCGCGGCTATGCCGACCAGCACCGCAACACCGCCAATGGCCGTGATGGCAGCCGAGATGGCGGCGGACAGGCTCCCGGCCGCCACGATGGCGCCGTACGCCGAGACCATCTTGGTGCCGACGGCGACGAGGCCGCCGGCGACCATGATGAGCACGGCCATGTTGGTCTTGGTCGTGATCGAGAGCTGGACTAGCGCGTTCTTGAGGCCGTTCACCTCATCTTCGACCTTTCCGTCTCGGGCGTCGCGCATGCGCTTGTACTTTGCCTCGGTGACGAGCATCGGCTCGGTAATGTCCCCGCTGGGGATGTTGGAGGCGTTTGTGCCTCTTGCCGAGGCTTTGGGGGCCAAGCTGGCGACGGTGTCGACCAACGGAGTCGGCACCGTCGGCGGATGGAACCGCGAAAGGATGGCGGCGAGCTCCGTGGCAAGATCCTTGTGGATCGGGATGGTCGGCGGCCTGGGCGCGGGAGGACGGACAAGGTCGTCGATGCGTCCTCGAGCGAGAGCAAAGTCGTCGGGGATGCTGGCCTTGAGTGCTTCCAGGTGAGTCTCATTGAACGTGAACCAGCCCACTTCCTGCTCGAGCGTCACGGTCACGCCTTGCAAGCCCTCCTCGGCCAGGGCGCCCTCGACCTCGCCCTTCACAATCTCCACCGTGGCAAAGTCGGCGGGGAAGGTGAGGGCGATTTCCGGTTTCTCAGCGTCAATGTAGCCACCGGCAGAGCTAGAGTGGACAATATAAGCGCGCTGTTGGAGCATGAGAGCGGCTTTGGCAACCTGGGCACGCTTTTCGGCGCCAATATCCCCGGAGCCTACTCCAATGGTCCAAAAGGTCTGCTTATGAGTGGGTGACATTGTTCCTGCAGGGCTAGAATTGGGTTTAGAAAGAAAGGTCAGAGTAGACTAGCAGGGAAGAGTGTTCTCAGGGGAGCGAAGTTAGAGTATGTGGGAAGGTTGTGCTGAGTCGTTTACTCGTGGGGTCCCAGGAGGAAAGGGGGGTCCTTTTATGCTTAGAGTCGAAGGATGAAGGCGAGTTCCCGGCGTCCCTCGCTCTTCCGCAAAGGTGTGCAAAAAATAAAAGATCTACGCGTTCTAGGCGAGCCATTTTTCAAAAGAACAGTGGGTGATGATCGCGGCAGTCGTGAGCAGGTGAAGAGACGGAAAAGGTGGAATAGTGCCAAGCCAAGCCGAGTCGGTCGAGTCGGTTGAACCGGTCGAGTTGGTTGAACCGGTCAAGCCGGTCGTGTGAGTGAAAGGATCGGTGTGATTCGGGTAAGTCGGAAGAGTAGTAAAGATCGCATAAGTCGGTTATTAAAAAAAAAGATGACCGGAGAATGGAAAGAGAGGTGTGAGTGGGGCAAGCAGAATGAGTGGCGCCTTCGGGTAAATTGGGAATGGTAGTTAAAAGGTGATTAGTCGGGTGGGGAGAGTCAATGGAACAGCTGGTGTGGGTGGAGCCGGCGGCAGGCGATGGATAGGTCGGGTAAAATG
>Ga0247760_1001041_pt1 | contig 27784 bp, 23 predicted proteins | sample UWRJL171409R4_FD_179936 | JGI IMG/M metagenome (GOLD analysis project Ga0247760, IMG submission 179936) | Plant litter microbial communities from Arlington Agricultural Research Station in Wisconsin, United States - UWRJ-L171-409R-4 | ecosystem: Environmental > Terrestrial > Plant litter >... | reverse complement strand
GTGGGGGGGGGGAGGGGGATGGGGAGAGGGAGGAGAGGGTGCGGGTGTAGGAGTCGCGGATTTCGGTGATGAAGGGGGAGTTGTAGCTGTTGAGGAGGATTGCGACGCGCATTGTTGGGTGTCCTGTTTGCATTGCGATGCGGGTTGACAGGGGGGAGGGGGGGGCGCTCATGTTGAATGAGCTTTGGGGTGTTGAACCGGACTTTAGGTAGGTAGTTTGTTTGTAAAGAAAGGGGAAAGGGAATTGACGAGGGGTGGGGAAGGTGAGTGCTAAGGAGCCTCCTGTTGTTGAGCTGCAGCCACGATGCGATGCATCAGCTGACGACCCCGGACAGAGTGAGATTGAGCTCGGGCGCGATGGCAGGGCCTTTCGGGGCTCCGGATTGGTGGTAATGACATCACATGAGCGCTGGTGTAACAGGGGCCACTGAGGGCCCACTCAATTACCTAACAGGGGACTGGGCGAGGAAAGAGAGGGATCCTGGCGAGAAAGCATAACCACCTTGGGCAGAGTTTCGGTATTTGGGTGCACCAATGGCGAAGAGAGGATTGAGAAGCTGGAAATTTTACTTTCGTTGTAAGTAGGTTGTCATGTGTTCCCCCTTCAACGCAACCTGTTGAACGTTTACCCCTGAAATGTCGCTAAAAACTCGCCGGGCTATCTCGCGGCTGGCTGCATCACACACCACCACTGAATCTGACAAAATTTTCTAACTGGCCAGTCCGCAAAATGTGTCTGCAAACGGTTTGCAGGAGCGGTTGGAATGACCGAAGTTTCAATGCCTGAACTGCCAAGCCCATAATCCTCTCACCTGCATCTGACAACATCAGGCTGTTTCTCGGTGAAGGCCTTTGGACAACTGGCACTCGACGAAGGACAACGAGCGGGCGATCGGTAAAATGACGGAAGAGAGTCAGCCAAGCACAGCTGCTCAAAAAGAATTCGGACTCTGCAATGGGGCCCTCCCCACAATGAACCCATTGCTCCTTCCATCTTATCATCTGCTTCAGTCTCGGCATCCTTCTGGCTGGAACAGATCGCAACCTGTGTCGCTCCCTTCTCTTTCCTTCCATTCTCCAAATACATGACCAATGCTCGCCATCGACACCCTCTAGCCCGCAACTACTGGAGACGCATGGCGTCGAAGCCAATGACCTGCCCGACCAACCACACCCAGGCGCCTCCTCAGTGCGTGTCCATGCACCAGATCGGGACCGTACATGGTCTCAAACTTGGCAATGTCGGACAGCATTCGCCTTGAAACACACGGCCTGACGTCGCCCATGGCCTTGGCGAAATGGTCCCTCGTGAGGACGCGCTTCGGTTTGGGCAGGCCCGGCGCCGTCGAGCTCGGCTTGGCCATTTGCTCCTCGGTCGCATGCAGCGCGGCATACACGCAGATGTTTTTGAGATCGGACCCCGAGTAGCCCGCCGTCCCCGTCGCAAGCGCTTCGAGGCTGATGGCGCCGTCCTTGGTCTCCTCGTTGAGGTAGTGCCTCAGGATGGCGAGCCGGTCGTGCACGTCGGGGAGCCCAATATGCAGGCGCTGCGGCAGGCGGCGGAGGATGGCCTCGTCAATGTCCTGCGGCCGGTTGGTCGACACAATGACAAACGTGCGCTCCATCGTCGCCACGAGCTTGTCCCACTCGTGCAGGAACTGGTTGACCATGGAGCGCTCCCACGAGTTCGTCTTCTCGGTGCGCCGCACGAGGACTGAGTCGGCCTCGTCGAGGAAGATGACGCACGGCCAGCGCTTGGAGAGATGGCGCGCCACCGTGAAGACCACTTCGATGATCTTCTCGCTCTGCCCGACCTTGGACTGCAGCACCTGCGCGCCCGAGATCTCCATGGTGACGCAGTCGGCCTCGGTGGCGACGGCTTTTGCCAGCAATGTTTTGCCAGTGCCGGGCGGCCCGTAGAGGAGCACGCCGGGCGCGCGGTGGCTGCGGAGCACGCCGTACGCGTAGGCGCGCTGGTCGTGGATCGAGAGCCGCACGAGCCGCTGCACCGCGTCCTTGATCTCGGACGCCACGATGACCTGGTCAAAGTGGACGTTGAATTCGCCTGTCAGTGGAGTCAGTACTGGAAGAGCCCGAGTATAGTATCGGTACCTAAGGTTGGTACCATTCGGGTGAGCACGAACCTGGCTTCACCAATCCGTCCTGTACGCACTGCAAATAGCTGTTCTCGTCGTCAATCGGCCCGATCACGTTTCTGATGATTTCCTCAGGTCCCATCTCGTCGCCAGCGCTGCCTGTCTCCGCGACATTGGGTATGTCATCTGGCGAGATATACCTCGGCGCATGCTCGTTGTTCTCCTCGCGGCTCCTCTCCATCGTCGACACGGCTTGTGCGATGTCCTCCTCCGTCACAGGCCCAGTCCCCGGCAGCCTTCCGCGGATGCCCTTGGCCACCGCCCAGACATCTTCCGACGACCATATTCCGCTCTCAAGACTGGCCAATAGCGATCGGAACTTGCTCTTGTCGCGCAGATTCCACTCAGCCAGAACCTCCGCTAGAGCTTCGGCCTCGTGTCCTCCTATGCCGCTTCTCATCGCCCTCTTTAAAGCGCGGACATTGCTCTGCATGTTCCACCTCGGCATATCCGCCGCCAACACAGCTCGCTGCAGAGAGGACCCTGGCGGCGTGACTTGCAGGACCTGGCTGTCGTCAACCCACCCAGCACCCGAGCCAAGGCCGCTATAGAAGGTCTTGCTGCTGCAGTTGCCGCCGATCCAGATCGTGGGGTGGCCAGCTTGGCGGCGAGAGTTGACAGCCTTGTTGAGAAAGACGAGGATATCGCGGCCGGCCTCTACTTCGGTCGAGACGAGGTCCCGGAAACCCCCGAGATAGAAAATCAGCGGCCGTTGCTGCGTCGGACTAGTTTTCTGTGTTCCCTTGCCTGTATCGGGCTCAGTGCTCGCGGCAGGTCCGGCCGTCTCCCCGACCGTCTCGGTCTGCTGCGGGCTCTCGATACTAGTATTCGCAGTGTTTGTTGTGGCTGCAGTGGAGCCGGCGTCTAGCGTCGCGGCAGGCTTGTCGGCGTCCGAGATGGACAGTTTCTCCACGCACTCGGCCATCCCAACAAACAACTTCTCAACATGATCGGACAGACTGAAATCGCAGACGCGGAACACAACCCCCGACGCCAGCTTGGCCTCGTCGCGCTTGCTTGCGGCTGAGCCGCCGCAGACATACGGCAGCGCTTCCAGCAACTCCCTGCGCCGCTCCAGCTGCGCCAATTCCTTCAGGTCGGCCAAATCCTGCAGCCCGAAGCACACCAAGTCAGCGCCCAGCCGTCGCGCCAGCATGTGCACCACCGCTTCAACAAAGAAATGGCCGTTATCAGCCGGACAGCAGATCACAATGCGACCCTCGGACGGAACACTAGACCGAAGCCCCGCCGCCGCCATCGTTGAGAGCTCGTCGAAGATCTTCTCGTGCAGTTGGTACGGAACTGCCCTGCCCCTCCCCTCCCCCCCGGCTCCACCGCCACCACCAACGACGGCCGTCGGAATTGCGTTCAGTGCAGAAGCCTTGCGGTACAGCGCCACTTTGAGCACTTCCTCTTGCAGCTGCGCAGCGGTGTGCATGTTCCGCGCCACAAACCAGGGAGCCGCGCCTAGAAGGTCCAGCTCTGCCCAGAGTTTCTCGTTCGGGTCGGGGACATCGTCGCTGTCGGAATCAACTGTGTCGATGGGACGTGACCTGTCCCTGTTCCTGTCCCGGAACTCCCGCAGGAGCCGGGACAGATAGGAAGGATGCGTGTCTGAACTGTCAGGCGAGGAGGGCTGTTCAGAGCCTGGTAGGCCACCGCCACCGCCACCCCTGAATCTGTGGGTGGGACTACCAACACTTTGGCTCCGTCGCTGCTGCCGGTCGGAGGAGGGGCGGCCGAGTGATGGGCGCGCACCCCAGGGTCTCCGGGGACGACGATTGGTGCGACCACTGTTTCGGGCGTGGTGTTGTCGTGGAGGGAATATCACTGGGGGCGGTGGAATCTGATGGCCATCAGCGTCGTCGTCGGATTCCCAGTCCCCTGGGGGAGGGGGCGGGACGGCGCCAGGGCCAAGTGGGTTGTTTTGATCTTGACCTACGGCGTTGGTTGGCTTTGGATTTGGTTTTGGATCCTTGGTGCCGTTGGTGATGGCTGGGTTTGGAACGGCCTCCCGGGCTGTATGGCTGGTTGAGTTGAGAGGAGTGGTGTGGCCGCTGGCGACTGTGGAGGGGGGGGTGCCTGTAGTGTTGGTACAGGTGCCTGGCCGAGTGGACTGTCCCCAGCTGGTGTCGGGGGGGTCTCCTGAACACGGCTCTGGTCTCGGCATTGCGAATTTGGATAAAACTAAAAGTGATGGGATCCGTGCTTGAGCTGACGAGAAACAGGAAGTTGATGGAGAGTCCTATTATTTATTGTTGCAGACACAAAAGCTTGATCGTCATCCCATCCCCTGAGGGTCGGGGCTTCCCGGCAATTAATACGACACGAAGTACGAACATACCTACCTTAGGTTTCGTATCACACCATCTTCTGTTTCAAGTCAGGCTAAAACTTCATGATGGTAGAGGGGTAGGCATTGCGAGGTGGTTTCTCCTTTAGTTCTCTGGATCAGAACACTAACCAAGATTGGCCCCCCATGGGCTTGATGGCTCCCACACCATCTCCAGGTTTCCTGGGAGCATGCTTTACATACTCTGGGGCAATCACGCAATTGCCGATCAGCTCGTTCTCAGCTGGCCCGCAATTGCCTGATGGAACAGCATCCTGTTGGCGAGCTGAATCCCGCATGTCCCGCATGCAGCGCTAGCTCCCTGGTGGCGCACCCTTTAGCTGGGGGACGTCACGCGATAGTGAGCCGAAAAGAGACATAGGTCGCATCGATGGCATGACGAGGCTTGAGTAGTAGCTAGCATGGCCATGATGAGACGAGGACCTTTGGACTTATAATGTCCAACATGGCTTTAGTCACAACTCGTATCTAATGACAGTCCATTAGTCCTCGCTGCTCCTTACCAGGTACCTACCTAATTATAAGCGCACAGAGATCATAGTTACTATCATACCTTCAACAAACCACCATGGAGATTGAATTTCTCATGGGCCTCGTGGCCGTCATCCTGGCGGCCCTCGCCTTCATCGTCGCATTCCTGCAGGTCGTGCTCGAGTACACGACGTCCAGCCCGTGGCGAAATATGTGCAGCCAGGCGGCCATCGGTCCGTCGGCCAACCAGCGGAAGCTCGGGTGGACGTTTCGGCGCTGGAAGCTCAAGGTCTACTACCCGCTGCTCCGCCTGCAGTTTGATGATTTGCTCCAGGCCTTTCTGCGCAGCGACCTGGAGACGATCGAGAAGGACATGGCGCTGCGGGAGATTGCCCACCGCCACGATTGGGGTTGGCGGCCCATCAAATCGAGTGAGAAGATCACATGGGGCGTCGTTGCGTAAGGGACTTTTTTGTCTGTCTGTTAGGCAAGGTAGTCAGATGAGGCGCGGGCTAACAGCTGCTGGGGGGACATAGCGACGACCTGGTTGTCATGGCGCGGCCTGACACACGAAAGAGGACAACGTTGGTGCCCGTGACGACAGCCGACCTCAGCTGGGCCGAGTACGCGCAGTTTGTCTGGTACCGGCTCTGGCACCCCCTGCGGCGGGTGCAGCGGCCGCGGGCCTCGTGGGCGCAGATCATCGTCGCCCTCGGCGTCAAGGACACGGCGCGCATGACGTTCCACCGCGCCGACGCCGAGTCGATCCCGGCGACGCAGGACACGCCCGTCCAGCGCATCAAGGTGCGCGATCTTGGCATGCTCGCCTTCGTCATGGGCTTCCACACGGTCGAGCTCGACATTGTGCGGCGCGAGTTCCGCGCCTACAGCCCCATCGGCACCATCACGACGCAGGACCTGGGCGTGGGCCGCGGGCTGAAGTTCGAGGGCGACATTGTGGCCATCCACGACCTGATCTCCCGATGCGCGACCGAGTGGGTGTACCGCGCCGCCGATCTCATTCCGGGCATCCTGTCGTTTGGCAAGTTCTGCGCCCTGAACGCGTTCCAGCCCCTGCCGACGCTCGCGCGCGCCATTGCCGAGAATATATCCACCAACGCCTTCCACGAGCAGCAGATCCAGGCCGTCAAGACGGGCGGCATGGGGTACAGCACCGGGCCCATCTACCTGGAGGCGGTGCTGATGCTGCGATACCTCGAGAAGGTCGTTGCACAGGTGGCGCAAGAGGGGGTGACGAGCAATGTGAGTTATTGTCTGGTGCAACTTGTGGAGGGTGCCTCTTACTCCATGGCTGACTCGGAAATTCTGGCAGGCGCCCATGCTGATAGGCAGCGGCCGCGACTTCGCCGGCACCAGGCGGCTTGTGTATAGCGATGCAAAGCAGCAACTCCGCGAGCTGATCATGCGGCCAAATGCGCGCGGTGGGCCAAACCTCACTGTAAGTCCTCAAGTGTCATCCCCAGCGACACACCCGATGATACCTAGGTTACCTAGGTTACCTACCTAAGGTAGGTAAGGTAGGCTTGTTGCTTACGCGATGTGCAAACACTAGGGCCTCTTTGAAGGCTGCGCAGCTCGCTGGCAGTCCAAGACCGGCAGCGCCATGCCCACCATTTACGCATCATGCGCCTTTGCCAGCATCCACGGCGTGGTCTGTGGCTTCCCCTCGCGCAGCCTGCTGCACCCCTTCATCCCCTGGGTGCGGCGCCGCGCGCAGGCTCTCCTCTCCACGACGCCGCGCTGCGCCGTCATCTCGTCCAATCTGTCGCGCGCCATGACCTTTGGCGACCTCCGGTTCGCGCGCGAGACGTCGCACTACCTCATGGCCTTCAACATTGGCGCCTCGAACGCCGGCACGTACAGCTGGGGCACGACAAAGATGTACGAGCTCTTCTCCGCCATGCCCGACGAGGTGAAGCGCGACCTGGTCCCCGACGAGGACCGGTGGCAGGTGAACGCGCTGCTCACGCCCGAGACGGCGAGGCTGCTGCGCGATTTCGACGTCGACGCCTGGGCCGCGTCCATCATGGAGGCGAACCAGACCTTTCTGATCAGCTTCAACGCCGTCAACTGCCTGTGGATCCAGGTTATCGTGCTGGACATCGCGATCCAGTTCTTCCTGCACGGCCACTGGGGGTTTGAGGTCATGGAGGACCCCAAGGAGCGGGAGGCCCAGCAGGAGCTGATCCGGCTCCTCAAGCGACGCCGGATGACGCCCGCAGAGGTGGAACAGGCGCGTGCCGTCGGGTTCGACCCGTGGTACGCGGAGGCCTGGGGGAGGAAGGAAGCCGCCGTCGTGCAGGGGATCGTCAGGGCGTGGCGACAGCCCGGGCTGCGCGAGACAGACGACGAGATGGCGCTCGACCAGGCGAGGAACGGCGCTGGTGCTGCCACGCCCGAGTTTGTTGGCTCGTCGCAGGAGAATGACGATGACGACCGAGACGAAACACCCGACTGGCAGAGGCTCGGACTGGATCTCAGAGATTGGGACCTGGCCAAGGCTCTGGCAGAGGAACCGTCGGTGCAGTTTGGGGATGGTGGCGGCGGCGGCGACCATGAAACGAGCGGCCCCGGGATGAATCGGAATGCTATGTGCAGGAGACTCGCGGAGCTGCTGGAGCTGCGCGCTGTGTTCACCTTTGCGTTTCTGCTGCTGCACCCGGACTCGTCGGATATCTATGACTCGGCGAAGAAGGAGGAGGATATTGAGATGCCCATGGCGTAGCTTTCTCGGAAGGGTCGGTGCAGAGGGGGGGAACTCGAAACCGTACCTACTTGGGGCGTTGGAGTTTCCGCATGCGACGAACGGGAAGTTGGAGGCTATGTTTGGGAATGTGGCGGAGAATTTGAAGGCGGGGGTGTGCTAGTGAATTGGGCCGCATTTCGGGATGTCGATTGTCGAATGAGGTAAACGAAAGGGGTAAATGATTGTAAAATACGGCTGAGGATATACAAACTATTGATAAACCTGCTCCCTTCCACCTAGTAGACTCTTTACCCTACCTATAACGGACAAACTCATAACTCTTACCTTCTCCTTATCCTTCCCTTTCGCCCGTAACACCAGTAGCGTAAACACACCCTATTTTAACAGGATATACACAAAAATAACAAATTCAGCCAAGCAGTCCCCACAGCCAGATCCCAGACCGTGCTCAACACTTCAGGCGGCAGAAGCAAAGCAAATCCCCATCCGGACCTTCCAGAACTGTGTGGTCCGCTAATTTGGCAAGAGTGGTCGAGGGTGTTTAATCTTTTCCCCCCCCTCATCCAACGGCCTTACCCCCGGGATACCATCCCGTCGCATGCGTTGGATGAAGTAGTCCTTCAGAACCTTGTGCCCGGTGAACTTGGGATGGAACGGACGGGCTGTCCAGCCGAAGCCGCGCTGTAGGGCCCCCACGGTATAGTCCTCATCTTGAACAGCGAGGATGGGCGGGAGCTTGGCTAGCCCGGGAAAGTCGAATTTTTCGCCCGGGGGAGGTGGGTTGGGAGTTATCATTTCCAACATACCGCTGGTAGCATTGGCAATGGCTTCCCATTTATGGTCGACGTCGCCGATCCGAGTCAATCCGTCGTTGGTGCTCGATTCATCGCTGTACTGGAGGTTCCACAGCCAGACATCTGGGTTGTAGAACTGATCCTCGAATGTATGCCCGGACTCGCAGAAGCGGTGACCTTCGAACATATCCGAGGGAGTTTCGTGATGCAATCGGTGCGTTTCCGGATTTATGAATGGGGGGTGGGAATAGCTGCCGACAACCTCTGCTTGGATCCTGTTGAATTTGTCGACCAAGTCATTCATTTCCTTGCGCAATCCTTTGACGACTCTGGGTTTCCCAGTGCTGACAGACGGATGGGCAAATGTCCAGTCATTGCATCCGTCCGTTTCCGCGTTGAAGAACTTGACGTAGGCGCTCAGATACAGATCAAATGTGGGTTTGGCGAACCCACCAGCCGAAGCAGTCCTGAATATCTCGTCAATGGTTCTTTTGGTCTCGGCCCGTATAATTTCGGGTCGATCCAAAGTTTCGTGGGCAGCTTTGATGCTCTTCCGACACTCGCCCTTCCCTTCCGGATCCCTGTCCCACGGCTCACCCCATCCACCGGGATGAGACAAGTCGATGGGTTGGTAGATACAGGCGCGAGCAATTCGACCGAACAATGCGTCGTTACCGCCAAACATGGCCCAAACGATGGTCGACACCTCCTTTTGCTGCTCGAATTGCCCTTTAACGTCCTTCATTAGGCTCCCGCCGCAGGCCGCAAAGTTGAACTTTTGATCGCCAGATACCCACGACTTGTCCTCGGACATCTGGACGCCCCATGCCTCCTTGATGCGGAAACATGTCTCCAAGTCGCTGTCTCCGAACACATTGGTCTTGTTGTAGGCGACCCCAGAGGCCCAAGAGTCCCCCAAAACAGTCCACTGAAGGGTGTTCTGAGCAGCTGCAGTGTCTTGAGGTGTCGGTCGAGGAACAGCTGTAACCTTGGGAATGAAGGGAAGCAGAATGTGCAAAACGGCGGAAATATGCCGGAAAATAGTGGTTGGTGCCATGTTGGGGGAATTTACTAGTAGAAGGGAGCGTGACAAAACTTGTCTGAGATGGTCCGTCTTTATGGAGATCAGGGTTGATGAGAAGATATTTTACTGTCTTACCCTGCTCAAATTAATTGCCTTGTCTTGCGGATTTGATATGGGGGCAACAAAATACGCCTTGTATGGAATCTACGAGGGAGGCCGACCTCGTGGGCATCGATGTGATACTGCGCCCAATAGACCTACCTCGACTCGGCGGTTTCGAGCTTCATGATGGATGAGCCTGTTGGCCCTGTTCGCAAACAGGTCGCCTACGCCTCTTCAAGGAATAGGAGGTCGAAATTTGGGTGTCGTTTCGTCAGACGCTCGGCCAACCGCAAACTTCCTATAATTGGCAGCACATCAGCGTTTGTCAGCCACGCGTTCATTGGATTGGCGCCTCACAGCAGCGTTGAAGCCCATGTACTCACCATCCCGCCGTACCTACTTCCCCCCAAACTGCGTCTCTTTCACCCAGGCAATCAAACTCCAACAAGCTCAATCACCCACCGTGACGATTTATTTCGCTGAAAATGGCGCCTTTGAGTTTCCGCATTGCTTTCCGTCTCCTTTTGTGTCTCGCGGCATTTTTCAATTCTGTTTCCTGTTCGTCGCAGCCTTTTGCGCAGGGCTCGCAGCATGTGATCGCAGCAGAATTTCGCAACTTCAGCGTCGGCTTCTCCCTGCAGAGCTCTTTCGGCGCCGCGGCGATTATCTTCACGGGACTCGACGGGGCCTTGGAAACCCACACGGCAGTGCACCAGGGGTCAATCGCGTACCGAGAAGTCATGGCGAGGTTCTCGCTTGATAGCTCGCGGCACCTAGCGTAGGGGCATCGATTAGTACGAACCTGGAACCCGCTGACCAAAGCACAGGCCCCCGTACGGTGACGATGGCGAGTGGTGGGCGGACTGGGGCCGCCGGGCAGCCCGGGCGGCTCTCATGGCGGTCGGTCTGCCGGCCTCGTATGAGGTTGGGATCCTCGCGGACATGGTTCAGAACCTGCGCTCGCAGCTTGAGGGCAAGTTTGACGTGCGCATCACCAGGGCTGTGTTTACTGCTGCCCACCTGGTCGCGCTGTACCGGGACGACCTCCAAGACACGGCCGCCCACCTCGGCATCGAGTACTTGCGACCGAGGGGCGAGTTCAACGCGCTGGTGTGGGAGACGGCGTCGGCGTACGCAGGCCATGGACTCGGCCTTTGCAACGCATGGTGGAATAAAACCGAGTGCTGGTCGGAGCCAATGACCGAGGTGTTGCTGTTCAGCGTGCATTACAGCGAGGCAGCTCTGACGGTGGCCTTGTCATTCATTACCGATGCCAGCAGCCTGTGGGAGCCCGACTACCGCCACTCTGAGAACTTTACGCTGGGGCGCGAAGCAATGGCCAGCTACGACGACGTGGGCTTGTATTGGAGAGATGTTCGGCGCCAATTGCTGGTGATCATGGAGAAGCATCCGATTTTCCCCAAGCCCGAGCTTGTTATTTTGACTGGGGATGCGATTGGGAACGAGTTCATCGAGCATTTGGAAGCCGCATTGTGGGGGGATATGGGCAGAGTTCCAGGAATTCTTCAGGGTGAGCCAACGGTCGTTGCTGCCAAAGGCGCTGCTGAGTTTGCCCGCCGCGCGCCCGACCTATGGTGGCGAGACTGATAGCACCTTCCTATGTTGCTCTAAAAAACTCGAGCGTTCATGAACTACTTTGCGTTGCCCTGCTGTGGGTGGGCCGTCTCCTTTCTGCTTGGTAAAACCAGACCACCTAACCCCCCCCGGTGGCCTTAGTCGCGGACTCTGACACCCAACACCAGTCTTCCGTGCAAACTTAGCCGCGGCCGCGGGGGGATCTCCTTTCCGTAAGGTACCCTGCCATTTTCCCAAGCCCTCGCACCATTTGCTCAGATGTGCATGTTGGCCCATGTTTCATGCATTAGCGCCATCTTGGATCATTCTAATTGGCCTGTCTTTGACCATTTGCGCTGCCGCGATGGCTTGATTGCGTCATGGGCCAACCGTCAAGTTCATTGGGAGGGGTGGAGTGGCCCCCAAGGCAGGGTCCAGCAAACAGTACAAGATGCCACAACTCCTCGAGAACACTGCCATCGCAAACGCGGTTTCACAAATATCTTCCAACTAGCGGGGCAAACATCCGGCTATCGTGCAGTGCCGCCAATGAGCCACCAGTTGGCCGACGACAACACCATGGAGCCAACGGCGCCATCAAAGAGGTTAGTTTCGAAACGAAATGTCAAGTTCGCGCCTCATCACAGCCTCATTGAAGCGGTCCGTCAAGGGACCTTGGGCCAACTTCCCGATGCCTCCTTTTTGAGGGGAGGTGGATATAAACACCGTAGTCCATCATTCTGTCGGTCTTTCATGATGTCTTTGCTGATCACAGTCTTCTCTGAGAGCATCGTCTTGCTACTCCAACCCGCTCCATATACCTAAGCTCCGAATTTTGTTCGCCGCACCACCTTCTTTCGCTTGTTGATCATGCGTCCCCTATTTCCCATCCTTTTCATCATTCGCCTCATATCTGTTCAAGCTGTCTTGGCGGCTAATATTGGCGATACATCTCGAAGCGCCCAAGGTTCAGACAAGGCTTTCTACAACATATTTCTGGTGCCGGACACCGACTATGACGCGACGGCGGCTTTTATTGCCTCGACTATTGGCAGCAGCGACTCGAATCCGTGGACTGACCTGCAGAACGACTTGGTGTCCTGGGGGGTGTATGCAGACAGCAGTCAGCTTGTGAAGCTGATCAGCTACCCAGGAATCAAGAAAGTGACCACGGAATTCGGCGCCTCCGTCAACCCGCCTGCAGCCTCCATAGCGACGCGAGCCGACGCGAAAGTCTCCTGGATGGTGTTCGCCTCCGACGCCGAAAACGAAGCGCAGCTGGCTGAAACGACCCGATTCCTGAAGGCGCTGACCGGTGCCGAGCCAACTAAGCACAATGGAATTGCTGGTGGAAAGCCTTGGTTTTTTTGGACCGTGGACATGACAGAGCCCCAAAGAGCGGATGCACTCAAGAACCCCGGAATTTCTACCATCGAAAACAATGACGAAATCGAGGACTTCTTAATAGCGACACCATCTGGCAGACCTTATGATGTGCCCTCAAAGGCCAGCAAAAGGGCTGTCGCCTACACCACTCAGGTCAACGCCGTGGCAGAATTGGTCTCTCTCAGTCAGCCTAGGCATGTTAACCCCTATTACCTATCACATGCCACGTCCCCCTCCTGGATAGCAAGTTGATGGCTAACCATTGGTAATCCCTGCAGCACCGTCCCGGACATTAGCAAGCTCAAGAACTATGTCTACGAGAGCAACCAGGGCCAGAAAAGCTTTGTCTATCATGTCGAGCAGGGCGTCGAGTTCCTGAAGTACCCAGCCGAGTTCCCAAATGTTGCTGGCCTGAATGAGCATATCTTGACGCCCGAGGCAAAGCAAGTGGGACGCACGGCGGGAGTAGATTACAACCCCGATTTTCATGGCACTAAAACGGCTAACAAGGCAGTTGGCAAAACCTACGGCTCCTCCAAGAAAGCCACCCTCGTTACCGTTGTCATGGGAGGAAAACTGCTGGCTGAACTCGTGGATGCCTTTGAGCAGCTCCTCCTCCACTTCCAAGCCCGTCCTGACCGACGACAAGTTAGCGTCGTCACACTCTCTGTGGGCGTGACCCCTGCCCGGGTCCCGGGGCAACAGGCAAGGCTCGACTTGCTGAAGCAACTCATCCGTGACATCATGGACCTGGACGTACCCGTCGTCGCAGCCTCAGGCAACTTCGCGAGGGATGCTAAACGCAACATTGTCGACACAGTACCTGCCATGTACGCCGCCGAGGATTATCCCCTCATTGTTGTCGGAGCGACCAACTCCAAGGGCGAGAGAGCGGCCTTCTCACAAACCGGACCATTTGTCACCACCCACGCAGTAGGAGTCGATTGTACCTCCCTCGGGCCTGACGGCAAACCATCGGTCGGGCGTGGTACGTCTCTTTCCGCACCACTTGTTGCAGGCGAGCTCGCAAACCTGCTTTCCTTCGACACGGTCCCTTTCGACACCAGCAATGGGAACCTCGCGAAAAACGCTCGCAATCATATTCGCACGCTAGCTGCTGGCTGGCCGCGCAAGCCGGGCGGTCCAATGATGATCTGGAACGGCGTCACCGAAGCCAACAACCCACCACAGGGCGCCCCGCCTCCGCCTCCAACCACAGGCGTAACCAAGATATGTTCCGGCTTGGGCGACAACCGATACGTGAGCCGCACCAGCCTGCAACCCATCATCAAAGAGCAGTTCTGCCCCGAGGCCGTCGCTCAGAATCGCGTGGATGATGGGGGCTTCTCCATCCTGCGCCTGTATAACGAAAGGACGGTAGATGAGGTGTCTCTCATGATTGCCTTTGACAAGGCCGTGAAACCAAACATCACCATGGAAGACTGCGTGCGGTACTTCCTTGACGAACTGACCGAGGGGTGTGATGGAAACGATCCTACCGGAAACCCCGCAAACTACAAGGGCGGTGGTGTGCTCAGCGTCGGGCCCTTGACGTATAGGCTCGATCCCCAGGCACAGGCTCGACAGCCCGCAAGTCTCGGCATTCGCGGGTCGTGTGATTGCACAAACAATTTTGTGGACTACTCGTACACCATTTGGGGCCATGGATTCGCCAACAATGACTTCGGAAACGAGATGTTGGACCAGATTAAGGATTGCGCTCCGGTGAAGCATGACTTCCAATATGGCCTTGGCAGCGATGGGAGAGAATGGACGCTCACGTTGAAAACTTTGGCTCTCCAGAGGAAGTGTGTTATGGCGGCTGTCAAGGAGGCGGGTGGGCCCCAGGACTTCACTTGTCTCGGCAAAGGGCCTTTGGATGGCGGGTGCTTGCCCGGCGGCAACTGATGATACATACAATTGTCCTTTTTGTTTCTTCCCTGTTCCGCTTTTTCTTTTTCGTAGAATTTGTTTTTCCTCTTCTTCTCTTTCTCCATTTTCTGTTTCTCTCTCTCTTTTCGTCTTGTTTTCCCCGTTCTCCTTTCTTTGCGCCTTTTCGAATACTCTCAACCGAGACGATACTGATCATTGGCATGTAAACACAGCCGGATGTCATTATAGTAGCCATAGACCTATCCTAGCAAATCGATAACAGTTCATTTGACGATCACTTCCACCGCGCATTTTCTGTGTGCCTGAGGGATGGGGAAGCTAAGAGTTTTGAGAGAGAAAGGACCTAACCATATCCTTGACGCTGGACACTGCGCCTTATAATTAGAGGTCCTCACGCCGTACCGTAGGCCCCATCACTTTGTACCGTAGCCCACTGCAAACCCCATATATAACCCTAACCCCCGATGCATAGTCGCAACCGCGTAATTGACCCACACTCGAAGATCTCTGCGCCATGCATCCAAAAGTCCAAATTTGAAGCATTACCATTAGAGTCGCGCAAACGCAGTATCACCACAACCACAACCAACCACCACCACCACGATCCTGCAAAGGCCTGCAGTAAGCCGCAAACACCTCCAATCAATTGCCCTGCTAATAGCAATAGATGGATACTGATTTTTTCGATAAGTACAGCAATTGGAGTGGCTGCGAAGACTCCGATTACGAGGACGATCTAATCCCAGCTGTCGATAAGGATATTCCACTGCTCTTAAACCCCCCTATAAATCACACCCTCCTTACAAGTAAATACGACAGTCTTAAGGCCCTTATGGAAGATCTACACAAGTTTTATACCTTTATACGCTTCTTTATCATTAAACAGAGGTTTAACAATTACGTTAAAGGCTTTAAACTAACCAGAGTTAACCTTATTTACACCAGAGGTATAATTTAGAAGTAAAAGGCCCTTTCTTACAATATAAGTATTATTAAGGTTAGCTGTCCCTAAAAAAGAACCGTTAAGGCCTTACTTATAAACAGTGAAAGGTGTTAGACTTTTAAAGTCAGAGAAAGCTGTAAGAGTCATTATAGCTACGAATTAAAGGACTAGGTACTTAAGGTAAGGTTTAACAAGGCGTAAAAAGACTTTATTACTAAGTATATTAACTAATTAGCAGTGAAAAGCTAAAAGGTTACTATTAAACTAAGGAAGTGATTTCCTAATATTATCTTCACTATATAACAGCTCTAAATATGCTGTTAACACCTCTGTTATTACGACCTGCACCCGACACAGGCCTCGAGAGGACTGGCGCGGGTTAAGACAGAACGTATAGCAGGACGCCAACAGGTAAAGGGCGTTCCGAAGACGGCTTATTAAGCTAGCACTCCTAGACGGGGGGTTCAATGTCACTGTAGGTCGTTATCACTATAGTGCGCAGAGGTGAGTCTGAACAGTAGGACATAAATGAACAATTGAATACTAGCGTGAGGAACCAGAGTCCCTCACTGTGGTTGTGGACACAACCATGACTATCTTATACTAACTAGCCAGAGGTACCTCGTACCTTACTCAGTGGCCGGTTACTCAGTAAGGAACTGAGCATCCTACTACTAAGCACCTTCTGCTCAAGTGTAACAACCCTGCAGGCCGTCACTTAGGCCGGGGCGGCCCGACGAATCCCCCGCAGAGGGACAGTGCAGAGGGACAGTGCATACTGTCCAGGTGCACTAGGCCAGGGGTGCAAAGACCCGAAGCCCCTACAACTAATGAGGCGCTGCTCGCGGCATACCAAGTGCTCACATCGCAAGCAGGAGAAACCTCACAAGCAGAACGCTTACACAGTGCAAAATGCTCGCATAACAAGCACCTGTAACGTTATAAGCAAGGTACAGAGTACCTCCCAGTCAGTTAGTATAAATAGCTATGGTTATGCCTATAACTACCGTAAGGGACTCTAGTTCCTCACGCTAATATTCAATTATTCATTTATATCCTACTGTTCAGACTTACCTCTATACATTATAGTGATAACAACCTACAGTAACATTAAACCCCTTATCTAAGAGTGTTAACTTAATAAACCGTCTTCAGAACACCCCTTACCTGTTAACATCTTATTATACGTTCTATCTTAACTTACGCTAATCCTCTTAAAGCCTATATTAGGTGTAAGTCGTAATACGATATTAACGTCTTAGTTTTAAACGCTGTTTATTAAATTTCCAGATACTACCTTTTTCCTGTTAATATATCGACCTCTAGAAAAGGAAAGGAGATTAAGGACGCGTAAGTTTAGCTTTAACTCCTTACTATTAACAAACTAACTATACGCCTTAAAGACTTAAACCTTAACTAGTAAAGACTGGTTAAAGAACTTAACGAAACCTTCCCTAGAGATATTAAAAGCCGTATTAGTCTTATTAAAAAACTCTAAGCCTGATTTAACGCTGTTAAGCTAGAAAACAACGACCTTAAGGGCTTACAGAAAAAACGAGTAAAGCTTCCCTTACCTTTACGTTTTAAAGGAAACTTTACATAGTTAAAATCGTAAATAGCCCAGCTCTAAAGCTATATCACTTATTACAACAAGCAGTTCTTTAAAGAAGAAGGAAAAGTCAAGTTCGCTAAAGCCTTACTAGATAAAGTAACCGCTTAATAATATAAACCTTATACGAAGATAATCAATAACCTCTCTATAAACCAAACACGAAAAAAAACTCCTAAGACTTAAGCCCTTTTTAATAACTTCGACATCTTTATTAACTAACTCTAAACTAAGTTTAAAGAACTAAACGCCCTTAAGCAGGTTAAATAACGGCTTATAGCTTTAAGACAGACGTCTTTAGTCCTTAAGTTCTCCACACGCTTTAAACTAAAAGTAGTAAAAACTAAACTCAGCTAAGAGGCCTTAATAATACTGTTCTAAAGTAGCTTAAAAGAACACGTTACTAAAGATCTCTACTAGGAAGACCGACTGGACTATTTACAAAAACTAGTCGAGATAGCTATTAAAGCTAACAATCGGTACTATAACTACTATTATCAGAAGAACTTCTAAAAAGAACGGACCCTTTACCAGCTAAGTAAACCTAAAAAGGGGAACTAATCGACCGCGATAGGTTACTACCCCAGACCAATAGACATTAGCATAGTGAACTGTCAGAATCGACCTAACCACGATAAGCTTTAACAATAACAGCAGTAAAAGCAGTCTAAAGACTTATTACAGGTCCAGTACTTTAACTGTAATAAAAAAAGACATATAGTACAGTAATACCCATCGCTAAAGTAAGTCAGTTAGAAGCCTATTCTGGAAGGAGGAAAGTATATTAAGTTTAACTTAAAAGATATCTATATTAAGATAATAAGTAACGAAAAAAATTATACTTAGATAAACAAATGCGAATTAAGAGATAAGGAAGAAAAGGAAGAAGAACCCCAAAATATAATATACCTAGTCTTTAAAGGTATTCTAAAAGAGTCAGCTATAAAGATATAAGTTACAGAAAACCAACTCCAAGGTGGAAACTCGGAACTACTAAAGATGCAGGTTGTAAAAAACTGACTTTAAGAAAAGATATTCCAGTTAGCTATTATAAGCCTTAAGAACCTTACCCTGCAAACCTAGGAACTAAAGAAGTCCAGGAAAGACCTTAACTCAGACCTCATTAAGATAGTAAAGGGAGTCGAAGAACTAGCCTTCTAAGCTACCAAAGTAGTAAAGCAAGCTTTAAAAAGTAAAAAAGAACAAACTGAAAGAATTAAATTAAAAAAACAAAAGTTCTTCTTAACAGTACTTCCTAAAACTCTTAAACACTTTAAATACACTAAGTAGATTAATACCTTTACCTCCTTAAAAGAAGGACAGCTTAGATAGCTACCCCGCACTAAAACTAATATACTTTAAACCAGTACTTTAAAAGTCCCTTAAGAAAGCATAAAGTAAGTATATTAACAGAGAGTTTAAAAGCTAAAGGAAAAACACTAAAAATTAGTAGACGAAATAAAAGACCTGCAAGTTAAAAGTCTTACTATAACGTTTAAAAATAAAGCAGTGGAAATTAAGTTATAACTCCGTAATAAAGTTTACTTTGCTAATTAACTTAAATATCGACTCGTTAAGGAAAACCACTTTATGGAAGAATAAGTTAGGTTATTACTACTTAAGTTTTAAGAAGAGGTTTAGGAGAAATAACGTATACAGAGGCAAGTGGAAAAAGAAATAAAATAAGGCACTACTCCTCCCATTCCATACTCCATAACTATAATACTTACAGTTAACATTAACTACCCTAGCTATAAGGATATACTGTGGATTAATTATATGTATAATAACTATACTCTTAACCGATATTATAAACTTAAAGCCCTTTATAACCACTTCCTTAACGTATAAAGATAAAACTACACCGTTATAAGAGTAAAGTTAAAACCAACCTATTACTAAGTCTCCTACTCTTTAATAAGAAAATTTAATAATAAGTGGAAAGTTACTATAATTAACTAAACCCCCACTATATATTAGTAAAAAGGAGTACTTAATAACTACCTAGTTATAATATGCTTATTACACCTTAACGGAAAAGCTAGGGAATAGCAAAAATGAGAAGACTACTAACAGATTTAAGAGTAAAAAGACATTACTGTAATTTAAGCCCGTAAAGCGTACTATTAACTTATTAAGGACTTTAAGAACATTATACTGTTTAAAGTCAACTAAACACTAAGGTATAAAAACCCAGGAAAAGTTAACCGCTAAGTTTATTAAAGCTACCTATTTTTCTAGAAAGAGTTAGGAAAAGGCTATAAGCCCTTTAAAAGGGCTGGAAACTAATAATTCGCTAATTAGTAAAAACCTTAAGAAAAAGGAGAGGTATTTAAAGGTTAGGCTAGATAAGACTTTAAAGACAGATAATTACTATAACTTAAATATTAAAAGAGTATAAGTATTATTCCGTTAGTGTTAACTTAACAGACAGAAAAGGGAAGCTATTTAAGGTAAGAGTAATAATTAATAATAGGAGTACTTCTAACTTAATACACCCCTTATTAATTAACTAAAGGAAACTCCTTAACGAAGTGTATAAAAAGGCTATTCCCATTCGAAATGGAGAAAAAGGCTTATACTAATATAATAACAGTAAAGTTACTTACCACTTACCACTCTTAATCAAAGTGGACAGAGATAAATAATAAATAAACTTTAACATTACACTAATTACAGAGTATAATATAATTCTAAGTCTACCTTAGCTAAAAAAGTATAACCCTGTAATTAATTAGAAGAGTAGCTACCTTACTTTTAGTAAGTCCCCTAACTGTAATCACTATTTAAAGAGAGTTAAAAAGACACTAAACCGTTCTAAAGATATACGAAACATTTAAAAGCACGCTAAACCCTTAGAATTAAATACAGTTTAAGTTAGGTTTACTAAGACAGTTAAAGGATTAAAAGGTTTACTACATTACTTAAATAATAATTTAAAAGGTAAAAAGAAGTTAAGAGCTAATCTACAGATAAGTAAAGAAGTTAACTTATTTAAGGTACCTATAAAGTATAAGAAGTTTACCCTATTTTAAAAAAAGATACCGTAATTACTAAACTACAGACTATAAGATTACAAAATCAAGCTAAAGCTAAGAGCGAAGCTCCGCAGCTTTCAACCCTACTACTTAAACCCCTAATAAGCCAAGGCCTTAAAAGAGTATATTAATAAAAACCTAAAGAACAGGTTTATTATAAAGTCCTAATCTCCAACAGAATACTTAATACTGTTCGTCCTAAGGAAAGGAGACAGTAAGCTACATATAATCGTTAACTACCAAACGTTAAACAAGGATATAATTAAGAATCGCTACTTATTACTACTTATTACGGAAATGTAAAAGCAGATTACTAAAGTAAACTAATTCTTTAATCTCAACTTTCCTATAAGATTTAACTACGTCAGAGTAAAGGAAGAGGATAAGCACAAAACAGCTTTTCAAACTTACAATAGGCATTACTAATACTGCGTTATACTAATAAGATTAACAAACACCCCTATAACTTTCTAAAGCTTTATTAACAGTATTTTCCACCCCTTCCTTAATAAGTTTATCTTTATATATTTAAATAACGTTCTAATCTATTCTAAAATTTTAAAAGAACACTAAAAGTATATACAACAGGTTCTAATAGCTCTTAAGAAAGTAAAGCTAATAGTAAACCTAAAGAAAAGTTACTTCCACGTTTAAAAACTAAACTATTTAAGGTTCAGAATAACCCCTAAAAAGCTTAAAATGCAACCAGAGAAGATAAAAGCAATCAGGGATTAACCCACTCCAAAGAACCAGAAAGAATTACAAGCTTTTATCAGCTTTATAAACTTCTATCGCTATTTCATTAAATACTTTACAAAAATCGTAAAACTACTTTACAAACTTACAAGTAAAGGAAAGCTATTTAAATAAACTAAAAGACAGTAAAAGGCATTTAAGGACCTTAAACACACCTTCGTCACAACACCAATCCTAACCCTCCCCAATTTCTCAAAGCCTTTCTAAGTCAAGACAGACTCTTTAAAGTTCGCAATCAGTAAAGAACTCAACTAAGTCCAAGATAACAGGAAACGTTACCTAGTTACTTTCCTATCGAAAGGAATCTACAGCCTAGCCCTGCAATACCTAATCCACAATAAGGAACTAATAACAATTATTCAGTACTTTATTAAGTAAACACTGTATCTAAACAGTACGGAAAAACCAGTCCAGGTCTTTTTAAACCACAATAACCTCCAGTACTTCCTAACAAAGGAACTCAACCCACAATAAGCACAATAAGCAGAATTAATAACCTTATTCTATTTCCAGATTTATTATATTAAGGGAAAAGATAATAAGTAAACTAATACTTTTAACTAAAGACAGGACTACAAAGATACTAATCCAGTTTTAATCCCCGTTACTATATTTAACAAAGTTAAAAACAGCACACTAAAACACACACTATAAATATTAGATAACTAAACGCCAGAATAAACTATTAACGTCTACATAAACTTATAAATAAAGTATAATATCTATTAATAATAACAGGACTTTTAAGCGAGAAGATTAACAGAAAGAACCTGCAAATATAAACGCCTTTCAGAAGACTTCTTAAAGCACATGTAAGACTATAATAAAGAGTGCCCAACGTATCTAAACCACAACAAAACCGGTTATTAAACAGAATAATTACCAGAAGGCGTAAACAGCGCACCTAAACCAGGAGTAAAGCTCTAGTACTAAGAGAAACCGTACATTTATAACCTAGATAAACAGAAAAAGTACATCCAGTAAGTCCACAAGTCTTAACTTAAAGGACACATAAGCCAAGCTAAGACTCTAACGTAAGCTTAATAAACATACACCTTCTTAAAAATAAAGAAATTAGTTAAAAAGGTAGTTAACAACTGCAATATCTATTATAAGAAGTAAAACCAACACTATAAACTTTATAAGCTTCTCAAACCACTCCCCGTACCATAAGCGCTATAAAGTTCTATCTTACTTAATTTTATTACCAGGATCCTAAAATCTAAAGACCCTATTATAAGAGTCACCTATAACCAGATCCTTATAATAGTTAACAGATTAACGAAGTAAGCTTACTTTCTACTAACCTTAAAGGATATAACAGCGGAGTAACTTACTTATATCTTCGAAAAAAAAGTAATTTCACAACACCTTTAACCAGATAATATCGTCACAGATTAAGATAAGCTAATCGTATTAAAGTTCTAATAAGGATTAATGTAAAGAATAAATGTGAAAAGTAAGCTTTTAACAACATTCCACTTATAAACAGATAACTAAACAGAGCAAGTTAATCAAATACTTATAACATATCTCTAAACTTACATTAACTTTAAATAAAATAATTAATTTAAGCTATTACTAACAGTATAAATAACCTATAATATAACACCAGTCAAGTTAATAAGTATATTACTATTCTTCACTAACTACAGTAAAGAGCCCAAGCTCCATTAAGGCCTACCTACAAGTGCCCCCTAAGCTGTAATCCACATAAACTAAATACAGGAATTACATAACTACTTATAAGCTAAACTTAAGTTCACACGCAAACAAATAAAGAAATTTACTAATAAACACTAAACTAAACAACCAGTACTTAAGAAAAAACTCTACTATAATAACAAATAAATTAAGGGACTAACTCTTCAGGAAAGGGACTACGTCTACCTTTTTTCACGAAACCTACGTTCGAAGCAGCCTAATAAGAAACTTAACTTTAAAAGGTACAGACCGTTCTAAATTAAAAAGAAAATCGCCACCTCTAATTACAAACTAAACCTACCTGCTAACATAAAGGTACAAACTAAAGTTTTTCACATCTCACTTCTAAAACCCGCCCTAAAAGGAGTTCCTTTAGAAAAGAAAATCAAGATTAACGCTAACAAGAATAAATACAACGTTAAAGAAGTTATAGATTCACAAAGGGGAAAAAATACATTCAAGTATCTCGTTAAATAGCTAAACTACAGCCCTAAAAGCAACTTATAAAAGCCAGTTAAAAACCTTAAGTACCTAAACCTAATTACAGAATTCTACCGAAAGAATTTAAACTAACTAAAACTAACAATAAGAATTAGAAAAACAAGATAAAATCTAATATCTAAACTACTATACTAAAAAGTAAGACCACCGTGGGACTTAAAGCCTAAAAAGCGGTAGGAAACTCCTTAATAAGTACGGAAGGATATTTATTAAAAACCTTAACTATAAGTTATAAAGACCTTAAACCTAATAAAGAAGCTAAGCTTCTAAAGCTTCTAACGAAACTCTACATAAAAGTAAGCACTGTTAGGAAAAAAAGTCAGTAAAAGAAAACAAGTAAAAGTCACTAAAGCTCTTACAGGAAATCAGACCTATAACCTCTCGTTAAAAAAGGCAGTTACAAACTAAGTTATAAAGCAACCGCTCGCTACAAAGACTCCACCAGAAAGTTCCCCCAGTTAAAAGACTCTACATTATCAAAAGGGACGTTTAACTTAACCTCCTTACCTTCTTAAAACTCTAACAGTTCTACTTTATAACTAAACGCTTTCACAGCCCGGTCCTTAAGACAAAACCACTACTTATAAAGACACGCTAAATACGCTAACACCTTTTAAAGCTTAACAGTAACCTTATAAAACTACTAAGCAGCAAACTTAACTTACAAATTAAAGCTCTACTTTTTAACGAGAAGAGCCTTCAGCTTCGCTTCACTAACATTAAAAGCGTCGCACTAAGAAGGCTAATACCTCTTTAAACAATAATCGTAACTATCAGACCGGTTTAAAACCTAACAGATAAGTAAAGGATTAGTAAACTTATAAAAAGAATAAAGGGACATTTTACCACTAAATGCGTATATATAAGCTGTAAGGTTCAGACAGCAGTTAATACTTTTATCCTATTCCCGTTTTAAAACCTAAGAGCTAGACACTTATTATATAATGAAATAGTAAAAGGAGAAACTTACTTTTTAAGTTCTTTATAGGAAAAGAACGTTAAAGAAGGGGAATCGTGTAATAACCCTACAAGCTGTTACTTAAGCTAAGGCAGCCCAACAAATCCCTTACAGAGGGATAATGTAAAGGGACAGTACATACTGTCCAGGCACACTAGGCTAAGGGTGTAAAGACTTAAAGCCTTTACGACTAATAAGGTGTTACTCGCGGCATGCTAAATGCTTATATCGCGAGCAGGAGAAACCTTACAAGTAAAACGTTTACATAGTGTAAAGTGCTTATATAACAAGCACTTACGACGCTATAAGTAAGGTATAGAGTACCTCCCAGTCAGTTAGTATAGATAGCTATAGTTATACCTATAACCACCGTAAGGGACTTTAGTTCCTCACGCTAGTATTTAATTATTCATTTATATCTTACTGTTTAGACTTACCTCTGTGCATTATAGTGATAACGACCTACAGTGACATTAAACCCCCTGTTTAGGAGTGCTAGCTTAATAAGCCGTCTTCGGAACGCCCCTTACCTGTTGGCGTCCTGCTATACGTTCTGTCTTAACCCGCGCCAGTCCTCTCAAGGCCTGTGTTGGGTGCAGGTTGTAATATCAGGGGTCTTACAGATGCTCAGTAGGTAAGCACTCCTGCCAAGACTGAGCAGACGCTGGTTGGTCGTAGGGGCTTCGGGTCTTTACACCCCTGGCCCAGTGCGCAGTACCGTGCGTACTGTCTTCCTACACTGTTCCTTCTGCGGGGGATCCGTCGGGCCGCTCCGGCCCAAGTGACGGCCTACAGGGTCGTCACATCTGTAAAGAAGCGATAAAAAGATATAACCCCTTCTTAATTACTATCCTCCTTCTTAACAGTAAAGGTATTCCTTATACTGTTAAGTGGGCTAAATCTCTAAATAGTAATAATATAAAGGATAAGAACGGCCTTAAGAAGCTAAAGGGTTTACTCTAGACAATTTTATGGACTAAAAAGTAATAGAGATAATATCCTTAAGTACAGCTTTATAATAACACTTATAAGACTAATAATAAGAACCTTACTTTCTTCTAAGTCGTTACTTTTAACTATTAAGGTAAAGCCTTTAGCTGCACTTTCAGCTTAATTAATAATAAAAGACAAAATGGCTTTAATTAGCTAATAGAGTAAGTTAACGCTGTATAGCTAAGAGCTAGGGCGTAACCCCTAGGTATAACTATTACTAACTTTAACACGGTTATAAAAGGTGTTATTACAGCTAAATACCTTAAGGCGAAGCCCTAAGTCTGCATATTTTACCTTAATAAGAATGCTACCCTTTAGATTAAAAAGAAGTGGAATAAGGAGGCTGTAGCTAAAGTTATTAAGGTTTTAAGATTACCTTTACTGTTAAGTTAGGCTAATAATAAGAGTAATTTAAATTAGGTATATAATAAGAGCGTTATTAATCGCAATAAGAGATTTATTAATAGTAAGCTTAACAAAGCCCTTAAGACAGTAAAGTACTTAATAATTAATATTTATAAGTTTTAAAAGTCTGTAGTATACACTTACATTAAGGATAAGTTTAAGGTTATGTAAAAGAAGTTACAGGCTTACTTTTATTACTAAACAGCTATTTTATAATACCTTAAAGAGACTTAAATACCTTATAAAAAGTAGTAAGCTAATTACTATATTAATTATAACTTAAACTTTAATTAAAAGATTATATCTTTAGTAAAGTCTATTAACTGTTATCTTAAGTCATTTATTATCACTAGTTAAAGTTCTATACTTAACTATATTAAACAGTCTTTTAAAATAATTAAAGTTATAAAGAGTAATATTAATAAGGCCTTTAAGGATAAAAGGAATCGCTTACACTTCGACTTCCTAGGTAAAGATTAACTTAGTAATACGTTTTATATTAAAATGTAAAAGGGGTTAAGGTATTGGAAAGTAGTGTGTGTTAAAGGTGATTTTTTATTTCTTTCTTTAAGAGTGGAAGCCGTGTTATTATAGCCGTAAGGGTAGCTAGTGCACGGAGTGTATTAGCCACACTCACTTCTGTGAAGTAAAGTTAACTGACTGAATACAAGGTTAGCAGTGGAGTCTGGCGTTCTTAGCTGTGTAGATCCACGGATACAGCCGCAGAGCAGCTGTGTGGATCTAACCACACTGTTCTAACCACACTGGCTAAGTTAGGGTTGTAAAAACCTAACATTTTATAATATCTCTACTAAAGCGTTAAATCTAGTTACAAAATAACGCTAGATTATACTAAGTGTTATTCTAATAAAGACTAAATTTAACCTTACACCTTTAGTTAATTATACTTATAGGGTAAGGGCTTAAGACAGTTTACTTTATAGCTATAAGCTTTTTAAACGTTACTGTAAAAAGTTACCTTTTATTAGGGATAACTTCCACTGCTTCTAGTGGTTAAAGCGTAGGCTTATTACAGAAGACCCCTTATTATGGATTTAGGAGTTTAATGTTATCACTACTCTTAAGGGTTAGCCACACCACTTTACTACCTTTACTAATAATGGTAGAAAGGCCCTTATATTAACGGCACCACCACCAGGAGGCAGTTAACTAGACCAGGAAGACAAGGTTATTATACCGGCTACTCAACCCCCTACTCCACAGCCCACTCGTAACAGCGCTCCTAAGAAGGCTGCGCTAAGGAAGAAAGCCGTTAAGAAGCAAACCCTAAGCTGTTAATCGGGGATAATGCCTAATCTTCACCGTAACCCCTTAAGCTGGGAGGGCGTTAACCTTAAGAGGAGCTAGACGACGGTCTCCCTTACTCCCAGCGCAGGGCTAGTGTCTAGCAACTCCGGGGTTATTCCCAGTACGCCCTCGTCAACGGCAATAGTGACCGCTTCAGCACTAGTGGGAATCATAAAGAGAGGAGGCGGAGTGGTTGGCACTCGAAGGAGCATTCGTAAGGCACCGGCACCGCAGAGATTCCGAGAGTAGGGGTAGGGGGTAATACTGGCCAATCACGTGGTCGCAGAGGCTTAGTCAGCAGAGTAGTTATATGTAGTCAATTGAGTTTTATTGCGGAAATCGCGGAATTGCGTTATTTTCGCTCTGGGGGCTTGCATCTATTAATGTGGTGGCAGTTTCGCTGTGGGCGAATGACTCGGATCAATTACGCGGTTGCGACCATGCATCGGGGGTTAGGGTTATGTATGGGGTTTGCAGTGGGCTACGGTACAAAGTGATGGGGCCTACGGTACGGCGTGAGGACCTCTATAATTAATGTTCACCTTAGGCCGAAACCACCGCAGACCAGTGTGGGACGGCCAGCATGCTCACAGTCAACAGTGTGGGTCCACTTCCCAGCCGTCACCTTCCCCCAAACTCCGTCTTCCTATTACGAGACCACCGCCCGCCTCGAAACCTCCAACCTCCGCACCGCTCTCGCCCCTCACATCCACAACGCCTGCGTCCTTCACCTCGGCTGCGGCACAGGCTATTATTCGTTTCTTTTTCTCGAATGGGGCGTCGCTTACGTCCTGGGGGTTGATATCTCCCCTGTGATGATTGGTGTTGCGGAAGAGTCGCTTGCCTCCTCCTCCTCCTCCTCCTTCTCCTCTTCTTCCTCCTCCTCCTCTGGGGGGCCGGCGAGGGGGCAGTTAGAATTCCAGGTGGGAGATGCGAGGTGTTTGGGGCGGGTCGGTTCCATGTCCGAGGTTGGAGTTGGGGGGTTTGGTATCGTTGTGGGAGCGTGGGTGTTGCCGTATGCGGCGAATGGGAGGGAGTTGGAGGCGATGTTCGGGAGTGTGGCGGAGAATTTGAAGGCGGAGGGGGG
>Ga0247760_1001038_pt1 | contig 27906 bp, 36 predicted proteins | sample UWRJL171409R4_FD_179936 | JGI IMG/M metagenome (GOLD analysis project Ga0247760, IMG submission 179936) | Plant litter microbial communities from Arlington Agricultural Research Station in Wisconsin, United States - UWRJ-L171-409R-4 | ecosystem: Environmental > Terrestrial > Plant litter >... | reverse complement strand
GCCCCGCGTGCCCACCCTCAAAGTGGTGATAGTTAGCCTTGGTGTTTTGCCGTCCCCGCAAGCCAAACCAATGTCACATGGCCAAAAAAAAACCCCCCCGAAAAACGCAGCCACTTGCGAGATCCCGTAAGTGGCAGAGTTTTGCGATTTTGGGGTCATGTTACGTACGCTCTGGTGCAGCTTTGCACCCTTGCTTGTCTCTCGTCGTTTGATAATACGGACAGTAGGCGGAAAGGGAAACGCCGGTAGCGCCAATAACAGACACCGGACTCCGAGTTTGATTGGCTGCCTAATCTACGGGTAACAGTCGAAGGGCCCCGGTGCTCTAGAGAGACTTCTCTCTCTTTCGCATTCGCTTCTGAGGCGGGTGACAATAAAGGACTTGGCAGACAAAGCCGAATGCGAGAGTGGGACCACGAAAGTTATGCGGCGAAAATGGGGCTGCAGCCCAGCAAGGCTGAAGGCTCTCCCAAATGGAGGGTCGAAAGAAGGTATCTCAGGCGCTCCAGGTGCTAACTATTTATAGAGTGTCACGCCATCTACTGCCCCCACACTCAGCCCCACGGATGACGGCCAATGCACCAGCAGCCGCGCTAACTGAGCCATATAACTACGCATCACCATCGGGCATTTTAGTGTAGGGTCACTGAACAACAAGGTGCGGAACGTAGTGTGTGTGAACACTATGTATTTAAGTTCCATTCTATACCCAGATCGAACCTTGCCTAGCATCTCGGGCCGAGGCATCGGTTCAGCGGTGTTGCGGCACTTGGTTGTAGTGATCACGTGCACTTCAGCGCCAATATCCTCTATCTCCCAGCTGTAAAATTGAGCACCGTCCAGGGGGTACGAGGAATACACGAGGCCTCGTGTATCCCTAGAACTTTGGCCCGACCAGACGGTACTCCCTACCACCCAAACCGTTTGCGCTTCCCCAGAGACCTCAGCCACATACTTGGAGTTGTAGTGAACTGCACCATGCGGAGGTCCTTTCTCGATCTTCCTCTCCCAGAGCCAAATAGCCAAGACAGGAGTGTTTGCCCAATGCTCAGGATCAGGACAGCAGCTTCGCGGCCAACCTGGTCATCCACAACTAGACAAAGAGGATCGAGGGGGGCAACCCCGCATGGTGCAGCTCACTCTAAGTGTGTGGCTAATATCCTCCGAGGAAGCGCAATCTACTGTTCTACGGAAAAGAATTGGCAGTCAGTAAACCTGTAAGCTTGTATATGTAGCGACGACTAAGAGTGGAGAGGGGGAAAGGGCCGTATCTTTTTCGGAAACCAACACGCGAACTGAAGAACCTGCTAGATAAGGACATAAGGGATGCGGTCATGAAGCGAGAACTGTCGCGAGACTATGTGTTGGAGGATCGTGTGGGTAAACGCACTAATCAAGTTAGGCGCTTGTCGCGGAAAGTCAGTGGCCCGTGCGTTTTGTGTCGCTGAGGAACCTTTCGGAACTTCGCTACGCTTTAACATGGCACATGATCGTGCGCCTGCAATCTGTGCTGTTCCAGTTCTTCCTGTCCACCTAGAACTGCGTTGTAGTTTTTGACTGTGTAGCAGAGCTCTATGGAGAAAACGATGCTCATATCCGATAACGACTACTCTGAGATAGGACGCCGGTGAGCTTTATGCCCTGCAGCCCTTCTTCAAGGGAGGTCTCAACAGCTGCTTTAGCCTTATTTCATTCCAAAGATGCAAGGGATGCAGTTACCCGTCTTGTAGCGACAACCCCTTTCCGGCCGCCCACATCTGTCCAATAGTTCCGTTATCTAGAGTTATACAATGTAAGGGATGTCCTTGAAGTTTTTCGTGTTCGATGCAGGCCTCCGATTTTCGAGTGAACTGACCAGTAATGTATACACATTCTCCCGGTCGTGGATGCTTCATTTCACCAAGTAGTGTAACCTATAACGCCATTGTGACGTACTGACCAGGGCAGAAGGAATGCTGGGAAGTGATTAACGAGCTTTACAGGTAGGCGAAGGGACCATTCTAGAGCTGGTTTAAGCAAGACATTCTTACGTTCCAGGCTGTAGAGGTGTCATAACCCTTCTAACATTCTAAGGGTGGTCCCTTAAAGTGGAAATGTTGATAGCCTCCTAGACTTTTAACATTAAAGCTGCGAGAGACGTCGACGATAAGACTAATAACTACATTAGGTTTATTGGTAGGTTAACAAGGGCATCCCTACTTATATCTTCCGGTTCGGACTATGTGCTGGTATCCACTTCTTTTCCAAGGGCTATTTCGTAACTGCACTTTAACCACATAGGGGGTCCATTCAGTTCTGTAAGGAATACGCCCTGTCTCTGGAGCATACGGGTTTCTCTCACATAATCCCATCAGAGCGAGTATATTCTTCTGACGTATGCTCGTGAGAGAAACCTGTACGCTCTGATATTAACAAACCCAACCAAGGACTTGGTCACGTGGGGACCTGGGTGCCCCACTCATCGGATGCCGCCGTCCGCCGGCATGGAGTGATTCAACCCCGCTAACCCCACTGTCATACGGTGGCATGAGCAGGTGGTTGCCTAACTGTTGGGTCAGGAACGGGGCGCTGGTTTTCGACTTTCCTCAAACCACCCCCCCGTCCGAAGCCTTGCATCTTGCACTAACTCCTCAGCCGCTCCATTTTAAATCATGGCGTTCCAGCGTTTTCAGAACACCATTGGCATTACGCCAATCATTTCAACACCCTCAAGCTACAGAACGCTAGGATCAGGTGGTTATGGCAGCATAACACTGCCACATTCAGGTGATGTAAACCAATTGATGTATAATGTACAGGGAGCAACCATAAGACGCCCGCCAACACAATTTCTTGACAAAGCAGCTCTTCTGCAACCTTAAGTTATCCAGGGTTTTATCTTCCAACAGGAAGTGACAGACCTACTGCCTGTATTTGCCATGGAGACGAGCAGCGCTGTTGTCAAGGAATCCCATACGCCCGAACCTACAGTCAAACCGGGTGCTGAACCGGCGGAAACAAGCCATGGTCCTTATCAGAGATACATCACCAGTCTCCTCGGCACACACCCCCATCTCTGCGTCCTGGAGCGGTTCCTCGATGAGCACGACTGGGAATTGTGGCGACGAGCCGGTCACGCGAAGGAGGCCGGACTGACCAAATTCAACGTCGTAGTCGCCGACATCGAGTTTTCTACGGACAACTCCACCTCTACTGAGGCTTCACTTCGTACTAGCGGCTTGCGCTCATCACCGCACGCTTTAGGAGAGTACCTCCAGACTCATTCTCTCAGCTCCTCGGAAGCCCTCCGACTATATCTCATCGAAGACCTCTCTCGCGATGTCATCGAGTACTTCGGTTCCCGCTTCCGCCTCGACCCAAATTTCTTTGAGGGCCACATCCGGGACCAAGAGCGACTGCTAAGTGGACGCTCCCTGCTGGAGTATCTCTTCGCGGTACATCCATCGGCGCCGACGGTTTCCGAGGCCTGTACGGCAGGGCATTATACGGTTAGTTTCTTCCGGCCGTATAGATTTGCCAATGGCGGCAAGACGGCATGGAAGGACGTCCAGAGTATCCGCTGGCAGACGGCGAACGTTATGAGACATGGGATTGCGTACCTGAAGCTGAAGACGACGGATGCTTTTTTCCTGACAGAGCGGTTTTCGGTTATGAGAATTCCAAAGGCGAAGCTTGGGGCTGGACAACCGGCGACAGGTATGTACGCATCCTCACTACCCAGGGAGACTTGGTGCAAGTATGAAGATGGCTCCCGCTGACGTGACTTGATCCAGGGATTATCATATTCGACCCTCTCCTGCCCCTGCCTCCTCCGTCAATGATGTGTGGCTATCGGAATGATCTTCTTCCTCCGGAGTTCAACACATCCAAGGCCTCGAAAAGAAACGAATGCGGACCAGGGACGCACCGAGCACTGCGAGGTGATTTCCTCGACTGGCTACGGTCTCTCGGCCTGAAGGATCTTGGCATAAGGGTTAAGTCTTTCGCAAGTGGCTCCGAGCTCTCTATGACGGATCACCTGTTCAAAGTTGCGGCTGCAAACACACAGAGTAATCTCAGAGAGCTGCAGGACGCGACAGAATACATTGAGAACAGGATGCACGGCTTTTGGCGCTTTAAGGGGTATGATATCAATGAGGAGACAGCGGCAGACTGTATCCAGATGATGCGATACTTTTCCATGGACAACGTGAGGTTGACAGACGAGACTCTGGTGTTGCTCAGGGGTCGCTTTCAGGAGGTTCCTGATAACCCATCAGGTAATTAAGCCATGTCCTACATCCGATCAACAGACGGAAAACTCATTCTGAAATGCCAGATATAGGTGCCCGACCGCCACAAAACGTCAACCACCCCTTACATAGTTCCCTAGGCCGCCTCCAAGCCGACTTTGATGACCTTGCCGGCAAGCTTCGCGACCTCCGCGCCCGCACAGAGACAGACATCAACTATTTCGTGGCCCGTCTCTCAGCAAAGGAATCCCACCAGGCGCAACTCCAAGCTGACGAGCTAAAGTGGATGAACTATGCTATCTTCATGCTGGGACCGGTTTCAACGCTGGCAGCAATCCTGGCCTTGCAGGAGCGGGATAGGAACGTCTTGACCTTTCTGCTGTGCGCCTGCGCGGCGGGGCTAGTTATACTATTCTTGAGATTCTGGAAGAGTATCCTTAGAGAATTGTCGCGGTGGGTTGGGAGATTGAGTGCCCGTCGGGCTCGCGGTGCCCGAATTGCAAAGGAGGATGCGTCGCATGTAGGCGAGGAGCTGCTGTTTGATTACCTTGAGAGGGAGGTTGGATAGAGAACGGGCAATTTTGTTTTTATTTCAGAAAGTCAAGCATTTAACAATGGAGGTCGTGCCCGGAAGGCGATGGCGCTAACCCATCGCTGCCTGTATTATTTAAACCGTATATGGAGTATATGCAGTTACCTACCTCCGCCAGTTCCAGTTCCAGTACCAGTTCCTGTTCCAGCTTACGAAAACGGGCAGTCTTCCCGTACGTTCCTTTTCCGACCACATATTTTCGGTTCCCGATTGGGGAGAAGTTTGGACCTGTTCCCGTCGTACTATATTATCAGAAGGCAAACCTTCTGAGAGAACGAGTCGGGTACGACCAGTTTCGCTGATTTTGGTAGATTTTGGCGGAGGGTAATGGCAGGAAGGAGCAGAGCTGGGATATCACGGGTTTTAAGCATTTGGGAGGAATGAACACGCATCGGGGTCGATGCGTTAAAAACGCTCCCCCTCCCCAGTGTTGAACAGGGTTGGAACCTTAGGCAAGAACGACTAATTGGCCCCACCCTTCAAGCAGTATTTCAGGCAGGCCGAGGCAGCCACCCCGATTAGTTCAATCAAGCATCCTCATCAGCATTCAACACGGGAAGCTTAAATTTAGAGAGCAGCGTAGCGAGAATGCAACTAACTGATTGGGCAGGCCTTGCGCATTCGCGAAGTTGCACTCTGCTTACCGTCGGAATGGCTGATAACGGGTGCGGGCTGTGCTTGCGATGCCGATCGAACGCTTGGCGTCCGGGATACAGGGCAGGGTTGTAGGCAGGGGGACCGTTTTGGGTCCCACCAACGTGCTCATCTTGGTATAGGTGTATGTTGCTCTTTGTCAAGTTGGTTATCTTGGACCTCGCGTATGGTGTCGGTCCGGTTACCGCAACGCATCGGCGCGAGCTGAAGACCGTGCGCTGTGAGGGAGGAAGATCTGAGAGATAAGGGTGTCGGGTTTGGAGTCAGCCAAGTATGAAGGGGGCCCAGTGTCCGTCCTTGAAATGAAAGTCCAGACAAGCAGACACTGACGTTCGAACACGAGCAACAACAACCTGAGCCTCCAACATGTCCAACCTTTCCATCTTCGCTCTGGCTGCAGCCAGTGTGCTTCCCTTGGCCAGCGCTAGAGCGTGCACTTCGGGCCTCTACTAGTGCTAAAGCGGGATGTCCAAAATCATAAAACAACTTGATGCCAATCAGAGTATAAACGGCTTTCCGAGGGAGATGAAGTGTGTTTTGTATTTGTTTACCGGCTATGTTGGCATTTCAAGCTCAGACTTCACCATGTCGACTTCTATCTTGTTGGTCATGAACGGTGCCCATGCACTCAAGTGCCCCCATCGCAACACAGATTTTTGTCTCTCAAATTGTACCGACCCTGTCGGGTGAACATTGTGATAGAATAGTTGTGGGTATTCTTATAGCACGCACTACAGTGTGCTATGATATCCGTGATTCTTCCCAATCTATGCCAGCCTTGTTATGCCTAATCTCTACCGGTAAATTGAACATGAAGCTACCCTGCGTTACCTACTATATCCCCCCGGCTCTGTCTATCTTCCCAGTTGGTATTGAGTGGTTCTAATGACATCAACAGCTTCCCAAGAATAATAACGAGGGCAATGGCGAATGACAATAGCAGTACGCCGCCGAGCTTGAACAAACCCAGCGCCGCCACGAGTTTAAGCAAAAGGGTGACGACTAGGAAGACTCTGGTGAGCCAGTGTCTCCACATACTGCCCATCGACCAATGATGGAACTTAGTCGCGTGCAGGTATTCCTGTGCCGTGCTTCGCTTGCTGCACCTCTTCTTCCCACTCTTCACACCAGTCCGCAATGGCCGCTAGGGCCTCTAGGTCGTTTTGGTATCTTCTCGCGTACCAAGCAACCTCTGCTTGGTGGACGTTAGCGAGAGAGACTCTTAGAGGTTCAAATCTTGCGATGAGCTTGCGGCGTACGTGACGCTGAACCCATGACTCCATCAGCGACAGTAAAATAACGCCTGTCGGTCTGGGACTGTTGGATTGAAGCAGGTCGAACTCCTTTTGAAGCGTGGAGAAATCGCGCGCGACCCCTTGGAGGGCCTTCCATTGCTCTCTGGTGAAGTGAACGCCATTTTTGGTTGTGTAGTGGTCTAGCTCCGAGCTAATGTAGTCGAGATTGATGTATGCTGCATCGCTGAACAGGGCGCTGTGTTGATCGTCTGAGACAGTGTCTTGCTGATGGTCGCTCGTGGCATTTGGGCAGGATGTCAGCAAGAGGGCTAGAGGAGAGCACATCTGTTGGTCGGGCAGCTGGTGAATAGATCTGGACCAGCCAAGGGACATGCAACTGGGAAGGTTCAAAATGACGGATCGACAGTCGCCCGCATGGGGATCATGGAACACTAGGCTGCTCAACTCGGAGTGGGCGACAGACGCGAAGTGAGGAATCGTACCTGGGATTCGGCGCTGTCATAGCTATCGACTTGGTATCGGTCGAACGCACTAGTAAAGGCACCAGGCATGGTGCCTACTCCATTTTTGAGGCCTGATCAAAGCTGTCAATACGATAAGGTCATTATTGGGCAGTTCTGGGGGGCCGACGAACCGGCTGTCGACAAACTAAGGGCAGTTCACTGTATGTGAGGAAAAGGCTGCCGACCGTCAAGTTCTGTTAGTGCGGTGGGTCCTCTGTTTTGCTTCGCATTTCCTTGCTTAGCTTTTCGTCTCAAGATGCTGCAGCTGACTTCCCACAATAGGATGGTGAGATCCTTTGTTCTTTCATAAATTGAAGTATATAGATTAAAACCCTTGCTCCTTCTGATAGAGAATTCCAGCGGTTTTGTCTCTTTGTTTGCGCTTCCATAATGGGACCGCAATGCCTGGGCCCTGCTCGGGCTTTTGGGGAGGAAACAAAATATCACACAATGGTACTACGATATGGAGTAAAGCATGAGAATTTAATGAGGGGAGTTCATTGAAGAGCACTCTGCTTCTATCTCCTCCTAGTTATGACGGCGACTGTCAGCCGGCAGAACAGAACCAGAACGAGAGGAAAACGAACTCCTCAGGGATAAGCCCACCAAAGAACAACACCACGAGCCCTCGTTTCCGTTTTATCCCCAATCAGCCCGTTCTCACTATGGCGCAGATACCTCCAGCAGCCACAACAACAAATAGGATCATGTAGATCGTGATGCAGGCACCCGATCCAGCCCTGCCCCAATACTCCGAGCCATTTGCCGTCTCATCCTCATCCACCTGGCCTCCCTCCAAGTTGCTACGGCCCTCCCGCCACTTCTCAATCCACTCCTTGCACTTTGCAGCCTCCTAGGCTACCCCCTCCATCTCCTCCCTTATTATCTTCACCACACGCGCATTCCCCTCCACCCTCAGAGCCTCCTCAGCCCCCATGGCCAGCCTCCGCCTCTCCCTCATCTCAACCACACAAGCCCCCAGGAAGTCCGTGCCATACGACCGAAAATCCTCCTCAAACTCCTGGACTCTCTGCGCCTCATCCGCAGCCTCACCCTCCTCTATCTCACGGAGCTCCTCGAGAAAGACAAGAAGCTGTGCCTCCAGCTCGGCACGGGCGTGCTCGAACTTCTGCTGGGTGGCGGACGATTGGGCGGGGGTGACGGCGTCAAGGGTGGCTTGTATTATGTCTAATTCGAGGTGGGTGAGCAGGGCGTCGAAGTCGTGGGGGTGCTGGGGATGGCTGCCGCGGGGGAAGCTTCTGTCGAGGGTGGCGTGCATGTTGGTGATGGCGCGGTCGATGTCGAGCTTGAGGGCAACGTAGGGGTGGGAGTCCGATGGGAGGGGGGGAGGGGAGGTCTAAAGGGTGTTAGTGGGCGAGAGTCTTGGACGCGCGCTGGGGGGAAAGGTGAGAGATTGGGCGAGGTGAGACTCTCACTTACCGAGTGCGGGGTAGTAGGAGCAGCACCGATTCTCTCATCAACAGCAAGCGCGGCAGCTCTGGGGATAGAAACCTCCGCGGTCGCTGACGTTGCTTGACCGCGATCCGTGGGATTGTTGGCTGCCGTGTCCTTCGGAGCAGCGGCCATGAGTTCCTCATGAGCAAGCCAGGCAGCTCTGGAAATACTCGGAGAACCCGCCGCGGTCGCTGACGTGGCTTCACCGCGATTCGTGGGATCATTGGATGCCGTGTCCTTGGCGGTGTTGGAGAGGAGTTTTGGAGTCCCAGCCATTATCGGTAGCTGCTGGTGAGTGTCTGGAAGGGTCGGGGTCGCGATCGCATGGTGTTTTGGGAGGGGGACAAATTGTGATCGAGCCGATGGCGGTTAGGTCGCGTAGAGGTGTAACGCAAACTTGATGCATTGGGGTGTGAAATTGTACAACAGCAGCCCAAAAGGGGAATCTCCTGAAATTTGTGCGACGGCACAGAATTTTCTTTGGTGGTTCTGGAAATGAGGTTGCTGGCACAAAGGCTGTGTTGGGGAAAGAATTGTGCGAGGTGAGATCCAAAGCTGGCCTGTTTTCGTTAGCGTGATTTCTGACAGCTGAGGCATTGGACGACCGTTGATGGTGCGACAAACATCGGACGAATTTTGGATGGACTCTGGGCTGCCCCTGTAGGCCAGGTACTCGCAAGAGTTATTTTGTGGCCATAAAGATCTGCAGCGTTCACATTTACTCTGTGCTTGACCGCTTGTAGGTCGGACCAAGGAACATTGACTGTGAGTTTTCGTGAAGGGAAACTTGAAGTCAGTCCTGCCCAAGGCGAGCGAGCTTCACAGATTCCCTATCGCGTATCTCCTCAGAAAGGGTGGGAGTGTTCTTCGTCCGGCCACTCTCCTACTTAGAAGCACGGGATGACCTCAAGCATCTGGATTTCGTCCAATCCCGTGTTCACTCTTGTGGAGTTTCCGCGTTCAAAATCATGATGCTTAACCGGAGCCTTTTTTTCAGCGCCATCCAATGTCTTCAAGTTCCCACATTAATTCCCCAGCTCCGAGCCCGATGATCTGCCTCGTCACATCCTTCCACATCCCAGGCTGTTGTGCAGGAGGCCCGTGCCAAGTTGAACTTGCTTGGCTCGATGTATAGAGAGGGAGTCAATGGAAAAGTGTAACTCTAGAAGCTTCTTAAGGAGTTGACAAGGACTGGTGGAAGTGTAGTGCAGGTTCGAAGGGGTTCAAGATGCTAAGGTCTGAGCGATGGCTGTGCCTGGTGAACTTATAGAAACCAGGCCCCCTCCTCTCAGTGGTTGTTTAGGTCTGCCAACATCAAGCCTGAGTCAGGATCTGGAATCTTTGTGTTTGCTAGGGCCATGGTGGTCTGATGAGTCGCAGATTATCAGCCTGACAAGCACCCTGTCAGCAGGGAATCGAGAGACCGTACAGGCATCAACACAAACACAGTTTGCATCTCACGGGGGCATTGAATCATGGGGTTACGCCTGCTGGCGCCATATCCAGGCAGTTCCATCGTTGTAATCTCCTCAACAGCCGTGGGTGGCAGGTACTGTAGAGGGTCAATATCAGAACATTGATTCCCATTGACTCAGGTATGTTTCACATCCTATTAAAATACTCTAAAGTTCCCTGCTCTGATGAAAAATATAGTCTTCTCATTCTAATTCATGCTCATAGTCCTAGCCCGTCTCCTCGATCCTATGTTCCTATATAATATCCCGACGCTGCATACTGTGTCGCGGTTCCCCCTCCAGAATTCATAGCCTCTTCTGGAGCTGTCTTGCAATGGCTCAGATTCCAGGCAAATTCGATGATATCCGTAAAACCACATCCGCCGGGTAAGCAGTGACAGCATGTTACATTCCATCTTTGTAATCCGGCTCCTTAACAATGTCTAAGGCCATAATTAACCGTCTTTGTTGGTGACAGCGGCGGTGACAGCCGAGAAGCTGTCGATATGCCTCGTCAGCAGTTTGATAACCCTGCGAAATCACAAGTCAGTGACCTCGAACAAAGATCGGACCGCAACCAGAATGAGGGCGACTCAACCTACCCCTTTCATGCCCCGATACACCCTAAAAGGCTTTCTGAGCAGCAGAGAGCGCCTTTTCAACACGCTTTAACTCTCATGTGCCTATTACCTAGGCTTGGGAATGCCATGGTACTCCAGCCGAAGAAAAAGAGCCCCGAATAAGACCCTCCCATCAATCAAGCGGCATTGTGGTGACCCAATCACCGTTCCCATGCCAGCTCGTATACTCATTTATCTTCCACGAGGCTGGCCAAATCTCTGAGCGGGGACAGACCGTGTCACCCACCTCTTCGACCAGGAAGTCGAAGAATTCATCAGGGAGGCTGGAAGGAACAAATGTTAGCAACAATATGGCAAGCCAACATCACAACCACAACAGAAACACGAATCAGGTACTTACTTCTCGCGTGTCTGAAGTAAAGCTTCCATTCTTGGGCGAAAGGCGGCCGCGCGGCCAGCAGGGAAATCCCCCTCAGCAATCTGAACAAGGTCACGGAACAAGTATTCCACAGCGAAGCACCAAGTTGTCCGATCCTGGCGGCACTTTTTGTGCCGAGCCAAGACAATCTCTCTGGCGGCGGGATCTTTGTCTTTTCCCTTGAGAGCGTGAGCGGGTAGGCCGGTCTCAGCACAGACTTGACGCTGGATCTCCGAGTAGATGTGCGTGTCTGCGCGGTTGTAGAGTTTGACCCAGTATCCGGTGCGAACGCCAGGAGGGACGGGATTTGCGAGGCCGTTCCATCGAGTAATCGGTTTATGCTCATTAGGGATCGTGAGATCGCCAGTGAGGTACTGCATGCCAATTGGCTGGTCAGTACAGTATCCCGTGGAAGAATTCTTGAGTGCACACCTGAGAATCGTCGTCTGAGCTATCGGCGCGGGCGTCGACTGGAGCGCTGCGCACCGGATCCATTGTGATTGAGGTCAGTCGAGTTGGTCAAAGGAGTCGATTTTTGACTCGATCTTGGGTAGGCCAGGGGCCGCTATTGGGTTGGGATTGAATGTCCAAGGGTAACGCGACTTGAACGCGCTGGATGTTGAGGCGATGGTAGCGGCGCCTGGTAGAATGGGCGTCCACAAGTCTGACGGATTGACAGCCTTTTCACATTCACCGAGAAGAGGGTGAAGCTGCAGTCGTGATGTACCTACCGCAAAGGATGCGGGCAGTGGACGGACGGAAGGATTTTATGTACAAGTTACGATGGAAGCCCTCGGTCGTTGAAGGTGAGTTGGGGGATTCGTGGCGGAGGGGAGGAAAAATGCGGGCGCGGTGGGTGAGGTGTGGGTTAAGTGGGGCGAGCTCGCTGCTGAGGAAGAGAGCGCTTGGTTGACGACATGTCAGCCGCGCGACATCAGAAAACAGAATGATGGCTCTCTAGAATAATTGACGGCTGAGATGTGATGCTCCTGGCATCAAGCCTCGTTGACGTCAGACTGGAGGGCCACAATATCCCAACTCCCGCTGTGCTCGACGTTGCGACACGACTGTCTCTCCCGTCCCCGGCTTGGTAGGAAGGCGCCCACGAACGGCGAGATCTGAGCGTATGCTTCAAACACCTACATTTATGATCGTTCCCTTGCCAATGCTGCTGTCCGTGGCCAGGAACGAGGTAGTACCCTCTCTAACTTCGCCCTCGGCATCAACATTCATTGGTACTGAATGCCTTTCTCCAACGCCGACGCCGCAAGAACCGGAACTGCTACCGCCCGTACCGGCAAGACTTCCCCTCGCCGACTCGGAGTCCCATAGTCTCAGCTACCAGTCTCAACAATCGGCGCCCGCCACCGACAAAGAGATGAAAATCATCCACAAGGTTACCTGGTCCTGTGATGCGACAAAGTTCCCCAGACTGGGATTTACATGAGGTGAGCAAAGAGCCCGCTGTCCCACGGCTGCCGCCACCGCTGCAATCATGCAGCTCGAGGAGAACGCGGATGTCAGCACGAAACTTTCTAGCTTATAGAAGTACGGACAGGAGAGAGCTATTTCGCTTTGCACAGCGTCATGCGCAGCTCGACGCGCGCAACGCCGGATCCAAGGAGCACGAGGGCGGGGATGGAATGGCAGGATGAAGGGTGGTGTTTGCGGGTGATACACGTCCCTCACCTTCCGATGGGAAACAGTGGATTAAATTGTATATAAACTTGGATTCGATTCCTCGCCGCTGAACATATCAAATGAGTATACGTATTGATATCGATGGTCTAAATTCCGGGCCTCTGGGGGTCCAGACATTCTCTTAATAAGGCAGTTTGATCTTTCTTTGATAGAACAAACCAGTTGTTTGCACCGTTCCACGTCCTTCCAGTCTGTTGGGTTGCTTTGTCGATGGATAGCCTGCACGGCCAAAGGGCTGTATGCCGACAGAACAAAGGGTCTCGTTGCTGAGCAGACGTCTCTTATGTTGCTCGTTCCCTTACAGCGGAAACAGTGCCACAGCAGATCACCATGTCACTATCTTCTTGGTTTGCACTCTTAGCATTACTAGACACTAATGTAGCTTGTGGTTGTTGTGCCAGTGCTTGACGCATCGCGTTTGCTGATTACTAGACACGCTGAGTCAAGGGGGACATCGCAAGCTCTCACACTAGGCCTCAAAGTTTGGGGATGACAAATAGCCCAATGAGGTACATATCTAGGTACAATATGTTTATCGGCAAGACTAAAACACTCGATCAAAGCCCAGACCCTGCCCCCAGGGTCGAAACACTCGCATCAGGGCTCCTATCTGGATGACGGCCCGAGTGTTCCCAACATGACTGGGAGCCCATCCTCCCCCAAAGCTCCCAGAGGTCTATCTAGGGCAAAGTTCGTCCCTTGTCGGCCTCCAACTCGGCTGCCCTGCATCCGAACTGCGGGATTTGTCTGTCACAATATCTACCTAAGAGTGAGCCTTCAAGCTCGGCGTCATCCTCTTAAAGGAGATCACCCAAATTCACCTCATGAGCCTGGTTGGACTTGAGAGCCTGTTTATACGAGAGTTTCACCTGGCGCTCCCTCTCCATCTTAGGCGCTTTAACCCAAGAGTGTACCCGCTTCATCTTGTACCGGAGCCACTTCTCTTCGTCCCTCTCTGCTTTTCCAAGGTCAACCTCACAGGCATCCATCCACTTATTATACACGTTCTCTGCTTCCTTGAGGTAAGCCTGGTACCCCTCGTTTTTCTCTGGCTTCTCTACCTCGCAGGCGTCCTCGCAGGCGTCCAACCACCCCTTATACGACTCTTCTGCTTTCTCGACGTCAAGTTCGTCCTTCTTCTCTTGCTCTCGCCTCGACGCCTCCCAAGACAACTCGCAAGACTCTTGGGCTCTCAAAAGTCTCTCGCTAGCGACTCTCTGTGCTTCTGTGTTGTCGAGGGTTCCTCATCGGCGCTTTCGGCTGCTGGGCGGCTCAATCTTCGGGTCGAGGCCCTCTTGATGCTGTCGGTCCTGCTCGGAGTCGTGCTTTTCTTGCTCCGTCTTGCCCTGATGAGTCTCGCTGTCGAGTGAAAGGTCCTGGATACTGACATCGTGGCTTCCAATTTGGTGAGAGCGCTTGTTGATTTAATGAGTGTCGCTGGTGACGCTACCGACGAAGCTGCTTTGCCGGAGAGGGGATCTCTCCTTCGCAGTCATGCTACTGCCATCCTCTGTTCCTTGACTCGGACCTATCTTGGGGCGGACTTGAAGCTCCACCTCGCAATCAAGTGTCTCTATATCCATGACGATGACGGGAACACGGGCGGCGTCGTGGGTATGTCCTGCTTGGTGTCTGGCACGAAGTCTGTGGACGTTGCTACCGGCACGCTGATCCTGAAGCGCGCGCTGCTGGAATCTAAGGCTGTTGCGGACTGAGAGATATTGATCCGACATGTGACTTCCGGCTCGTCCGTACGCATACTCTCCGTATATATGATCGAAGGGATTGTAATTGTACATATTCTGATACGAATGGCGGCCGTATCCTCCGAAGTCAATCTGGTGGCTCTGGGAGAGTGTCAGTATGCGGACTGTGGAACGGTCACGTCCAAGCAGGCTCGGGATGGAAGGAAGTGGCGCTACAGTGGAGGTAACAGCAACTTTGCAGCGGGTGGTGCCACCGTTCATCTGCCGCCTGCGGGCATTTGAAGCCTCGAAAGCGCCGGCAGTGGTAGGTCGGGGAAAGAGGGCAACGGAGCAATTTTCACAAACATCTTGGATCACCTACCATGTGCTCGTCGAGTGTGCAAGAGTATCGTTGCGCGCTGATGTGAGGCCAACCATGGGCGGAATCGGCGGAATTGGCAGGATTGGCGCGGTAGTACGCTCGTCAAAGGGCGCGACGGGAGAATGGAGAATCCATAATGGCTCAACGTGAGGTCAGAGGCGACCAAATCGAAGAGCAGCTCGCTACTGTTGGAGGACGTTAAAAGCGGATGTGATAAGTGATGCGCAATGTTGACGGACGTTGGGTTGCAAGGCGGTGTAGGAAAAGGACGATTTACCACGAGTCGCTCCAGTGAGAGGAGGTCGTCCGCAAGGCGGGGCACAAAGCTAGCCCCAGGCAGCGCTTAGATAGTGCAAAACCAGATGTGTGGTCGCCCTTCGCAGGATGACTGTCGATGCGGAGATGTCGTCGAAAGACAAAGACGTCATCATAGAGGACAAAGACCTCCTCATTGAGGATAAGCGCACCGAGGGAGAGATTGCGGTGAAGGACAAGGAACTCCTTTTGGAGGAGAGGAAGATTCAGAGCAGACTTCTCTTGGTTGAGAAGGCCTTTAGCTGCGCCTTCATTCGGATCTTGCTCTCTGCTGTGATCTGGGTAGTTCTGGCTAGACTTCCTGGCGCCATATGACAGACATTGGGGGAAGGGGGAATTGAGGGTGCACTGATAGTGGAGGGAAGGTCGGGGGATCGTGTGGAGGAGGAGTGTCTGGGATCCCATTGGCAGTGATTCAGATATCGTGGTGGAGAAATACAGAGCAGCTCAGTCAATGAATGCTACGCGCTATCTATGTATTTACTTCTGTGCTTAAGGTCTTAAGATCGCTAACTAGACTCTGCGGACATGCCTTGTCTTCACATGCTAGCCACTACGTCCTAATCAGGATAGTGGCACAACATTCCCAAGATCCATCCCAAAGAGCAAGAAACCCTGCTCACGACCGCCCAGTCAAAACGGCTTCGAGAAGAGCCATCGAGCCATGAAACGAGACAATGCCATGGTGGCAAAGAGCGCAAACAGGAAGCCCAATCCGCCAGTAACTTTCCAACCCAAGCTGACCTGGTCAAACCAGCGAGCAATTGCTACAGCGGCTGTCTCCGAGGTCCTGATTACCTCAGTGTGCTGATCAATCGCCACGAGAAGTTCCCGATCGTACCTGAGTTTCATCCGCTCCATATCGCGGTCGTACTTCTCCTTATGGAGCTTGGCCTCCTCGCTCATTTCAGTCATCTTGATCTTGTGGCAACGAATGGCCTGTTTCATCCAGTTCTGGTGGGCCGCCATGTCGTGAGAGTTGGTGCGATCCCACTCGGTTACCATGTTGTTGTGGGCGGCTTGAATTCGTTCCATCTCGTGATCGTGGGAATCCTGCACAGCCTCCTGTTCTATCAAGGCGATCTGCTTGATGTTCTCACTCACTGCCAGCGCGAGGTGGAGTAGCTCGATGGGGGAAGGATTCTAGAAGTACTGATTAGCAGGCCATTCCTTTCCAGTTGTGCTTTCGCCAGTGTGAGCTTACCTCTTGCGAATTCGGAACATTGTGGTTGCCATCAAAGCCCTCGACGTCGGGGCTTCTGCGAGCTTCCGAATCTGGGCTGTCAGTCTCGGCACCGGTCGGAAAGCCAACGGTGGAAGGCATTTTTGATTGACGGAGGCCTAATATAGGCGAGAGGAATCTGGTATGCTAGCCGGTTACGCGCCAGTGACTGCTTGGGGTCGAGTTACCGAACAGATGTATCCAGGTATGCAGAAGGCTTTCTCTGTGATTGAGGGTGGCCGTGGTTTGAGGAAAAACTCAGGAAGTGGATTTTGTGGAAGACGAAGTAAACAGCATAGCGCACCCTGCAACGAGAAAATATGGTGGGGCAGCGCAACGACAGCGCGGCCTTGGGTCAACGAAAGGACACACCAACAACCCCCCGCGTTAAGAATGGCTCCGCGCGCTCCCAGATCGCAACATCAGACAGCCCCTCCTCCCTTGGTTTCACGTTGCAGGTGCGCAAACCCGCTATCCTCCCAAAACGGCTTCCCTCTCCTTCCGCTGGTATCCTCGATCCCAAGGGGATCAAAACATGTAATATCCCAAAAGTGCTCGTCCTTCCACCCCGGTCCCTGGACCTCCGTAGTCCCATCCTGCGCAAGATACACGCCCTTGTCCTTGGGCAGGAATCGTCTCGGATGCCAGACATTCCAGACAACCATGTTCACTAGCATGAGGGACGCTTCAAAGATGTAGAAGAACCATTCGTAGCGAATGGCAGGGCTGAGCGTCATTGGGTCAAAGGTTGGGCTGAGCAACTTGCTCAGCGGCGGAGCGGAGAAGTGCTCCCCAATACGGTAGGCGGTCCGCGTGAGGAGGAGCAACATGCTTGCGTAGAGGCTGAGAAGGGGGTTCTTGAATTTAGGGGAGAGGACGCCCCCTCGGGAACAGCGGCGGTAGAAAACACCAATGATGAGAAAAAATAGCGCGATGACGAGCATCTGCGATACGATACAAGCGCCGCCTTCAGGAGAATGTCTCCGAGGTTTAGAAACCTTTCGGGCAGAGCGCGATTCGCGACGTACGAGATGCCGATGCTATTGACGACCTCGACGAGGCATGAGAGTGTGCCGAACGTTGTGAGGACCCGGAGCGGATGCATGGGCGCGAAGTATGGGACATAGTAAAAAATTCGACCAAGAACATGGCAGTTCTCCAGCTGAAGCGGGGGGCTGCAGTAAGACGATAGTCAGAATGATAAAGCTATAGGGGTTGAAGCCGTGTTCTTACGGAGGAGTGTAGATCAGCAAAATACTGGGGACATAAACCCGGAGATTATCATAGTGAAATGCCCCGTATTCGCGAAGGGTAGAGCCGATGGTGAACAGAAGACAGCAGAAAGGGAAGAGTGCTGTCAGCTTGAAGCATTTGTAGCGGCTGAAGAGCCATTAGCGGACCATACATTTTAGCAAGTTGCGTGGATACTGACATGCATTGCTAGAGATGTATGAGGCCTGAGATTGCGAAAGCGGCAGCAAAGAAAATCGGTGCCCCTTTGTTTGGCGTGTAGAAGTAAAAGCTCCCTGGAACTAGCGTTGACTGTGAGCAAGCTTGTCTTGTAGGGCTCATTCTTGATAGCTCACCTGGTTTGCCGTCCGGCATCGAGGCGGTCGTCTTGTTCTCCTTTTGGGAACCTTGGTTGAAATTGTGGGCTGTTTGGAAATGAGCGCAAGTAAGGCAGCACGGCGTTGTGACGGTTTATGGTAACGCTCGGGTCTTTATGCTGATGAAGCTCTGGAGTTGCTTTTGACTCTTGCAAATCGACTTGGAGAACTCTGGTTTGCCGGGGCAAACCGGCTCAACCGCGGCCCGAATGACCGGCGGTCTGGTTGCCCAACAGACATTGACGATGGCAGTGGAATTTTATGCCTTGAGCCACACCACGAACCCGTGCGCCAGTGCCACTATCTGGAGTTTCTCAGTGGACCGAACCCGTTGCCAAGTTACTTGGCGGTGATCTGCCGATGGGTTTTGAGCTCTGTGTAACGCAGAAGTCCCTGGGCGGACCCCGAGGCAGACAGAACCTCGCGGTGGCATACCGTCCCGCCCCTCAATGTCACAACCCTCTTCCGGCAGGCCAAAAACAGCCCTGGATAATAACTCATCGTCTCAATCCGTACCACCACATGCGCCAACGACGTAAAGCGCATCGTTCCTGGTTTTGGGTTGGTGAGACTTATTTGCCGCTCAGACGCTCCAGGACTTTTTTTTGTCAGCGGCGACCAAGCAGCGCTGTTGGTGAGGACGCGGAAGCGACTTTCTATGGTTATCCAGAATCTGGGTTGTTGGTCGGTGGTCCGCGGTCTCTTGTCGATAGCTAGGTGGGTAGGTACCCTTTTCAGCCGGATTGATCTCTTCTTAGACAGGGCACGAGACACCAACAGAGGGAAGTGTGAAGTCTAGTGTTTTTGATAAAAGGGGAAAAGGGCACTCATCTCCGTTCACTTTGCAAATGCAACTTTCGCCTTTGTCGAAGTCTTTGGCTTTCTGTGTCCCAAAGTTCCGTCTTGTTGCAGTAGATGCCACACACCGAAGGCTAACGAGCCGAGAGGAAACCCGCCTTTTCAAGATGGTGGGTGGTACATCAGCCGCTGACTGCAGTGAGATTCTTGCCCCGCAACATCAGAGAAGGTGCATGCCAGAAGTTCCTCGGGACTTGCCTTCTATTGGAGACGGCTCCATCCCGGGTTTATATCAGCAAATCACCAAGAAGAGCAACGTCAGACCACCAAAGTAGCTGCGACCGTCATTCAAGCTTTGTCTCGACTTGCCAGCGCAGCAAAGAGCCTGCCACCGATAGATGGTTTGGCAATCTTTGGAGTCAAGCCAAACATGCGAAAGTCCAATATCAGTCGTCAAATCTGACGGGCAAACTCTTGCTGACAAGTTCCCCTGCGCCAAAGCAACGGTCTCGCTACGTTTCCCCAGTCTGGTCAATATGCCGCCGCGAGCCGATATCACGCGAATCACAGCCCCCGAGGCTCGCTGTGCGCAATGGGGTGCAACAAATGACTACGCCACCACGAAAAGTTGGCCACTCGAGTTCGCACTACACGTGAATCCGTGGAAGATATATAAGACTTGACATTGCAGTTCCAGTGTCTGTGGGATTCCGCCAACTTCGAGACAGACACAACACTCGTCACGATGCACACATCAACACTCACAAGTATCGCCGGCTTTGCTGCCCTAGCGACTGCGGCCAAAATCCAGATCGCGGTCGGCAAGGATGGCCTTGTCTTTACTCCAAACACGGTCACCGCTGCCAAGGGGGACGTCATCGAGTACCAATTCTTCCCTCCCACACACAGCGTCATCATGGGCGACTTCAACAATCCGTGCATGCCAGCCAAGATCGGTGGCTTCTTCTCCGGTGGCTTCATCACCAGCAACGGCCAGAACGTGAGAGTCCTCCTCCATCACCCAGCTCAGACTGAGGATGCTAATTCTGCTGCAGTCCGACGTCTTCCAAGTGACTATCAACTCGACCGACCCCATTTTCTTCTACTGCGGCTTCCCGACACACTGCGAATCGGGCATGTCGGGCGTCATCAACCCCAGCGCGGACCAGACACTCAGCGCATATCAGAGCAAGGCCTCGTCGGTGGCCAACACGGTGGCACCGTCTGCTCCGTTCGGAGGTCAGGTCGTCTCAGCTGCGAGCGCGAGTGGAGGCGCGATGAACCCTTCGCCGACGCAACCCGGTAGCTCGGGAAGCGGCTCGGGTGGCGGCGGTATCTATGGTGGATCTGGGAGCGGAGCGGGTGCTTTGGCTATTCCTGCTTTCGGCGCAATCGTTGTGGCTGCGTTAATGCTTTGAGCGTCTAAGTTGAGAGTTACGGGCGAGCGTTCCCTTCGTTTTCGGGCTCGGTCGACAGCGTGTTCGAAAGGACTACCTAGAAGGAAGACCATCTAGAATATTTTTCAGCAATAGGAACCACCATCGAATTTGAAGAGTGCATGAGTCTGAAAACATTGCCTTCGTTCAAGTCCGCCCGCTTGTTGACTGAACCCTTCTTGAGGTTCATCGTCGTCCTGTGGAATTGTCACCCGATCTCCTGGACCGTAACCCTCGAACAGATGCATGTTTGCCTTTATACCGGAGCCAAGAGCCGGCACCCATCCGGGCAGAAGCCCTGGCCCTCCTTTCGGCCCCTCTTTCGACCCCGTCTCGGCGACCAGCGGCGAAGATCCGCTTTGACACCGGCTCTCCGCCGCTCTCTGCGCCAAGGCGGCCCTGAAAATTGCCCTATCCGCGGGCGCCGTGGCGGTAAATGACCACGATGGAGGGCCTGCAGAACTGCGCGGGCGATATCTTCCCCTGGACAGGCGCTTGGCGTTCGATCCGATTGGTTCCCGAACCGAAACCGCGAACTGCCCAATTTTTGACTGGTGGGAGATTAGATAACCTCGCGCGGGCAGGCGCTCCCGGTCGCCAGTTCGGCCTCCGCGACCTGTCCCAAGCAACAACCTGACGCATTCCTCATCGACTGCCCAACGCATCTCCCGGCTCGTATCCCCCTCCTAGTCAGCCGAACGAGCGTCGGACGATGTGGCTCCTCAAGCACGGCGACAACCATAAGATCACTCTCGCTGGTCCTTTCGATTCCGGCAGCACCATTCCACCTTATGCGATCCTTTCTCACACATGGGGCTTTGAGGAGGTGACCTTCCAGGACTTGCGCGATGGCACCGGTGTGGACAAACGCGGCTGGCTGAAGATCGAGTTCTGCGTTGAGCAGGCGAGGCGCGACGGACTCGACTATTCCTGGGTCGACACTTGCTGCATCGACAAGACGAACAGCACTGAGCTTCAGCGATCGATCAACTCCATGTTTAGGTGGTACCGCGCTGCTGAGCGGTGCTATGTGTATCTGTGGGTGTCGAGCGCTCGCAAGAAATCGAGGACAGTGACTGACCGCTCTCAACCAGTTCCGATGTTCGTCACGACAGATGGCGAGAGGCTCTGCCGCAGAGCAGATGGTTCACTAGAGGTTGGACCCTGCAGGAGCTTCTCGCTCCAAAGTCAGTCGAGTTCTTCACAAGCGAGCGCAACCGACTTGGAAGTAAGAGGGACCTCGAGCAAGACCTTCAGACCATCACCAACATTCCGCTTTCGGCCCTACGTGGAGACGACCTGTCGCAGTTTGGTGTCGAAGAGCGCCTCAAGTGGCTGAACGGCCGCAAGACCACACTGCCGGAAGACGAGGCGTACTGCCTTCTCGGGATCTTCGATATTTTCATGCCCGTTATTTACGGCGAGACCAAGGAAAATGCGATGCGACGCCTGGTCAAGAAAGTCCACTCTTCGCGACGAGGTGTTCCTGCCCCAAATACGGTCTTCAGGTGGCATCCCGCCGCGGAGAAGCCCATTAGCAACCCCGCTTATACACCTGACGGTATGTTTGAGCCTGACCTCGTGTTCGCGGAATGCGGAGGAGATCTCGTCATCGTCCACCGATTCAAAAATCCGTCGAAAGGATGGCAGCAGCGCAGCTATTTGTCGTGGACCTTACCAATGGGGTATTCTCTGTGCTGGGAGACATGGAATCAAGATGGAGGGATCACGTCGACGAATCGGAAGATTATCCTTGGCCCTGAAGGCGCACAGCAGAGCCTGCCATCGATAGCGGCGCTAGACGACCGGCTGATGGCAGTTTGGCTAACCAAATCATCACTTCACTACTCGATCTGCCACGACAACAGCCCGAGTCAACAATGGAGCACTCCAAGCACAATAAACCTCCCAGAATACATTTCTAACTCTTTGCCAGTACTCGCCAGCTGCAACATGAACGGATCAGCTCTAGTGTTTGGTTTGTGGAAGGGAGTCGTGCCGGACCGGAAGGTTTACTTGTCTTCATATGACGGCCACCGATGGGATTCGCCGAGGTCTCTTCCTTTTGTCGAAACAAATGTCGCTCCGGCCCTGACAGTCCATAGTGGCAAACTGATTGTTATGTGGAAGATATTCTCTGGTCATAAGCTGTACTGGATGCGTTTCGACATGGGAGGCAACCCACTCAACGAAGAGCCCTATGAGGTGTGCTGGCGCGGAGTGACCGATTTAAGACCTTCCCTCGCGCAGGTTGAAGGCACAGTCTATGCAGCGTGGAGGGGGACGGGACCTTCAGCTGACATGTGGCTCTCGTCATGGAGAGGTGAGGAGAAGAGGTTTGAGCCTGCCCAGCTCATCCCGAACAGCAAAGCGAGCAGGGCGCCAATACTTGCAAGTTGGGGGAAATTGCTTATGCTGGCTTGGCGAGACGAGGGCCAGATGCTGTGGAGGTGCGGGAGCGCCGAATGATTGCGTTTAGCTTCCTCACTTTCTCCGTCCAAACTAGCCGAAGCGTAAAAGATCCTCAAATCTCAAATCGCTCCCATTACCTCACGGTCCAGCCGAGCTCGGCCTATCCTGGCTCTTCGACACTTGCTTCGGAGGCCCGCTGTCCTTTATCTTAGACATTCCAGGAGATTTGTGCGCAACACCAGGCACAGCTCCCGAGTTGGCAGCGCTTGTGGTGGCTGGAGGGTGAAAGAAGAACAGCTTCGGAACAGCAAGGGGGTGCCGGGTTATGCCAAAGCTCACCACCAACATCGAATACTATCATAAATAAGAACTCTACCCAGTTCATCGGTGAAGGTCTACCACTGGACCATTGTCAGCAAAAGTTTATTAAGGGACCGGGGACCTAGAACTACTCCTCTAGCAAGTTTGCTTTTTTGCTGTTAAAATCACTGAACATCGAATGTTCGAGATGGCACACCCAAGGATGCGCAGGTGTGAGGGCAGGATCGAGCGGTCTGAAGACGGCAGCCCTACAGATTTCACCCCAAAGAACCTTGTAGTTGGCCAGTAGACACGAACGCGACCGACCTTAGCCACAACCCACCAGCAGCACAGCCTCACCCCATTACCACTTAAGCCCGTGGAACAGCATTACCGTGAGGGGGTGTCTTCCACCGCCCGCAAGCAATGCGCGGCCTTGAAAACAAGCAACCCAATCACACAAAGGTCGAACAATGCGGAGACAACACTGATCCACTAGGTATTTGAAGATACCTAGCTCCCCTTGCAATACGATGATATTGTGCGAAAACGACATGATCTTTCCCCAGCGATCGCCGACACCTAGAAGTTCCTAGTCACAGACCGTCTGAATGTTGAATTCAGGCCAAGCCACACCATGAGGCCTTGGGTGAATTAGCTCCAGATTCAAGGCAGCAAACGAGCAGCTACTCACATCGCCAAATCCCTGAGACTACATGATCTTGAAAGCTGGCTTTCTCGATCTCTTCGGCTAGCGGATCTACCGACCCGTGGGGCTCCGGAGCCGGATCGCGCCTCCACGGAGGAAGGACCGGACCGTTGACCACACGGGGTGAATCCGGATCGCGCTTCGCGCCCGGGCTGGTTATACCCGAGGGTTTCTTAAACCCCGTGCTAGACACAGGCGCTGGTACAGGAATGGGCGTTGACTCGGGAGTTGGGACTGCGACGGCCAGGGTGGCCAGGGCAAGAAAGACGATGTCGGCGGGCTTGGCTTCATTGTGAGTATGGGGGTTTTGGCAGTGGCTGGGTGTTTGCTTGGGCTGGGATCAAATGTTTGTTTGGATGCGGATGAGGAGTTGATGTTGTGGGCAAGAGGCAGAGAGGGATCTTTATATCAGAGGGTGGCCTGTTGCTCCCTCTCGTCTTCCTCTCGTTGTACGGCGGCCATTGCCCACCCATCCCGTACTCATATCCCATCCGGATTCTGTCTGTCACGCACTCACACGTGGTCCCCGAGCTGAAGCGCCGCGTGCAGCAACCACACGCCTCTGAAGGGTAGGAATGTCTTGGAACATCAGCAGCCACCGGATATTTATGCCGAACTCCTCCAGCCTCAAGGCCATGTGAAGACTGTCATTGGTGGGCCTTGGGGGCCAAGTTCCTTTGTTTTGCTTGCCGTATAAATGTCCCAGGCGACAAAGACCAGCCTTGCAAGGGGTTCATTGTCCTCGGCGGTCAACAATGAGATTGACGGGGGCCATCACTTATCAGAAACATAATGTCTCATCTCAGCTTCTATATGCGGTTCGGCGAGCCGCACGAAACGACAAGCATATACCAACATGGGACCGAGCCGCCACAGCTTCAGTTTTTGAATCATCACAGTTCTCGGATTGGTCATCCAGCGAAACAACCATATCGCATCAAATTTCCATTCTACCGGCCAAGCCAGGAAACGACAAGGATGCATGTCCCGCGACACGTCCACGCACAACAACACGCTTGAAGGTTGCTGTTTGCCACCATCAACAGCACTGTCCACGCTCTCTCAAATGTCTCAGCCCTGCAGCTATACGAATCGAGGCGCTCAACTCAGAGCTCGATTCGCTCGGGCGTACGGGATTAAAATCCGAGATGTGCACGACTCAGACATACCAGTAGCACAAACTGCGGATGGTATCGTGGGGGCCAACGCGCTTTAGCCTTCCAATCCAGAACACCGTGACAGCAAAAGGGTCGAATCGCGAGTTACAACTGCACCTGCCAAGAAACGGCATCCAAGCTGCTGGACCGCCCGCGGGAAAGGAAGGCAGATAGGGGCACGGATCATTGAACAACGGGCAGGAGGCCCCTGGTGTTTGTTTGATCTCTCAGTAGCTGCGGTTGCTCGCTTTGCAACTGCCTGAAAGGTTTCCAAGTTCAGCATAGATGGAAGGATCACAGCTGCTGGATTCAGACTGGGGCATTGTCACCTTCAATCGCTTGATTGCACCGTAGGAGTCTGGCACCCTGCGACCGGGATTCTCCCAATATTCTTGCCCGCGTTCCCGAATCGACTTTTCACAGCAGTCTATCGTACAGCACTACTCGCGCAAGAAATATGGCTGCCTTACAGCCGGCCCAGACGTTCCCGCCGATCCCGCTGTTCCCATTCCCTCGTCGTTTTCGGGGCACCGGCATTGTTAAATTCGAGTTGGCCGGAGAGGAGGATATCTACCCGATTGCCAAGGTCTGGGTGGACGATATGTTCAAGAACTCGGAATCCTTCCGCTATAAACGGCCCTTCTACGACAAGTACCCAGACGACGCCCTCGATATCCACGCCATCATCATTCAGGAGTTTCTTTGGCGTCCTGAGTACGTGGTCGTTGTCGCCAAGGAAAAACTCACTGAGAGCCAGCAAAAGAATCGATCCACCCATCCGTATGCGCCCACACCAAGGGCGCAAGCGCCAAGCGTTCCCAATGGCGACGGACCGCAAAGATGGTGTGTTGTGGCCTTTGGAGCATGGCGTTTCGGCGAGTCCTCACCACGGCGCGGCCAGTTCGTCGTCGACGTTAAAGATACCGAAGCACCTCCTTTATGTCCCCACGGCATGCATGCCTCGGCCCCCAGCATACCTACCCCCGCCCTTTTTACGCCTACCCAGAGCTCAGGTATGCATTCTACGTACCCCGAAATGCCTGCTCCAAGCTTCGCTATGCCTTCTTCGGTTCTCTGTACGCCGCCTCCACTTTTCGGGATATCCGACTTATTTCGCGACACACCCGATACGCCCGGCGGAATACATTCCCCCTCCCCCGGACAGCCTAGTCCAGTCGTCTCTACGCCTGATTTTGTAGACTCTAGACGTGTCCAAACCCCCGGTACGCATCCTCCATACGCCACTCTGGCTGCCCAGGTCGCCGAGACGCATCGCGCAACGCAGAACATGGCCGACAGTCCTGACCGCAGCGTCCACCTGCCTCGATGGAAGGCGTACGTGAAAACAATCAACGAGTATCGGAAAAGGTGTGTATATATGGTTGCCTCTCCCAAAAGGCGTGATTCCTAACCGTTATACGTATTTTCAGCACGGTTTTCAGGAATGGTCTTGTACTCGAGGCCCTCGCCAAACAAAACACTCTCCCACCCCACGTCAGCGGTCTTTTGCACGATTAGGGGCAGGAGCTGTCTAAGATGGATGGCACGCATCAGGTCGCTTTCGCAGAGTATGGCGACCTAACAAGTTGTCTCAGGAGACAATGGTGGAGAGCGTGCAAAGTCGTCGAGATTGGAAGTTTGCATGTAAAGGTTGATGGGGAGGAGGAGGATTGCGTGGTAAGAGTTGTATTCTCTGAATGAGATCAGAGACTTTACCAGTACCGAGGCAGTCTTCAGCCAATATATCAATCATTTCGATTCCAGGGGCCTCGAGACACTATTTACACACCAACGCACACGTCATGCTTGACAAGGAAAAGATTTAAATCAGTCCACCATTAAGGGTCAGGTTCTGCTTGGCAAGCGCAACACCCCGCCAGGATAGCCAGGATGGCTCGACACTAACGCCCCTCGTCAAATCAACTCTCACAGAAGTCTCTCATGCGGCCAGCCCAGATGGGGGCCGCATAAAGAGCCAAGGATTTTGAGGGCGACCCCTTCTCTTGTTCAAAAGCCCAAGGGATCCCATACGAAATTCCTCCTCCAACCATCCTCCATACCAACGCTCATATCTCTACCCCGTATTCTAGACCGAACCCAACTTTCCCAGCAGCATGGATTATAACAACATCCTCATCACCGGCGCGACCGGCTACGTCGGCGGCACCCTCATCCACCGGCTCCTCAACAGCACCGATCCCACCATCCAATCCCTCCACCTCGACCTCCTCGTCCGCACCCCCGACGCGGCCGCCAAGCTCCTCGCCGCCTACCCCACCCGCATCACCCCCATCCTCTGGGCCGGTCTCCTCGACACCGCCTCCATCGAAGCCACCGCCTCCGACTACGACCTCATCCTCAACGTCGGCTCAGGGTTCATCGCCCCCCGGCGCCCAAGCCTTTGTCCACGGGCTCGCCCGCGGACAAGGCCTCCCAACCTCCCTCCCATCCCATCCCCTGGCTCCTCACAATTTCAGACTACACCAACTTTGCTGACCGCCCCCTCACCGGCGTCTCTGAACCCTCCCGCATCTGGTCCGACTCCTCCCCCCGCGCCGTGTACAACTGGTGTCTCGCCCGCGAAGCAGAATCCCCCTACCCGCAACGCACAACCGAGACGTCGGTCCTCACCTCGCGCACGAGCTGGGGGTAAACGTCACCAGTATCAACACCCCGATTATCTTTGGGGAGGGGGAGGGACTGTTTAACAGACAGGGGATTATCATACCGACGCTGATGCAGTATACGCTTACGAAGGGGTATGGGTTTAAGCTGAATGACACGGCGAATTTTGACTGGGTGCATGTGGCCGATTTGGCGGATGCGTTTGTGCTGTTGGTGAAGAGGATTAGGGAGGGGAGGGGGGAGGCGGATGGTAAAGGGGTGGGGGACGGGGAGCTGGGCATTCCGGTAAATAGGGACGGGATATTGTCCCCTGCGGTGGGGAGGGTGTTGCAGACGGAGATCTTTGAGAGGTGTTCGGACGTGTGCTTTGCGAAGGGGGTGTTGCCGCGGGAGGACACGCCGTAGGGGAAGG
>Ga0247760_1001037_pt1 | contig 27925 bp, 33 predicted proteins | sample UWRJL171409R4_FD_179936 | JGI IMG/M metagenome (GOLD analysis project Ga0247760, IMG submission 179936) | Plant litter microbial communities from Arlington Agricultural Research Station in Wisconsin, United States - UWRJ-L171-409R-4 | ecosystem: Environmental > Terrestrial > Plant litter >... | reverse complement strand
CAAAAAACAGGGCGGTCTCTTCCTAATTGCTGGAAGGCTCTGCTATATTGTCTGAAGACGGGATGAACTGAGGCGTTCACTCCCGCACAGATCAAAGTGGTGATAATGGTAATGCGAACAATGCGCCACGCAGGGGCAAAAGCTGTTCTCAGTTTGTTTGCTAGATACTTTGGGACAGGCAGTTTCCGACATGCAGTTAGGGCCAGGCTCGAGTCCTCAATAAGAATGGCTTTTGTCTTTCCGGGTAAATGCCCGCAACCTAGCAGCTGCCTAGACCTGCTGCCTGTTTGCTGCCTAATAAAGCAGAACGTTTCCTCCAGTGCCCTGCAGCCCTCACCTACCCCCCCTGAAGCGTCTTTTCCTCCATCTGCTACATCGACGCCAAAATGTACCGCAACTTCAGTCTGGTCTCAAGCACGCCCGCGGCGAAACATCTCGCCGAATTCAGCAGGATGACACTCGAGGTCGACGGGGGCAACCTGCACGAGATCACCGCCCCGCAAGAGAAGCTCGACTTCGTCAGCGGCATCAAGCGTCTCGGCGTCCTCTTCATCAAGGATGCCTCCCGCCGTCCTGCTTCGATGGCCTCCGAGGTCCAACTCGGGCTGAGCACGCTCTGGGACGTGCTCATCTCCGCCACCCAGATTCTCGACCCCGAGGAGGACATGCCTTTATACGACCAGCTCGTCTTGCAGGTTCTGTGGACAAAGGAGTTCGACACCTTCTGCAGAGGCCTCTACCCGTCTGCGAACCCCTTCCCGTCTTGGGAGGCGTACCAGTTCGCGGAGCGGCTGCAGAGACGCTGGGATCAGCTGTTTGCAACAGCTGACTCTGAGTCTGAGCCAGAGTTGCAGCAGCAGCAGCAGCAGCGCAGCCTCGCGATCTTCTCAGCCAAGGTCCTCGCCGCAGGAATCTGCAGAGACTTGCTTGCGCGGACAGGACTGTCGTGCCTGCGCGAAGCACTCGAAGGGGATGATGAAGCCAAGACAGTCGCTCGGCTCCCGGTAGCTGTCGCGTGGATTCACCACTGTCATCACCAGCTTCTGGCCTTCTCGGTCATGAACCAGTTTAGTGGTGAAAACTCTGACAATGGATACAGTCTTGGGCGATGGCTGTCCTGGAGGAAGCGATTTCAGGAACTCAGCCATCACGCTGATAGGGCGGCGGCGAGTGAGGCGAAGAAGGGGTTTATGAGTATGATGAGTTGTGGCTTGGACTTGGACTGTGACGTGCCGGGTGAGGCGGAGTTTCGAGAGACGGTTGCGGTGGCGTTGAGGGATGAGCTTGTTGCGAGCGGGAAGCCGAGTGTGGTGATTGGTGATATTGATGTTGATGTCGATTGGGTGGATCAGGTTGAGGCTGCGTGAAAGTTGTATATGGGTAAATGCTTGGATCTGGGAGGATTTCGTAGGTGATTGGAAAGTATGGATTTGAGTTTCTCTTGAGACTGACTACCAACCTTAGGTATCCCGAGTACGAGTAAATGTCTTCGTACAACCCTGTTCAATTCTATCTCTGTAAGGGCTGCAACATAGGTACCGTACAGTTTCGAGCAACACCTCGTAACCAGGGTTAAGTGCACGGCTGCGCCAGGACGCAATCGACATGCGTCGCTTCACAAACCGACGGAGGCAGCGGTGTAAATGAAGAGAATTTCTCTTTACAATATGACCTCTGTCTCACTTGTATTATAACCCCACACATAACACCAACTGTACCCAAGGCCTAGAACTTGATGTCATAGGCCTTATCGCATTCATGTATGAATTATCATTTTGTAACTAGGTACCTCCCTACTTAAGGTAAGCACCTAATAGCTAGGTGGGCACTTGCTGTTCTGCCTCATATTTCCAACGTCTTTGATAGCAGTGCAATTCCCCTTGTGTTCTTCACAATCCGATCTACCTTCTCCTTCAGTCTCTCAAGTGCCCTTGCTAGCGGACAATCCAGCTTCACACTGCACTGGTGTTGATTGTCCTCTTTCAAACAATCGAATCGCTCAACAAGCTCCAATACGGTAGATTTCTGGAATGGTCCCAGCGAAGGCCACAATTCGCACTTGCTTAAGACCGCGAAGTATTCGGCTATCCGGGGTCTGACTCGTACAATACTCGTCCTGCAGGGTAGAGCAATAGCACGGGTAGCATTTCTTTGCCGTCGCTGGAAGTCGTCTCCCGCAATCCGTGCAAAGCCGGCTGTTCATTGCGAAACCTCCCCCCTGACGTAAGAGAGATTCAACCGATTGCAGCTCTAGGTGTAGCTTGCGGAAAGTCATCGATACTTGGCCTACCAGGCCGTCTGATAGTATGTTAGCGTCCGCGATACTGTGATTTTCTCGAAACCGCACCTCTGATATAATGTGGGAGGAGATTCGTCATATCATGCTTCGCCCATACCGAATTGAAATCAGCGGTGACATTTCTCACGATGCGAGCCGATATGTCAGCGAAATGCTTCGGGGCGTTGATGAAGTAGGCTCCCACTAGCAAATATAAGAGGTCGTCTTTATCGGATACTTTGCCGGCGTCGCGGAACCATAGGTAAAACCAGGGTCGCAGAGCTGCCGTACAATCGTATTTGTCACTCTGCATTGCAATAACCGCTAGCGTCTTGATACTCAGACTCTCGTGAGCACCGAGGTTCTGGTAGTGTAGGACCGAAAGAATGGTCTCCATCGCCTGGGGATCATCCTCGTTCATGGAGATTGTTGGGCAGTCTCCGCGCCGGGTCTCGATGCCTTCCTTGAAGTTGGATCGTAGAAGGGTCCTGAAGTAGTCGGATGCGACGCTCAAGACTGCCGAAGATACCGCAAACTCCTTTCGTACGCCCGAAGTTGCTTCGCCCTGGACGGCCAGGATGGCATCCGCTTCCGGATGCAGACGTACCGTCAAGGGTTGTGTAGAGGTGGCCTCTCCTGCTTGAGCAGCAGCCTCGCCAATCTTGACATCCGACTCATCCATTTTCACACCCAAGCTCCAAGATTCCTTGATTCAGCGAATGCGAAAGAAGGACTTGCTTTGTTTCTGGCAGGAGTGTGTTTTGGCCAAGGCAAATTTATCGACCGAAGGATTCCTCACGTACCTCATGTATCTACGACATCCAGATGTCATCTTGCGGCTGCATGACGATAGAATCATGTCCTCTCTGACGTGTTTCCTCAGCACAATTAGCATGCCCCGCACGCAGGGCACCACCTAGTTCTCTATTGCTCGCCGCGGCACTGGGTCGATGCCGTCAACTTTGCAACGTGGTAAACCCGCAATTTAGTGTTGTGACAGGAGTACAGATGTGCTTGATTCGATCAAGCTGCCTAGGCCACTCGGGCTGCCCGAGATGAATGATGAAACAATACAGTGGCTCCTTCCTCATGTGTCAGCGGTGACTCGAGCAAGCCACGACCTCCCCCGTCCCTTCGTTAACAATGCCTTCAAGTCCCTGACCCGTATACTAACCCTTGCAAGTAGGTAGGTGCTTGTAACAACGGAACTGCTGTCGCCATCTCCACACGGCATCGATAGGTATTATCTCGAATTCATCGCCCTCCGTCACGCAAGCGGAAAAGTCCTTATCGGCCCCGGGAATCGGGGTAGGGTTATAATTGGTACTCCAATTGCACGGATTCCGGTGTACGTACCTGCGACCAATAAACGGGAAACAGAAATGAAGGTGATGGATAGGCGCACTACAACTCAGCCATATAATGACAACACGCTCAAAATGCAACGGAATTTGCTGATACGGGTACCACAGACTGATGTTTGGATCTCAGTCCGATCTGGCACAACAGTGTCGGTGGCTGATTCAAATACCCAACTTCCTGGCTATCCACCTTCCTACAGCTACACAGTAAGTTCAGCCTTCACCCGCCCTAGTGTTAAATGTGCATATTTCCACTCTGAAACTCTCATCGCCCAGCTTCGCATAGATACAGAACAAGAGCCCAGCCATCGGAGCATGTCACCTTCGACGGCATCCTTGACGTATCGGAACAGGGTCCAGCAGATGCGGTGTCCGAGCAGGTAGTCGGGCATGAGGTCCGGGATTTCGGCTTCAAGCGTGCGAGCGAGGGCGGAGACGAGCTGCGTGGGGCTTGTGGCTGTGCCTTGGGGGGAGTTGCTGTTGGGATATAAGATGGCCTAGACGTCGTCGGCGGTCAAGTTAACGTGCGAGGAACTCGCGCTAAACTAGCCGCAGAACAGATTCATACTCGATGAGGCCGGCTGCCTGTGTTTTGTCCTTGTGGTGGTCGACGATGAACTTGGCGAGCGGCACGAAGTTCTTGATGGCTAGGACGTGCTTTTTCTTGCTTGGCGGTGAAGGCCTGAGGGGGAAGTTGCGAAGAGGTGGTGTCATCACGTCGTCAAACACCACACGCGTCACGCGTCAGAACCCAGTTTCGGCTAGTGCATAACCCACATTCATTGCTTTTTCTCACAAGTCGGTGAATCCTCGGCTCTTGGCCTTTAGAGGGACTAATGGATGGTAAATGGTGAGGCGTCAAACGCCAAACAGGGGCGGCTTACACCTGACAGCTTGATTCTCGAAGTGCTTCCAATCTTCCTCTAGAATAATACTGATTCTGAGACTTAGCTTCTTAGTAGCTATGGTTATTAAGCCAAGTCTAGGTCTAGCTCATCCATATGCCCTGAAAGTGGGGTATCATCGGTGGGTAAGGTAAGCCCCGTCCCCAAAGATCAGCAATACTTCAAGAAGGAACTTACACGGAGCAGAAATACCCTTGTTTCTTATTCTTTTCCTATGACTGGTGTGACGACTACGCTCCAGCCGTCAAAGCTATGCAACACATTCCAAATAACTAAGCTAAGCTTGTTATTCTAACACATCTTCAAGGTTTTGAGGAGAGTGATAGCTCAATAGGGTGCGTGTTCAAGGCTGCTGTCACAACCAAAGCCCGTATACATGTAACCACCAACGCCCCCAGGTGCATCTATCGAAAAGAAGATAGATTCCCTCAACACCCCCACACTGCCTGACGACCGTTGTAGCCCAGAACCAGTAACATGCACCTTCATTAGCTACTTTGTAGCATACCTACACCATCCGCCGCCACCAACAAACTCCAACTAATAGAGCCAACCCCCAAACCCCTCTTCGTTACCCTAACAGTTGCTTCTTCCAATCCCCTTTTTTCACCCGGGCTTTAGCCTGAAGCTGCTTCTCCAAGTTTATCAAGAAAACAATCCTCTTCTCACATCCCTCCACGCCATGCTTCGCCTCCAGCTTACGCTTCGCCCCCTTGGCCCACTCAATCTTTTGCCTCATTGGGTCTGGAGCAACGTGCTCTTGATCCAGATCCATCTCAGATACTTTTTTCAGGTTTGCATCGTCCACCTCTGTCCAGACTCCGGGCTCGTTGTCCGGCATACCTTTTCCATCGGCTAATCTTTGCATAAGGTGACCGGCCTTGCCCCTGTCCCCCGTGGTTGCCTCAAGCGCCTTTATCACAATATGCCTTTCGTAACCGATAGATTCAAACCACTCAACGGCACTCTTCTCTCTGCTAAGGCCGCCTCGGCCTCTCGAGGAGATGGACGACGGAGGCATCACGGCCTGCGGAGCAGCTGGGCGTGGAAGCGGAGCAGCTCGTGCAGATGTGCGATCAAACCCTCCTTGTGGCCCGTGTTTAGGCCTCGTTGACGATGACACTTGCGGGTGTGGCTGCATGGTGGCCGGTTTCGGCGGCAAGGGAGCGCTTCGGCGAACTGGTTGCTGCGTGGAGGAAGGCGGCTGCATAGCAGTTGTCTTCCAGGGAAGGCTTCGACGAACCGGGTTCCGCTCAGAAGATTTCCGGACAGGCGTGGCAAAATACTCATCTGAGTCTGAGTCAACGTCAGGCGGCGTAACGGCCTGTTTGCTAAGTAAAGAGGTGATTTTTTCGATCGGAGGAAACTCCGAGTTCTCACTCGAGGCTGTAGCTGATGGTGAAAAATTCTCGGCCTGGGGGGCATGAGCGTGATGAACGCCAGTGCTGACCAGGAGCCTAGGGGCTGCGCACTGCGAGCTGCGAATTGCCAGATGGTTTTCAGACAGCAATTGGTGCGATGGCGTGTCCCAGCGCTCCTCCCCTTCAATACCAATCTGGAATTGGAAATCCTGGGTCTCGGGCTCAACAGAGTGCACCGATCCACCTGGGAGTTGCTGCGGAGACGACCGGACTTCCCTCATCTTGATATGCAGAGGTGTTGTGAGTACCACGTCGTCAGGCCCACGAGCTGTGTTTTGGCTCGGCTTGTCTGGCGTATACGGTATTTCGTCTTCCGTATTGTGTCGACGACGTTTTCTCGGGGAAGGAGGAACAATGGTCGAGGGAAGCAGGGCTTCTCCGTAGCTCCTTTTCTGGCCCGCTACTACTGGAGGCGAGGATATGAATTCCTCGGATGGAACTCGAGCTCCAGCCCCATAAGCCTCGCCGTTTTCTCCCTGATCAGGGCTCTCAGAAGCCCGGTCCGAGTAAGTGGCCATCACTTGCTCAAACTCAAGAAGGTGTTTCTCAAATGCCGCTTTCAATTGGTGAGTGACACGTGGAGCGGCTACCCAATCAATACCAAGGGACTCAGCGATCTCTTCCCAGTCTCGGTATTCAGATTGTGTGGTGACAGCGTGCCACAAGTCCCAGAGATCCAATGCTCTGTTTCCGACCTCCACCCAAGGTATTGGTTCTGCGCCAGTCATTGCATAAAACATCTGGATGTCTTTGTAGAATTCCTCCTTTTTAGTCACCGGCTTTTCCGGTGCCGTGAGTTTAGGAGCCGACTCTTGGACATCCGATTGGGCCTCATCCGGCTCAGACTTGACTTTATCCCGGATATCTTTAAGCTCCCTTCGCTTCAAGGTCCCTCTGACGAGGGGGCTGAGTCCATCAAGCTGGTATGCGGCGGAGGAAATTACCCGCCGTGCATGATAGCCTCTCCAGATTCGCTGGATCAGCCTAGCTGCTTGCACCTTCTCTCTTTTCTCCTCCAGTTCCTTGAACCGTGCGGCTAGTTTGGGTTCTGTTTTCAAACCCCTCACACGCTCATGAATACTGGAAGCAGGCGCTCTAGTGGGACTGCGAAAAAAGGATGAGCCCTGGCGCGACGTAGAGTGCTGGGCCTGGTTTCCGGTACGATCCCTGGCTTCTGCGCCCCCCTGGGTACTCATGCGTGACACGGTGTCAATTTTGGTCGGAGTAGGCTGCTGTTCTGCTTCGAGTGGCGGAGCCACCTGTGGCGCATACTGGGTCCCATTATAAGGCCTGGACGTTGTAGCGGCTGGTATAGAGGGCCGAGGACGCTTAGGCTCTGCCTCATTTAAAGATACTTGATGCTTGGAGAGATGTCGGATCCAACGGTCACGCCAGGAGTGGAACGTATGATGCGGATACTATAGCGGGTCAGGGTGTGAGAACAGTTTTAGATGGAAAGCCGCATACCTCTTCCTCGAGTTCTTGGTATATCACGTTGCCGTTGGGTCTCCCTCCCTCTGAAACCCGTTTCTCGACCCATTGTCGGAGAATCCGGTCATCTTCCGGTGTAAAGAAGCTTCTGGCTCCGGGGATTCTTCTAGGAGCGTGGTCGGCGCCTGCATCTGATATTGGCGAGACCTTTGACCGCACTTCGCGATTGGGTTGTTTTAGTTTCGGGACGGCGGGCAACGCTGGTGATGGCGATGCTTCACCAGCCGAGATTCTCCCTTCGTATGCCGGGCGGAGTTTCTTCACCCAACGATCCCTCCAGGATTGCCATGTGTGGGACGGAAACTTGGACTGTTAGCACATTGCTGGCCTGCTCTTTGGAGCTACAACATACCTGCTCTGCAAAAACCTCAAATACTTTGTTTCCCGTGGGTCCACGGCCCTCATGAGTTTTCTGCAAGACATATTCGGTAAGCTGTCGATCTTCCTCGGCTGTAAAGGGGTTCCTGGTGGCTCTTGTGGGCTGTGCTGACCCAACAGGACGCGGTGCCGATGTGCCGATTTTGTAGTCGTCGATATTGCAGAGCTCTCCGCCGGCGATGGAGTCTTGGACATACTTCCATGAGACGAAGCCGGGAGGCACATTTTTCCGGGCGTGGTCCCCAATCCTGACATCGGCATGTTTCTCAAGCCTCACGATCTTTCCTCCGTTGACCTGCAAGCCACGTCAGTTAGGTTTGGGGAGAGTGGAGTGGAGGTGGGGCTGGGGGTGGGATGAAATGTGCTCACCTTGATGGAAGCCTCCAACGCACTGCGCGAAGGCACTTGCTGGTGGAGAAAAAATTTGATACCACCAAACAGAGTGCCAACGTATTCGCCGTTGACACCGGCTCCGTCATCAACCACAATGTCGTACACAGTTGGTGCGTTCATTGTAAGCGGTACAGGGGTCCGGAAAGTGGGGCGCCAGGGGAGGCCTAACCCTAACCGACAATAACCGACTTCCTGGAATTAAGGACCTCGTTTGGTTCTGCCAGCTCCAACACCCAACAGAGCTCCAGCTCGGCAGCGAAACACCTGAACAACGTCAAGGAGCCGCCACAATCAGCCTGACCTGGCCCGAGATCCCTCGCTGGCTGTATTCTCTCCTTCTTCAGCGACTCAGCATCCCCGGCAAGACGCAATGTCGGCAACTAGGAGTTGTGCGTTGTCGGACGTCGGCAGTAGGACAGAGACCGGCACGCGTCGTGGTCTTCAAAACAGACCTGCTGCCTGCTTTTACCGGACAAACGCAAGCGAGCGGACAAAGGATGGCGTCTTTTATCTTGATGCTTTGTTCTGACAACGCTCGGCAGTATGTCGTGGTAGATCATCTGCTTGTTTGTTTCTCGTGAAGAATGCAAACGCGGCGCCGTGATGCGCTCAGTCAGTATTCGTTGCTCCGCACGAAATCCCATAAAATGATAACAGATCAGCACTACAGGACGGGCAGCAGGTGAACCCTCAGCGTCCGTAGGTCGGTATTGAGCCAGAGTTGGTTTTTATACCGGGGTGTTTGTGAGAGTCGAAATGGGCCATCCATGGGACTCGGCGATCGTGAATGTGATGGGTTCGCGTGACAAGGGCGACGGCGTCGCGCTTTCCTCACGGGGTGCGAATTGCAGTGTGGGGGACTCGCTTAATTGCGTAAGCGGGGAGCCCCATGCCATCCACCTGGCACCCACCTGGCTCCTGCTGGTGCCGCCTGCCGCTTGCGCCTCCCAAATTGTGAACATGGATACCGGCCTCTCAAGTCTCCTTTCCTCAAAAATCTGACGCGTTGCCAGGCGCTCGTCCCCAAGTCAGTAATCTGAGGCTGTGCGAAGGCCGCCTGCTTTGTCGGCGTGACAGTTTTCCTCATCGCGCACAAGAGCGTTCCGCAACAGTTTGCCCCCAATCTCATCGCAACGGTCGCTAGTTTGGTCTGTCTCACGCCAACGGCGCCAAGCATCGCGGCTTGCGCCTCATCTCACCATCTTGGATCCTCAGCGGAGGACAGCTTGTTGCTTCATCTTTTTTCTTGGACATCACACATAGACGATGCCTCTGGTCGTCCACCGGGGCGCGGATTCGAAACCATGGGCGCCCTCACCACCATTGTGCTCATCATCTTGGGCATTACTTTCATGACATTTGTGACCTTTTTTGGAAGACTCCCAACCCTGAGACGCACCCCCATCGCCTGGCTGTACCGGTTGATATGGGTGCATCTGCCCAACGGCCTCCAGGCCCTGGACCAGAGGCTCACCTCGGGCAGAGTAACCTCGTCCTGCACAAGAGCAGGGAACTTCATCATGTATGACAGACACCCGACTGTCCTTGTAAGAGCCCCAAAGCACCACCACCCCTCACCACCACCCCCGTACTAACACCACCCCGCAGATATTCTTCTTCCTCCTGCTCTCCATCGGCGAGTACATGTACCTACCAACAGTATGGCCCCAGCTCGGCGCCTTACAAAAAACCACCGGATCCATCGCCATCATCCTCCCCTACGTCTTCCTCTACCTCGCCTCCTTCAGCGACCCCGGCTTCATCACCCCCGCCAACCACGCCCACGAGATGGCGCGCTACCCCTTCGACTACACCGTCTTCCACCCTGGCACCGAGTGCCACACCTGCCAGCTGCTCAAGCCCGCGCGGTCTAAGCACTGCAGCATCTGCAAGCGCTGCATCAGCAAGCTCGACCACCACTGCATCTTCATCAACAACTGCGTCGGCGTCGGCAACCACCACTGGTTCATCCTCCTCCTTCTCAGCACCGCAATCCTAACCCTCTACGGCGGCGTCCTCGGAATCCACCTGATGACCTCCAAAATGCGCGCCCGCTTCCCCTACTGGACACTCCTCCCCTGGAACGCCGCCGGCGGCCGCGGCATCGACCTGAAGCAGTGGCTCGTCTGCTGGGGCTGGGGGATGCAGGACGGCGTGTCCATGGGCGCCGTGACGCTGCTCACGCTAATGACAACCCCTCTGGTCTGGGGCCTGCTCGGATACCACATGTGGTTGATCTACTGCGGCACCACGACCAACGAGTCGATGAAGTGGTCCGACTGGCAGGCCGAGATGGACGACGGGTTTGCCTTCAAGCGGAGGATGCCCGCCGACCGCGTCAAGAACACGCGCATCGAGTCGGCGTGGACGCGGTGGCCGGCCGAGACGGAGCAGATCGTCGTTAGGACCGAGGATGGGAAGCCCCCGCGGGCGGACCTGCATATCCCTGGTGTGGGCGAGTGGGAGCCCGCGTGGAGGCTCAAAGATATCGAGAATCTGTACGACCTCGGGTTCTTGGATAACCTGATTGATGTGTTCTTCCCGAATTACATGTTCCGAGATCCCCAGACGCCCACGATTGAGGGGAGAGCGAGGAGGAAGAGAAGGAGACCGAGGGGTTGAGCGCCTAGTAGTCTGTACCGAACAAGACTTGTATAGGAGTTATCTACTAGCCCTGTATAGATACCAACTGCATGTCAATAGAGCTTCATCTGCAGTTTTTCAGTTGTCATACCCGATGCAAATGCCAGCTTTCCGTAAGGGGTATCAAATCTATTTTGCTCTATACAGAGAATACAATACATACAAATTCTTGCACATTCCAACTGCCACCGTTCCGCCCTTAGAAGTTGGCATTCACGGGCCCCCGGGCCTTCCGCCCCTTCCTCCCCTTCCCCTTCACCTCCTTGATCTCAGGGATCGCCGATGCCCACAGGAGCTCCTCAAACGGTACAATCTCGGGGGCGGCCACAACCTTCTTCGACGGCTCGACCTTCACCGACTTCACAACAGGCTCCCTAGAGTCAGACACCAACCCAGCCAACCGACAGATGCCAAACCTCGCTCCTGCCAAGCCCAACCCACCCCTCTTCCTCGGGTCTCCCGCACCCGTAACCCAAATCTCACTCTCCCAGCCCTTCCCCTCCCGCCACACCGTCGAATTCCCCTCGACCTTCCTCAGCTCCTCCCACGTCTCCACCAGCGCCGCATCCATATCCCCATGCGAGTACTCCAGCTTATCTCCCTTTGTCAGAACCACCATCGTCTTGACCTTCGCATCCTTCAGCATCTGGAAGATCGCGCGATCATCATCCTTCACCCCCGCCACCGCATCAATCAGCACCACCGCGCCCCGCAGCATCTTCCTCCCGCGCAGGTACTTATTGATCTCCACGCCCCACTCATCCAACGAGTTAAACCCATACCCCGGCATATCCACCAGCAGCAGCCGATGCCACGGCAGCTTCTCCTTCGGCCGCTTGGCATGCTCGCGCCGCTCGGCCCGCGACAACACCCCTAGGTTTTGATTCGCTTCGGCCCGCGCCTGCAGCGCCAACTGGAGAGTCTTTGGCTGCACGAGCCCAAAGCCGTATTGGTTCATCGTCGTGGTGCACCCGGCCCTGGTCGACGTGAGCGCCATGCCCTCGCGGCGCGCGGTCTGGCCGTGCACCTTGCCGGCTTCGTGGGTGGGTTTTCCGGCGAGGGCGTTAATGAGGGTGGATTTTCCGACGTTGGAGCGGCCGAGCACGCAGACTTCGGCGGTGAAGGTGTTGATGGGCAGGTGGAGGAAGCGCGGGGCCGAGTGGATGAATTGGGGCGGGTGCTTGAGGAAAATGGCTTCGCTGGTCCGCAGCAGGGAGGGATCTTCGGGCGGCGGGGCGGGGATGGCGGTCTGCTCGGGGTTGTTGGAGGGCGTCGGGAGGAAGGAGAGCCAGCTTGGAGGGGGGGTGGCGAGCTCGAGAGGGGGCTGCTTGACGAGGCGGATGGGCGCGGTGACGCGGGTGGGCGGGCGTTTTGGCTCTCGGGGTGGCTCTCGGGGTGGCTCCCTCCTGCTGGCGGTTCTGGTTCGGCCGGTTGTGATGTGTCGCTGAGCGATGGGGGCGACAATTGTCCGCCGCAGGAGAAGATACCTGAGTGTGGGAGGCATTGCGAGGAGTCGCACCATTGCCTTGCTTGGCGCCATTGTGTCGGCGTTCGGGACGGGGGCCGTCACGTTGTGTTTCTGGCGAGACGTCAAAGTCCAGGAAAATCGCAGATTTGGCGATGCAGGGACCATTGCCTGCCGGGAACCACCCGATCGGATAAGGGTTAGGGTTATTGCCGCATCAGAGCAAGGCGATTTTCACGATACATGGCCCATCACCTCGCACCGCATCCAACACGCATCTCGCCGAAGCTGAGCACCATCACAATGGCCACCAACCCGACCAAGCTCCGCGCGCTCTACCGGTCCCTCCTCCGTGAGCTTCCACCGCGGCCCATCCTCGCCTCGCCGCGGTCGCCCATCCACGAGTTACTGCACAAGAACTTCCTCAACCAGCAACAACCACCCACGGCATCGCGCCCCGAGCTCACCGTCGCGCAGGCCGAGCAATTCGCGCATTACCTCCGGGCACAGAGACAGTACACGACGCTGTTGGAGCGGTACAACCCGGGCATGGGCATGGATGAGGAGGAGCGCGTGCGTCTGTCGGCGCGGAGAGTCGGCATGAATCTCCCGGTCGAGTTCGGCACCGAAGGGAAGTAGCTCCGCTGAGCTATGCTCTCTTGAATCAGGCGCTGCATTGGGATTGGAGTTTAGGGCGAGAATGGAGTTGGGGTTTGGGTTTACCATTGGGGGAGGAAGAGCGTCGAACACCGTAGGCAAGTGGCTTATGGAAACTGGGGCTTGGATCTTGCTAACAGCGAGAAACAGACAGTGACAGCTGATTGTCCGACATATCCTTCTGCGGCTTGTATATAACTACTGTATTCTGTGTGTAACTTGTTCAATATGAAGTCTTCGAGCACGCTGAACTTTGGCATTACCATACTCATTGCCCGCGCCGTCATCGACAAAAATGGTTTCTTACGAACAGCCCGCGACGGCCACATGCGGACTATTGGCAGCAACAAGAGTTCGATGATTTGATGTATTGTTGGGTTTCTAGTACCGACTAGAAGTAAAATAGTGAACCCTGCATGGGTCGTAGTCCTTCGTCGTTCGTTTGTTTTTTATGACGATTCGGAGCCATTCCATCCCAAATCCGGTTCCATATGTCTTTGCCATCCATGTGTATATACAATATAAGGGGTATCAACAAGCCACGCAACAATTCGACGCTTGCTTTCTCGTCAATATCCAACAGGCCTGCGCCAATGGTATCTTCCACTTTCCCATATTCAACAAGGAAGCACACCGCCATGTGCAGTGACTCTATATCCAAACATCTCGGAAACCTCCACCGAGCAGGCTGAATAGTTACACCCCCCCAACACCGCCCTCCTCAAAACTCTCATCCCATCCTCCAGTCTCGAGCAACCAACCCCCAACTCTCTCCTTTACTCCCTCCACCGTCTCCCCCAGCGCGCTAACCCACTGGTCCTGCACGACTCTTACTTTCTCCTTCAGGTCATTCGACAGCCGCGACGCCTGTTGCTTCTTCATATCCTCAATGCGTACCGCGTCCTCTCCCTCTTGCTCCATGGCCTTGGCCTTGGCTGAGACGCAAGCCTCCTTGACCTCGTGGAGCAAGCATAGCAGGTTCGTTTGCGACTCGATGAACTGATATGTGCTCTTCTCGGCGTGCAGCAGTAAGCTGAAGAGATATTGCAACGGGTGGTCGTGATAGCAGGGATTCTCGCCATACTCTGACGGCGGAATTTGGATCAAGAAGCCCTCCATATCAGCCGGGATCTTGTCAAGCACCCGTTTCAGGGGTGGCGCGATATCCCAAAAGGCGCTCAGCTGCACCTCGACGCCGCGCACGACTGTTTCTTCAATCACATTGTGGAACTCCTGGGTGCGGCGCAGAACCTCATCGGCATACGTGGCGGCACGCTTCTTGCCGTCTTCGTTGAAGAATGCTTTTGCCGATGCAACCTTGTCCTCTTCTCCGACCAATTGATAGGGGATGAGCACCACGTCGCGGTACCGGTCGTTGCGGTCTGTCAGCAGGTCGTACAGAGAACGATGGAGCGTCTCGCGCGCTTCGAATATCCATTTTAGCAACGTTAGTTTCTCCAACAGCTCGGGCTGTTCGTCGCCCTCCTCCTGCGGCATATTCGGGTTTGAGCCGCGCGCCTCCTCAAACAACTGGCCACGCAGTTCATCAAAGAGCCCCGTCGCCTTGGTAATGCGCGCCTGCAGGATTTCATTGACGGGCATTACAACAGCCGACTGGAATTCTTCAAAGTCCTTCTTTTCCAGTTCCTTGACTTTATTGTGCTCCTCGGCCTTCGCATCAGCTTCGATGGCGGCAGCTTCTGCATATCCAATACCCCCCGACGAGATTTCCGAGTGAAGGTTCTCGCGAAGGGCCTGCTGGCGCTGCTTTGCGGCCTCGGACGCATCTGAGCGAACCTTCGCACTCCCTTGCTTGAAACGCTCTCTCAGGACATCAACCTCCGTCATGTCACTGAGAACGCGGACGGCATTTCGGGTTTCGGTAAGCTCGGGATGGTTATTATTGACGGCGGGGTGGTGTCTAGGATACGGCGGAGGTAGTGTAACCAAGCGTGAAACGTCCAGGTGGGCAGGGTTGGGCGTCGTGGGAGTCGGCGTCGATGCGGAATGCATAGAATTTCTGTATGGGTCTGGCGTGCTGACCAGCTCTTGATCATGCCATCCGACCTTCTCGGGCGGGTACTCATGCCCTGAGTGGCGACTGCTCGAGCCCGCTGCAACGGCTGGCGACGATTGCGGATCATCTATCCATTGAAGAGCTTCACGAGCTTCTTTAGGCACGCCCATATACTTGGACTCCCTCTTTGACCTTTCCAGCTTCGACGACGCTGCGTCCGCCGAGTCGGCCTCCCACCATCTGCTTGCGGGACGTCCACGGGAATCTTCCTCGTCAGGAGCGTCTCCAATACTCATGCTAAGAATCGGCGATAACGAGGGCATATAGTTCGATGACTGCCAGTTAGGATTAGACTGCCCGGGCCCGACTGTGGGCGACGAGCCTGGAACAGACGATGAAGGGGTGGAAACGGCCGAGCCTTGGCCATGGGAATTCCCGCCCAGCCCAGAACCGGTCGACCCACGGTGAGATCTTGGCTCGGATGACTGAGGAGTCAATTCCACTGTCCCGCTCGTTGCCGAATTTGTAGATTCCCGCCTAGCAGGCATTGGTCGAAATAGGTCACGCGTCAGGTCGAGAATCTCGGACCCCATAGCTCCAATGGCCGCCCCATACCGCTCCCGCCGTACCCTCGACTCAATGACGAAGAACTCGGCAAATAAACGGACTCTCTCAGCGTCAGTAGGTGCGGATGCTTCCTTCTGAGCAAATGCCGCAAAACGTTCAATAGTGCCGCGAGCAAACTGCTCTGTGCTCTGTGTCGTAACCAAATGCTTGGTGAGCGCACGTGCCGGTGAGCGCGGTGCCCCCGATGACGACCGGCTTCCCGCCGGTGGTGTAGGAAGCGCTCTTGGAGCAATGGCGTGGCGAACTTCCGGCTGCTTCTGGACCGCGCGGGGCGAGCGGTTTGTGGGCGTCAGTTGGTTGGGCGTCAGCTGATCGGGCGGGATCTGGGCCGAGTTCATCGCTGAAGCTGAGGCTCGAGGTGTCGAACCTCTTGACGGATGGCCGCTATCGTGGGACTCGCCCGTCCTCGGCCCTTCGGATGTTCGTCCTGATCGCGGAGTTCCCTTGTTGATAGTTAACCGTCTTTGTAGTCCTGACGCGCCTGGGATCACAATATTTCCCAAGGCATGGTTTACGTCAGATGAATCCATTGATTCCCGACCGTCTCCTCTTGTCCGGCTCTCGTTGCGTCGCTGAAGGAGAGTTTTATCTCCTCCCCTCAGTGCGTGATGTCTAGCCAGATGCGAGCTCGAAGACGATGCAGACTCAGCGTTAGCGCCAGAGCTTCCGTTACTAGCCGTCTCAACGTGTTGCGTCCCACTGTTTGGTGAGTCTACGCGCTGTTGGGGTTGCTCAGGAAGATCGTCTTCTTGCTGCCAATTCGCGGGAGTGGGGGGTACAGGTCCAAGGGCTGCAATTCCGCTAGGAGCAGGCCTGCGAGTAGGTGGTGACATGACGGGATCGCTCCCAGACGGCATGCGCTGTACACTTTGGGACCGAGCTGCCGATGGTGGGGGCCCGGGTGGGGGCGGCGGGACAGTAACCATGGGCTCCCATCTGACTTGTGATGAGGATCGCGACCTCGCAGACGTAGGAGTGGCGATCGCGGGAGTGGACGCCGCCCTTCGTGCTGCAGGAGGCATGCCCTGGGATGCATCGGAGTCGTTCCTGGTGGGAATCTGGAGGGTTAGGGGCTGGGAATGCCCTGGCATGACGCGCTGCATAATTCCCGGACGAGCTGACTGCGTGTGTGAGTCTATTGAAATGCCACTTTGTTCTGGCTCTCTTCTCCGACTTAGTGAAGGCAGCCCAAACCGCCGGTCCCGAGACGGGCCCCTTCCGCCTGGCGGGGGAGGAAAGGATGTGTTCGCGGCAGGGTGCTCGGCCACCTGCCGCTGCGGTGGCGGCGGCGCCGGGCGGCCAGCGGGCGGGCTCGGAGTATGCCCTTGGTCGAAAACCATGCTCGCAGGTCGCCCACCGCTACGCGGAGGCGAGTATGGGGGAGGGGGTAGTGGGGAGCCTTCAAAACGTCAATACAGGTTAAATCTACAGCAAGCAGGGTGTCCCACCTTGAGGATCCCCGAATGACTGTGGCATCCGGTCTTGGCCGGGGCCAACAATGGGCGATGCTATCCATTCTTGGGGGTTGTAAGGTTGGATCGCGCTGACAGGCGTCTGCGCCGATGAGAAGGCGCCGTGGGATGCCATCGACACGGCCGACAACGGAGTGTTGTTGGCGAATTGGCCATTCTGGTAGACGCCGAGCGATGCCGTCAAAAGAGGATTCAAGCCAGCCCGAAGGCGCGCAGTCGGATCTCTCGACGAAGCCATGGTGTCCTCGGTGTATCAAAGAGCCAGCCAAGTCACAGAGCAAATCAATAACACCCAGCGACAGAACTGCGCTTTGTTCCCAGGCCGCCCCGTCTCCGCCGACACCAGAGAGAGCCAGGCCTCGATCCCAGTCACCACTCCATTCACAGGAGGCAGAAGTTGTTCGTTGTGGATTGGCGGTGCGGGGAAGGCAGTCGACGACTATGCCAGAGCCATCCCTAAAACTAGTTCGTCGTAGAGGCCTCGAGGTGCTGGCAGCGGCGCTGCACCCAACGCAGCAACTGGAGGCTGAGGATCGTGGTTCGCGGTTGGGGGTCGACGTGGCTCTTCAACCCTTTCTTTGCCCGTCTGTTGATGGCGCGCAGGGTGGCAGTAGGGCAACCGAGCAAAGGGGACGGTTGGCGGTGGTGGGAGCGTTGCACATAAAAAGAGTGGACAGACGGCGCTCCAGGCCCCCGATGGCAACCAGGGGGAGGGATTAGTTAAGGCACGAGCTTCAACAGGCTACATGACCTCCCTTGTTGCGGTGTTTCCAGTGCGTGGTATGAGTGGTGTGCTCGTCCCGTTTCCTGGTGCGTGGAGGCAAGAGCGACCCAGCCAGCACCCTGGTCGGGTCTTGAGTGCGGCCTGAGGGGGTTGACGGCCGAACGAACCTGCATGGAAAGCGGGAGCCGGCCTCCCGCTTTAAATCTGGATCTTGGCGGCTTTGGGCGGCCTTCCCAGACAGGCCTGCCCCACGAGCTGACCTCGCTCCGAAGGACTGCGACTCTATAACAGCAATAATACCATGTAAAAAAAGCACTAGATTTGTACTAGCCGTTGGAGCGCCCAGCGAACCAAAGCAGAATTTAGTCTCTCAACTACGGATCCATACTGTAAATGCTTTCATGCAGCCCATCAAGACCGCGATGTGCAGCGTCTTGCTCGGCAGCACAAGGCTCTTGCTCCACTCCTGCAAAGACGACGCCCCTGTCGATTGCCGGACGCGTGTGGCCACTCAGGAGGAGTCGCATGCAAACATCGCAAGGGAGCTGTCCGATTGCTGCAAGTCACGGGCGTGATACATGTCCGGCTCGACACCTCGAATATCTCCCGCAACAGTCTCTGCTCGACGGGACTGTCGCCGGTGGACACACCGCTTTGTGCAGATCCGTACTGCGTTCGGAAGCGTGAAGGGGGCAAGCTCGCTCCCAAGCTCGGCCGCAGTGTGACTCCAGCCCCGTGACGACGCCCGCCAGAATTTGCTGGGCCGCAAGATCTGGTCGACGACGGCACGGGCATGGATATGCAATAATTTCGAGATTCGCTGCAGCAGTCGGCAGCCCCGCCAGCAGCACACTCCCACCCGGTCTCTAAAGCGTGGCAATCCGCCGAGAAGGGCACAAGAGGCGGCGAGGGAGGTCTCAATGAGGGGTAAATTCGAGAGAAAGGCACAGGGAAGGCGACGTGCTGATTGGATGGCCCATGATGGTGTGTCGGCAATCTATTCTTGGGCTAAGCAAAAGATTGAGAGGGCGCGCCTGATTGGGGGCAGTGGACTGTGACATCGCTGCCGGCGCTTAACTGCCTTTCTGGTTCGTGCGATGTGATTCGGCTACTTCAGAGAGATGGTGCAGGTGCAGCTCGCAGCTTGCATTAGCGGAGATGCCCCACCAGAATCGTTGCATCTTGTGGCTCGCTACACATGCAGGGCTAACCTTTCTTGGAGCTAGCGTATTACCTTCCCCTGTCTTAGCTTCCGCTCAGCTTCATGCGATGAACCGTCTGGACAAGAAATACGCTTCCTTCAGTGTCCAACGCTCTGTTTCCTGTAGCCACTTGGCCTCATATCGAGAATCGCCTGATCCCAGAGGCCCAGCCTGACGAGCCTGGACCCCCAGCGTCCTTTTGAATGTGGCCTTGCGCCGCGACCGTAAGTCTGGAAGCATTTTGCCCAGATCTGCACGAGGCGTTCATCAAAAGCCCCCACGTTGCTTGCCCTGGTGAGACGTGCCGGGGAAAAGCTGCGAATGCTGCCATCCCAGCTGCAACACGACCCATCAAGATCGGAAAGCTTAGCTCCCCGGTTCTCTTCCAGATGTCGTCTAATCGGCTATCGACCATCCGATTGATGGCCGTCGAAACAAACAACCTGCCTGAGTCGGAACGAAGCGTGTGCGTCTTACAACTGCGGCGGAAGCCAATTAGACGCGGGGTCACGCCGTGCTCTGCAAGCATGCACTTTAGCTCCTCCCCCCACAGTTTCCTGGCCGCGGATTCGCGAGAACTAAGGAGATATTTATAGCAGGGCCCCTCTGTTCGGCACCGGTTTGCCTTGCTTCCTTTTGGGCACGCGGTACGAAAGTGCAAACAAGGCTTTGCCTTTCAAACAATTATGTTTCTTCCTGTCAACAAATTGGCGTGGAGACTTTCGCTGACCAAAATAGGTTTCTATTCAAGCATCAGACAAGCTTGCCAGAGTCAAAGGATGAGGGAGCTTCCTTCCTTGAGCCATCCGTGCGGAAGCGTCGCCAACACGGGGCCATCTGCATCGTGTGTGTTCGGCCCCATGTCCTTGCCTGGAGCCCTGCGAAATCGAAGCTTTTCCCGTTCGATGCAGCCCGACGCCACGGCCCAAGACAGTCGACCATCCCTGTGCTCAAGCCAAAGAAGCTCCGGAAACGTCGAGACCAAGTCAACCGCCAGTCCCTGCTCTGTTTTGGTGTGACAAAGCTGCTGTGTTTTGCAACATGAAACGGCAGCAAGGCTGCGAGACTGCGCGGATGTTCGGCCGCCTCTGCCCTAGACGTGGATCGAGAGGTGCCGGCTCGAAAAACGCACCCAATGAGTGCTGTCGGAGCATTTTACTACCGTGGACCCCAAACAAGCACGAAAAGCTCACTAATACACCGCTAAGGCATCACATTTGTTAGCCCCGATAGTTCCTTTGCCTGCCATCCTAGCTTCTGAGCTTCCGCAGTCTCCGTCATGATTGCTTGGCAGGCATCTAAGTGAGCTTACAACCAGGGGATCGGGTCCAAGTGGCGCCCTTCCCCAGGCAAGCCGACTGGCCCAGGTGGCGCCGACCCGTTCCGTTATTTATAGGAACGCCGGCTCGGGCAATTCTCGTACACTCTTTCCCCACATCCCTCGGTCGAACTTCGCAGCAGAAGGGGGAGGCTTCCGGGATCAGTCATCCCATCGTTGATGTGCGTGGCTTTTGTCTCCGGCAGCAGCCACACCACTTGGCGTCAAGCTGATGCCCGGCTCCAAGCTAGTGATGGCGGTCTGCGTGGATGTGGCATGGAATTCAGGGCGTGATCTCTGCTGACTGATGTCGGTGAGCTTTGTACGAGCCCGAGCGCGGTGATAGGGCACAAGCACACTGCACACATCACCGACAGAAATAAGCGCGCGGAAGCGAATATTGATCCTTCTATAACGCCATACCCGTGCGCTACGGCACTGTTCCCCGTGGCCCTTACTTCCCATGGATCATGGCCGAAAATATGATGGGTAGGACCTCGCGTTGCAATAGGCCGACGAAACGAGATAGCCGATGCCGCGCATGGGGGTTGTTGGTCGTGGATGTAACATCAGTAAACGACCAACACTAATTGAAGACCATCATGAGATAGATATTCCTTTGGGATGTGCTGGTGTCCATGTGACAATGTGGCTTTATGAACAATCAAGATCCTTCAATATAGTAGCCCCCCGACTTGACGGTCGACAGGTTCGACTTCATGGAGGTCCTAACTCCGTGCAGACAAGAAGTCGATCATCTGTTGGGGGGTTTCTTTGCCAACAACCGGCGGCTGTCCCGCACTAGGAACGGGACCGTCTGCGGGCGGTCCCACCAACAACGGCCGTTAGATAGGGGCCGAACACCAAGCACGGCCGTGGCCCGAGCAAACATTGCGGCGTCACTGGATAAACTCAGCATTCAGGGGACAAAGACTCAGCAACCAATCATTTTACTTATCACTTCTGATCACTATTTCAAGGGACACATGCCAACAAAATTTGCGTATCTGAAGAGAAGGAAGGTTTGGGCTGGGACGTCCGCGAATAGAAGATTAGCAAGTTTATGAAGCAAAGCCCCGCCAATTCCAAGGATGACGACGACGAAAATAGCACGATGCCAAAGAGGTTTACACTGCGTGTAATTGCCATAAAAAATCCAGCGGGATATCTGTATCAGCTTCCAGCCTCTGCGGCGATGCTCTTCGCCTTCCAGCGGCGGAACGAGTCAGGGAATGGCCAAGTTTCCAAATGCTCACAGTCTACTTCTGCAAGTTTGCCTCGGCCCGCAGCATTGGGTCTTGGAACTCACGCCTAAAAATAGACGAAAATATGAGTAAGTCATAAAAAAGACCACAATAGAGCTCATGTGGATGGGATTAAGGTTTGCGTTGAGTGCCCCGAGATTGTATTGCTTTGCTACTTACTTGTCCCTGATTGTTCTTGGTTAAAGGGGATGCTAACGTTGTTTGGTTTGCGTGGTAATACTTAGGGATGTGGACGAGCCTGAGGGGGGGGGGGGGGGGGGGGGGGGGGGGCGTTGATGGGGATGAGGGTTATTAGTTGTCTTCTTGGCTAGAGAAACTTCGTGTTATGGCCCTCTTCCGGTGTGATGAAGGGTGAATTCAGACGCCCGTATCAGGCGCTGGGATCTCGTATATCTCTATATCGGACCCTTTGACAGGGATATTACCCACATTGTTTGTCATCCCCGCTATGAGCACCCACGGCTGTGACGCTTTATCTAACTCGGATACCCGAGGGTCCTGTTTTGCTGACCGGACTGAATCTGTAACAACACGCTGGAGGCAGTGGTGGAAACCGTACAGGCTAGCAGCCGTGTATCGCAGCTTTGGACGGTCCAAGGCCTGGAAGAGAACGGGAATGTCTGGGCTGGGCGACAAGGGTAGGACTGCCCCCGCTTCCATGATCATGGCGAGATCTACCTCTACCGCCTTGTCCAGACACGGCCTGTGAGAAGCGGTCACTGACTCGGTCTCAGAAGGCATGAAGCTATGGCAAAACACGCGATCAAGCTCGCAGGGAGAGATTGTCGTGATGCGCCGCCCCTTGTATCGCACGCAGACCAGAGCGGCGTCTGGGTTGCCCTCCCAGTCTGCCTCAATGCCGAAGTTGACGTCTTCAGCCACCCCGTTTTTCTCGCGCAGATTTTCCTGCGCCCTCTCCAAGAGGTCGGCTTCCGCCAATGGCTGTGCGCCGTGCGAAGCGAGCATCTGCCCGGCGATGACGAAGCCCTGGTGGTCGCGGGGAAGACCGCCAACGTCTACGTCGAGAAGGGTAAAGCGGCCAATCTCGCGAGGCGAGGCGCATTTTCCCACGAGGCTGTTGATGAGCAGGGTGCGGGGGCCCACGATTCCCATGCAATTGGGGGGTTGGAAGCCATCGCGAGGATCGGCGTCAGGCATGCCCATGAATAACATGGCAAGAATTTCTAGAACCCTGGCTCTTCCAAGGACTTTGGAGTGGGTTGTTGACATGCTCTGTGGGTATATATTAGAGAGAATAGTTTGCATACCGCGGAGCAGGTGGGGGGAGCGGAAACCCCAGGCGCCTTCGACGGTCTGGCACGTCAGTGTGGATGTATCGACCAGTCTGCCGAAGATGTGGTAGTAGTACCCCATGAAGAATGACTGGAAGACACAAAAGGCGTCGATTTTTGTCTGGTCGGTCATCTCTGGGTGGTGGATGTTTGGCGCTGTCGTCGAGGTGTTGTTCATGCCACTGTCGGTGCAGCTGATGAGCCAGGCGTGGAGGCTGGGAGACATGCTGCCCATACACCTCTGCAGCCCGGCCAGGAGCTCTTGGTTCTTTAGCAGCCCAAAACTAGATGCTAGCGTGTTGAACTCGGCCGTGGTGCGCTGGGGCTCTGATCCGCCGTTGACAAGGCCGTAGTGCACGCCTTGGCGTTGCGTGGTCGGCGAGGTGTCGCTGATGTCGGGCTTTTTGACACCGATCTTGATTGCCTTTGCTGCCTCTTGGCCGCATTTCCAGGCGCTTCGGCAGTTGTTTTGGGCATCCATGCTGATGGGGAAGATGGCGATGGATTCCTCGGGATGCCTCACCGGGACGATGGTGGACACCGGGCGCGAGAGCTGATGGGCAATTCCCGTGTGCGCGGTACTAGCACCTGAGTCATACAACCGGTGCATGTCCTCGCTGGGGGAATACAGCACCTTGCAGGGGCTGTCGTGCAGTCCATCGCCAAAGCCCTCTCCCTGCACGTCGATGATGTCGAATCCGAGATCTCTGAGACAAAAGGCAATGCCGGCAACGTCCGAGGACATGGTGTGGAAGCAAGCCTCGTTTCCGCCCAACAGCCACACGAGGAATGCCTCCACGGTATTCGACTCCGCCGGTGGGATGTGGCCGTTCTGGATGCAGCTTGCTTGGATCAACTCGAATCTGCAGCTGTGAACCTGATCGTAGAAGCCCCGAAGGGTAGCCGTGGATCTCCATCCGTTCAGCCGGTTTGCGAACTGGGATCGAAGGACCTCGTCACCATTTGGGTGAAGCTTGAGCAGCGCCCTCAACACACCCAGCGCGATTTCTCGAGCCAAATTGGTCCCGGCAAACTGGTCGAGGACGGCAGTCAGAGACACCATGACGCAAGTGAACATGGAAAGTTCCTGTTGCGCAGTCATCAGGGCAAATCAGCAGTTATTATGGCTCCGGCGAACCATGGAATGCAAGAGCGGGAAAAACATACGTGAAGGAGGTCTTGCGGATCCGACATGACCTTTTTGATCTCGGCCTCTTCGAGCCTCGCCGGCTCGCCGTTTGCGAGAAGCTGGATTTGCTTGCGCCATCGCTTGTTGAAGCCAAGGACGTCGATGATGCCGCGGCGCTTGAGGATATTGCTTCCGTCTTCGCCCAAAAAGGACAGCATCTCCGAGTCGCCATCCTTTGCTGTCCACCAGTTCCCGATTCTCCGGCCGTACGACACCACGGCCACGATGTCACCGACGCTTAGGCCGAGCGAGACCAGGCCCCCAGCGCCCGATGCGATTTGGACTGCCATGCTTGTCATGTCTGGCAGTATCCCTTCCTTAATCTAAGGTGTGGTTTGGCAAAAGGAGCCAGGGAAAAGGAAGTGGCGACTGGTTCTTAATTACCTGATGGTGGCCGCCTTTTAGCAGGGGGTCCAGGGATCATGCAAGCTACCTGCGGGCTGTGGCCGCCGAGTGCGTGTTCGCTTCTCTTCCATTCATTTGACAGGTAGCTAGGAGCCCCTCAAGTGCTTGCTCTTGGAAAAAGGTGAGGCGGTGCACTAAAAAGCAAGGCGAACAGCTACGCAGTGCATCCGGACGCAGCTCGTGATTGGTCAAGGTTGCCCGGCATTGGTGGTGAACGGGGAGAAATCACTAAGAGAGTTGGAGACGGATTTCTTGAGGTTTCAAGGGGGGTATCAACAGTGGGCATGTCGAGCCATACCAGTATCGTCACAATCCGCCGTCATAGAGCATCCTTTCCTGATCAAGCCATCCGTTCAAGTCTTTACAAGAGCTGGTATTGAGCGCAACAAGGCATGAGGTGTCTTCAGGTATCTATCGACCGTGCCTCCTTTTTTCTCTATCTTCTTCTTCTTATTTGCAAGCGCCATGCGTTAGCCTAGAGTGTCATCAGTCTTTCCACCATGACTGGCTTCGGAATCATACCATCGGTTGACCCTGTCCACGGCCCTGGGAACCAGATAGAAAGGAAAAGCCAGTAACCGATGCGAGAACCTTACCCTTACTACGGTAATAACCGTTATCTCCATCGGTAACCTCTGGATATTTAAATGCCCTGCGTGAGGTGGAACAGATTTGAGGAGTGGGTTTCGGTTCGCTTCCATACTTGGATGCAGAGTGCCGTGATGTTGCTGGCGAGGCTGAGAGGTATTGTTGGGGGAGGCTAAACGCTTGGACCCACTCTTTTGCCCCTTGTCCAGAAGAGGAGGCAGGAGCGCTCGTGGTGGGTGGGGGCATCGCGGAAAGTGGCCTGATTGGTGCTCGCCACAGCCAGCGTGCCAAGGGCCTGAAGCTGTGGCTTGCGCGCAATTGAGCCCCAAAGCAACCCCACTCCAGCTTTGCGCAGGGGTCAGCCTTGCCTTTTCTGCCCGCTCTGTCCGCCAAAACGGGGGTCCAGTTTCTAGAGCTTTCCAAACAAAATCGCTGCTCTCCTCCATTTCCCTTCCTGAACTCTTTTCTTCTCTGGCGAAGCTCGCCCTTCTCTTCTTCTACAATTTGTTTCTTAACACCACGACAGTTTTCTGCCACTCACACCAAATGTAAGAACCAATTCCCGCTATCTCCTCTGTGCGCGTCGCACCACACCTCCGCGCACGCGACGCTCTCCTGCTTCCCTGATGATTGTTCAGCTGGCACCAGTCATAGGCCGACTTGTACTCCCTCCCTTGATGACTACGCTGCGGTTCACCAGAACCATCTCTGACCAAGCTTCAATTTTCTCTCTGGATCTACAATTTGCGTTGTGTGGCCACGTGCTGACAGAGACAGACTCTTCCAGTACCCCGCTTCCAGCCGACTGCCATCATGGTTCTGCATAACCCTAACAACTGGCACTGGGTCAACAAGGATGTCTCGGTGTGGGCGAGGCAGTGGTTTGATGACAACCTGACCAAGATTGAGGCCAAGGAGGGAGATGTGTCGGCGAAGATCTCCAAGGTCGTCAGCATGGATGGGGATGTCGACGTGGCGCAGCGGAAGGGCAAGATCATTACAATTTTTGATGTCAAGTTAACGCTGGAGTACTCAGGTACGTATTGCGGTAGAATAGAATGCACATTACTCCTTGCTCCCGTACTATCTGCCTTGCCATGTGAAGAATTTGCGGGCTAAGAAATCTCTGCTCTGCAGGCTCCACCGCCGATGATGAGGAGGTTTCGGGCACCATCACAGTGCCGGAGGTCTCGCACGAGCTGGAGGAGGACGAGTTCGTGGTAGGTTGCGCTCTCGCGTCCGTAAAGCTTAGGGCACCGTGCTGAATGCCCTGCAGTTTGAGATCGACATCATCTCGGACTCGAAGGAGAAGCAGCCCGTGAAGGACCTAGTGCGGTCCAAGCTCGTTCCGCAGCTGCGCGCCGCGTTCCGGAAGCTCTCCCCTGCCCTGGTTGCCGAGCACGGCAAGGATATCCAGCATGCGCCGGGATCCAACCCGTCCAGCGGCTTCTCCACTCCGAAGCACCAACCCTTAGCCCCTACCACCAATACGACCAAGTCGACTACGCAAAAGAACAGTGGAAGTATCGTCAACACCACGACGGTGACCGACAACGAGGAGTTCCGCACCACGGCTGCCGAGCTGTTCCAGACGTTTACGGATCCCCAGCGTCTGGCGGCATTCACACGCGCGCCGCCCAAGTTGTTCGAGGGCGCCAAGGAGGGCAGCAAGTTTGAGCTGTTTGGCGGGAACGTCTCGGGCGAGTTCCTGGAGCTGAAGGAGCCGACCAAGATCGTGCAGAGCTGGCGCTTGGAGCAGTGGCCCGCTGGTCACTTCTCTACTCTGAAGATCGAGTTCGACCAGAATGACAGGGATAGCGTCACGGTGATGCGCGTCGAGTGGACTGGCGTGCCGGTGGGCCAGGAGGAGGTCACCAAGAGAAACTGGCTTGAATACTACGTCAAGAGCATCAAGCGGACTTTTGGGTAAGTGCTGGTCTTGCTGGGTATCTTGATTCTCACTAACACTGCTGCCATCAGCTTCGGAACTGTCCTTTAGATTCTAGACGATATGATGAGAAAACCGGCGTTTGGGTTGGCCACATTGGGGGCTTGCGCACACGAACGCATTTAGAGGGTTGAGGACACAAGGAGCGAGAAGATTCTGGAAGCACAGAATTGCGAAACGACGCGACGATAGACGATGAGGAATGCATAGTTCGCGACGATGGCTTGCTGAAAAAGTGTGCTTGCAAATGACTAGCCTGTGCCGTTCCCTGATGTCAGACAGCTCCGTTGATCAGCCCGGCGGGGTTATGTCCGCCGCAGAGCCACAAGATCGAGCGCTTCTTGCTCAGTCAACTCCGATCCCAGGTCTTGATACATGTGCAAGGGATTTTGCCTCAAACCTGTTCCACCGCAGCATGGCATCAAGTCTTAGAACAACATCCGACACCATGGCGCCCGTGTACAAGATTGCGCTGATTCAGATGCAGCAAAAGGTAATGATGCCATTCTTCACCTCCCCTTCACAATCACCGAAACACATTCCAAGTCCTCAACAGTTTTTCGTTTCCAGCCAACGGCCGTGACGAAAGGACGGCCCGCTCCTGGCAACATTGCAGGCAGTATTAGCATCTCTTCCATGATCCCCCCTGACCAGCCAGCTCACTCCCACAACCGCAGGACGCGGCCGTCGAAGAAAACTTCGCCAAAGCCGTCTCCTACATCCGTTCCGCAGCAGCCCAAGGCGCACACCTCGAGGGAGGGGGATGAGGGTGAAGGGGAGGAAAGGGGGGACGGGAAAGGGGGAAAGGGGGAAGGGAGAAGGGGGAAGGGAGTAAGTGACGGAGTATAAGGGTCGTTTTTACAGGAGTTTGAAAGGTGGTCAGGGG
>Ga0247760_1001036_pt1 | contig 27961 bp, 21 predicted proteins | sample UWRJL171409R4_FD_179936 | JGI IMG/M metagenome (GOLD analysis project Ga0247760, IMG submission 179936) | Plant litter microbial communities from Arlington Agricultural Research Station in Wisconsin, United States - UWRJ-L171-409R-4 | ecosystem: Environmental > Terrestrial > Plant litter >... | reverse complement strand
GAGCTGGTGCCGGATGACGCGCCGGGGACCGGCGGTGCTGGCCCCGCGCCGATCAACGGCGCGTGGATCCCGCCCGCGCCTCCCGACAGTCCGGGTCAGATCATTGCCATCGACCCGCGCGTGACTACCGCGCACGCAATCGGCCAAATGCCTTGTCCGAACAACCCGCCCCCGCCGGTTGGTTGGTCGTACTGGAAAGGCCGAGTTTCGCCGGCACTGGTCGCCTTCGCCAGCAGCGTGGAGTTCAAGCCAGCCGATTTTGCGATGGGCTCATTCGTGCAGGCCCTGATCGATGACCAGCTCGTGGCCGCCCGCGTCGAGTGGCACGACTTCCAAGGCGCGACCGGAAAGCGCGGCTGCTTCCGCGGCACGAGTTTGTTTCATCCCACGCGCGTGGCTTGAGCGCGATGAGCGGGAGCCGAGCCGAGTTGCGCGCGCAATCTTCCGGCAAAACTCGGACGGGGGGTGCGCGCCCGGACTCATGGGCTTACCGGTGTGCCGCCCGTGAGCTGAGAAGATGCCTATTCTCAGCTACGGCTCTTGTCCCCTAACGTCAGGTTCGGCGATAGGCCGGCTATCGAGGGCGGCCGCCAGAGCAACTACCTGCCAAGAAGGGACATTCGCTGATGGCAACCAGAAGGAAGAGCAAATCACGGGCCACGACCGCTGCCCCAGCGGCAGCAGCAATAGCGAGCAGCGCCAGCGGCGGCGCGAGCAGAGCGTATTGCTCGCTGAGAGAACCGACTACGCGCGCGTTCGGGCCGAGCGTTTCGGGCGAGCGCTTGGGGCTGCTCGTGATGAACGCGGACAAGTGGGTCAATGGCACGCTGCTGCGCTACGCCTTTTTTCCAAACAGCGGCAGCACCAAGGCTTGGGCCGGCGACGAAGCGCTCAAGGCGCAAGTGCGCAAAGCCATCAAACAGTGGACCGCGCTGGGGATCGGACTTCGCTTCGAAGAGGTACAAGATCGCGCGCAAGCTCAGATCCGGATTGGCTTCCTCGCGGGGGACGGACATTGGTCCTATGTGGGTCGCCAAATCCTTCAGCAGGGGGTCGACGACCGAACGCTCAATCTGGATCCAACGGACGGCATTTCGTCCGGGCAGTACGGAGTCGACGTCGCGAGCCACGAACTCGGGCACACCATCGGCTTCCCGCACGAACACCAGAATCCGAAAGCGGGCATCGTCTGGAACGAGGAAGCGGTGTACGCGGCGCTCGCTGCGCCCCCCAACAACTGGAGCCGCGCCACGACCTTCCACAACATCATCCGCAAGATCCCGCCCGATCAGGTACAGGGTTCGACCTGGGATCCCAACTCGGTGATGCACTATCCGTTCGGACCGGGCTTGATTCAGGAGCCCGCGCAGTACAGAAATGGCATCAGCCCCCCGGGCGGTATTTCTGCTCGTGACGTGGAGTGGATCAAGACCTTCTACCCGAGCCTGACCAAGAAGGACGAAGCGGAGCTCCCGCTGCTCGAGACGGCGCGCCTATCCATCGCACCCGGCCAGCAGAAAAATTTCCTGCTCAAACCCAAAGTCACACGCAACTACCAAATCCAAACGTTTGGCACATCAGACACGGTGATGGTCCTCTACGTGCGTGAGTCCGGCGGCAGCGAGCGCTATCTCACCGCCGACGACGACGGAGGCCAGGATCGCAACGCCTCGATTGCCCTACGCCTGCAAGCCGGCAGCACTTATGTCCTGCGGATCCGGCTTTACTACGCGCGTGATGCCGGCGAGACAGCGGTCATGTGGTGGTGAAAGAGCTGTGAATTCGGCACTGACACGGGACGGCGCCCTGCGAATGTTCGCGCCGTCATTCAATTTGTCGCACAGGGCAAAAATCTCACGTCGGTGAGAGTGCTTCGAAATTCCGACTGGCACTTGCGCGCCGGGCTCGGGTCATGCAGCTTTGCCGGCGGAGCTCCGATGGCGATTGGTGTTTCGCGACGGACAAAAATTGTTTCGAAGGCGCCGTGGTCATTCGGGCGAAGGCCCCTAGCTACGCTGAGTGCGATCGCTTGTTTAGCGAGCGCTGCTGCTTGCGGGAGCGACGAGCAAGCGACGGGAGCTGCGGGCGGCGGCAATCTGACTGCGGGAAGCGCCGGCAACCCGGTCGGAGGCGGCGGAAAAGGCGCCGCGGGCAGCGGCACTCAAGCCGGTCGTGGCGGAGCAGGCGCCACGGACGGCGGTCGCACGAACCACGGTGGAGACGGCGGAAAGCCAGTCACCAACGCCGGAGCCGGAAGCAGCGCTGCCGGGAGCACGGGCGGCGGCAGCGCGGGCAGCACCGGCAGCGCGGGCAGCGCCAACACCGCCGGCAGCGCGGGCGCGAGCGTGTCTCCGCCGAGCTGCGCGACCAGCGGCCCTGGGCGCACCAACTGCGGCGCCAACGGGGACGAGAGCTGCTGCACGAGCCTGCCCGTCGATGGCGGAACCTACTCCCGGACCTACAGCAACTCGGGCAGCGGTGCGACCGGCAAAGCCGACAGCGCAACCCTCAGCACGTTCCGCTTGGACAAGTACGAAACGACCGTGGCGCGCTTCCGTGAGTACGTGAAGTACCTAGAGAATGGCGGCTCTCCACCGGCAGCCGCGAGCGGCAAGCACACGCACCTGAACGAGGGCAAAGGCCTGGCTGATAGCGGGAAATCAGGCTCGTTCGAGCCAGGTTGGGATGCGAGCTGGAACAGCAAGATCCCGAGCGGCACGGGCGCAACGGCGAAATGGAAAGCGCTGCTCCGAAGCCGGGGAACGGGAGAAGGCGGATGCCAAATCTATGGCTCGTGGTCGGACCAACCTGGAGCGAACGATCTGCTACCGCTCACCTGCGCCAGTTGGTACGAGTCCTACGCCTTTTGCATCTGGGACGGCGGCTTCCTGCCGAGCGAAGCAGAGTGGAAATACGCCGCCGCCGGAGGCGATGAACAGCGCCGCTACCCGTGGGGAACGACTGCGCCGGGCTCCAAAAACGAATACGCGATCTATGACTGCTGCTATCCGTCGGGCCAGTGCAGCGCGGCGAGCGGCCGAGACACCTGCACCGGCCTGGTCAACATCGCGACCGTGGGCTTCGCCAGCAAGGGCGTCGGGCGCTACGGCCAGATCGATCTCGTCGGCAACGTCTGGGAATGGAACGTGGATCGCTTCGCGAACTACGTAAACCCATGCCGAGACTGCGCGTACCTCACCGGAAACACCGCGAACCGAGTTCTGCCCGGCGCCGGCTTCCACACCGGGGCGAACCAAGGCAGCTCGCTCCTTTACTCGTACAACCGGACCTCGGTTTCGTACAACGCGGACACCTACCGCGGCGACTACGCAGTCGGCCTGCGCTGCGCGCGAGCGCCCTGATTAGTACGCGGGATTCAATGCCCGGGGCGGTCGCAGGCTTTGCCCCAGCAGGACGAGCATTGCTGACCCGCGAGCGCCGCGCTAAGCCGGCCGGAGCATGTCCGAGCCCCTGCTTCCAGCCGCCTTCCAAGCCGCGATCACTCGCGATTTTCCTGCAGACTTTTTGAGCTTCGATGCCAGTGATCGAGCGGAATATGGCAAGGACTGGACGAAGGTTCATGCTCCGAACCCCTCGGCGATCGCTTTTCCGCGCAGCACCGCGGAGGTCGCGGGGCTTTTGCGGCTGTGCTCCGAGCACCGGGTAGCGGTCGTTCCCTCCGGAGGCCGCACCGGCCTCGCTGGGGGCGCGATGGCAGCGAAGGGCGAGCTCGTGCTGTCGCTCTCTCGCATGCGTCGGATGGACCCGGTCGACACCCTGGGCGACACGGTCCGCGTGCAAGCCGGCGCCGTCACCGAAGAGGTGCACAAACATTGCGAGGAGGTAGGGCTCACCTGGCCGGTCGACTTTGCGTCGAAGGGCTCGAGCCAGGTCGGCGGCAACATCGCGACCAACGCGGGCGGCGTGAAGGTGATTCGCTACGGGCTCACCCGCTCCGCCGTGCTCGGCCTGGAAGTGGTGACGATGGCCGGCGACGTGCTGGATCTGAATGGCGCTCTGGAAAAGAACAACACCGGCCCCGATTTGCGACAGCTCTTCATCGGCAGCGAAGGGACGCTGGGCGTCATCACCGAGGCGACGCTCAAGCTGGTGCGCGTGCCGAAGAAGCTGGACGTGTTCTTGTTCGCCGTGCCTGATTTGGCCGGGGTTCTACGGCTATTCCGCGCGGCCAGGCGCGGTCCGTTCACGATCACGGCCTATGAGTTCTTCACCGACCGCTGCCTGGCTCGGCTGCAAAAACACCGCAAGCTGCGCTCGCCGTTCGAGGCCCCGTCGTCGCACTACGTGCTGCTGGAGCTCGAGGCCTCGGTCGCCGGTGAGCTCGATGACTGGATGACCGGGCTGTTCGAACAAGAGCTCGTCAGCGACGGGACCATGGCGCAGAGCTCATCGCAGGCCGCAGAGCTTTGGGCGCTCCGCGAAGGCATCAGCGAGAGTTTGTCGGCCACCGGCCTGCCGCACAAGAACGACATCTCGCTGCCCGTTTCCGAGCTCGAGGCGTTCTGCGCCGAGCTCGAGGCCGTGTTCACGGAGCGCTACCCGGACTTCGAAGTTTGTCTGTTCGGGCACATCGGCGACGGCAACCTGCACATCAACGTGATGAAGCCCGACGCGCTCGACAAAGCCGAGTTCCTGGCGCGCACGAAGGCCGCCGACCACGAGATGTTTCGCTTGGTTCGCGCGCACCGAGGCAGCATCTCCGCCGAGCATGGCATCGGCCTGCTCAAGAAAGACTACCTCTCGTATTCGCGCAGCCCAGCAGAGCTGTCGCTGATCCGAGCCCTGAAGAGCGCGCTCGATCCGTTGAACTTGCTGAATCCCGGCAAGATCATCGACATGTGATGCCCGCGCGGAGCCCGAAGCCCGCGCGGAGCCCGAAGCCCGCGCGGACTTCAGCGGCGCTCAGTACAGAATTCGCGTGCGGACGTTGGTCGGCAGCTCGCCGATGGCCTGCCGCACTTCGTCCGATACGTCCTGGTCCAAATCCATGATCAGGTAACCAATCTGCGCGTCGGTCACGAGCATCTGGCTGTGGATGTTGGCCCGCAGCCCGCTCACGATGCCGTTGATTTCACCGAGCACGCCGGGGACGTTGCGGTGCACGTTGAGGATGCGATGCGTGCCGGGTTGAGCCGGCAGCTCGATGTGAGGAAAGTTCACCGCGCCCGTGGTCGACCCCGTGTTCACGAAACGGGTCAACGCGGTTCCGACCTCACGCCCGATCGACTCCTGGGCCTCGCTGGTCGAGCCTCCGATGTGCGGGGTCAGAATCACGTTCTTCAGCCCCTGCAGCTCGCTCTGGAACGGATCGTCGTTCGACTCCGGCTCCTGCGGAAATACATCGATCGCGGCGCCGCCCAGGTGACCGCTCTGGAGCGCCTGCGCCAAGGCCGGAATGTCGACCACGCTGCCGCGGCTCGCGTTCAGCAGATAGCTGCCTTTGCGCATCAGGCCCAGCTCACGGGCGCCGACCAGGTTCTGAGTTTGCGGCGTGGCCGGCACATGCAGCGTCACGAAGTCGGAGCTCGAGAGCAGCTCCTCGAGCGTGGTCACCGAGCGATTGTTGCCCATCGGCAGCTTGGCGGTGATGTCGAAGAAGAGCACACGGATCCCGAGGGACTCCGCCAGCACGCCGAGCTGACGACCGATGTGGCCGTAGCCGATGATGCCAAGGACTTTGTTCCTGACCTCGTTGCAGTCGGCCGAGGCTTTGTTCCAAATTCCGGCGTGCACCTCGCGCGAGCGCTCGGTCATCTTACGCGCGAGCGCGATGATCTGGCTGATGATGAGCTCCGCGACGCTGCGCGTGTTGGAGAAGGGCGCGTTGAAAACCGGAACGCCCTGACGATTGGCCGCAGCCACATCGACCTGGTTGGTGCCGATGCAGAAGCATCCCACGCTGAGCAGCCGCTTGCCGGCGGCGAGAGCTCGCTCCGAGACTTGCGTCTTGCTGCGGATCCCGAGCAGGTGCACGTCGCTGATCTTCTGGATCAGCTCCTCTTCTTTCAGCGCGTGCTTGAGCGCTTCCACTTGGAAGTGCTCTGCCGCAAAGAGCTCTAGAGCGCTCGCGTGGATGTTCTCTAAGAGGAGAACCTTGATGCGGTCCTTGGGGAACGAAGTGGGTCGGGGCTCGACGATTGCCATTCGCTGAGAGCAGTAGACCGCTCCAGCCCCGAGCTCAAACCCTCAGCCGCGGCCGACCGTCCGCCAGTACTGCAATTTCGGATAATTCGGGCAAATTTAGGGGGTTACGGCGAGCGCGAGCTGCCCGCAAGGGGGGGCGGCGGGGGCGCTTCCATCAGCACCACGGTGGTCTCCGCCGCCCCCAGTCCGGCGCTTTGCCCCTGAGGTGAAGGCTGAAACTCAATTCGAATCGGGCAGGCGCCCGCCGTAGGACTATCGAACGCGAGCTCCAGGTTCCACGGTGGCCCCGCAGGCAACAAAGTCCGGGCCGCCGCGTCAGGCACATCCAGCCAGCGCAAGGTGGCCGGAGAGACGCGATCGCCGACGACGAGCGCGAACCGAAGCTCGCCATCCGTCGGCTCGAGGTCACGGACCAGACGACCCTGGTCGGACACGAACACCAAAGCCGGCACGACGTTGGCGCCAGCCACACACGGCCCGGACTTGAAGGCCAAACCCAATGAGCGTGTTGGCTTTTCGGGAACCACTGGACCGGACGCGGACGTCGAGCAACCAGCGAGCGCGGTCAGGGTCACGAAGCGAGTGAGGTGGCCAACGTTTCGAATCACCAGACCTTATACGGCGCGGCTCGCCAGCGTCTACCTGGTCACGGCGAGGTGAAGCGCCAATCGTCCGGGCGCGAACCAATGCGCGCCATCCCGGCAAGGAACTAGGAGGACTGGTAGCAGTCCGCGAGAGCGCTGACTCTGTAACGCCAACTGCTATTGGGATAACGACCACTCACCTCGTGCAGTATGCGTGAACATCACTCACGCAAATGACACGTTACCGGCACGAAAACTGGATGGTGGATCAGTATCAGTGCGAGAGATCAGTTCACGTCTTTCGACTCTGTAACATCATCAACACCATCTGACCGTCGGGGTCACGATCCAGTCACCGCGAGCCGTGCTCGCGGACGTCGCTCGTAAAAAATGACTATTCCTGCGCGGCGCGTAACTCCGATATGCGACCTAGCGAGGTTACTATGTTCGATGCGGGCCCTGCCTTATCCAATACCGTGCAACCCAGCCCGAAACCGAGCTGGCTGACCAAGAATTTCTGGACCACGCATGGGCTCAAGGTCGTCGGTGTATTGCTGACTGCGGCTGGAGCAGCCGTGCTCGCGTTCACGACAAACTCCGTTGGCGCAGCACTGCATCGGCTGTTCGTTGCCGAGTATCAACAATGTGAAGTGAAGTGGGTGCCCGTGGATTGCCCGGGCGGCGCGAACGATCCTTCGCTGGGCATTTGCGGCTGCGAAGACCGACGTTCACTCGCCTGGTTCAACAGCCAACTGCGTGCATTCAAGGCAGCGAGCATCCCGCCGTTCGACGGCATGCCTGACGACATGACGCTGACGCCTGAAGGAGCGGGGAATGACGGCCTTTCCCTGCAAGACGAGCAAACAGCGAACGCCGCTTGGAAGTTTGGCATCGGGTACAACGCGAAGACCAACGAAAAAGACTGGTGCATTCGCCTCTACCGCCCCACGAAGCCTCACTTGACGCTGCAAAGCCCAGTGCTTTGTCTCGATCGATCGGGTCGCTGGTGGAGCAAACCCAGCGACGACGCATTGAGCTCCCTGCTCTTTCGCACACCCGTAAAGCTAGCGGCTCGCTGACGTGGTTTGATCGCGGTCGTGTTCACGACGCCGAAGGAGGCGGGACGTCGGGCAAGCCAGCCGCACGCCACCACCCTGCCGAGCTGATGATCAGACAGGGACGCGCCGTGCTCGTCGCCTCGTTTCTCTTTGATAGTGAGCAACTCCACGAACCAACGCACGGCTCCGGCGCTGGGACATCCGCATTTCATTCGCTGCTCAATCGCTTGGGGTGAACGTTCAAGAGAAGTTTCCACGAATCCAGCATTGGAAACGAACGGAAACCATAACTCGTTAGGCATCTCCAAACCCATCACACCCCACCGGCGATGGAGCGAAGGCTCCTCCAGCGTGCAGCGATTTGCGCTGGGTAGGTTGTGGAATCAAGGTAGGTGAATGGATTGTGTCGATCGCTTCGGCTCGTTCGAGTTGGATCATGAGGCAAGGACACTCCGGTTAGATGGGCGCTGCGTCACGGTGAAAGCTGGGCAGGAGTGGGCTGCGCTCGTATTGCTGGTAAGCAAGTTCGGCAAGGTGGTGACGTTCGCAGAACTGGCGAAGACCATCGGTCCCCACAATCGGCGGCACGACGCACACGCTCTAATCAGCAGGATACGTGCAATCATCGATTTGGATCCGCGCCTCCACTTACCTAGCGTGCGAAACCTCGGCTACCGCTTGGAAGACAAGCGGGAGCAATCGACACCTGTCGAGCAAGAAGCGGCTCGACTAGCGCCGGAAATGTCGACGATGTATCGGGACAACTATCGAGACGTGATCCACGAGCTCAAGCCAATTTACAGCTTGAACGAAGCTCGGCTGATCGCGCTATCGAAGGAGGAGGCGGGGCAAATCAGAGGGCTGCTCGACCGAAAGCAGATTTCGGCGCAAGTATTCGAGACCGTACAGCCGCTGGATATGTTTCGGTTGGCCTACAAGCTGCGGTACCAGCACGCCTTCCTGGCCAAGAAATTGGACCGGCGGCTGACTCGGGCCACGGGGTGGCTCGGTAACGCCGTGCTCGTGCAATGTATCTGCCTCGACGACAAAGATCGCAAGAGAGCCGTCGAGGCCATCCAGGAAAGCCGGTCGTTGGACGGCACTCCGACCCCCGGACGCGGGCAAATCTCGCTCGAGATCCGCGTCGATCCGTGGTCCGCCCCCCTTGCGCTCGGGCACAACGGATTCAGCGAAGATCACATCGATTGCTTCCGAGTCCAACTGACGACGGTCAAAGCGTTGCAGGACACCCTTGCCCGCAAGCAGTTCCCGGCGAAAATGAGCGATCCTGATCTGAAGGCGCCTATCAAGGACAAAGGTGCCATCGCTTCGTACGCGCGCAGCGCGTTTGGGGCCACCGCGTTCGAGCATTCGGCCGCGATGCTCGAACCATGGACGGATCCTCGCAGGGACCCCGTTTGTAGCCCGCTTTGGCTTTCGCACATTTTCGACAGCGCGAGCTGGGCCGGCATGTCGACGATTGGCGAACTCGACGAGGTTGCCCGTTCGGGCTTTGGCTTGGCACGTGAGTACAGAAGATCCCCCGAAGGAGAGAGCGCGTTTGCTCCTGGAGACGTGACGGACCTCTTGTCGAGCGCGCTCGTCTTCGCCAGCGCGAGCTTTCTTAGAACGTACCCCTCCTCGCCTCAGGCGGAACTGTTCCGAACCCAACATTGTGCCGAGCGGGAACCAGGACCAGCGATCTAAGGGCCCTCGAATGGCTAAGTCGATCGCTCTCGCGGCCGATGCATCGCGGCGGGCTTCGTTGCTCCTCAGTTACATACCCGCAGTATGCGCCTTCGTCGCGCCTCGCCAGCCGCGCGCCTCGACCGCGATCATCGACCGACTTAGCCATTCGAGGGCCCTAAGAAGAGCAAAGTGGCGTAGAGCCGATTAGCTTTTCGATACTTCATCGAGCCAGCGTCCAGCGCGCCTCCTGTAGTCTTTTCGGTGTCACCCACCGAAAGGCACAGGATGAGAGCAGCGCGCGAACCCAAATTCGAACGTGAAAAGCCGGATTTCGATCTCTTTCTAACGGCCCTCCCCCGTCATCCCGAACTTGCCGGGCTTCCGAGAGCAACACAGCTTTGCTTGAGCAGCCAATTCCATGTGGGCTGGATGAAAGACACGATCGATTTGGAAACGGGACTCCTCTCCGAAGCAGCGCGTGCCGTAATAAACACCCCGGATATCCGCAGTGAAGTGAAGCGAGAGGTAGCAATCGTCGCCTCGAAAGACGAAGGCACGCACGTCGTGTCCGCGCTTCAGGTGCTAATCCGAACAGAAGCGGAGCGCGGTCCGGCAAAAAGTGTCCCCAATGGCTCACTCGTTCGAAACTACCGTCGCGTCGCAAAGGATCTCTCTGACCGAGACCGGCAGCTGTTTGGTCTTGGGGTGAGCCTGATCGTCGAGATCAGCCAAGGTGGCCTCAAGCACCTGGCGGAGTCAGATGAGATAAATCCATACCAACGCTACCAGCACGGGCAGCATTGGAAGGACGAGGAGCATCACCAAGCGGTATTTAGTGCCCTCGTCCCTGAAGCGTACCGCGCATTGCCCGAGGACGAGCGCAAGACTCTGGTCGCTGGCATCGTATCCGGCGCGTGGTGGGCGGGCTCGTTCGACCGCGAATTTGCCGTGCGCGCGCTGATCAATATCGGCTTCGATGTTTCCCGCGCAGTGCGGATCGCAGGCGAAATCGCGCGTGACTGCGTCTCGTGTCCCGTCCCAGTGGGCGAGACCCTTCTGCGCGCCATTGGTGTGCCGTCAGAGCGTCTGATCGAGGGGGCCGGTCCGCTTTGGCGTCTGTAGCGCGACTTGCTGCCGCCGCCTTTTCGCGTCCCTGCCTGCGGGGCGACGTGCGTTCCGGCCGAAAAGAACGCCGACGCCTGAAAGCGTGCGACGGCGATTTGAGGATTAGCTACGTCCTCACTCGCCGAGCCGACCCCGCGGGTGGTCCCGATCGCTTGGTCTGTCCCATCCTTCTCATCCCGCGCTTCGAGGCACGCACCATGTCTTGGGACGAACATCTCGAGCGCGACGCCGACGAACTACGCCGCTCCGATACCGAAGGCTCTTCCACGGGGTAGAAGCCCGGGGCTTGCTCGGAGCTCCTGAGCTCTGCTCGCGCTGTGTAGCGTGGCTGTGTAGCGGGTGGTGGTGGCATTGACGGGATCAGGTGAGTAGTCGTAGAATTCTGGTATTTCGCCGATCGCTCGCTTGACCGCATGCCGTTCGCCACACACCTCTTCATCAGCTACGCGCATATCGACAATCAACCGCTCTCGCCGGAGGCGAAGGGCTGGGTGTGTCGGTTTCACGTCGCGCTCGAGGCGCTGCTCGGGATGCGCCTCGGTAGGCGACCGCGCGTTTGGCGGGATCGCAAACTCAGCGGCAACGATCTGTTCTCGGATGAGATCAGTGAGCAGCTGAAGAGCAGCGCAGTGATCGCCTCCGTGCTGTCCGACTCGTACACGGCTTCCGCCTGGTGCAAGCGCGAAGTCAGGGAGTTCTGTGAGGCCGCGGAAGCAGCGGGCGGACTCGTGATCGGAAATCGCTGTCGCGTATTCAAGGTCATCAAGACCCCGGTCGCGAGCCAAGAGGCGCTGCCGGCCGAGATCCGAGGCACGTTGGGCTACGACTTCTACGTCGTGGAAGAAGACGGCACCGCGCTCGAACTCGACTCAGTGTACGGCGAGAAGTACGGTCAGCTGTTCGCGCAGAGGGTGGCGCGGCTGGCCTTGCACATGGCGGAGCTGCTGAAAAAGCTCGAGCCAGACAATGATGGCGGCCCGGCGAACGGCGGAAAAGCAGCCCTGAACTCGCTCGCGGACGCACGAGCGCTCAGCCTGGGCGAAGCGCGCGCTAGCGTGTATTTGGCCGAATGCGCGGCTGACCGCGAAGAGGACCGCGAACGACTGAGCGCAGAGCTCACGCTGCGCGGCTACTCGGTGCTACCGAGCGAGCCCCTGCCGCGCGACGAAGCGAGCTATCTGACGAAGGTCGGAGAGTTGCTCGAACGCTGCGCGCTCTCCGTGCACCTCGTGGGCAAACTCTACGGTGACGCGTTCGGCGAAAGCGGCAAATCGGGCGCGGTGATTCAGAACGAGCTGGCCGCTGAGCGAGCTCGGACCGGTCACTTGCGCCGACTCATCTCCGTGCCCGCCGACTCGAGCTCGAAGCAGCCGCAGCAAGCGGAGTTCATCGAGCAAATCCACACCAACGCCGAGGCCCAGCGCGGCGCGGACGTGCTCACCTCCGATCTCGAAGGCATCAAGACCGCCCTCCAACGAGCACTACTGAGTCTGACGGAGGCCATGCCCGAGGCGCTGAAGCTAGCCAGCGAAGACCAGCCACGACTCATTTACTTGATCTGTGTCGAGCAAGACCGAGGGGAGCTCTTGCCGCTGCTCCGGGCGCTGAGCGCGCAGGGCTTCGAGGTGAGGCTGCCGGCCTTTTCAGGCGAAGCGGCCGCCGTGCGCCAGAGTCACGAAGCCCTGCTCCGTGACTGTGACGCAGCGCTACTGTTTTACGGCCGCGGTGACGAAGCTTGGCGCAATCACCAGCAGAACGAACTCCGTCGAGCGCCAGCGCTCCGTGCGCGCCCGCTCAGCGCGCGTTACACCTGTCTTGGCGCACCGCTGACGGAAGACAAGCAGCTCCTACTCGCCAGCGGCGAACGAAACGTGATCGACGCCGTGGCTGGCTTTTCGACCGAGGCGCTCCAGTCATTCGTCACTTTGCTCGACCGCATTCCAAGCGCAAAGGCTGCGTCCTGACCACCGCCGACGAGAGCCCTCCGCCCGACGCAGCGCCGGAGCTCCACGCCGTCCTAGAAAATCCCTACCCCGGGCTGCGACCGTTCGAGCCCTTCGAGGCGTATCTGTTTTTCGGGCGCGAAAGTCAGATCGACTTCATGATCGACCGGCTAGCGAAAACGCGCTTGCTGGTCGTGCTCGGCAGCTCCGGCAGCGGCAAATCCTCGCTCGTCAATTGCGGTCTCCGGCCGTCGCTGCACCGCGGGGCGATGGCAACGGCCGGCAGCGCGTGGCGCGTGGCCCATTTTCGCCCGGGCAATCAGCCTCTGGTTGCCATGGCCCGCGCTCTGGCTGAGCCGGGCGTACTGTTCGAAGCGAAAGCCTCCGCCGACAATCCGACCGACCTCGTCGCTACCGGGATCTTGAGCTTGAGTCAGCTCGGTCTCATCGATCTCTTCGAACAAGCGCGCCTCCCCGAGCACGTGAAGCTGCTAGTGGTCGTCGATCAGTTCGAAGAGCTGTTTCGTTACCGTACCGCCGCCGGCAACGCCCAGGAAGTGGCTCGCATCACTCAGGAGGCCAAGGCACTCGTAAGCCTCTTGCTGCGCGCGAGCGAGCTCCGGGGGCGGATCTACGTCGTGCTGACCATGCGCTCGGATTTCTTGGGAGAGTGCGCCGCGTTTCCCGGGCTCCCCGAAGCCGTCAATCGTAGCCAGTACTTGGTGCCTCGCATGACCCGCCATGAGCGGGAGGCCGCCATTTGCCATCCGGCGCGCCTTGGTGGGTCAAACGTCTCACCGGTGTTGCTCACTCGCTTGCTCAACGAGCTCGAGAGCGATCCCGATCAACTATCGATTCTTCAGCACGCCCTGAATCGAACCTGGGTCGAATGGCGGCGCCGCGGGGCGCGAGGCGAGCTCGAAATCGGCCACTACCAAAGCGTAGGCGGCATGGCAGGCGCGCTCGACCAACACGCCGAGTCCGCGTACGCGAGCCTGCGTAGCCCCGAGCGATTGCCCACTCAGCATGGCCGCCAGCAGCAGCCGCTCAGTAGCCCCGAGCAGCTGCTCGCTCAGCGCGTATTTCGGGCGCTGACCGACCGAGTGAGTGACTCGCGCGGGATACGCCGGCCGACCACGTTCGGCGCGCTCGTCGAAATCACGGGCGCCACGCCGAGCGAACTCCGGAAAGTGCTCGAGGTCTTTCGCCATCCAGACTGTTCGTTCCTGACGCCGCCGTCGCCGCTCGAATTGTTGGACTCCACCGTGCTCGATCTTTCTCACGAGAGCTTGATGCGCGTGTGGAAGCGGCTAGGGCGCTGGATCGACGAAGAGGTCGCCGCTGCCGAGCTGTACAAGCGTCTCAACGCCGATGCCGCGCGCCACGCGCAGCAGACCATGGGCTTCTGGGGTGAGCCGGAGCTTTCGCTGGCCCTCAAATGGCGGAACGAGCTCCATCCCAACGAGACTTGGGCGGAGCGCTATGCCTCGGGCTTCAATGCCACCATGGTCTTCCTCGACGAAAGCGAGCAGGCCGAACGCTGGCGCAAGTGGCGATTCATCCTGCTCCTGATTGCGGCGGGGGTGCTGCTGCTAGGCGCCCTCGTCGGCTACATGCAATGGCAGCGAAAGCTGCAAACCGTGAGCGCGGACGCCGCCCTGCGCGTCGCAAAAGCGGACGCAAGCGCGAGGCTCGCCATCGCCAGCGCAAGCGCGCGCGTCCTGGAACTCCGAACCCAGACGCTGGAAAACGAACGGGATCGCTTACGCGAACAGAAAGCGCTGACCGAGAGAGAGCTGCAGAATCTGCAAGAGCAGAACCCGTTCCTGCGTGCGGACGTGCACGCGCTCCGAACCCGAAATCAGGAGCTCCGTTGGAGCATCCTCAAGTTGCGCGACGAGAACCGAACGCTTCCCGAGCAGATCAAGGCCAAAACTCGCGAATCGTCGGAGCTCGCGTTCACCGCCAAGGACTTGACCGCCGAGAATGCAGGCCTGACCAAGCGCAGGGAAGCGTTGACGAGCAAGCTCGCGACGCTGGACAAGCAGAAGCTCGATCTCGGCAGCGCCAACTCGAGGCTCGAAGAGCAGCTGAAGGGCCTGCGCGCCGCGAACGAGCAGCTCCGGGACGAGCTGCTGCAAAATGGCTACGTCTTACTGCCGCCCGGCGAAGTGACGGTCACGGAGCGCTACCCGCAAAGCGGTTCGAGCGGCGTCGATAAATCGGGCAATACCTCCGCATGGGCGGGCGACGATGAGCTGCAAGCCCTGACCAAGCAAGTGGCGCAGCTGCGCGCGCTGCTCGGAGCGAATCAGGACGAGCATCGAACGCTCACCATGCTCGCCACAGCGCTGCGCGAGGACAACGAGCGACTAGAGCGCGAACTCGCAGAAGTGACGAAGCAGAACGACGAGCTCCAGCGAAAATTACGAGAGCTCGAGGCAACGCTCGCGCAGCAGCGAACGACGATCGAACGCCTGCAGAAAGAGCAACGCATCCTGCAGGCGGAAGTGGGCGGTCTGCTCGAGACGCTCGGCCAGCGCCATCTGGAAATCAGCTCGCTCAAGGCTGAGGAAGCGCGATTGACGTCGGAAATCGGCGCCCTGGTTCACGAGAACCGCACGCTACAGGACGCGCTCACGTCGGTCCGACGCAGACTCCGCTCGGCGCCCAGCAGCGGCGGCGCGGCCAGCGGAGGCAACGGAGGGCACACGGACGACAGCGGCGCAGCGGGTGGCCCGATACAAAACGGTGATTCACTCAATGCCAGCGGTGGCTCGCCGCTCTGACGCTACGCCGCCGCCCGCTGGCGCGGCCTTAGCGAGCGCCAGATCGCGCCCGCGCGACGTAGCACCCCAGCCCGACGTAGATCCCCCGTGTCGCCGCAACCCACGCAACCCCGAACGCGGTAACCCATTTCTGGCCGAAGCAGCGTAAGCGCTGGGGGCTATTTGATCGGCGGGGTCATCGGCGTGCTGGTCTCTCGTTGCACGCACGAAGAGAGATCGAAGAGCATGAACTCGAGCGCCTTTTCTTGGGGCGTCAGCACGCTGCTCGTGCAGCCATCGGGGAAAGGCGTGTCTTGATCGGAGAAATCCACGGCATCGCCGCCGCCGCTCTTGCTGACGTGGAGATCGGTAAACACGACGCGCCCGCAGGCCTCGGGAGCGGGATCATCGTCCTCGACCGCGACCGGCGTGTTGATCGTGAGGTAGAAATGGCCTTTGGGCTCGTCGTCTCGGTAGATCCAGCTCTGGGCGCGGTTCGGGCTCAGGCTTTGGACCGAGGTCTTGGCGGCGTAGATGTCCAAGGTGCCCAAGGTGGTCGAGGCCTCCACGTTCAGTAGCCACTCGGCGAACGCGGCGCCCTTGGGAAATTGATCGCTGTTGATCTTGGTCGGCAGCGGGCTCTGGATGTCATTCGGGCTGGAGCTGAACTGCGCCGCGCTCTCGATCGGCGCGTCGGCGTGGTTGAGCCAGTTGTAGTGGTTGTGATCCAGGAACACGCGCCCGCCGCTGTTCGCGAAGTCGACCAATTGCGCGACATTTTCCGGGGTTTGTATCGTGTCACACTTGTGACCTTCACAAGAAAAGATCACCACGTCGTACTGCTTCAGGGTGCCCGAGTCGAACAACTGATTGGTGGACGGGAACTTAGCGCCGCCCAAGCGAGCGGCGAATTTGTTGGCGCCGAAGGGTCCGTCGTCGTCTCCCTTGCAACCGACGAACAGGTTGACCCGGCCACCGCCCGTGTCGGTCGTGAACTCGGAGTCGGCGATGCCGATTTTTCGGAGCAAACACTCGAGCGCGTCGGAGTGCCCGGTCGAGAGAGCGATCTTCGGGATATCTCCCTCGAGCCGAGTGCGCGGCAAGCGCGTCAGGTTGCTATCGCTGAGCGGGTTGTCCTGACAGGGCAGCACCGAGATGGCTTGTTTTCGACGCCACTTGCCGAGCTGCACCACCAAATCCAGCCTGCCCGCGGGCACGTCCTCGAGCACGAACTTGCCGTCCGGTCCGCTCAACGCGACGGCCCGGGCAGGCACTGGCTCGGTGCATTTTTCGCAGGCTACCCCCTGGGGGAACGCGGGTAGCGCGCCATCCGCGTGCGGCACGTACACCACCGCGTTGTACAGCGGCCATTTGCCTGCGGGATCGTAGACCGTGCCGCTGATCGTGGTGTGCTTGCCATCGGCGCACAGCGCGCCTGGGTCGGGATCGACGAGCAGCCCGCCCGTACCGCCAGCTTGGTCTCGAGTGCCGCCGACTTCCGCGGCGGCACCGCCGGCAGGATGCTCTGCGTGGCCGCCGCTGCCCGACGGGCGGTCACCCAGATTGACGTGCACCCCCGAACAAGCCGCCGCAACGCACACGGCAAGCGCGGCGGACACAGCCAACGGGTGGGCAGGGCGAAGGTTCATCGGGGGTTGTGAAGCAACTCTATCAAACTGCTGAGTACGCAACGCAGCAAACGCTTGGCGCGCCGCGCGCACACCCAACTATGCTGGGTCGATGCGCCTCCTACATCTGCTCCTCGGTTCGACCTGGCTCCTCGCCTCCTGCGTGCCGCGACGCCCAGGCGCGGCGAGCACCGGCGCGACGCAGCAAGCGCCGGGCGTCAGCGCGCCCGCGCCGCTGCCACCGGACGCGCCCGTCGCGATTCATCGAGTATCGGAAATCGAGCCACCGCCGGTCGCCGTCGCGAGTGAGCCGGTGCCCGGCTTCATGCGCGGCATCAATCTGGGCAACGCACTCGATGCTCCGCAGGAAGGCGCTTGGGGCGTCACCTTGGATGAGAAACATTTCGAGATGGCCAAGGCCGCGGGGCTCGATCACATCCGCCTGCCGGTGCGCTTCAGCGCGCACGCCCAGGACGAAGCGCCGTACACCATCGAAGACTCGTTCTGGAAGCGCGTCGATTGGGCGCTCGATCAAGCCGCCGCGCGAGGCTTGTCGATCATCATCGATTTGCATCACTACGAAGAGCTGATGAAAAAGCCCGCGCAGCACGCCGACCGCGTAGTCGGGATTTGGAAGCAGGTGGCGGAGCGCTACAAGGGCAGGCCGGCCAGCGTCGCCTTCGAGCTGATCAACGAGCCGTGCAACGAGCTCAAATCGGCGCTGCTCAATCCCATTCAAAAGCGAGCGATCGCCGCCATTCGGCTCACCAACCCGACGCGCTTGATTATCGCCAATAGCTACTTCTGGGCCGGTGCGGACTACCTGAAGGAGCTCGAGCTGCCGCCCGATCCGAACGTGATCGCGTCGTTTCACGACTATCAGCCGATCTTGTTCACGCATCAGGGCATGCCCTTCATGCCAGCGGAGTTCCAGACCCGCGGCATCGTCTTCCCCGGCCCGCCCGCAGCGCCGGTCACGGCGGTAGAAGCGGGGCAAAAACTCGACTGGGTGAGCACTTGGATCAACTCCTACAACAGCCAACCGATCGCTACCAACGCCAACGGACCGAACGCCATCTTCGATTATTTCAAGATCGTCGAAGCGTACATCAAGAGCAGCAAGCGCCGCGTGTATCTGGGTGAGTTCGGCGTGTCCGACAACGCAGATCCCAAATCACGCGAAGAGTGGCTGCGCGTCGTGCGAAAGGAAGCCGAGAAGCGGAAGATCGGCTGGGCCATCTGGGATGACGGCGGCAAATTCCGCGCGCTGAACGTCGCTCTGGGCACCTGGGTCGCGCCGATCCACGCTGGCTTGTTCGAGTAGCGGCTTCACTTGACGATGATCGTGCTCTCGCACGTGAACAGCACCGTCACCTGGGCAGCGCTGTCCGCTTTGACGGCGCTGCAGGTGTCCGGACACAGGTAGATGTGGTTGTCCTCGATGTAGAACGCGTCGGCTTGGCAATCGGCCGAAGTCAGCGCTTGACCGAACTGCGTGGGAGTCGTGTTGCCGCCCTCCGCGTAGGCCACGGCGACCTTGCTCAAGTCGAGCGTTTGGCCGTCCGAGAGCGTGGGAATGTCGAAATCACAAGTGAGCTGTGAGTGGCTCACCACGTCCTCGGCGATCGTGCTGAACACGGTATCGTACGAGGAAAATTCGCAGATCGGGAAGCGCAGCCCGCCCGTGCGCCGGCTCAGCTCTTGATATCCCACGCCGGCATTGGCGACGGTATCGCCGCCGCCCGAACAGGTCGCCGTTTGGATCTCCTCGTCCGGCTGGTAAGGCGCGCTCGCGGGCGATTTCTCCCGCAGGCCGATGATGCTGTGGAACACGAAGTCCGGATTGACCAGCGTGCCGAAATTCGCGGGCTCGAGCGCGGTCAACTTCTGCACGAACGAATCGACCGCCAGGGCTGCGTTGTCGTCGGTCAGCTCCAAGAACACCTTCTTGGCACCGGGACGCAGCCACTCGGACCAGCCGACCTGGGTCAGCTCGAACTGATCCTTCTTGTTGTACGTCGACAAGATGCGATCGAAGGAATTTTCGCTCTCGACTTTGATGCTGTATTGAAAGAAGCGCTCGGAGTTGACGGGCTTGGCCGCGGGACACGCGCCGAGCGCGCTGAGCGGGCTAGCCACGCAGATCGAAGTGCTGGCCTCTTCCGATTCCGTGCGCTCGTCCTTGCGGTGACGCGAGATCAAGATCACTCGGTAGTCGACGCCGCTCTGCTGCAAGATGTTGGCAAAGTTGACGTTGATGTTCTTCTCCACGGCGTCGAGCTCGTCCTCCATGCTGCCGGAGTTATCGAGCACCAAGATGATGTCGACGGGCTGCAAGATCGGCTTGGCAGCCGCGCTCACCGTGGCGCACGTAGTCCCCGAACTCGGGCGGCCCGCGGCGCCCTGGCCCGTGTCGATCGAGCCGATCGAACCTTGGCCAGCGCCGCTCACGCCGTTCGAGGTGTCGATCATCGGGCCGCCCGCGCGGCCCTCGGGCACCAGGCCTGAAGGCGTCTCCGCGTCGCTGCCCGCGCCGCAGCCGACCGTGAACGCCAAGACTGTCGCCACAACCAGCAGACCGCGATCGAGCATGCCGGTAATGCGCGGCGGGCATGAATCGATCAGTGTCCGCTCATTTCGCCTGGAGATGAATTTCTGCGCCGCTCGAATCACGGAAAAAGTCGCGGAATACCCAAAAATCCCGCAAATTTCGGCCCCGCAGGCCAATTTCGAGCTCCCGCGAGCGCTGACCCGGCTCCGAAACACGCTGACCCCGCTCCAAAATGCCGTGCCCCGGCTCCGAAACACGCTGACCCCGCTCCAAAATCTCGTGCCCCAGCTCCGAAACGCGCTGACCCGGCTCCAAAATCTCGTGCCCCAGGCTGGCTCGCTCGTTCCCCAGCGCGGAACGCGCTTTCCCCGCGGGTCACGCCACTGCGGAGCGGGGGATCCGATTCGGCCTCATGGCAACTCATTGGCCAATGGTGGGGCAGCCGCTCGCGAAGGCGAGCGAGGCTGCCAGGGTGAGGATTTTCAGCGCTGCGCGCGGGCAGAGCTCGAAGCGCTGCTGGTCGATCCGCAAAAGCTCAGGGTGCGGCTTCCACTGCGGCTCGCGCCGGGCCGGCGGTCGCGCTTTCTTGCGCGGTTTCGCGTGTGCGGCCATCGAGCAGGCAGGCCACGTTCATGTCGCCCAAGATGTTGATGGCAGTGCGGCAGCGATCGAGGAACCAATCCACGCTCAGTAAGAGCGCGATGTATTCGATCGGCAGCTTCACGGCGGTGAACACCAGGGTCATGGTGACTAGGCCGGCTTCGGGGATGCCGGCGGCGCCCACGGACGCAACCACGGAGGTGAGGATGACCAGGATTTGGTCGAAGAGTGACAGCTCTTGGCCCAGCATTTGGGCGATGAACAGCGCCGCCATGGCTTCATACAGGGCAGTGCCGTCGTTGTTGAAGTTGGAGCCAACCAGCGCGCCCAAGCTGGCAGAGCGCTGACGCAAGCCAACTCGGTGGCACAAGCGGTCGTACGTGACGGGCATGGTCACGGTCGAGCTGCCCGTCGAAAAGCCCATGATCAGCGCGTCGCTCGTGCCGCGGAGCAAGTCGCGCGGCCGCACCCAAGAGCCGAAGCGGATGCGCACGAGGTAGTAGACGGATTGGATGACCAGCGCGAGCAGCACCGCGATCACGAACATGCCAATGGCAGCGAAGGAACGAAAACCGCTCACGCCGACGATGCTCGCCACCTTGCCGAACACCGCCAGGGGCACGAAGGCGATCACCCACGACAGGACCGTCAGGATGCACGAGAAGCCGAGCGACGCGAGATCTTCGGCCAACTTGCGCTGCGCGCCCGTCAGGGCACGCGCCGCGACGCCGAAAGCGACCGCGATCAGCACCACGCCGATCACGCGATTTTCGACGAACGGACGCAGCAAGCTATCTGGGATATTTTCGAGGAATTGACTCAGGAGATCGGTCTTGTTTTCGTGCCGGACGGGCGGAGCCGGCAAATGGGCGTGCTTGCCCGGCGCGAGCAGGTTGGCGACCGACAAACCGACCACGATTGCGGTCAGCGTGTTGAGCAGCAGCAGCCGCGCCAAGCGCCAGGCGACTGCGCCGCGAATTTCCGCGGTCAGCAAGGCGTGGACGACGGCCATCAAAATCAGCGGCGGCGCCAGCGCGCCGAGCAAGCGCAGGATCAAACGCGCGGGCAGATCCAGCACGTGCGCGCTCGGCCCGATCAGGACGCCCGCGAGCACGCCCAACACGAGCCCGATCAGGATGCGCAGGTAGAGCGGCAGCCGAGTCCACCAACCGAAGGTGGACGGCGAAGCCTCGGGAGCGACTTCAGACATCGCTCGCGCTAGGCACGACCGGCGTGACGGCCGTCACCGGCGCCCCGAGCAGGCCGTCACGCCGCGCGTAGAGCTGGAAGAAGGCGGCGATCAAGAGCAGCCAACTGAACATCCGGAGAGAGCGGAAGCGCGACAACACCATCGGCGGGCCCGCCATCGCCAGCGCGATCACGACGCAGAAGACCGCGTTCGCGAGCAAGCCCTTGGCCTCCGGGTCCTGATTGGCCGCAGCCTGCGCCGCGAGCAGCAACATGCCCGCGGAGAGCACCAAACGCGCGATCGGCCAGGCCATGCTCGGCGCCATCGCCGGCGGCGCGACCGAAGTCGTGGGCGCGGACGAAGAGCGATACGAAGGTGACCCCGGTCGCGGCGGGTCGGACGACGGGGGCGGGACGAAAGAAGGCGGCTCGGAGTCCATGGCTTGTCCCGCGACGGGGACTCGAGCCTAGCACCAACCGAGCTTGGCAGCGGCTGTCGCGCCTCAGTGTGAGGCGCGAATGTCGCAAGCTGCCTCGATCTTCGAGTTCGTCAGATGTGCACGCCCGGCAGCAGATTGATGATGCCGAACACGCGCAGCAGCCAAACCACGAGCGCGATGATCACCACGGCCTGCAATAGGCGCAGAATCTTGGCGTCCATCGGGATGAACGACTCAATCAACCACAACGCAACGCCGGCGATGATCAGCACGATCACGACATGAATAAGCATGCGCCCGCCAGTGCAAGCGACGGGCCAACCTGGTCGTGAAGGGGTGCTACGCCGTCGCGAACCGTCCGCTCCCGTGAGGGAGGGCGTCCACGACGGCGTTCTCGCACTGCTTCTAGAGAGAACTCCGAACTCAGCCGGAGATGCGCTTCACGAGGTCGACGACCTTGTTCGAGTAGCCCCACTCATTGTCGTACCAGGAGACGACTTTGACGAAGGTCTTGTCGAGCGCGATGCCGGCTTCGGCGTCGAACACGGAGGTGCAAACTTCACCCACGAAGTCGGTCGAAACGACCTTCTCGTCGGTGTAGCCGAGGACGCCCTTCATCTTGCCTTCGGAGGCGGCTTTCATGGCCTTGCAGATGTCGTCGTAGGTGGCTTCTTTGTTGAGCTCGACGGTCAGGTCGACCACGGACACGTCCGAGGTGGGCACGCGGAAGGCCATGCCGGTCAACTTGCCGTTCAGCTCCGGGATCACCTTGCCGACGGCCTTGGCCGCGCCGGTGGACGACGGGATGATGTTCTCGAGGATGCCGCGGCCGCCGCGCCAATCCTTCTTCGAGGGGCCGTCGACCGTCTTCTGGGTGGCCGTGGTGGCGTGCACGGTGGTCATCAGGCCGCGCTTGATGCCCCAGTTGTCGTTCAAGACCTTCGCCACGGGCGCGAGACAGTTGGTGGTGCAGGAAGCGTTGGAGACGATGGCTTGGCCAGCGTACGTCTCGTCGTTCACGCCCATGACGAACATCGGGGTCTCGTCCTTGGAGGGAGCCGAGAAGACGACCTTCTTGGCGCCAGCGGCCAGGTGCTTCTCGCCGCCCGGCTTGTCCAGGAAGATGCCGGTGGCTTCGACGACGGTATCGGCGCCAATGGCGCCCCAGTTGAGCTTCGACGGGTCAGTCTCCGCGCTGCAGCGGATCGGCTTGCCATTGACGACCAGCTTGCCGTCCGTCACTTCGATGCTGCCCTTGAAGCGACCGTGCACTGAGTCGTACTTCAACATGTATGCGAGGTACTCGACCTCGAGCAAATCGTTGATGGCGACGATCTCGACGTCGCCACGCCCAATGGCAGCGCGGAAAACCATACGACCGATGCGGCCGAAGCCATTGATACCGACCTTGATCATTTCTTCGTTCCTTTTCTAGACGCCCACAGGAGGCTCGCGAGACGGCGCATCCGTAGCACTCCTCTGGCCTCGCGCCCACTTCCACCGCTCTCGAAGAGCTGCCTATTGCCCCATGGAACGCCCGAAAACGCGCCGCGTTGCTTCGAGCGCGTTTCCGAAAGCGGCGGAGTCCTTTGCCGCAGTGCATTGGAAAGCGACAAAAGCCGATTTTTACTGTTGACGGAACGCCGTAGGCTGGAGTTGGCAATTCCGTAACTCGTCGCTCGCGCGTGCAGCGTGTTCGATGAAGACTTGGCTGTCGCGCGGGTCGTAATACTCGAGCGGCGCTGTTCGTGCTTTTGGTCACGGCGGGGCAATTGTCTGCGCGCAAAACCGCCAAACTTTTGTCGTCCGTCGGGACGACCACCGTGAAACCTCGTACCAGGCGCGAGGTCCGGATTTGGCACGCGACCTGCTTTCGGCGCTGACCATGCGTAATCCTCTCCTCCTCACGTCCGCCGCAGCCATCGCCTGCCTCGCCCTCAACGCCTGTGGTGGCAGCAGTGAACCCGCCAAGAGCCCCGACGACAGCGAGCGCGCCGCGGACAAGGCCGAAGATGCGGCGGAAAAAGCCGAAGACAAGGCCGACAAGGCCGCCGATAAAGCCAGCGACGCCGCCAGCGACGCCGCAGAGAAAGCCAACGAAGCGAAGTAGTCCGTCGCGCCCGCAGCTTCCGTCGGTTTTGACCGGACAACACCGGCGGAGCTGCGGGCGGCCTCGATTCCGAGGTAGCCTGGGCGGGTCATGAGCGGAAGCAGCGATGGACTGAAGGCGAGCCAAACCAGGTTGTGGAAGCTGGTCGAGGAGCGCTGCCGGCAAGGTGCCGACGTGAGCGCGATCGATCAACGCATTTGGGATTTGTTCGGGGAAGACTGGGCGGTCATGTTCACGGACCTGTCCGGCTTTTCGCGCCGCACGTCCGAGTTCGGCATCGTGCACTTCCTGCAGATCATCCATGAGCAGCGCAAGCTCTTGCTACCGATCGTCGAGTCCTTCGACGGGCTGTTGCTCAAAGAAGAGGGCGACAGCTTCATGATCATGTTCCGCCGCACCGATCGCGCGGTGGACTGCGGCATCGCCATGCAGCACGCCTGCCGCAACGTGAACGAACGCCGCAAGCCCGAAGAGCAAATCCTACTCTGCATCGGCATCGGCTACGGGCGAGTGCTGCGCATCGGCGATCAAGACGTGTGGGGCCGCGAGGTCAACAACGCCAGTAAGCTCGGCGAAGACACCGCCCAGGCGTACGAGATCTTGCTCACGGGCGCCGCCAAGGCCGCCCTGGGCGACAAGCCCGAGTTCGGCTTCGAAGACATCGGCGCGGGCTCGTTCGGCGGCGATCCGAACTACCGCTTGCTGTTCAAATAGGCGGAAAAGGGCGCCCGACGCGGGCGAGCCGTCAAATGCGGCGAAGCCAGGGGCACTTTTCGATCAGCGCGCCTTCGCGCTTCTTGTCGCAGTGCACGCCGACCACCACGCCGCTGGCCTTGAGGTCGCGACAGACCTGCACCATCTCGTAGTTCGCGTCCTCTTTTGGGTCGAGCTTCACGTCGCACGGGCCGAGCTTCACCAGATCACCGCGATAGTTTTCGCGCTCGCGATCGTAGGAAAAGTCGATGGCAGCGGGCACGGTCTCGCCCTTCTTCAGCCCGCCGGCGCAAGCCGCCAGCGCCTTGTCGCCGCGCACCACGCGCTTGACCTCACCCGGGCAATCCACGAAGCGCATCTCGAACTCGATCAAGGCAGGCGCTGCTTTGCCTTGTTGGCCTCCCATCGTGCGCGCCGAAAGGATCTCCACCTTGGTCTCGTAGCGCTGCGCCTTGGCCCGACAACCCGTCGCGACAGGCAGCGCGGCCAGCGCGAAGAGACAGCCCGCGATCAACCATTTTTTGTGCATGATCTGCTTCTTTCGTAGCACCGTCAGCTCGAACACGTTGGCCATTTCGACCCTTCACACCAGGCAAGCTGCCGCCATCACCATCACCGTCAGGATCGGCACGGCGATGCGGGCCACCACGAACACTTTGTCCATGTTGCGTTCTTCCACCAGGAACATCCACCACGTAGACAGCATGCCGAGCGCGAGCGAGACATACACGCCGAGCATCAACTTGTCGGCCCGCGTCAGGTAGCTGGTCGCCGGCAGCTCCTGCATCAGCGCAAAGTGGAAGAGCACCGCCGCCGCCAGCATCGGCGCGCCAGCGTTGGAGCGCACCTCCATTTCGCCGGGCGGTACCCACATGCCCAAGAGCGCGATCAGCACGATCACGAACGCTGGTACGAACACGGTGAAGGCAGCGCTGGTCGCGTAGCGCTCGAGCGAAACCGTGAACGCATAGCGGCCGTAGATCAGATCGTCGTTCTCGAAGCGATCCGGATAAGACTGACTCGTGGAGCGCGCTTCCAAGTAGGCGACTTGCCAGCCGAGCGCGCGGAACCCGCGCGCCAGCTGCGTGCGCTCTTTGTCGACCGTGAAGCGCAGTTGATCGACGCCGCGGAAATCGTCCTCGATCATGATCTTCAGATCCTGCGAATCGAACGGGTATTTGCGCAGGTTGGGGGGCGATTTGAAGTCTCCGCTCAAGCGATACAGCTTGAACGTCGGCTTGTCCGCCATGACCTCGTTTGCCTCCACTTTCCCGTTCGGAAACGAGAGCCGAATCGCCGGCATGGGCACGTCACTCGTCAGGCTCAAGAAGAAGTCCGCGTTGTAGCGCCCGGTCTTGATGTCGTAGTCGTCGATGCTGTTCAGCAGCATGCCCACTTTGACTTTGACCGGTGGCTTGTCATCGGGCGCCGCGAAGGGGCTCTTGTAGGTGGTCTCGCCGGGGTGCGTCGGGACACCGCCGTTGGGGGCGACAGCCAGATCGATCGGATCCACCGGGGCTCCCGCATCGAGCTCGCTGGCCGGCTTGGGTTTGGCCTCCGCGGCGGGCGGCGCTTCGGCCGCTGCAGCACTGGCCGGCGGCGCGGCGCTGAGCGCGGGCGCGGGCCGAGCGGCGCGCGTGGCGGGCGCTGCCAGCGCCTCCCGCTCGCCCGGGCCGGCCCGAAACGTGGCGTACAGCAGGGTCAGCAGCGCCAGGAGCAGCGCTGCGGCCTGAAACGAGAGTGAGCGACCGGACGGACGACGAGCCATACCCGGTGAGACCTTAGCGCAAAGCTCCGCGCTTTAGCCACACCCGGGGGCCGCGCTCCTAAACCAGGCAAGCGGCCGCCATCACGACCACCGTCAAAACAGGCACCGCCACGCGCGCGACCACGAAGACCTTGTCCATGTGCCCTTCCTCGACCAGGAACATCCACCAGGTCGACAGCATGCCGAGCATCAGCGACACGTACACGCCGAGCATCAGTTTGTCGGCACGAGTCAGGTAGCTGGTCGCGGGCAGCTCTTGCATCAGGGCAAAATGAAACAGCACGGCCGCTGCCAGCATCGGAGCGCCGGCATTGGAGCGCACCTCCATTTGGCCGGGTGGCACCCACATTCCGAGCAGCGAGATCAGCACGATCACGAACGCCGGCACGAACACCGTGAACGCAGCGCTCGTCGCGTAGCGCTCGAGCGAAAGCGTGAAGGTGTAGCGGCCATAGCTCAGGTCATCGTTCTCGAAGCGGTCAGGGTAGGACTGACTGGTGGAGCGCGCCTCGATCGAGTCGACCTGCCACCCGAGCGCGCGGAAACCACGCGCGAGCTGGGTCCGTTCCTTGTCTACCGTCAAGCGCACGCGATCGATGCCGCGGAAGTCGTCCTCGATCATGATCTTGAGCTCCTGCGAGTCGAACGGGTACTTGCGCAGGTTGGGCGGAGACTTGAACTCACCCCTCAGCCGGTAGAGCTTGAACGTCGGCTTGTCGGCGATGAGCTCGGTGTCGTCGACCTGGCCGTTCGGAAAGGACAACCGGATCACGGGCATCGCCGAGTCGCTCGTCAGGCTGAGGAAGAAATCGGCCGAGTAGCGGCCGGTCTTGATGTCGTAATCGTCGACCGTGTTGAGCAGCATGCCGACCTTGATCCGAACCGGCTGAGTTCCGTTCGGTTCGGCGAAAGGGCTGCGATAGCCGGCCGGATCCGCAGACACCGGCACACCACCGTCCGGAGCCAGCGCTCGATCGATGGGCTCTTGCGACGGGCCTGAAGCCGCTTCATCGCGCGCGGGCGGCATGGGCTCCGCCGCTGCGCCGCCATGCCGGAGCAGCGTCAGCAGAGCCAGAATCAGCGCCGCCGCCAACGCGAGTGCTTGGAACGCGAGGGCGCGGCGAGGCATGCGACGAGCCATTCAGCGCGCACGATATCCCGCCTCGATTCTCCGCCTAGACAATTCGCGAGTTTCGCGTGTTACCGAAAGTGTCGCTGAGCGCTTGGCGAGACGAAGCACCGACTAGAAGCGCAGAGCCCGCTAGAGGGGGATGCCTGCCGTGCACAGATACGAGCTGCCAGGCCCCATGGACTGCTGCGCGCAGCTAGCGCTCGTCGCTGGCGCGCAAAAGATGTCACAGGCCAGACCGCCGTCGTCACAGTTGCTCTCTTGATAGGTTCGGTACACTTTCTTGGCGGTGGCCGTGTATTCACTCTTAGCGTTGACCAGCACCGGACAGCCGCAGTTGATTGGCTCGGCGACTGACGAAGTGCTGCATTGATCGGTCGAGCCCCTGTCGCAGACTCGCGCTTTTTCGACAGCGGTTTGATACTGCTGCTTGAGCTTCGCGCAATCGACGCCCGCGCCGCCAGCGCCTGCGACCGCGCCACCCGCGCCGCTACCGCCGCG
>Ga0247760_1001035_pt1 | contig 27963 bp, 28 predicted proteins | sample UWRJL171409R4_FD_179936 | JGI IMG/M metagenome (GOLD analysis project Ga0247760, IMG submission 179936) | Plant litter microbial communities from Arlington Agricultural Research Station in Wisconsin, United States - UWRJ-L171-409R-4 | ecosystem: Environmental > Terrestrial > Plant litter >... | reverse complement strand
CGAACCAGCTTCCGGGCACAATACCAGACATCCGGCGTGATACCCCATCCGCGAGTGTATTGCTTAAACGGCGCATGCATCTCCCCACGGATGAAGATCCTGCCGATAGACCGGGCCACCATCCGAGCTGACGGGGGCGGGCTTCCAACGAGTGTGACCTTCGATCCAAGCATCTTGGTCGCGGCGCCGAGAAAGTCTTGCTGTTCGAAACGGTCGTGTCTGTCGAGCTTGGCTTGGAGTTGAGCACATTCCTGGCGGGAGGCCGCGAGCTCGGCCTCGACAGTGCGTTGGATGGTGTGGACGGGCTCACGTAGCTTGACCAGCTCCAGCTTGAGTTCATCGAAGCGTTGGCTGGTTGTCAGCTTCAGATTCGAGATGTTGCTGCAGAGATCGTTGGTGGTATTGTCTGTCTTGTTGTCGCCAAGGTCCCTCGGTGTGTGCAAGATTTATTCCAAGGCGTTGAATGTCAGGCCGTGAACCTGCATCATGACTGAGGAATCAATGCCTCCAAGCACAAGAGCGATAATATCCTTTGCCGTTTGCGTCTTTTTCATGAAGACTGCTACTGTCGGGGTTGACCTGCGTCGTCACGATGTCCATGATGTGGCCGAAATTCTCCTCGATGGCCTTCTCGACACTGGCGAAGCCTTCTGTGATTGTGTTCCGAATATCGTCGACACTCGCTTCTATGGCGTTGGTGGCGTTTTTGAAGTGTCTTCCGATAATCTTGTTCCTGTCGGAGACAGTCTTGCCTCCGACGGGGTGGGTCGGAGAAACGGGCTTGATGTGGGGACGCTTGCCAAGTTGTGCCTCGCGGCGGTCGAGCTCGGCGGATCTGGGATCGTCGTCGGCAGCCTTGCGGGCAAGGTTGCCGGCCGCGCGCTTTAGGAGTTCAGCGGCGAGCTTGATCTCGGAGGCGGAAGCGTGCTCCAGTCCCTGGACGAGCTTTTCGGCAAGGTCGATCATGGCGAGGTGGCCAAGGCCGTAGCTGTCGTCTTTGGCACTGTCGTTCTTGAGGCTATTGGCATCCGGGCGGTCGCCGGATCTCGGCGCACTGGACATTTCGGCGAATATTAGAAGGGGCAGCTAAGCAGGTGAAGAGGCGAGGCTTGCAGCCGAATTTGTGTTTGTCAAATGTAGCAGTTTGAAGGCGACAAGAATTCAAGGCGGGGAGCAACCGAAAAGAAGCAAATCGCTGGCACAATTGGTCCCGCAGGTGTGGGGTCGTTCCACCAATTGCAGCCCTTCGGTTACGTCGCCCGTCGGCGCTGCACCAATGAGAATTGGGTATTCAATGACAGCCCTGTAGCTCTCCGCTTTCAATCAAGACGATGCGCGAAACACACCCCACCAGGATGTCATCTTTCGTCCTCTGGAACACTCCTCCTAATGAGATGCCAGGATACCTAGTATACCAAGTCGCTTTCCCGGCCCGCATTTGAGGCAGGATGTTGGGGACATTCGGGCGTTGGCGCTGGTGGCAGACGTGGGGACACTTGAGCCGCAGACCTGCCCAAATAGGAAAGCGCCACCAAGGCTAGGAACGTACCCCGCCTTTGACGACGAACCAAGAATCGATGGCTGCTGAGGCAACCAAGACAATTGACAAGTAAATTTGAGTGCTGTGCTTTAAGAACCGTGGCTTTTTCAGTGGCAATCAATTTTGGGCCCATTATTTCCCAGTCCGCGGATCTTGTTTGCTGCCGGTGATTGATGCACAGTCTGACTCTTAATGCGATTGCTCCCCCATCTGGGTTTGCTGCCAGTGGCTGCCAAGAATCCGGCAATCTGCCTGGGCGTCATTTTGACTCCTTTTTTGTCTTTGACGGCAAACGTTCCCACCGGGAAAACATCACGGATGATAAGAAGACCGATTCCCCGGTCCTCTAAATACGAAGGCTTAGGCCAAAAGAAAGTTCCTCTTAAGTCAGGTGGGGGGCTTTTGGAACACCCTAGAATTGGAACAAGCTTTGTCATCATAGACTCGCCTCTCGCCACCCAACTCACCTATTTCAATCGCCCACAACTCAACCAATTCTGCTTCAATCCTTTCATTCTTTTTCCCATTCCATTGATAATCGAACGATGAAGCGATATACTGTGTTAGATTTGCAGAATGCGCTGGTGGAGTATGCAGAAACTGGCTTACTCCGGAGCTCTGCTGAAAACCATGGTATACCCCCTACTACTCTCTTTAATCGGGTTCGCGGTTCCGAGCCAGCCTCCACGGCCCAAATTATTAACTAAAAGCTCTCTCCGGCTATGGAAGAACGTTTGACCGAATGGATTCTATTCCAGGGGTCGCTCGGCTACCCTCTAACACACGCCTAAATTCGGAAATTGGTTAGAAGAATACTTAGAGATAACGAGACCCTTGGAAAAGGCTGGACTGGCCGGTTTTTGGCTAGGAATCCATTAATTTCTATTATCAGACCTTGGAGAATCCACGTAAACTGTGCTGATTGAGCCTGTAAGGCCGTTATTCGGCCCTGGTTTGATTATTTAAAGCCTCTAGGGGTAAAGGCCATTCCGGCTAAGAACAGGTATAATATAGATGAAACTGGTATTGTTTCTGGTATTGGAGATAACGGCTTAATTATTGGCTTTAAGGAAAGAAAGAAATTCCAGAAAAAGAAGAAAGGAGACTGAATTTAGACCTTAATTATTAAACATATCTCCGCTGACGGCTGGTATTTGAACCTGGTTGTTATTTTTAAGGGTAGAAGCCTTTAATAACAGTAGTATCCACGTAATTTACAGCCATTTAACGGCTAGAAGTGGAAAACCACCGAAAACGGCTAGTCTAACGATAACACTGCCGTCACTTAGCTTCATAATATCTTTCTTCCAGAGACTTAGCCAGCCACCCCTTTAGAAAAGCGCCTTCTTATTTTAGATGGCCACGGCAGTTATACCACCGAAGAATTTATGTAGCTAGCCTTTTCGAATAACGTACAGTTATTATTTCTGCCAGCTTACACCTCTTACGTTCTCCAGCCCCTGGATTTATCCGTTTTTAGCCCCCTAAAGGCCTAATATAGAGCCAGACATAATAAGATTGTTTCTGGCTTTAATAAAGGCACCGTTACTGAAAAGAGGGTTTTTTTAGAATGTTACTAGTAAGTTAGGGTTTATGGAATGACTGAATCTAATATTAAAGCCAGTTAGAAAGCTATAAGCCTTTAGCCGGTCAGCCTTAGGAGGCCGCTAAGTAACGGCCTCGTTATTAAGAATTTTAATGGCGATGTTGATTAGGTAACCTCCACAGCTTCTACAGACCTTTAAGGGGTCTATAATCCCATTTTGGATAAGGACTCAGAGGGCCAGCCTGTGTGGTTTACCCTTAAAAAGCCGAAGGATTTCCAGGTTTAGGGGCAGGTTTTTCTAGCCGGCCAAAAACGGACCGCTAGCGACCGGCTTTTTATACGCAAGGCTGCAAAAGCCTTCGATAACGTGGTTTTCCAACTGGCAAATACGGTGCATCGATTAGAGGCTGTAGAAAAAAGCCTGGAACGCACAAGAGGCCGAAAGAGGAGGAAGGTCCAAGTCGACCCCAACACGCAGTTTGCTGGAATTGAGGAGGTTCGTGCCTCGCAGAGAGATGCTGGCAGAGAAAGTCTTAGTGATTCTGAAAGGGAGTAATTAGGCAATTCTGATGCTGAAGACTATATTATTGTAGCTATCTAATTGACGAAGTTGTGGGCAGTTAAAATATGTGGTGTTGTACAGGCCCCGACTCAGGGCCTGTTCCAAATCTAGGGTGTTCCAAAAGCCCTCCACCTGACTTAGCCAGTATGAAAGGTGTGTAGTCACCGCAAGGATCGCCTATAGCTGTCGTTAATACAGGCCATCTCCCATTCCGAAAACACCTACATTGATACTAAAAAGGCCTTCCTGCATTCTAGAAAGGTCTTCCCGCCCCGGAACAAGACTGTGTGGGGATTCCAAGAACGCATTTTTGCACTGAGATAAGAGACCCTTTCTTTTGGTCTGAGCCTTCCTGCTCTTCCCTCACAATCTCTTTGCGACGCACTGAAGTATTTTGCAGCTGATTCCCGTCTGTATTGGCTGACCCTACCTCTTGTCCACCGCCCTTTCACCTCGACACTTAGAACCTGCTTGCAGATACAAAAGATGCCCCCGATCTCAAAGGGCGGATGTTTTGGCATCCCCAGGACCAATGCGACGAGTGGCGCAAGACGTTGAAGAAGATCCCCGTTGGCGACCCTGCTGGTATTTCACTCGTGCACATTGAATGCAGCTCAGCCATTTGGATGACGAGGTTCTTCCTGCCCAGTCTCCTCCCAAGGGTTCAGGCCTGGCGCGTTCGGTATGAGGAGAAAGCATCGAGGATGGATGCTGGTAAACTGAAGAATGGGATCTTGCAGGAGGCGAAGCGCATCAAGCTCGTCTACGTCCTCTCAGACGAAACGAGCGTGAAGGTGATGGGCCGGTATCCCGAACTGCAGCGAAGCGAGGGTTTTCTTGAGATCACTACCTACCAAAAGTTTGCAGCCAGGATTCGGGGCGACCAGAACTACGTCCGACGCGCCGTGGCTGTCTTCGATTCAGACCGTTTTCATCTCAATCCGGGGCTAACCTTTGCCCTGACAACCCTTTTCAGAAACTTCCACGACCTTGGCACTAATCCATTCCCGGGTGTGGTCACTGTCGCATGCCTGTCACGATTCCCACAGACGGTATGGCTGACAGAGCAAGTGAATCACAGATTGAGCGCCAATATTGTTGAGAATATCATTATGCTGCCGAAAAAGCACGTAACGGCGGGGAGAGAGTTCGAAACAACAGTACCAGTTATAGGGGAGACCTTCACTATCCGGTCCATTGCCAGTGTGTTTGAGGGGAGACACAAAGTCTGCTCAGCAGAAGGCGGTCCTAACCTCGATATTTGTGTTCTACCCGAGAGATATAGCCGCGCGGTGCTACATACGATGGCTCGCCCAGCTGCCGATTTCTGTCTTGTTGTCACGCCCACCAACGTGCTGGAGCAGATCAAGAAGGTTCGGGTTGCTAAAGGTACACGTACCGTCCTGTTTGTCGACCCGGCGGTTCGATTCCTGCCGCCTGCTGAGGGCGAGGGCGCAGATTTACCCCAGAGTGCATATGACAGGATGGTCTTTACGGGGTTCCCCCGGGAATTCGTATTCGATGAAGTTACCGGCCATCACGCCGCCCAGAAGCGTGGCTGGTACAGTGTTGATATCGATGCTGTTTCTAGCCTGGGGCGCGCCACTGTTGGAGGAAAAGAGGACGTCAGCATCTTGCGATTCAATTCACCAAACCCGTTTTCAGACACCCTGGATGGCAACATTCCTCCAACATCAACCGTAACTCGACAATACGCTGAGTTTATGATGGTGGCGAAAGATAGCGATACATGGAATCATCTCCGTTGGCTGAGAGATGATGATGCTGCCGTTGAAAAGGCGGTTTTGCGTCTCATATGTATGAAGTACTCGCTGAATGATGGGGCAATGCGGCGTTTGTTCAAAACGAATAGCCCTGGGTCTGGTTCTGTTTGCATCGAGGTCCCGACGCAGGGGTCAGGGCATGCGGCAGCGGCGGCTTTAAGAGACGGTGTTGTTTCTACGGTCGAGGAGGCCCAATTCCACGCCACCTTGTCCCAGACTGCCAGTGGCGGAGCAAAACTTGTGGCGGCCTGTATGGTTGCTTGTCTTCAGAGTGGCATTTTCAATATCTTGGCTACAAAACCAAACGCTGCGTTTATAACTTACGAGCAATATCAATCCCTGTTTAGTGGCCTACCATCCTCAATTGTTGATCGGGGTCATCTTTGGGCTCTCCTTGGCTTGGCAGTCTTGAAAGTGGGCAAGGGACAAGCATTGAATCATCTTTCTCCAGCTAGACTCCGCTTTGTTGACGCTGCTCATTCTGTGATTCAGAAGAGGGTAAACCAAATATTCAAAACTGATTTCTCTCAAACCCTATGCATCCCGACAGTTGATGATGTCCCTATCATTGAGGTTGGTATTGCTGAGGCTTGGTTCCGAAACCTCCTCGTTGTCAAGCCTGAACCGCAGGGGCTTGGAGGCGAAAGAACGTTTGAGAACTTGTTTTCAGGCAAGACGGTCAAGCGTGTGCAACCGCCACCGGGACAGGAATGGGCATGGGGATTTGGCATCCAGTCGAACAAGAAGTTCAAGTATGCTGTGCATTTCGGGCTCACTTTGATGGATGACCAGTATACCGTGGACAACATTGTGTGGGTTAGTACTGAAACGGTACAATCTGTGTTAGTGAAGATATTTCCAGCAGAAAGAGGGGGAAAGCGGACATTTGAGGAGGCGGTGAAGCTGTACAAAGTGTCGTACAAGGACTTGGTGAAGGCTTCAACTGCTGAAAGGACTACAGGCAAAAAACCCCAAGGGGAAGTCTAAGGGTAAGTAGTTCATTTGAGGCTTAGGACAGGGTTGTGCACCGGTATGCATCATGCGGAGGGATCCCATCGTAGGATTCTGTTCGTTGTGATGTTAAGTGGAAGATGTAGCCTTCACTGGGCAGAACAAAAGAAATTTGCATCCGTCCGTCATCCGCGGTGCAGGTGACCTGCAGCGCCGTGATCTGAATTTCCAGAGCCCCGGGGCAATTGCTTTCTGAACCATTACCCCACCCCCTTCCCTTGTTGATGGTCACCCGCAGCGCCCCTCGCGGGTCCAACACGGGTCCCCGAGAAAGACTCTTCAGCAACAGACCCCGGCGACGATGTCATTGGAAATGCTCCTTCCACCTTGAAAACTTTCTAACCCTCAAGGCTACCCCGTTTTCTGACCCTTGACATTACCCCAGATCTCCTGCGTCCCTTGGCAACAATCCCTCCTCAGCAACCACACCTCCAAGAGGCGCAAACCTGATCAGAAGCCTCCCTCGCTCGTTTCCCCGGGCGTGCTCCCACGCTCCGACTTGCTTAGGCCTTCTGAAGCTGGAAAATTTGCCTCGTCTTTGCGCTGCCGGTTTGGCCGTCTTGCCCGCCGCCTCTTCAAGTTTCTTCCGTGGCATTCGTAAGTTTCCTGTCTCAGACCTCCAGACCGGCTTTTGCCTCGAGCCTGGCGTCTTCGTCCAGATTGGCGTTTCCATTCAAACTGGTGTCTTCTGCCAGGCCGGCGCCTCGGCACCAAGCAGTTCCGTTCGAATCTAACAGCAAGTCAGAACACGCGCAGAGCCATCCGAAATGGCCGCAATCGCCGAAGCCAACGGCATCCCCGAGGATCGCTGTGCCGAGTGGGACGCGGCATTGGAAAGCCTCCCGATGGAGAGCAATGGCGCAATTTTCGCGCACATCCAGTGCGACACGGCAATCTGGATGTCTAGATTTGTCACCGCCCGCCTCGCTGCCAAGGTTCGCGACATGGGAGCTTCGAAGATGAAGCTCCTTTACGTGCTCCCCGACGAGCCCAGCGCTGAGATCTTCAAGCGCTTCCTCGATTCAGAGCCGTACAAGAGCGAGGTCGAGGTCACGTCGTACAAGGGCCTTGTGGCGAGCTTGGCCGACGACCCGTGCTACGCCCAGTATGCCGTCATCGCGTTCGACACCAATAAGAGCCAGTTTTCCTCGGCACTGAAAATTGCTTTCGCTAGCGTGCTTCGTTCCTGGGTTGACCTGAAGTCGCAGAAGGCAGGGTACAGCGGTCTGTTCGTTGCGCTGTCTCCCCGGAACGTGAAGATTTGGGCACCTGCAGAGCTGAGGAAGTCGTTTGGCGACGTGCCTATTGTTGATATCACCCTTCGAGCTTCAAAGTGCAACCTCGCCATCCAGAAGCACAACTTCGACGCGAAGATCGGAGAGATGAGCGCGTTCCGCCGAGTGCTCGATCTCGAACCGCAGGGTCATGATTCCCGCTCGGCCGATGAAGGAACTGCGCCGACACAGATCATGGTTTGTGTTCTGGACGAGAAGAGCAGCCATTCTATCGTTGCCCGCACTCTTCTCGAAGGTCCGCCAGAGTCCCTGCAGTACGCCATCATCACGCCACGAAACATTCTCATCGAGCTGAAGACCCTCGATTGCACCAAGCCGATGCTTTTGTTCGTGGACCCGACAGTCCGATTCCTCCCCTTGTGGGAGGTTTCGACATCCACGGCTGTTTTCTATCGCTATGCTGCGCTGGCGGACTTCAAGGACTATCGCCTCGAGCAGCATGGTGCCGCCGTCGTGGAGCCCAAGGATTGGGCGCTGTACGAGCTGCAGAGCATGACTGCCTTGGGAGAGAACTCGCTAGGCCAAGGTGTCATCAACGTCATCTACTTCAACGGCGTCAGAAATACTCCGGTCACGGTCCACCGGGTCGAGACTGTCCTGACAGTCAGCGAAACACTCCTCTTATTCACCAAACTTGCTGAAGAGAAGCGCTTGGCTCTGCAGCACCTTCGTGGCTCCAACCGAGGTTGGATGCTCAAATTCCTGTCCTTTGCGAGAGTCAGACTCGGTCATTTGGGCCTGCCTCTTAATAACGGCTCCGGTCTTCCCTTGTGGACCGCGGGTAAAGAGTCGGCGTATAGCCACTGGGGCGAGAGTGGCAACGCTGGCTGCGAGGAAGGAGGTTTCGCCATCACCGCTCTGCGAAACGGCGTCGTCCGGTCCGCCCCCGAGGCCCGAATGGTCGCGGCGATCAAGGCCTCCAATTCGACGGCGGTCAAAGCAGCGCTCGCCACAGTCATTGCCATTTCCCGGATCGGCCTTTCCAAATTCGTCGACACCAGCGGCACCAACGCCTCCGGCACACTCGAGACATGGGACTCAGAGTTCCGCAAGTCACGCCTCTGGTTTCTGGCGGTCTCGCGCGGCGGCATGAGCTATAACTTCAATGCGCACAACATGGCGCTCTTGGACGCGCACACCTTCGGCTTTATCGACCAGGAACGCCGTCGCATTCTCCAAGATCTGCAGATCGAGCCTTCCTCCGACATTGCGTCTGTCGGCGCAACCGAGGCAGATTACCTCGCTCTGGAGACCGTCATCGTCGAGAGCTGGATCCACAACCTTCTTTCCTTTTCCAGTTCTTCACATGACTGGGTCTTCCACGAGTGCTTCACGGGCGAGACCGTCGGCTGGGCTGACCCTGCGACTCGCTGGCCGAAACACACGACAGTGCCCACAAATTGGAAACGGTGGCAACGGACGCAACTACATCTTGTTGGCACGCCTGATTCGTCTCGCTCTCGGCGGGAGAGGATGTACGCCATTCATTTCGGGGCGGAGGTGGGCAACGTTGGCTTTGAAGAACCTGAGTACAGCAAGGTCAAACACACGGTTGCCGACATCGTGTGGGTGCGGGAGGCTGTTGTGCATGCTGTCCTGGGCAAGATATTTCCGGAGGCAGACTCGGCTGAACGTGCTTTGCTCCTGTTTCGCTGGTATGGTACGATGCACAAGGGAAGTTCTTGAGAGGAAATAGACATCTTGCTGTGTTGATACGCATGGCTTGAGTTGTTGGGCGGTTCATCTGGTTCGTTTGGTCGCATGGTTCGCGTGGGTCAGATCGATGTCGGGATCGATCCGTGGATGATGACTTTGTATGAATGTATCTACTCTCCCCTCATTCAGGCCTCATTTTGATCTTGGTGGAATGTACAAAAATTCCAGGGTTTGTGTGAAAAAGCCGTCGGCTGCTTTGATGATTGCCAGGGTCGCAGTGCACAGAGTTGCCAGTGGACCCAGATTCACTGGCATTCGAAGGGGCTGGAAGTGCCTGGCGCCTTCCCATCGAAGATCTTGAGGCAGGTACTCCCATCCTTCTGCCAGTGTGCGGGGCAGCAACTTGCTCTTCGGTGAACTCGTTTTTCTTGGCTCGGCCTCTCCCTCTCACCACCCAACACCACAGCCCCGCCAAAGGTCACCGCCCATCCGCGATAGTGCTGCACAGAACTAAAGCAATTCGGCACGTACGTTAACGTTTCCGTCTATCTATTTCTTTGACGCCGATTAACGCAAAGGCTACAGGATGACCCGCGGCAGTCGTGACCGCGACCGCGAGCACGAGCACGAGCGTGATCACAGTCGTGGTCGCAACCGTGACCGTGAGCGCAGCCGCAGCCTCAGCCGCAGCCGCGATCGTGAGCGAAACCTAAGCCATCACCGAAGTTCTCGGCGCGAGCGGGACCATAGCCACCACCGTAGCTCTCCTCGAAAGCACAAACTGGACGAGGACGAGCTCCAGGAAATCCTCTGGGAACGCGACTTCAACAGCAACAAATTGGCAACAAACCTCAATGAAGTGCAATGGAACCCAGGCGTCGCTGCCATTGGTCCCAAAGCCGTGACCCTGCCGGTGAAGAACGAAAGCAACGTTCGCTACAGCCGCCCCGACGGCGACAAACCCTGGAAGCTCGGGTACATCGGACAGAACGACGTCAACTGGTGCGCTGCTGACCGATCACGGCCTGGAAACTACAACATGAGCATCATCGCTGAGCCGAAGGCCCTGCAGGCCGCTCTAGCGACCATCAGCGACCTTGCGCATATGTCCGGCAAGGGTCACTGCATCATCAACTTCCAGCTCCAGGACATCCGCCCAGGTCCTTTTTCGCGCCGCACCTCCCTTGCTGCCCAGACTCCAGCGAAAGACACCTCATCCGGATTCGTTCCGTTCAAAATCCCTACTTCCCACAACGACCCCGAGATTCCGGCCGATTCCGGCGCCTCAACTCCCATTGGCCCTGCTCCTCTCCCCAGCCTGCTGCAATTGCCGCAGAACCTCGACAGGGAAAGCGCTGCCGTCATATCCGAACATGTCACGGGCGGCCAGGGAAGAACGGACGTGAAGAACGAGACCTCGCCAGATCTGGACATCATCAAAGTCGTGGAGGGCAGACATGGACTCGACCGCCGCCGATCGAAAAACAACGAACCAAAAGAGTTGAAGCGCGAACGCAGTCCCAGAGAGCCAGGAGAGCTCGTTCGCGGTGATATCTACGACGGTTCGGCTAGGCGAATACCGGACGACGTATACCCTGACCGACTGTCCATTCGCTACCACCCGAACCGGGACGAGGAGAGCGATGTTCACTCCTCTCCGGCCAAGGACAAGGATCGTCCTTCGCGTTCCCGGTCGCCTCGCATCTATTCCAGCTCACGGAGCCCGCCTCGGGGCCACCGATCGGGATCGAAAAGTGATCGAAGGGAGAAGCGCGATCACGAGAAGCGAGACCACGAGAAACGCGATCGTGAGAAGCGTGACCGTGACAAGTCCTCTCGGCGCGACCGGCATCGGAAGTGACTAGGAGACTAAGATGCCAAACCAGGTATGGTTCTATATCACTCAGATAGCCCGAAATAAAAAGCCATATGCCAAAGCCTCTTGCAACGTGACATGGTGGTTTTTCCGTCTCAAGGGAGGTGGGCCGTTACAGATGACACCGCCCTTGGGCGTCCATTCTTCTGGCCGGGTGGGACGGCACTGTCGGGATCCCTGCAAGTTGTATGAAGGCTCAGGCCAAAGGAAAGGGTCCCCTTAGTCAGTGCGAAAATGCCTTCTTACTGTTAATGCCGCTCCTGGTTTCAGTTGTGGCAGGCCATCTCAACTGCCGAAGTCCCCTTCCTTCCGTATCAACTAAAACCGACCCGTCTTACCCCATCATCACAACCCCAATCCACGCAACAATAATCGGCCACGACAAACCCCTCCGCCTCCGCCAGTACGACGTTGTCAACAAGATTATTAGAAGGTGTCCTCACTCTCATGATCGCATGTAGCATCGCCGTGCTCATCTCTACGGCAAAGCCTACATGAAACGTCCAGGTACTGCGCGAGGACCCGGGGAGTATCACTGCGAAGTTGAGACTGTTCCAGGGCAGCCGGCTTGCCAAGATAGTTCCCGAGGCTGGGGTCTAGGGTGTGACGCAAGGGCTGAGACTCGGTTGGTGTGAGGGAGGTGGTAGGGATTGGCGGCGGTATAAGATTGATCTTGTGGATGAGGGAGGGCGAAAGTGGGACGTTACTAGACATCTCGCTTCTGTGGTGCTGCTTGAGATTTGTCAGACAGATGCTTGACGCGCGAGCATCGAGTCATATTATGACCAGGGCCTAGAGGAAAGAGACCGCCGATGGCACTCAATGGCAGCAGAGATGATTATCCATTTCCCCCCTGAAGTTTGCTATGCTTCCAGCCTCAACCTCTGAAACACTTTCCCCCGAAAAGAAATTTCAGCATATCAGCACTCAGGCCTCGGGCTTCCTCGCCCACAGAACCCTCTGACGGTAGAAAGCGTGTACCTTCGGCGACCTCAGCTCACGCCTCAAGTGCGCAAGAAAAGCCAGAGTCTGCTCGCGCTCCCAGCTCATAGCATTAGCCAAGAAAAGCAGATACCCTTCCGGATCCTGCAGAAAACCAAGCTGCGTAAACTGGCCAATCTCCTTGAGACGGCCGTCCTTCGCCCACCCCCCAATCGGCGTCTTGAAATTCTCCTCATGGATGTCAACAAACCCCGCTGCCTCCAGCGCCGCGCGCACAGTCCCCTGCTGGTACACCTCAAACGACCGCCCGAACTTCCGCCCGCCCTCAACGAAAAGCTTTCCCCACTGCCCCATGGCCATACTCTCAGTGACAGACCCGTCTTCACTCTCAAGATACGCCGACGGCTCGAAACTCTCGACTATTCCCCCGGGCTTGCACGCCTCGAAGGCGCGCCGCATGAGCGCGCTCCAGTCGTCGATGCTGCCGAGCAGGAAGCGCATGTGGATGTAGTCGAAGGAATTGGGGTCGAATGTCCATGGGGCGGTGCAGTCTTCGATCTCGAAGGAGACGTTGGGTGGGACCCATTGGCTTTGGATGGGGGAGACGTCGGTTCCGATTACGGCGGCTGAGGGGTGCTGGTCTGCGAAATCGCTGGGGGAGTTCAGTTAGGCAGGGCAAAGAAGGGTGTAAGAAGGGGTAGCTCTACATTGCCCAGATGCCTGTTCCTGTGCATAAATCGAGGACTTTCTGTTGGGCGGTTAGTCAACCTATGCTTGTTCGAGGGCGGCTGGGGGACAGGACTTGAAGCTTTAGCTCTTCTAGCGGGGCTAGGTACAGTTTTCCGTCCAAGATCAGAGTGAAGGCGTGATGTCTGCGAGGCTTTGGGTTAGCAAAAGTACCGGTACATTCACGGCATGGTGCTCATAGTGGGGACGTACGCGATGTCCATCGATTCCATTTGGGCCTTGTCGTTGGCTCCCCTGAAGTACCTGTCAGAAGTGACTTCCATGCTGCGAGGGGGTAGGTATACTTGCCAGTACTGGGCATTTCCCCGATCGCTATGGTAGGTCCGACCTTGAATCGTTCGGTACTCGAGCACGGTCGATGTGAGAGACGTTGTTGAGGGCAGTGGTTCCTCCAGGGCAGAGTCTCCGTCATCATCTCTAGTAGGTTGCTACGAGACATGATCAGCTGGTTCGTGGGATTAGCTTCATCCATCACTTACTTCCCAGTGTTCTGCTGGTAAAATGCCCTCCACTGTGATTTGAGCTGGGGCGTTGGGATTTGGCTCTGCTGGAGAACTGGTCTCTTGTGCTGGGCTAGACACGGGCCCATCGCCCTGAGGCTCGTTGGGTTTCTGTCCCACGCCTGGTTAACACGCTGAGCTGAAAGTGAGACTCCCCGAGACAAATCACACTGATGCAACGAAAAGGAGAGAATACATCTGCCATGAAGAAAGGGGGCGTTAGACTTATCAAGGAGACTTAGGAAAAGGAGGTCTGGCACCGCTATATGTTCAGGTTGAGTACGGTCAAGGCATAATATTTAAGCGACAGCGAGCGGGGAAGACAACGGAAACCACATGGCCATATCCATTTCCCCGCGGCAAATGACTGAACGCCACCTCAAGCTGTTGTTGTATGATACTGGACGCTGCGTCTTGTGGCTGCAGTTGGCGGCCAATGATGGTCGAACTTGGGCATTAAAACGCGCATAAAATGCGCAGTTCCCCCACGGCGATAAGAGCTTCTCCCTCACTGGGCCGCATCTGACTGACGTCCGAGGGCCAAGTCTTGCGTCCGCGTCAACATGACAGCGGGGTAAGCCAAGTACCACTGGCTCGGAGACAGAAGGGCTCATGCAGAATGCAATGCAGCCAGCCAAAGGTGTGATTGGTTGGTATTGCGCAATCAGATTTTGCAATAAAGCGGGCAGCGCATTGCCATGCAGCAAAAGTCGGGTCTTTTAGCGAGCATGCAGTATTTTTGGGGGCCCTTTTCATGATGCACTACCTAGGTATATATACTGATAGATTGGTACTACAGATAATCGAAAACCGCCGCCAGGATGTCGGCATTTTAGGGAATCGCATAGCTCGCCATCAGTCCTTGTAGCTCCATTCCCAGCTAGTCTTTCGTGTTCTTAGGGGGCGTGATGATAGTATTAATCAGCTTGCGTAACTTACCTACTGAGCGAGGAGGGGTCCTTGTTGAGGGCAGCGATCTGACTTATGAGTGTTGAGAGATTTCAGCCGCTGGAGACGGCGGGTTCCATTTCCAAACTTGATGAAAGATGTGGAGCCCTCCGGTGAGGCAGCATATTTCTCCCGTCGCTGCATGGATAGATTAGGGCTGAAAAATCTCACCGAGATAAATTGGGAGTGTAAACGGCCACTATGCCATGCCACTAGTTCGTCTGTGTGTCGTCCTTGCAAATGGGATTTTTGTGAGGCACATTCTGATATTCTCATGTCACACAGCAGGAAGCTGACTGCACTGTTGTGAGATCCTCCGCCTTCAACGGACGGATGCACATTCATTGACCCGCGTACTGTAGACATTTTAGCCATGGAAATTACGCCTTTGTCCCACCGCTGGTCCGCAGCATCAGTGGGTTGTCGCAGCTAGGATCCGAACAGCTTTGACAACTAAAAGGCGGTCCCGTGCCTGTTGGATTAACACCTACAGTTTCACCACTTGCCACACAGCCTCACGCGTGGACGTAATGAATGCCACTGCCGTAATCGAGAAAAAGGAGCTCAACGGAAATGAACGGGGACAAGCCAGCTGCGACGATTGCGCGCTCAGTGGAACGAAGTTATGGACCGACGAGTCGGTTGCGAGGCCAAAGAGCAGCCAGTGTGACGGGGCTGGCGTTACATACGCTAATGCAGGGAACTGCTACAACTGCCCGCTACACCAAAAGGTATGTGCAAGTTGACTAACCGTTAGTCATCTTGCTAGTTCCCACTTATTACCAACCCGTCACAGCCAGGTGGCTTTGTTTCCAACCCTGCAATGTCTAGCTGTACCAAGATGGCCAAGCCTTGGGCTATTCACCATCACACTCTTCATGTCAATTGCGGCATTAGAGGTTCTCAATCACTATTCCACCATCAACCACGGCCTACTCGGGGACAGCCTGGGGCCCCGTGCTCTGTGGACACATGGCCCAACCTAGTCACCGAGGCAGCTTCCTGGATGTTACCCGCTGACGCACACATCAGTTGTCTTTCTTCTCGTAGCGTACTGGCACTTGCTCGAGTACCGCGCGAAGCAACTGATGCCATGGATTGTGATCCGCCAAGGGAGGGCCCGAGAGGGTCTAGATTTGAACTATTTCACGCCCAGCTCCCCAGTCACGCTGTGGCGCTCCGTCCGCTCTCGCCACTTTCTTGTCTCGAGTGCGATGGCCGGCTCGGCGCTCCTTCGGTTGATGGCTGTAGCATCAACATCCGTGCTAGCCATTGAGGATCGGGCCGTGCCGAGAACGCGGTGGATATCGGTGCAGGGGCACTCCAGTCCGTGGGAGGGTCCGGTTTGCCGAGAACAAGCAACGCCCGATTCGGGCATGGTCTCCGCCGACGGTGCGACTGTCGCATGGGGAAATCAACAGCACAACATCCCATACCCACCACATACCACACCGAGATTCCTCATACAGGGTGTGGATTACCTGAAGGCGGATTTGTTGCCGGGCTCATCTGTGGAGGCTGACCTGGCTGTTTTGCTGCCGATTTGGTTAACTGCGAGCCACTGCAGCAGCTCAACCAGTCATCGCTGCCACTCCACGAGATTACGTCGCTGAAGCTTTCGTCGAAGACCCATCGTGTGCACTTCGATATACGACATACCCCGTATTCAATACCGTCAGAGACAAGTGGGTTCTGGCACGGGACCGACCTTTGGACCTACGCAGGCCCTGAGATTGAAAAATATTACGTCTTAATCTGGTCGCGGTTTAAGAACTCTTCAGCAGCCTGGTTTTCCCGGCCATTGAACCTCAGACCAAAGTTACGTTGGGCAAAGGGGGTCCTGCTTACGTTCAGACAATCACACCAGCAATCCGAGCTCGAATGAACTGCACCATGCAAGAATCCTACGCCTACAGCAACTTCGTCATTGGACGGCCGGGTGCGTGGGCAGTTGGAGTTCAGATTCCAGCTCCATCTGGATGCAATGCAAAAAACAAGACGATTTCACTCGTCTATCGAGGCACGGAAGCCTCAAACCTACCCGATTACCGGGAAAAGTGGAATCTGTTTGCCGATCCGTTGTCTGTGCCCGCAGCGGTCAAATTTGGTGCCCAGGGTATCCCCCTCGACTCAGACGGTGTCAATGACTGGGGTACGAAAACAACGCCCTCGCAGATTACAGACGATGAAATCTGCAGAGATGGAAGAAAACATCTGTGGTTGATGACCGGAACCTTCCGCTCCGTTGTGTTTCAGCCAGAGGATAACAGTGTCAAAGACCTGTGGATATTTCATTGCACCCCCTACCTCGAGACCGTTCGACTCAACACAACATTGAAACTCCCCGAGTACAAGGTAGAGAGCTGCGACCACAGGGATGAAAATCCAGTCATCAACCCCGACGTCAATCCCAAAATACTAGCCATCCCCGAAAACAACTACGAATACGTCCGCAGACTGACCGAGGCCCGAAGTCATCAAACGGGTCCAGGACGCAATACTCCCAGAACGCCAGCGAGATACGAGACATCACATTCAGCACCCTCCTAGGACAACCCAAAAACCTCACCGCAAGGTTACAAGAGGTAACCTCCAAAGGATGGTCCACCCTCCCAAGCACCATCATCTCTATAGAGAGCGGCTACGAGGAGCTCATCGCCATGGCCATCCACCTCAGATGCCTCACCCGACTCCCCTCAATCAACATAACCAACACAAACAACACAACCAACGCAAGCAACCCCCTCCATGCCATCATCACAGCCCCCATCGTCGGCGAATTCTCCGACGAACATGGGGCCATTCGCCTCGCGCTCAACGACGTCTCAACATTAATTCTGGAAGGCGCTCTTGCGTTCGTGGTCATCTGCCTTATCGCCATTTGTGTTGTGTCGACGTGGCCGATTGGGAATATTAGGGTCTTGCGCGGGGACCCCGGGAGTATCATGGCGAATTTGAGGCTTTTTCGGGGGAGTCGGATGGTGCGAGTCATTTCTGAGGGGGTCGTGTAGGGGGTGATGCGAGGTCAGCGGTTCCGGCTTGGTTGGGGGGATGGGTTTGATGGAAGGGAGGGGAGGTATGGGATTGATGTTGTGGGGGAGGAGTGGGGTGATGGGAGTTGAAGGGTGGGAGGTGATGGGGAAACTGGCGGGTGGTGAATGGAGGAGAGCTGGCCTTGGCTGAGAGAGTTTGAAGGAGACAATGATGAGGTAGTGTGTTGTTCACGCGCAAGTTTTGTCAGCAAAACGGGGATTATCAACCAAACCTGGCACCCTGCCACAAACCCATTACTCAATTAAGAATTACCCTATCTATGTTCTTCGGGGGTATCAAGTCGCAAATAAAAAAAATCTACCATGACAAACACCGCCAGCCAAATCTCATGTATATGCATTGAAGAAGAAAAGGACTCCTGCATGATTTTGTTTCCCCTCATGCCCTCCTTCATTATGCCCGAGGAACAGTTCGTTCCAGATTTTTTGATCCCTATTCCAACTTTTCCCTGCCCAGCTAGCCCCCACCCCGTACCCGTCCCTAAGATACTTGGTACCTCAGTACCATGAATTTCCATCAGTTGTGTCGCCGCCGAGAAGTGATCGTTGAGAGCGAGAGCAATGACGGGTTGACAAACTCCAAGCCATACGACATATCTGACGGAGCTATGGAGTCAGCGTCGATGGTCGATGCGTCGGAAGTCTCCTCGTAACTCGTCTCCGACCAGGTTGAGCCGATAATAGATGGCGCAGGCGTGTTTCCAGATGGGGGCACGGCCCAGCAACCACCAGTTATATTGCTGACGCCCGGACCAACGCCGATTGGGGCCGTTGTCGCTGCCGCAGCGACTGTCACCGTCGCTGAGGGGACTGCTGTTGTTGCTGTCGTCAACGCTTGCAATATGATGGTCGCGTCGGAGTCGGAATCACTGGTGCTAGTCGTCGGCGGTTCATTGCCGTGTGGGGTGTACTGCATGATAGTGAAATTGGTCGGAATCTGGAAGACCTTTTCAAGGAAGTTATGGACGCCGACGCCCTCCTTCCGCCAACTCTGCCAGCCGATACTGCTGATGCGACCGCCACCAAATGATGATGGATGAGGCGGGGGCGGGAAATATACCGAATCCTTGGGTTGCGAGTTACGGATGAGTTTGGCCAACTTGCCTCTTCCCTGAATTGAGATTTTCCCGAATAAGGAGACGGCCGTTTGCAAGTAGCTGGCGCTTCGAAGAGGCATCACGGGGTCGTCCACATCCATGCTACCGGTGGAGGGCCTCAGAGACTGCAAGCGTTCCTCCAAGGACATAAGCCCGCGCCTGACGTGTTGTTGGAGGCATAAGCTGTAAAACGCCTGGAGCCATACGCCGTGCTTGCCTCTGTTCTTGTGGAAGAGCTCTATGGTCAGCGCTTCCGTGTACCTGAGAGCGTACTTGGTGAGAACATTGAAGGCTGGGGATATGCATTTGCCGCCCTGAGCGCAGTGGGCATGCGGGTCGGCGGCCAACATTCCGTGAACTGAAAGCCGGAGTGCTTCTGCGCAGTGCAGTAGACAGCGCATGGAGCTGTATACAAGACGTCGTTTCAGTTCGTAATGCCCCCACTGCACCTCCAAAAGACATGCAGCCTCAAGGAGCATGACGAGATCCGTGAGAGACTCAACACCCGCTAAATGGGCAACCTCTGGGCTGTCCTCCAGCTCCCACAAAATTCTACCGATGAGATAATCGTAGGGCACGTCGAGATTCCGAGTCAATTCAAGGCCTGCGAAGTGGTCGAAGTGTCTGATATTTTCGACCTTTGTGTTGACAACCCTGCAGAAAATAGTGCAGTTACACCCCACCCCGTGCTTACGCGCAACCTCGCGCTTTTCGCGTTGCCGTCCGAGGAAATTGTCCGCAAGTTCCAGGTCGGGTGGCAGCAACACTACCTCCAGCGTTGAATCCCCTTGCGGCATGTAGCAGAGAAATGGAATCTCGGCTGCCGCATCGCAAACTTGGCCACGCCGGCAGGGAATAGCCGAGTTTGCCGGAGAGGGAGCGGTCTGACACCGCGGACAAGGGTTTCCATCTCCACACTGTGCAATGTCAGCATTGATCTTCCTCGTGCGTCGCCGAGGCACGAACCTTCTTGTGGTCACTTTTGCATCGCCAACAGGAGGAATCGACATCTCGGGTGATTGAATCTCTTAAATACTGAAACGGTCGTCGGATGACCTCGAGAGCTCGAGGGCCGGGTGCCGATCGGTTTGTGGCCTGGAAATGCAGATGCTGTGGCATATCCTGTGAGGTGTTGCTAGATGATTTAAACTCCTGGCCCGGGTACGTCGCAATCGGGTTTGCCGGCCCGAACCCAAGTGAAGACTGAAGAACGGGGGGCCACTGTCCAGTAGTAGCCTGGGCAGCGACAAACGATCCGGCTCCCGAGCGAGAGGGACCGTTGGACACCTTCCACTCATTGGGGGCCGTCCAGGTGGAGAACTCGGGGCCGTGGAACTGGTTTGGTGGCGGCGAGGGGTTCCACGTGTTGTTCGATGTTGGGTCTGGGTGCATGGGAAAATGAGCAGAGTGCGCAGAACCAAATGCAGAGACTCCGGGAAATGGAGCAGGCTCGGTTGCCCAGTTAGAGTCTGAGTAGTCATGAAAGTTTGGGTCGATGTAGCCGGTCGCTGCGGCGTTCTCGGGGGCGGCCGGGACATTCTGGAACAGCGGTTCAAAAGGCCCGGGGCGCTCAGTCTCAGCGTTGGTCCCTTCTCCGATCCTCGGCGGCCCATTTTGCAGGTCCCGTGGAGGCCAATAATCCATGGATAATCTGGCCGAGGTTGGGTGATCCGGAGCCGAACACAGCGTGAAAATCTCGGACGTACGGACCCATCTCGCAACACTGCTTCAGGGCTCCCAGATTCGGCATCTGCCTATATAGGTACCTGACGACGCAGAGCCGCAAAATCGTTCCCGCTTCCCGGTCGACAGGCAGATGCTTCCATGAAGGGGAAGGCCTTTGTGGCGTGGAAGGCCAAGCACCTTAGCGTGCGGCTTTCACCGCTGATTCTCGGTGTGTGTGGCCTGCAACCGACGAAGCACCCCCCGTCACAACAGTCTTAACGTCGGGCGTCGGGCGCGATCCGAGCGGCACAATCTCCCATCACCCAAGCGACCTCGAACCTGACCATTGGCCCAGTCAGGAGTTGTCGTTGGATTCATCTGCCGGGTTTCATCCGGGATCAGAGAAACCATTTCAGCCCAAAAGTCTGGGGAATGCAATGAGGAAGAAGACGGCGATCCTGGAGGGCGATTCTGTGTTTTTACGCCTGGTTTCCATTTTTAGCTGCCATTTACAGGGGGGGCGCGTTCGGTACCGGTTTCCGTCACGGAACGCAATCTTACGTCCTGACTCGCAGTACTGGCATTGTTCCTTGCCCGTCGCCGTGTCGCGTGCACCCCCCATCGGACGCAGCCAAGCCACCCACTCTCAGTCGTAGCTCGAGGGGCCGGAAAATTGTGTTGGTCTTGCCATCGTGCAGCTGGTGCTTTGAGATGCAGGTCTGCCGATGCCGTTCTCCGGAAAGGAAGCAGCCCGACAAAGCACCCCTGCGCAGAGCCACGTGGATGCCGACGCCCGTCGTTCTGCGCTTGCCTCGGTCCAGGATCCGATCGGGCCCTACCCAGCGTGCTCGCTGTCACGCGGCTCAATTGGGAGCGATGCGACATGTTTCCCGCATGTAGGAGCTGGTAACAGGGCGGTCATGGCTGGGCCAGAGCCTCGGGTTTGCGAACAGTTGTTTGGGAGAATGAGAACACGAGAGAAACAAGGCGTTCCAGCCATGGTGGACCCAATGCCAAGGTGCGGTGCCTCAGAGTCGCTCGCATTCTTCCCTGCATGGTTGGGACGAGGAACACCCCGCCCTGCATTGGGCTTGGATTTGAATGGCCCGGGGTTGAAGAAAGGAACTGTTGAGGAAGTTGCGCTCTTCGCGCAAGCAGCAAGCGTGAGGCGCACGAGCCAACGGATCTGACAGCAACCGACTCAATCCACGTCAGCTCTGGCTCCAGCAGTGGGCAGAGAGGTTTCTTCCGAAGGGCCACCTACCAGCTCATTTACGTGCTCGGCGAGAGTAGCTGACGTGATGCAGGCGCCGCCGATAACCGTGGGAGGGCAGAGATCGCTGCTGTCGGCAGTGAGGACCCAACGATCTAAGGCGGCGGGGTGCAGGTGCAGGGCTACCCGCGAGTGCTTCCAAGCACCATGCATGGAATTTCTTTCTGTCCTGGAAGGCGCGACAGTCGTGAGTTGGCGAACCACTGGATTGACAGCCCGCCCGCGTCCAAGCAGAAAACCTACAAAAACGCCACGCCTGGAAGGAGCGCCTTCAGTCATCATGAGCCAAGCTGAACTATTGGCCCCCATTGGTCTGAATCTCCACTGCGTACGCTGCCCCGCACCTCCGACCAGGGTGCACCTCGAGGCACCAGCAAATTGACGCCCTACCCGCCTCACCATCGGATGATTGCCGAGAGAAACGACTCGGACTCACTCACAGCTCCACAATGGCTGCATTCGCAGAGCCATGCGAGGTGTGTGCACATGTCCCCCTCGAGGGTATGGTGCAGGGCAGAGCCTACGACAACCACGTCCACCAGCTCCCACGGTTTTCCCTCCTTGGAAGCACATCATGCAGGTTCTGCCAGTTTCTCCGCGATGCAATCATCCAGGATCCAGGCAGAGTGGAAAGCTCGCGGGCAGGCGTCATGCCTGACCTGCGCGGGCTGTATCTCATCCGGTATCCCCAGTGCGCCCGGCCAGCGCTCCGGCTTTCGGCTGTCTGGCGGCCTGATGGAGGGCGAAGGGGGGGACTTGGGTCGCCTTCGGCTCCGCAACTTGCCGTGGCCCGCCACAACAGCGCAGTGTGGCGGACAAAACGCTCTTCCCGGGTCATCGCCGCTTTTACCTACGCTCATCGCTCGAACCAACGCTGGACATCGAGAGGGTCAAGCGATGGGTGAGTTACTGCAAAGAAAACCACTCAGATTGCGACCTCAAATTGCCTGCAGGGGGAGTGCCTGGACTGCGCGTCATCGACGTCGTAGACAGCTGCCTCAGAGAAGGCGTTCAGCGTCCAAGCTACGTAGCATTGAGCTATGTCCGGGGCGCTGTGACCAACTTTCGGTTGACCACTGCCAACAAACCAAGACTGATGCAGCACGGCGCTCTTGAGAACGTCTGGGAGATGATGCCCATCACCATCAGGGACGCCATCTCGCTTACTCGGAAGCTTGGGCGACGCTACCTTTGGGTCGACTCTCTTTGCCTGCTGCAGAACGACGAAGCCGATATTCAACAAGGGGTCGATGTGATGGACAAGATTTACAAGCACTCCTGGCTCACCGTCGTCGGCGCCGGCGGCCATGACGCGAATGCTGGTCTGTTTGGCATTCACCCTGGCGACCGAAGAGAGGACGAGATCGCCCGTGAAGTCAGGCCGGGAATATTTATAGGCGTGTACTCGGGCGTGCGTACCTACTTGAAGGCTTCAGTCTACGAGACCAGGGCCTAGACGTACGTTCACATATCCCCCAATTCCACGGATGGCAAGCGTAGGAGGGATGACCATTATAAGCTAATACGGGCTCTAGGTTCCAGGAGCATCTCCTCTCCCGACGCATTCTTTACTTTGTTGGTGAAAGGGTCTTCTTTCGCTGTCGCCAATCCGAATGCTGCGAGACTTGCGAGGACGATCCCGAACCCAGCATCACTTACCGATACTCCGATACTTCGAAAGAATACCTGCAGATCGCGCACTTTGCCAACTCATGGTATGACTACGCGGCTGTGCTTTCTCAATACACAAAACGCACTCTTACCAACGAGGGCGACGCGTTTCGCGCCTTGACTGGCATCATGCGGCGTATATGTGACAAGTTTAGGCAATCCATGCTCTCCGGCCTGCCGGTGAGCGCATTCGACCAGTTTCTCCTTTTCTCTGGCAACAACCTGCGTCGCCGCCGGGGATTCCCCAGCTTCTCCTGGGCTAGATGGCGCGATGAGCTCGGAGTCCACATGGTCCATGAGTCCCTATCAGTTTGGCAAGATAATGGGAACTGGATCGTGTGGTACAAGAGATCCCCCAATGGGACCGATGAGCCAGTCGACAAAGTTGTGAACACTCGGCAGTCCGCCCAATCAGCCATCAAACTTGAGTGTATAGAAGTCACATCGTTCACCACGACACCAACGCCTTTTATCCGGGTTACCAACCGCGACGACTTACTCCCACCGCCTTATCCGGTTCTACGATTTTGGTCGCTTTCGCTACGGTTCAAGATTGGCGAAGTTGACGTCTTCGCGGCGATAGCGAGGCTTTTTGACGCGAAGGGTGGGATGTGCGGCGTAGTCACGCTTGATGGGTTGGAGGACACCAAATTCTTTGAGTCGCAAGAGCCAATGGAAATTATACTCTTGTCGGAATCCAAACTGCCCATGCCCGTTACTGAGGACTTCGATTTCGATCGTAATAACCGTCTCGTGGGTACGGAGCAGTACGGGTTGTTCTACAACGTCATGCTGTTGGGGTGGGATGGCGTTATCGCCGAGAGAAGAGGCATTGGCTTCATTGACAAGAAGCTGATCCACGGCGGGTTTGCGCCCAGTCCGGTGTGGAAGGAAATCACATTGGGGTGATGTGGGAGGGTGGCTGCCTGTTCATACAGGTGAGAAATGGGAGGATTCGAACTCTGCAGCACGAACCAATGGTGACGGGGCCTGGTGCGGCATCGCGTGGCATGTCTGGAACGTGGTTGACCATGCATCGGGTTCCCCGCTTCGCCACGTGGTGAACTTGCCCCACAACATTTCCTCCTCGCTTTGTCGATGTCTCAATTTACACACAATCTGTCGACAAGAATCACCACTCAATCGCACCTCAGCCATGAAACTCTCTACTTCCTCATTCATCGCCACAAGGACGCCTTCTTCCAGTCGGCAGATCGAAGCCCAGATCGAGAGCGGACGCTTCGGTGTTGAGAAGCACGCCAAAGGACGAAAAGGCCGCGTCAGCGGAATTGACATACGGGGGCTTGATTTGGCATATCGACCGTCAGAGCCGAGGTATCATTTCGACTCTCCCGACACGCTTTGTTCGGTCTGCTCGGAATTCACCTGGCTGCGGCATGCATCAAGCGAGCAATTGTATCCGAGTGTCGTCTACCTTGGTCCACTCCGGCAAGTGCTCAGTCGTGGTCTTCGCTGCCGGCTGTGCCGCGTGGTCTTGCAAAGCATCAAACTCAGTTACGGTGTATTTGACGATTTCCTGCCTGTCGGGCTCGCGGTGTGTGTTGTGCCTCGCGGCAAAGCACTTTTCGACGTCACCCTGAACCGTGTATCGCGATCCGACCTTCCAACCGAATTACTGACCCCTGATCTTCCCCCCCACCGGAGCTTCCGTCTTGATATCGACTCTCAGGGCCAACCGCGTGGCGGCTCCCGTCTATGGAAGAGGGTCACCTCTAGCGGCACACCGCAAATCATCAAGCTGTTCGATATCCGTCGCCTCTGTGCTGTCACCGTGCCGGAGAGCACGCCCTACCTCGCCCTTCGGTACAACGTCACAGGCACCTATTCTTCAACATATAACTGGGGTTGGTTCGCACCATCAAAGAATCCGGACTACTCCGCGCGATGGGTCCATCTGCCGTTGTCTGTCAAGCACGCGATTGCGCTCACCGAAAGGCTGGGACATCGATACCTCTGGGTCGACTGGCTGTGCGCCAGCCCTTGTCCTGGCAGCCCAGACGAAAACGGGGAGCAACTGGCGCAACTGCCCGAGATATTCGCCCGTGCGTCATTCACGATTGCGGCTAGTGCTGGACAGGACGAGGCCGACCATGGAGTGCTCGGGGTGTACAAGACGCCGGAGCTGAGCTTGCTTGGTGCAAAATTTGGGGAGTGGACGGTCAGGCCTTGCCTTTCTTACACGGTGGATAGACCGAAAAACAGAAGAGTTGTCGAACCGCGAGCTGTGATCGCCAATACGCACCCATACCGGCCTCTCGCGCACGAATGGGACACGCAGAGGTGGGAGCGTCGCACTAACTGGACGTATCGGACTTTGGTTCTTTGTCACAAAGAGGACCTGATTCCAATTGCTATCCCGGGTGTGTGGAATGGTTGTTCGGGAACCACAGCGGGCGCCCGCGCCTTATCACGAACCTGGAAAGACGTGATACAGGCCGCAAGACAGTTTGGGGATATGGCATGGTGTCCCCATCGTGTCGTGGACGTTGGGCTGGAGACGAAGGGGGCGGAAGATGACACCAGCTCTCTGATAGACGAGAAGGACCAGTAACGTTTGTCTCTTTACGTTGGGGGTTCGGAGACCTGGAAAATAGAACTTAACGATGAGACGCCCATCCATAGCTTTCAACTTGTTCAATTCCTATGCCGATACATTATAAAACCCGCTACTTTCACCAATCACACCCTGACAAGACCCAACAAAGTTCAAAACCTCGAACTCCCGCCTTTCTACCTCCGGCAACCCGACAGTCCCATTCGTCCACCTCGCCACTCCGAAGTTACCCTCCATCCCTCCCACAGTCACCAACCCGGGGCAATAATATGCGTCCATGTGTTTACCCGCTGTGGTGTAGCTCCCACACGGCGTCCTCCTTGTCTCGATAGCCGACACAACAACAAGCCCCAGCGCCGCGGCCCAAAACACGCCAGTCATAATCTTGTACCACGTCGCCGAGATGCACGGAATGATGGTTGATCTGCACCCGTCCCGCACGGCGTAATACCCGTACATAACCGTCATCACGAACAGATTCACAGTGCTGAGCAATGCCCCAAGGTACGCCGTCATGCTCAGCTTCCCCGTCCGATGCCACGGCCCAGGGAGCAGTGTCAGCACCGCAATCGGCAACAAGACAATGAGCGGCAACGCGAACACGAAACGAAACACCCTACTCGGCCAGTACCCTGTCTCCCTCACCCGACTCTTCTCCACCCCCATCGGCACACCCAATAAACCCCTCCCGTCCTCCCTCCCCCGCAGCCCCTCCGAATCATACCCCCCCTCCCCTCTCGATCCCCCTCTCGACATCTCCCCCTCCTCTTTCCCCGCCCCCACAGCCACACACCCAAACGAGAAATCATCCGTCAGCCAAAACGCCGGCCACAGCCTCATCAAGCCCAATATCGCAATCGGAAACGAAATCGTATCCACCGCAAAGCTCGGCAGCCGCACCTCCCCGACAAAGCCCCCCGCAAACACATACATCACCTGCACGCCCTGCAGGGTGACGATCGCCGTCTTTAGGAACTCCCACGACAGGAGGGAGGTGTAGCCCCTTTTTGGGAGGTGTGTTGCGAACTGTGAGGTGTAGGAGGAGGGGAGAGTGCCGTCCCATCCGGAGGGGGTCCAAAAAATTGCGTTCGCGGTGGACATCTCTAGGGGCGTCCATGTGTGCGAGGGGGTAAGGAGGCGGCGGTTCGTGATGGCGGCGTAGCGGTAGAGGATGGAGAGCGGGTTGTAGTGCGGGATGTGGTCGTGCCATTTAGGGCGGCGGTGCGAAGCGGAGCGGGTGAGGTAGGTTGGGGGCGGGACGCCGGCGGCGACGTGGGCGATAATGGGCGCGAGGAGGAGGGTGAGGAGGGAGATCCATTCGGAGAAGGGGATGGAGGAGGATTGGGGGGTGAGCGGGGTGAAAGGGGGTGGAGAGGTGATTTCCATTATTGGGGGATAAGTTTGGCCTGACGAGGGGAAACTTGGAATGGCATAGGGTGTGACGCTGTCCCGGAGTGAAGTTGTCGTGGATCGAGAGGGTTGTTGAAGTCTTCGGAGTTGAGGGGATTTTTGGGAGGGAGAGCCCGGACTTGACCGCATGTTGGGCTGTGCTGTCGGAGGGAGCGGGCTGGGCGGAACTTCGCCAATCGGATGGGGGCTAGCTCATGCGGACCGGTGAGCCCGCGCGGGACCGCACGTGGCATATGCAGCCAAGAGGTCCACTGGGACGGCAGGGGTCAATATTTTCTCCAGCCACAACTCCCGTCGCGTGGGTCGTGCGGCAAACTGGGCGTCAAAGGGGACGGCCAGTGATCAATGGTATCAATCCTCAGGCCCGGCCGAACACTTTGGGGTCGCTTGTCGACGTATTCGGTGATCAAAGAGCTACACCGGGCGGCTGTCTACCTTGCAACATAAGCCGCCCAGTACACCCATCCACACCGCTGGCTAGGCCAGGAATCTAACGCGAATTTCAGAAACAAACAAGAGCGGCAATACATCGTCAAGGCTATCAGGGGTCACTGGCGGCTGCAGAACGAAGCGACCGTCTTACAACAGTATCAGTCTAGGAGTCCATTCCTCCGCCCTCTCGAGGACGAGATCGATTCGCCCAAAGACCCGCCTTCCATCGACATACCTTGACAGCGACCTGCGGATCAAATCCGACCGGCACCGATTAACAAAGCCGGAGATAAAACAGGTCGCAGGATACGTCTTGGAGGCCCTTCGCGCTCTGCACCAGGATGGCATGGTGCACACCAGTAAGCTTATCTCACAGTGGG
>Ga0247760_1001034_pt1 | contig 27975 bp, 24 predicted proteins | sample UWRJL171409R4_FD_179936 | JGI IMG/M metagenome (GOLD analysis project Ga0247760, IMG submission 179936) | Plant litter microbial communities from Arlington Agricultural Research Station in Wisconsin, United States - UWRJ-L171-409R-4 | ecosystem: Environmental > Terrestrial > Plant litter >... | reverse complement strand
CCAATCGATGATAGCACGTCGGCAGCGGTTCGAGTTCAAGGGCTCGACAGTGGCGCAACGCAAGTTTCCACCGGCTATCTTCATTCGTGTGCGGTGCTCACGACCGGCAAGGTTTGGTGTTGGGGCGTGCAGCGGAACGGCGCGCTAGGCAACGGAGTCAGCGCGTCCGATGGCTACTCCCAAGCGCCAGTCGCTGTCAGCAATCTCAGCGGCGTGAAGCGTATTTCCGTTACCGCCCTTCACGGCTGTGCGTTGCTCAACAACGGGTCTGTTCAATGCTGGGGCCAAGGCTCGAGTGGAGAAAATGGCAATGGTGCCGCGGCGGACGCATCGGTTCCAGTAATGGTGACCGGCTGGTAATTGGCTGTCTCGTTTAGCTTTGATGATTAATGTACTTAGGCGACTGAATCCAGCGGGCCAGTGCCCGAAGCCCGCTGAGGATCCAGCTCGGGGGTCATTTCATTTTCGCCGGAAGGCCGCGCGGCCAGCGCGCCGCGTCTAGACGACATACGGCGAGTCGAGTTGCTGCACCCTCCGTCGCGCGCGCCCCGCTTGGGGCCGCGTCCGGCGTTGAGGGGTGAGACACGTTAGCGCCCGAACGAGCGCGGCATCCGGCGGATGCGAGCACGCATGGCCGCTACGCGATGCCACGAGCAAGCCACACGAGCGGATCAGCATCTGGCCAAGAAGGGTCATTTTATTTTTATAATCGAGGAGAATCTTGCCGAGCGTTGAGGCCTCATCACTTCTTCACAGGGCACTCGAAAAGGCCTCGAGCGCGAGCGCGCCTTCAAATTCACCAGGTTTTCTGGCTGCCGCTGCGGCCGCGACGTGGGCGGCAAGCTCCAGCAGTGTGACCCCGGTCCAAGCTTCGCGGCGCGCAGAGCGAGTTCCGCACGGACCTCGATTGTTTGGTCGCACCGTAATAATCGGCGCGCCAGGCGAGACGAGTTGATGGGCACGTGGGCTAAGTACTTGGTCGACGCCCACCGCGTCCGAGCACAGGCCACGGCAATTTGTGTGGACATCGCCGCGGCCACAGACTCAAAATCAGAAAAGCTTCGAGATCGTCTCTCAACGTCGTCGAAGATCAGCCCTTCGGGTAGCGCGAAGCGCGTCGCAAAACCATATCCGCCGAACGCAAGCACAGAAGATGATCATCAAGCGCAATCAAATCGGCGTTCTCGTCTTCGGGACTCTCGTTCTGAGTAGTTGCTTCACCGCTGCTTGTGCAGTCGGTATCGACAATACTCTCGAGCCATCCGCTGACGAGGGCGAGGAGAGCAGCGCAGGCTCTGGCGAATCGGGTGCGTCGCTCGGAGGCTCCGTCGGATCGACCGGGAGCGCTGGTGGTGCAACGGGCGGCGGCGGCAAAGGCGGGGGTGGCAGGGGCGGTAGCAGCGCAACGGGTGGTGGTGGCAGAGGCAGCGGTGGTGCAACGGGCAGCGGCGGCAGAGGTGGCAGGGGCGGTGGCAGCGCAACGGGTGGCGGTGGCAGGGGCGGTGCCGGCAGGGGCGGTGGCAGCGCAACGGGTGGCGGTGGCAGGGGCGGTGCAGGCAGGGGCGGTAGCAGCGCAACGGGTGGCGCCGGAACCGGAACGGTCGTGAAGATCGATTTGTCCACCTTTCAACCTGTTGCGGCCGGCAGCTACAACGCCACTGCTCACACTCTGGCGGTCGTTGCAGAACCATTTTTCCAGTTCCCGCTGCCGCGGACATTCACCACCGGCCAAAGCGTCGCCGTCCACGTCGCAGGAACGAACAACGGTACCGTGGGCCTTCGGAGTTGGCTGGTGGATAGTTCACAAACCACCTTGTCCAATGTCGTGACAACGTACGTCGGCGCGGGTCTTCCCTCCGGGAGCTTTACGCTGGACTACACGCTGATCGCCACGAATTCTGCAGGATTTCTGTTCTACAAGGGACCAAGCGTTGGCACCAACATCGACAACGTGACGATCTCGTCGATCACCATTACCTACTGACGGCGGTGAATGCCCGTACGTGGCCTCTTCGTCTACGGCTGATACCGGCGTCCCGTGAACTCAGTCGCGTTCCAATTCAGCAGCGCGAAGTAGGCACCGTCTTCCTGGTCCCGCAGGTAGCACAATTTGCGCGGCGGCGCGCAGAGCCCGCATTTGGAATGAAGGTTAGATGAGCCCGGCTTTCAGTGGCTGCATTTGCCCGCTGGGTCCGACTTTTCGTAGCGCTGGAGCATCGTGGCTGCGGACTCCCAAAGGCCCTTGGCGCTTTCGTTGTCATGGATGGCCTCGGTCAGCAGCGCCCTGGGCTCGCAGCTCGAACGGTAGGAGACCCGATCGACGATGCTGACGGCGTCCGCGAGGTGAGCTTTGGTATCACCGAGCGCGTGCACGAGGCCGAGCTGCGTTCGAACCGCGAGCGCCTCGCGGAACGCCGAGACGGACTTCTTCGCGATGGATCGGATCCGATCTAATCCCATACTCTGGTCGGCCCAAAACAAATAGACCACGCCAATACCAAACTGCGTTCTCGCGTAGGCGGCTGGATCGCTCGCTCGCCGATTGACACTGAGCGCCAATTGATACCTGGCGAGCGCTTGGTTGAAGCGAATCGGCTCCGCGATTTCGCCCTCACGCGCCAAGAGGTCACCCGCGCGCTCCTGCAGTGAAGCCCAAAGCGTGGGGTGGCTCTTCTTCGTCAACACGGTCAGCGCCTCGTCGATCGCTCGCAGCGCCTTCCTGTAGTGCGCGGTTGCTGCCTCCATTTGGAAACGACCGCGCTCGTTCCACCCCAGCCGGCGCTCCGTTTCAGCGAAGCCGAGCGTGTTTTTCGCCCAACGCACCGGATCGCTGCCTTTCGCAGTCAGGTCCAGTGATTGCTCGAACGCGGCGCGCGAAAGTGCGAGGTTTTCGCTGGTGTGCTCGCGACCGGAAAGCGCGCGTAGCGTGACGGCGAGACTGCTCAGTGCCCAGGGTCGTACGCGCCGCTGCTGCTGGTCGTCCAGACCAGCGAGCCCCTCGCGAGCTTGCGCTACCGCTCGCCGCAATAGGCTGACGTCGGCCCGAGCTTCACCCAAGCGACTCAGCGCCAAACCGTACGCGACGCTCGATTGCGCGCGCGATCTCTTGACCGAAGGGGCCAAGGCGAGCGCTCGTTCGCAAGCTTTCACCCCTTTCTCGATCTCGTTCGCGTCGGAGAGCTGCGCTCCCAGCTCACTGGAAGCGCGACACCAGTCACCGTAGAGGCGCTGCAACAGCAGCGGCGAAGCTTCAGGACGGATCCCTTGCAAGGTTTGCAGGACCAGATCGCGAGCGGCGATCAGCGCCTCACGATCGTCGAGGGAGTCGTACCTAGCCATCAGTACGGCGGCCTGCTGCATCATTGCGCGCGCATGAGCGAGCGGTGCTGTGCGTACGTCGAGGGCTTGCACGACGTCTTTGGCGACCGCCAACGCTTCGTCGAAACGGGTTTCTGATACTTCACGCTGCGCCAGAGCGCGAAGGTGTTCGCGGATGTTGCTGCTGGTGAAGGTTCGATCCACCCGAGTTTCTGGAGTTGCAAAGGCGGTCAGAGCTCGCCGACTGGCCGACAGCGCGTTCTCGATCCCGCGCGACTCGGGATCGAGCTCTGCGCGCTCGTGTTGCGCCACCGCGAGCAAGCGTTCCGTCACAGCAGCAGTCAGCGGGTGCGTCGCGTCGGGGATTGCCGCAAGAGCTTCGCGTGCCCACGCGACCGCCGCGTCGAGCAACTCCGCGTCCGCCGTGTTGTCTCCCTCGCGCCACGAGGCTCGCGCTGATGTTTCGAGGATGGACCAGCGCGTTTGCCAGGGCCATGGCACACAGGGCTGCTGACAGCCGCCGTGCGCTCGCGGGTCAGCCACGACGTTGCGGGCTGCTGCAATGGCACTGGCGAGACTCGTCGGATCGGAGAGCCAGAGCTGCTCCTCGTGAACGACCGTCTCGACGAAGAGCCTGACCATGGCTCGCGCTTGGTCCGCGTCGAGTCCCTGCAGGGAGGCCAGTCGGATGCTCGTGAGCGGCGGTGGATCCGAAAACTCACCGCCTTGCCCCCAAGCGCCGATGCGAGCCACCAGTGAGAGCGCGTCCGGCTGACCCGCAATCGTGACGCCCAGGCGTTGCTGGGAGTAGGCAACTCGAGCAGCTGAATCATCGTATAGCGCGGCAAGCGCCGCGACCGCGCCATCCGCCGCATGCCGCGTGGTAATTCGCGCGGCTAACGAGCCGATCCCGAGCCATTCGGCGTCGAGCCCGGCTGGAACCCGTACCTCTGGCATCGCGCCTTGCGGCGGATCCTCCTTTGCTGAGCGGATCGGTGCACTCGCCTTGGATGACGCTGCTGCGGGCAGAGCCGCAAGCGTGGACGTTTCACCGGAAGTTCTTGGGTGATGAGCACATGCGGTCGCCATCCAAGAAGCAGCGAGGTAGAGCGACCGGATCCCCTTCACTTTGCCCAGCGTACTGGAATCGGGGTCCGTGAGCGAGCGCCGGTGCAGGCGACCGCCTTGACGGTCAAGGAGTCGGTCGAGCGATGTTTCAAAGACGCTGCGCGGCGCGTGATCCCACGGCGATGACACGGCCGATGAGATCCACACGGCCGATGAGATTGGAATTCACCGCCTCATCGGTCACGCCTTGTCCTCGAAGACGCCGACGCATTGAAACAATCTCGCAAGCGGAAAGGCAAAATTGTGGCGGATTGCGCCACGGCACGCCTTCTCCGGGCGTGCTTTGTACACTGTTATCGAAAGTCGCAATTCCGAGCACGCACATTACGAATTCACACCGCCGGTCCCCAGTTACGTAATATCCTGCCAATCGCTCAAGCCGAGGAGACGACTCATGGCGACTCTTGAGCCACTCAGTGTCGAGTGCGACCCACTCGCCCCGTCGTTTGACGAAGATTTAAACGCTGTGGAACGCGAAGAGAATCAAGTCGTAGCAGGTGACACTCGCGAGCTATCGCCTTACACCTTCGATAGCGACGACAAAACCTTGCTCGGCATTGGCAGCTCGGACTCAGCGAACTCGAGTACGCTGCGCCACTTCGACAGTAGCGATCGGACTCTGGTCGGCATCGGACCCGCCGAACTCGCCGAACGCGCCGAACGCGCCAAACGCGCCGAGTCGGCGAGTCACTCGCCGCAGGCTCGACCGGCGCTCGAGGACGTTCCCTTGCCGAACTCCGAGCCTCCTGGGCCCTTCGTCGCCTCCGACGACGATGACGACGCGCCCGATCGTCTACCCATGCAAAAGGGCGAGCTGTGGATGCTTGCGCTATCGGCAGTGCTGGTAGCCGCGGCAGGGGCCGCGCTACTGCGCGAGGTCGTCCCTCACTGGACAGCGCCGCGCCTGCACGCGGCAACGACCGTCGCGCCGCTGCCCACTGCCGACGAGCCGCGCACGAACTACGCGCAGTTCGAGACAGCCGCTGCGACTTCGACAGAAACCTTCGCGGTCGAGATCCCCATCACGCAGGCACCCGAAGCTCTCGAGCCTGCGGCGCCACCAGCGGCCGCGCCGGGCGAGAAGCAGCCCGAACTCGCGCCTCGGCGCGCCAGCGCGAAGTCGGCCGCCAGAGAGCTGCTCGGCGCCCTCGACGTCACCTCCAATCCACCCTCGGGCCTAGTCCTCGATGGTCGCCCACTCGGCCAGGCACCGCGAGTCATTCAAGTCCCTTCCGGTCCCCACACCGTGCTGTTCGTTCATCCGGAGCGCGGCAGAATGTCTATCACCGTGAACGTGAGACCCGGACGAACGACCCGAGCTTCCGCTAATTTCTGAAGCCTTTCTCGCTCGAGGCTGCTCGCAGCCTTGCAGAATTGCGAGGGGGACGCCGCCGCCGATCGCGGACGTCAGGTTCGCGCCCAATGTCGATGCCATCTCTCCAATCGCTACGCGGACTAGCTCACGCCGCCAACGCTCGCCCGAGCCGAGCTCTTGCTCGCTCAGGTCCTCCTCGAGCCCTGCCTTGAGGCTGAGCGCCGCGTACACGTAGCACCACAGCTGACCCGACTGCGCGCGCCGGTTATTTTGATCGCGCCGCAGGCGACTGCTGTTCGACCAAGTAGAGATTGCTGCTCAGACGGGGATTGGCCAATCCGACCAATCCCCGTCTCACACGACGGGATGCGGGCTGTCGTTTTCGCGTTGGCGCTGACCGCAGGAGCGCTAGCCCGCGCGTACGAGCGGAGTGTCGACCAAGTGCTCGCTGGTGAACCAAACTTGCGATTCATTGAGCCGCAAGACATCGCTCACCACGAGATCGTTCGTGCCGTCATCGCCCAGCTCCGCTGCGGCGCGCGCCAGCGTGCGCGCTTGGGTCAAAATATGCTGGTGCGCCTCGAGCAAACGAGAGAGCTGAACGGGCACTTCCTCACGCCCGTGGGGTGGAGTCTCGACCTTCGTCAGTGCCGCGACATGAGCTGCCATGGCAACGGCGACGCCCCCCAACATTTGGATTCGCTCAGCCAGTTTATCGACTAGCTCGGCCTGTTCGGCGGCATGCTTGTCGAACAAAACATGTAACGAATAGAACGTTGGCCCCGAGACCTGCCAATGATGTTTCTTGTACATGTCTCGAAGTGACGCCGTGTCTGCCAGCAGCTGATTGAGCGCCTCGACGGAGGCCGCGCGAGCGTCATCGCTCAAGCCGAGCGGGTAGCGCGTCAAAGTACCGAACGGCTGGGTTACCTTGCCGCGTTGACCAAAGAGGGGTTCTGCCTCTGAAATCGGCCGCGTGTTTGCCATCGTCTTCATGTCTTCGTCCTTTCGGGGCGCGTATGTCCCCGGAGCGCCAACGCACAACGCGTGCCGAGCACGATTGCCGCGAATCACCAGCCTCGATCGCATTTGCACGGGCTACTCGTGAACCCGTATGCTGCCTCAGCGCTCGGGCGCTCAGTCTCATCGAGCCCGTCCAGGCATTGCCGGCGCGGCCGAAGCGTCGTCAGCGCTGCCAAACTACGGACACTCGTTGGCTTGGGCCCGGTGGGGATGGGCGGAACGTGCCCGCCGCTGGCACGTCTGACCAGGGCTTTGCGTGGTACTCAGCCTTTGACTACGATGCGAACGTCAGAAACATCGTTGCGACGATGGACGCGGCGCGCTCGCTGCTCGGCGCCAATGGCAAGCTCGCCTTGACGGTATGCTGCCTCGGCGGACTGACCTTCATCACGACTGCACGCAAGACCCTGGCTCGCAATCACCTCGACTGCGAGGCTGAGACGAGTCGGACGTGACGCTTGACCATCACCAGTGGGTCGGTACGTTGAGCCAGGCCGTCGACGGTCGGCCGCGGTGACCAACTGTCGGCAGATCGTCGACTCTGCTCACCGGCTGGGCGTCGAATGAGCGTGAGCGATCACACCGGGTACGCGCCGGGCATGGATCGTGCTCCCTGTGACACCTCACCGCGACGATGAGAGCAGACTGTTCTGCGTCTTATCCGCAAGATTTTTAGCGTTCGAACATCGGAGAAGTCCAAAATGAAATGGATAGGAGTAGCGCTCTTGGGTGTCGCGACATCGTGCGCCACGGCTGTGCCAAGCAAGACCACGGCAACGAGCATCGTGTCGCCGCGAACTTCGGTTGCCAGCTATCGCACTTTCTCGTTCGGCTTAGCGGATCAGCCCAAGGCGGGTTACGAGGTGACGCCGCGTTCACTCGAAGTGCAGCGCCGGCTTCGGCCCGTTGTGCTGGAGGCCTTGCTAGACAGGGGATACGTGGAGGATCGAGAGAAGTCTGACTTCATCGTTAAGCTCGCCGCGGGCACGGGGGCACTCGCAAACCCCGGGGCCGAACGGGCAGTCCCAACGGACCTTGCTCGCGGCTTCATCGGCATCGACGTCTACGATGCATCGACGGGCACCGAAGTGTGGCAAGGCTCGGCGTTCGCCGAGATTGATCCCGAAAAGATCGATGACTCTCTGCTCAAGATGGGCGTCAACCACATGCTCGCCGACTTTCCGGCTCGCGACACGTCTCGCGTTGCGAAACAGCCCTGATCGTTGCTTTGGCAACGACCAGAGGCGCTGGTCATTGAGAAAATGCGTCCGGCCGTTTGGCGTTGCTTCAGATGCGCTCGGTCGGACGCGCTCCAGCCATGAACTGCTCATGCTCGCGCAGCGTCGGCCGAAACGCTGGGCGATTTTCATCCACAGGGCACCGATACGAGCCGAGAGGCCAGGAACCGCACCCAGACAAGGAGCGATCATCATGAAGCGAATGAGTGAATCAAGCACTGCAGGATACTTTGCCGTCGTACGGCTCAGTCCCAAACTCTCTCGTGAACGAGAGCACGAGCTCGCGCTCCGGTGGCGTGCACAGGGCGACAGGTCTGCTCGCGACGAGCTCGTGCGCTCGCAACTTCGGCACGTGGTCGCGATCGCCCGGCGATACCGGCCCCAAACCTGCGCTACGCTCGAGGAACTCATCGCCGAGGGGAACTTCGGACTGCTTCAAGCGCTCGTGAAGTTCGACCCCGACCGTGGCACGCGGTTCGTGACGTACGCGGTCTATTGGATTCGAGCGTACATATCCCAGTACCTGGTGCGTTCCCGGAGCCTCGTTGCCACTGGCGTGCAGTCCAAATTGCTCGCAAAAATTCGCCGGGAGCGGGCGAAAGAAGCCTGCATGAGTGGCGAACCCGCGAACGCCGATGCAAAGATTGCCGATGACCTCGCGCTCTCCCCAGTCAGATTGCGCGCGCTCGTCGAACGCCTCGACGTGCGCGACGTGTCTTGGGACGCAGGGCTGGACGATGCCTTCGGCGCTCCACTGACCGAGATCCTCGAATCGCTGTCGCAGAACGCCGAGGAAAGCGCACTGTCGAACGAAGCCGAGAGGCACCGTTCGATCGCGATCTCCGGTGCGTTGATGGTACTGGACGTGCGCGAGCGGTACGTCGTCGAACGGCGACTCATGGCGCATTCAGAAGACCAGCTGTCCCTCGCCGAAATTGGTCACCGCTTCTCGGTCTCGCGCGAGCGTGTCCGACAAATCGAGGCGCGCGCCATCCGTAAGCTGAAAGCAGCGCTCATCGGCTCGGCCGTGAGCACAGATTGGCTAGCTGGCCTGAGCGCGGCATGAGGGTGGACGGCGGCGGCGATGTGCGATCGTCGAGCGCTGTCTGATCACCGGCCGATACTCTCCGATGGCGAACCCGGATCCTAGGCCAGGGCGGCGAGCACGAACGCGATCAGGAGCCCGGGCGCTCGATGCCGACCAAACGTAGGCCGCGCTCGGCTCCGAGGTCGTAAAAGTGGACGACGAGCGGGCCGGGGGCAATGCCGTTGAATACCCGCAGCCTCACGTAGCGTTCGGGCGACTCGTCCGCCACGGAGCGCGCGACAGGCGCTTGACCGAGATCGACGCACGTTTCGCCCCGAGGTCCCGGTACGGTCTGAACGGTCGCGGCGTCGGCGGTGCCACGCCCGAGCTCCGCGTGATACCGAAAAGCGGCGCTCGGAAAGGTCCCGGTGCGCCGAGCCAGATCCGTGGCGCAAAAGCGCGAGCCGCTGATCTGAACGTCCGCCAAAGGAGAGAGCTTGGAAAAGTAGCGCGCGAGCAGGCGGCGCTGCCGCGCCAGCAACACCCGCACCAGAAACTCGGTATGCGCCGGATTCGTGAAATTCCCGACGCCGACCGCCGCTCGGATCTGCTCCGCGGTGAAGCGCGCGATGATGCGCGTCGCCCAGGCGCCATCGCGCTCGGTCATGCGCCCGAACGCGGGGTTCGGATACTCGCCGCGCCACAGCTCCGGATCGAAATCGCGCTCGTTGAAATAGCCGAAGTTGGTCGCGCCCGGCGTGCGTCGAGCTCGATCCCAGGGCCGTTCGATCGCGCCAAAGGTCGAAAAATCCTCGAGCATGTAGCCAAAATCCAGCAGATAGGCATGACCCAGGCGCCTCGAAACGGCATCCACGGTCCACTCGCTGCCGAAGCAATCGCCCAGATCGATGTACCAATGCCGCACGTAGCCGGCACTCGCGCCATCCTTGGGGTTCGTGGCCATCCAGGTCGACATGCTGTTCTGCTCGCGCGAATCGAAATGATTGAGCCAGGCCGCGATCAAACGTGCCCCGCGCAGGTCTCGGCGATTTTCATGGGCGATGACGTCCGAAGGGTCGTCACGCCGCGTGCCCTCGTAGGTGAACGGCCCGAGCGGGACGCCCGGCAGCCAGCGCGACGCGACCGCGCGATACAGCTCGCCGCGGCGCCCCGATTCCGCCAGCATGCGATCGAGCACTTTCTGGTCAAATGGTCTCGCTGGACCGACGTTGGCCTTGATCGTCAGGCCCGGCTTCAGTTTGAGGGCTGACTTTTTGAAATACACAACGCTGTCGCACGGCGCCCACCAGCCAGCGGCGTAGTAGAGACGCGAAGCGATGGCTGCAGCCGCGGTGGCGCGCTCGGTCTGCGCGTCGTCGGTCTTCAATAGGAACTTCTCGCCCTGAACATTGACGCGGAAACCGGGGTTGGCACCGTTGTCCTTCCCGTGGTCAACGAGCCAGCTGCCGTCGGGCGGATCGAACTCGAGCTCGGGCCCCTCCGCACAGTAGCCAAGCGCTACCTCGTCCGGCGCGAGCGGGCGCGCACCGATTCGGTTCGTGAACCAGCTCGAGTTGGGGACTTCGTCGAACGCATTCACATTTTCGGCTTCGCCGTACGAGTCGACTTGAAAGAATTTCGACATGGGCCGAAATAGGGAGTTGTCGACTGCGTCCCAGGAAAACGACGACTCGTACGTCTCGGGCACGCACGCCGCCCCCTGGACACCGCGTTGGCCGCCGCTCGACGTGCAATCGACGCGAACGACATCCAGATCTTGATCCCGCAGCACGGGGGCGCGCAGGCCAAATGTGCGCGGGTCGTGGGCACATGCAGTCAACCAGAGAGCGCAGCAAGCCCGGCGCGTCAGACGAAAAGACGAGCGTCTAAAAGCCATGATGGGATCCAATCACGAGGCGAAAGGCCGAATAGCGAAAGCCGCTTTGGAAGGGATCGGTGGCACCGGCCACCAAGATTTCCAAACCCGAATCAGGGGAGCCGTTCGAGCGAACGCCGATTGCCGTGCTCAAGCGCAGCAAATCTGGCGCGAAGCCGTCGAAATGTGCGCCGAAGACGTTGCCGACGTCCACCTGCACGACGCCGTTCAAGTAAAACCAGATGGGCCAGGTGTATTGCGTCCTTGCAACGAATGAGCTGCGATCGATCAGCCTTCCCTGCAGGTAACCGCGCATGGGCTTGTTGCCGCCCAACGACACCTGGTCCGTGAACGGCACCGTTCCGCGCAGCGGGTCGACCAACTCCGCATTGACACCGAGCCCGAAAACTCGGCCCCCGCCTGCGTCGAGCGCGACGCCCGCGCTCCCGCCGTAGCCGATCCAAGACCGCCCTTCGTGCGACCCGCGGGCGGGAGCGAACACGGCCTCACCGTGCCCTTCCAGACGAACACCGGTGCCGTTTTCCGGCAACGGACGGCGCGAATCGAGCGTCAGCGATAGACCCTGAAATTCGGCGACGTAGCCGTCGCCCAGTCCTGGGGGCGGCGGGATCGAGCCGCTCTGAACGGCATCGTAGATGGACTGCTCGCCGCAGCAAGTGCCGGTCCCGAAACTGAGCGTCCGTATGCCGACGCGCGCAGACAGCGTGCTGGCGCGCCAAAACCGGTTCTGATAACCGAGCGAGAGCTGTGAAGTCATCGCCTGATAACGCAGGCGCGGGCTGCTCGGGCTCTCCGACCCGATGCCGTAAAACGGCAGATCCTTGCGGCGCACGAATTGCCCCTCGAAGCTCACTACCTGCGAGTGGCTCAGGCCGTATTCGTCGATCACGCGAGTTGCCACCCAATCGGGTCCCCAGGTTCCGAAATGCACTCGCAGCGTGTTCGAATCAACCAGGAAGTATTTCCAACCAAAATTGAATCCGACGCTGGGTTTCAGTCCAAAGTCGAAGAGCACCGACGGAAAAAGCGTCACTTGACGGCGATCGCCGAAGGTAAAAAAGCCAATTACCCGCTCCGGCCACTGATCCCTCTCTGCGGTCCGCGTCAACGCGCCGACAGGCTGACGCACGATGTATTCGCTGACGAGCCATGGCGCGAACAGCACCACCCGTGGCACCCATAACAATGCTGGACCGACCGCGGGCGGCGGCGGGCCCCCATAGTCCTGCCGCGTCCGCTTCGGTACGGCGTGGGCAATGGCGGACCAAAACGTGAGCAGCGCCAAGAGGCACAGCCACCTGGCGCTTCCTCTCGGTCGGGCGATAGTCACGCCGGCCATGACAACACCAACGTGCGCGCCTTGTCTGACACCTTGCCCAGCAAAGCAAGCCGCGTGCCGCGCCAACCGCGTGCAACATAGCAGTAAGAGCGTGCGGTGCGAGTGACTAGAACGATCTTACGGTTGGCAGTCGGAAGCATCATGCTACCCCACGCGCTCCAGAAGACGCTCGGTGTGTTCGGCGGGGACGGGGCCGGCGAGTACAGAGCTCTGCTTCGTCCCCAGCCACCCACTCTTCTCCGACTTCATCCGTCGGCGGGCGCAATGCCGAGCTTCGCCGCCATGCGGACGAGGTCCGCCAGCGACGAGGCCTCCATCTTGCGCATGACTTTGCCCCGTTGGACCTTCACCGTAATCTCCTGGGTGCCGAGTTGCGCGGCTATCTGCTTGTTCAACATGCCGGAGATGACGTAGCGCATCACCTCCCGCTCTCGGGCGGTCAGCTTTCCGTAGCGTTCACCGAGCCAACTCGCGTCGGCGTTCTGCCGCAGGATTCGTCGGCTGTGCTCCAACGCCCGCGCGATGCCTTCGACGAGCGCCGTCTCGTCGAACGGCTTCGTGAGAAACTCGATGGCGCCGGCCTTCATGGCCTGCACGGAGCGGTGAACATCGCCGTGTCCGGTAATGAAGACGATGGGCACGTGTTGGTGCGAGCGGGCGATGCGCTCCTGAAGCTCGAGGCCGCTCTGACCGGGCAGCTCGATGTCGAGCACGAGGCAGCTCACCTCACGCACCTCCGAGCGTTGCAGGAACGCGGCCGGCGTCGCGTAAACCTCGACGCGATATCCCGCGGAGCGAATCAGCGCGTCTAGCGCGTCACGAACGGGCGAGCTATCGTCGACGACGAAGACCAAGCCGTGCGATTCAGGCATCTTTCCTCATGACGCCGCAGCAACGGGTAAGGTGAAGGAAAACGTGGCGCCGGGTCCGTCTTCGTTCGCTCGCACCGCGAGCACACCGCCGTGGCTCTCCACGATGGTGCGGCTGACCGAGAGCCCGATACCCATGCCTCGCGGCTTCGTCGTGTAGAATGGGTCGAACACGCGGTCGATCACGTCCTTCGGGACGCCGGTGCCGTTGTCGCAAACTTCGACTTCGAGGGCCTGCGCCGAGGCCAGGCTCCTGATCAGTATCCGTCGCGGCCGCTCATCCACGCCCTCCATCGCGTCGGCGGCGTTGAGCAACAGGTTCATCAAAACCTGCTGCAACTGGACGCGGTCGGCCTTGGGACGCGGTAAATCAGGCGTGAGCTCGAGCTGAAGCGTGGCCGCGCTCGCACGGAGTTGGCTGCGCACCAGCGCCACTACCTCCGTGATCGCCTCGTTCAAGTCGAGCAGCTCCCGCGGGCCTCCGGTCTTGCCGAAGAGCGCGCGCAAACGTTGGATGACGGCTGCGGCGCGCTCGGCGTCGCGCGCGCTTCTGAGCGCTGCCCCTCGCGCCTCCTCGATGTTCAGCTGCTTTTCCGCCAACCAGCGCACGCACGCGCTCGAATTGAGTCGAATCGCTGCCAGTGGCTGGTTGACTTCGTGCGCAATGGCCGCCGCCATCTCGCCGAGCGAGGCGATCCGGGTCATGTCGGTAAGCGCGGCGCGCGAACGCTGTAACGCCTCTTCCGTGCGCTTGGCTTCCGTCACGTCTCGCACCGTCCCCACGTACTCGGGAGCGCCGCCCGCTTCGGTGGGCAAGAGGGACGCGACCACGCTCAACTGTTTGAGGGAACCGTCGGGCATCACCAGGCGAATCTCCAACGGCCCCTCTCCGACTAGCGTAGGGGAAAGAATCGCTCTCTCGAACAGCGCGCGATCATCGGGGTGGATCCGCTCCCGTTGACGATCGAGCGAGACTTCGCCCTCAATCTCGAAGATTCGGTAGAGCTCGTCCGACCAAAAGTGTTCTCCGGTCGACGGCTTCCAGCTGAAGCTGCCTGTGCGCCCAACGCTCTCGGCGTGGCTCATGTACGCCTTGGCCTGGCGAATGCTGGCGTAGAGGCGTGCGTTCTCGAGAGAGATCGCGGCCTGCGCCGAGAGCAAATCCAGTAGCCAGAGGCCGCTTGCCGCGAAGGACCGCGAGGTGAGGCTGTTCTCTAGATACAGCGCGCCTACCGCTCGCCCTCGCACGACGATGGGCAGGCAGAGCAGCGAGCGCAACGTGCGGTCGAGGAAGTAAGAATCCGACGCGAACGTCTGCGGCGGGGTCCCATCGTTGATCAGCACCTTCTCATGAGTGCGTAGCACGAAGTGCAATACCGAAGCGGGCAGGTCCTGGGAGTCTGGCGCGCGATCTTGCAGGGCAATCTGCAGCGCCCCATCGCTGGCACGAGCAACGGCGCGGACGCGTGGTTCGGCTCCCAGCAACACCAACACGCCGCGGTCGGCGACTGCGTGCTGCAGCGAGCTCTTCATCAAACCGTGGAGCAGCGCGTCCACCTCGAGTTCGCTCGACACCGCAAGTAGGGCTTGGACCACCGTGGCGAGGTCCAGCGTTTCGAGACGCATCTCGAGCGACACCGGGGCGGGCCAGCTGCCTGCCTGGCCTCCCCCAGCGGCGCGTTCGTCCAGCTCACGTACCTTGCCTAAGGCGCCCCACTTCACGTAGGCGGCGCGGGCGGCGCCGGCATAGGCGCCAGCGGCTGTCTCGAAGCCGCGCGCGGCGTAGAAGCGCGCAGCGAGCTCGCACGCCAGCGCCTCTTCGTGGACGAAGCGGTGCTCTTTGGCGAGTCGGATCGCCTGCTCGTAGAGCGCCCCCGCCTCGAGCGAACGCCCTTCGAGGCGTGCCCGCTCCGCGCGCACTAGCGCCAGCTTGTTGGAGAGGTTCTCGGGCGCGTGCTCCATCCAAGCGGCGATCTCCGCCTCGTACCGGGCGATGGCCTCGAGCTGCGGGCCGCCACTGCCTTCGCTCTCCGAGCACACGGCGGCTTCCGCCAGAGCGCCGAAGAACCAGAGCTGCGTCTCCTCCACGAACATGCGCCCGGCGGAGACGAGCGTGTGCGCTTTCCTCGCTGCGACGGCGGCCTCGAGGAAATCTTGGGCATAGAAACGCGCTTGCAGCTTGCGTACCCAATAGTAAAAAGCCTCCGGTGCCGGAAGGACTTTGCTTTCGTACCGAGGCTCGTCGATGTCCGAATGGCTGTCGTTCAATGATCCAAATGATGGCGTCGCCCCCGACAGCATGCGTGCCAAAGCCAGCTGCACGCCAATCGTCCCCATCATGAAGCTGAACTCGGCGCTGCGTGCCCGGCGCAAAGCGGCCTCCGCGTAGCGCTTCACCTTCGAGAGCGGTTCCCCGCAAGCCAATAGGCTCGAAACGCGAAAGCTGAGCGGCTGGATCGTATACACGACGTCCCCGGAGCGCTCGGCGGCGTCCGCAGCGCGCGCGAGCCAATCGTGGCTCTCGTGAATGTGCGCGCTGCGCGGCACGACGATCCCGCCGTAGGCCAGGTACACGTGGGCCCGGAAGCGCGAAAGGCCCTTCTCGTCGACCAGCGCCACGCCCAACCGACCGAACTCCAGACCGCTCGCCGGCTCGCCGAAGAACGGGCCGAGCACGAGGCTCAACATCGCATAAGCGTTGCTGGCAAAGTCGCTATTGCCGCGCTCGACGCTGAGCGTGGCCATGAAGAGAATGATCAGCGCGTGCAGGTTTCGGTCGATAAAGTAGGCCGGGACGACGAGTGAGTTGCAGACGTCCAGGGTGGCCGTGTCGACATCCGAGGCCAGGGTAGGCAGTTCCAGGAGCTCGTGGATCGGACGGCCGGCTATCGCGCTCTTTAGCCGTTCGTACTGTCGCGTCACCTCTTCGTGCGAGGGCCGTAAGCTCAGCCGGACGCCCACGCCCGCGAGGTACTCCAGGCCGGCCGTCGCTGCGCCATCGAACCGACCGAGCGTGATCTCGAGCGGCAGCCGAACCGCGAGCACCGCGGCCTGCTCGATGGAATCTCGAGCCCTCGCGGCGAGCTCCGTCAGCGCTTGCTCCGCTGTCGCGCGTTCTCCGAGTACCAACTGGCAGGCTGCCCTCGTGAGTCCCACCGCGAACGTCAGCTCGTGCTGCTCGCGCCAGCGCTCCTCGGGCAGGAGCCGGTCGGCGAGCTCGAGGTATCCAACGGCTGCGCCGTGGGCGCCGGTCGCTTGCGAACGCTGCGCGGCGGCGAGGTTCAGCTGCGCGAGCTCGAGGCGCTCTACTGGCGTTCGCACCAGCGCTATCCCCCGGTTACATTGACCCAGGATATCGAAGAGCGACTGCGCGAGTCGTTCGCGCGGAGTCTGCGCTAGCAACGCACGTCCGATAGCGAGATGAGTCGCTGTTCGCTCGGCTTCGCCGATGAGGGCGTACGCGGCCTCTTTCAGCCGATCGTGGAGGAAGGTATAGCGACCGCTCGTGCAGCGCACGATGTTCGCCCCCACCGCGCCATCGAGCAGAGCCGGTAGCTCCTCCAACGACACCCCCTCGAGGACGGCGAGCAAGGGCGCGTCGCCACCTTCGCCGAGGCACGACAAGTGACCCAAAACCCGCTGCGTCGACGGTGGCAACCTCGTCAGGCGCTCGATGACCAGCTCGGCCAGATTCTCGGTATAGCCCTTGGCGGCTATGCCGTCGTCGTCCCAGCGCCATCGCCGCGCGCTCGGATCGAAGCGCAGCAGCCGCTCATCTGCCAATGACGCCACGAACTGTCGGACGAAGAACGGATTTCCGCCCGCCTTTTGCGCCACGAGCGCGGCCAGCGGACGCGCCGCTTCGAGGGGCGCTTCCACCAACTGAGCAACGAGCTTTTCGACGTCGTTCGCCGGCAGCGGCGAAATCGGCAATTCTTGCACGCTCACGCCCGCGCCCCGCACGGTTTCTGCCAAGGTCCACAAAGCGTGCTCGGCGTCCACCTCGTTGCTGCGAAACGCGCCCAACAGGAGTAGGCCTCTCAGCTCGGGGTCGATCAGAAGGTGCTCGAGCAGCTCTTGGCTGGAGGCGTCCAGCCACTGCAGATCGTCCAAGAACAGAACGAGCGGATGCTCCGAGCTGGCAAAGACGCGCAGGAAGCGTCGAAAGACCTCGCGGATGCGGTTGCGGGCCTCGTCAGGCGGTAACGGTGGGACTTCTGCTTGCCGACCGATCACCAGCTCGATGTCGGGCAGCAAGCGCGCGACGAGCGCGCCGTTCGGTCGCAGGGCTCGGCCGAGCTCGGACGCCCAGCGCTCGAGCTCGGTCGGCGGCTGCGCGAGGAGCCAGCGGGTGAGCTCGTGAAAGGCTTGCGCGAGCGTGGCAAAGGGAACGTCGCGGTTCTGAACATCGACCTTACCCTCGACGAACAGCGTCTGGCCCCGCGCAGCGGTTCGTCGAAATTCCTGAACCAAGGACGACTTGCCGATGCCCGAGTAGCCGGAGAGCAAGAGCACTTCCGGCCTGTGGTCGACGATGACGCGCTCCAGCGCCTCGCCGAGCGCTTGCATCTCGGATGCGCGACCGTAAAGTGCAACGGGGCCGAGCCCATATTGCCGTACGTCATCAGCGCCGAGCGAGAAGTGGCCGACCGTCCGAGTCGCCTCCCAAGCCGCGAGGCAGCGGCGCAAGTCCGAGCCGAGACCCGCCGCGGTCTGATAGCGGTCCTCGGGGGCCTTCTCGAGCAGCTTCATCACGATCCCGGCCAGAGGCGCGGGCACCCCCGGGGCACGCCGCTCGAGCGGTAACGGTCTCATCGCAACCTGGCAGTGGATCCAGGCGATCGGATCGGGCGCCTGAAACGGCGTCTGCCCCGAAAACATCTCGTAGAGTACACTACCCCAGGCATACAGGTCCGCCCTCGCATCGATCGGGCGCCCCACGCGACCCGTGCGTTCGGGCGCGACGTAAGGCAGTGAGCTCGGTAGCAATTCCAGCTCGGTGGACGGCCTGAGCTGACGCCCCGCGCGACTCGAGACTCCCGTGAGCCGAACTCGCGGCTCGCTGGGGTAGAGCCAAACGTTCGATGGTTTGAAGTCTCCGTGAATGCCGGTCTGCGAGTGTAGGTGATCGAGCGCGTCGGTTACGTCCACCGCAACACGAAGGCACGCTTCGATGTCGGGTCGGCACTCGAACCAACGGTCGAGCGAGGTGCCCGCAGCCTCGACGATGAACGCTCCGCGCTCGAGCTGCCTAATCGGTTCAAATGACGAAGTCGTCATACGTTTACTCCAGCCGAGACGTCCTCGGGCTACCGCTTGCTCTCGGCGCAACCGGGATGCCCGCTCAACGATCGATATTAAAGCACACCTTTCGAAGCGAATCACCCAGAGGAGTGTTGCTCCGCTTGCGAAGTGATGGCGTTGCTCACCGCATCCAGGAGCTCGTCCTCGGGAAACGGTTTGATGAGATAGGCGATCGCCCCCCGCTCGAGCAGCAGGCGCCGGAGCTCGGGCTCGGTGCGCGCCGTGACGAACACGATCTGAATGCGCTGCCCGCGATCCATCAGCTGGCGTTGCAGCTCAACGCCGCTCATGCCGGGCATGTTCACGTCGAGCACCAAGCAGCCCGCGCAGATCGACAGCTCCGAGGCCAGAAATGCTTCCGCGGAATCGAACGCTCGCACGTGCAGTCCGATCGAACGGAACAGGCCAGCGACGGACTCGCGGAAGGATTCGTCGTCGTCTACCAGACACACTTTGCAGTCGCCTGCCATCGCGAGCATCATGTTCTGCCCGCGCGCTTCGGGATATTATATGTTGGTATAAGGTGCGTCGGAGTATGAGGGGCAGGCGGGCCGTGAGCCACGAGCGGGCGGCGATTCATGCCGAATGCGCGGGGTAGGCGCGTCATCTGGTCAGCGCTCCCACGGCTCGGGGCCCAGCGTTGGCGGGGTCGGGGGGCTCCGCCTGGGGCGCACGATGCCCAGCTTGCGCATCCGGAAATTCAGCGTCGAGCGCTTCATCTGCAAGCGCGCCGCGGCGCCATTCGGTCCGGCGATGACCCAATTGGTATCATGGAGGACGCGCAAAATGTGGGCGCGGTTCACGGCCGCCAGTCCATCTGCGTCCGCCGCGGGCTGCCCGCACCGCCAATCCCCGAGCGAGTCGCCCAGCGTCGAGTCGATGACGTTCACGGAAATCAAGGGCTCGAAATCCGGAAGCTCGAGCTCCGTCCCTCGTGTGACAATCAGGGCACGCTCGATCATGTTGTGAAGCTCACGCACGTTTCCGGGCCAGTCGTACGCGAGGATCCGCTGGAGGACGGCGGGAGACAGGACAGGCGCCGGACGACCCATTCGCTTCGAGAGGACCTGTACGAAGTGGGTCGCGAGCACCACGACGTCTGTTTCCCGGTTGCGCAGCGGCGGAAGGCAGACGGGGAACACGTTGAGGCGGTAGTAGAGATCTTCGCGAAACTTGCGCGACAGCACCATTGCCCGAAGATCCCGGTTCGTGGCCGCTACGATGCGTGCGTTCGTGCGCATCGTTCGGTCGCCACCCACTCGTTCGAACTCGCGCTCTTGCAAAACCCGCAGCAGCTTTGGCTGCAATTCCAGGGTGAGTTCGCCAATCTCATCGAGAAAAATGGTGCCGTCCTGGGCCCGCTCGAAGCGGCCGATACGCCGGGCGACGGCGCCGGTGAACGCACCGCGCTCATGCCCCATCAGCTCGCTTTCGAGCAACGTCGCCGGGATGGCTGCACAATTGACGCGGACGAAAGGACCCGTGCATTGGCTCATCTCGTGTATGGCTCGGGCCAACACTTCTTTCCCCGTGCCCGTTTCGCCCAGAACGAGCACCGTGCTCTGGGTCCGGGCCACGGTGCGTGCTTGCTCCACGACCCTCAGGAAGTGTTCGCTGTTACCGAGTAACGCGCCGACCTCGCGCCCCCCATCCATGACTTCGCTTTGCTCATGCGCCATGAAGCGATGTTCGCCGATGGCACCTATGAGGACCAGATATACGTTGGTAGGAGCACGGCGCACGAAGCCTCGGACGCAGTGTCGAAACGTAGCCGCAAGCGCGCCTAAAGAGCCGCGCGGCGTCCCCACGAGCAGGCGCGCTTCGACGATCCCCCGCGGAGGCGAGCGCGACCGAGCGGTCACCCGCGGACAGCGATGGCCGCCTGTTGAACGAGCTTGGTCATCGTCGACGCGCGTGCGTCCGCGCCCATTCGGTCGTCGCTGCGAAGTCATCGAGCAGACCCGAGCTGCGTGAGCCGTCGCGACGACCGACTTTCGAGCGAGCTCGCTGGCACGCAACGTGAACAGTAGCGCGCGGGCACTTTCGCTCATCGTTCACAGGAGAATCGCTCACCATGACTACCTTACGAAGCAAGCCGTCTCGCAATGTCGGCGCCATCATTTTGCTCGCGCTCGGACTTCTAGCCACGAACTCACTCGCGGAGTCCGATAGCCCGGTAGACAAGATCAACGCCGAGGCGGAGAGAGCTGCCGTTACGCTCGCGCCGCTGCGAGGCGGAGTGAGCCTCGTTAGCGGCTCCGGCGGCAACATCGCCGTCCTGGTCGGTCGTGGGCGCAAGCTCATGGTCGATGGCGGCATCGCAGTATCGCAGGAGAAGCTCAAGACCGCCCTATCCGGGCTGAGCGCGGGGCGCGTTCAGTTCGTCATCAATACCCATTGGCACTGGGATCACACGGACGGCAACGAGTGGCTCAATCGTGCGGGAGCCACCTTGATCGCCCACGGCAACACGCGAGCGCATCTTGCTACGACGATTCGGGTGGAAGACTGGAAACACACGTTCGCCCCCGTACCGTCGGCAGCACGTCCGACTTCGATCGTGAACGACCAGAAGACTATCGAGTTCGATGGCGAGCGTGTCCTGATTCGCCACTACGGACCGGCCCACACGGACGGAGACCTCTCGGTGTACTTCGAGAAAGCCGACGTACTCGTGACGGGCGATACCTTTTGGAACGGGGTCTACCCGTTCATCGACACGGTTTGCGGCGGCAGCATCGATGGCATGATCAAGGCCGCAGAGACCAATATCCGGCTAGCCACGGACAAGACTTTAGTGGTGCCCGGACATGGCGCAGTCGCAGGGCGAGCCGAGCTGGTCGAGTTCCGTGACATGCTCGTCGGTATTCGACAAAACGTGGCGCGGCTCAAGCGCGCCGGCAAGTCTGTCGAACAAGTCATCGCCGCGAAGCCCTCCGCGGCGTACGATCAGAAGTGGGGTAACTTCGTGATCAATCCCGCGTTCTTCACGCGCCTCGTCTACCGCGGAGTCTGACCCTGAACGCGCGAGCTAGTGCAGCGCCGGTGGGATCGCAGCAAAGACGTCACCACCGCGCTGCACTAGCGACTGGGGGTAGTCCCGGGGGTTGGGGCGCAAGCCAACGGCGGACTAGGGCTAGCCGAAATCGAGCTCAGCATGAGCGGGACGGCCAAACGTGCCGCCATTCGCACCAACTCGGCGAGCGAGCCTGCCCGCATCTTCCGCATGACCTTGCCGCGGTGAGTCTTGACCGTGATCTCGGTCGTGCCGATCTCGGCGGCGATTTGCTTGTTGAGCAAGCCAGAGACGACCAACTCGAGCACGCAGCGTTCACGGGGCGTGAGGGTATCGAGTCGCGCACGGAGCTCGGCCAGCTCCGCGCGCTCACGGTTGAGCTTCCGACTCTTGGCGATGGCGATCGCCACCGCGTCGAGCAGCTTCTCAGCGTCTACGGGCTTGGTGAAAAACTCGAGCGCGCCTGCCTTCATGGCTTGGACCGATGCAGGGATATCACCCACGCCGGTGATGAAGAGCGTGGGCAATGGCGCGTCACAGTCCTGGAGCTTGCGCTGTAGATCTAGACCATTCAGACCAGGTAAATGCAAGTCGAGGATCAGGCATGAGGGGTCCGGCGTGTCGGGCCGGCGCAGAAACTCGTCCGCACCGACGAAGCATTGAACCAGATACCCAGCGCTTGCCAGCAATCCTTCGAGCGCCTCGCGCAAGGCAGGGTTGTCGTCCACAACGAAAACCGTGCCTGCGGACCCCGCCAGACCAGCGAGGGCGTTACTCTTGCTCGTCATCGCGACAGCGCCTCGTGAAGCGCTCGCTCCAAGGCGGCGTCGCTGAATGGCTTGAGCAGGCAAGCGCTCGCTTCGAGCGGCAGCGGGGCGAGAGCCGTCTTTTCGTGCGCGGTGATCAATATGGTAGGGATACGTAGACCTCGGAGCGCGAGCTTTCTCAACAGCTCCGGACCGCTCATGCCTGCGAGCATGACATCGAGCAGCAGGCAGCGAGTATCCGCTAACGCGTCAGATTGCAGGAAGCTCTCTGCCGACGAAAACCCTTCGGCCAGAAACCCGAGCACAGCCAAGAGCTCCGTGAGCGACTCGCGCACGGCGCGGTCGTCATCGATGACGGCGACCGTTTTACAAGAGGCGCCGCGGGACGGCGGGACGGTCGGTGTTTCAGCAGGCATGGAAGTCACTCTTATTTCGGGCGCCCAGACTACCGGGCACCCAGGCAGACGTCCATCAGACCTTGGTATGAGACACGCGCGGGCTCTCCACGAGTGTGGAGCGGGCAATCCGCGGCAGCTCTGGCGACCCGGAGCCGCCGCGGACCAACTACTTGCTCGGGAGCTGCGTCGCAAACTCAGCACGGGTAGTGGGGTGACCGTCGATCGTTTCGTACAGGGCCTTCGATTTTCCGAGCGTCTCCATCAAAGACGCTGGCCCTTCGAAAGGACGCCCACCGATGTGCCAGCCATCTCGGTGCAGCTCCTCGATCAGCACCCAAACCACCTCGCGGAAGGCCTCCGAGCCCTCGAAGCGCACCATGACCTCGGTCAAGGCCTTGGCGAGCGCATGTTTTTCCTCGGTGCTGAAAACACCCTCGACCAATTTGACATTTACGAACGGCATCGATTTTTCCCTTTTTGTTTCAGTTACAGTTTTGGACAAATCACGCGGCTCATCACGAGCGCGCTGTATTCGAAGAATCCGGCACCCGCGTCGACTTCGACTCGCTCGGCGTACCCCTCGGCAGTCGGTGTAATCGTCTTGCGGGCGCAGGAGTCGTTGCCCGTGGTCTGGCAAGTCCTCGTCGATCTCCAGTGCTCCACCCCTGACATGACAGCGAGCAGGTTCAAGATGCGTGCCTGAACCACGGCTGCTGAATCGTGGCGACAGCACCTCACAAACAATGAATGGCGCTATTGGGCATGGTCGCAGTTGGCCAGTTTTGGCGAGCGCGTGCGCACTACACGCCAGCGTTACGTAAACTCGAAGCGTGCACGGCTGCGCGAGGCCGGCACGACTCGTGCCCTCCAGCTCAATATGGACGGACTCGTTGTGACAAGAAGCGCTTACTCTGCTGCAGAAACGTTGGACCGCATCGAGCGCGCATCAGATCAGTCACGATGACGCCGGGATGAACCGAGAAGGCTCGCACACCGTGGGCGACGCCGCGTGCGTCGAGGCCCACGGCAAAGAGGGCATTGGCAGATTTGGCCTGTCCGTAAGCAACCCACTTATCGTATGGACGCCTGGTGAAGTGCGGATCGTCGAAGTCGACGCCGGCGCGCGCGTGACCCCTCGAAGAGAGGGAAACCACTCGAGCGCTGCCTGCTCGCCGCAGCGCTGCCCATAACCGCACCGTGAGTCGGAAGTGCCCCAAGTGGTTGGTGGCTAGCTGCGACTCGAAGCCGCGCGCGTCTCGAGTCAGCGGCACGGCCATGATGCCAGCGTTGGTCAACAGGGCGTGAACCGGCCTCCCGGACGCCAGGAAGCAGCTCGCAAACCCGTCGATCGAGACCGGGTCGCTCAAATCCATACTCGCGATTTCCGTTCGAGGGATGCCCGCGACCGCGGCACTGGCCTTCGCGAGGTTTCGCGCGGGCACGACGACGGTCGCTCCCGCAGACGAGAGCGCGCGCGTGGTCTCCAGCCCGATACCTGCGTAGCCGCCAGTAACGATTGCCACCCACCCTCTCAGGTCGCAGCCGGAGAGCACCTCCTTGGCCGTCGTCGAGCCGGTGTAGCCGGAAGGTAGTGGTCTCTGGTCCGTCATCGCGTGGGCCACCCTTCTAAACTCTACCGAAGAACCCGACGGCGACGAAGCTAAGACCGCCTCGTCGCCATCGGTACCGAATATTGCCCGCTTCGCGCTAGCTCTTGATGAAGGCCAAAAGCTCCTCGTTCACCAAATCCTTGTGTGTGGTGCAGATGCCGTGGGGCGCGCCGGGCACGGCTCTCAGCTTGGCTTGCTTGACGAGCTTTACCGCCAGCCGCGCGGAGTCGTCGATTGGTACGATCTGGTCGTCCTCGCCGTGGATGAACAGCGTGGGCACGTCGAAGCGCTTGAGATCTTCGGTCAAGTTCGTTTCGGAGAACGCCTTGATACAAAAGTACGAGGCAGGGAAGCCAGCCAGGCTGCTTTGGAGGAAGAAAGTTTCGCGAACTCCCTCGGACGGGCGCGCGCCCGGCCTGTTGTAACCGTAAAACGGCAGACTCAGGTCCTTCCATAGCTGAGCTCTGTCGGCCTGCACGGAGGCGCGCAGCTTGTCGAATTCTGCCATCGGGGTGCCGCCCGGATTGGAGTCGGACTTGACCATGACCGGCGGAATTGCGCCGATTAGCACGGCTTTCGCGACGCGCTTCGTGCCGTGACGACCGATGTAGCGCGCCACCTCTCCTCCCCCCGTCGAGTGTCCAACGTGAATGGCAGCTCGCAGATCGAGCGCCTCGGTGAGCTCGGCGAGGTCGTCAGCGTAGGTATCTAGGTCGTTTCCTTGCCAGGGCTGACTCGAGCGACCGTGCCCGCGCCGGTCGTGCGCGATGCAGCGGTAGCCTCTTGTGGCGAGGTAAAACATTTGATCCTCGAAAGCATCGGAGGAAAGTGGCCAGCCGTGGCTGAAGACAATCGGCTGACCGCTCCCCCAATCCTTGTAATAGATCTCGGTTCCGTCCTTGGTCTTGATCGTAGGCATAGGTCGCTTCCCTTGGTTGATGTTGGTTGGTAAGGAAGAGGAAGAGATTGAACGCAGCGTGCTGGAGCACGCCGTGGCTTGCAGCGCAGCGGCTGCCATGGCCGCTAGCAAGAGTCCTCGGCGTGAGGTGAGGCACGTCTCGCTCGAGCCGTTCGCGGCCACTAGTGAATCTGCTCGCTCGTGATACTCGAAAGTCATTGCCGATCTCCGTGTTGAGTGCGTGCCTGCAGCACGAACCGTGCCCAGATGAGAAGCCGCCGCGGCCCTGGTGAGCCTCCTCGGTAATCCCGCGGGGAGTCGGTGCTCGTGCGGCGAGCACGACCGCAGGAACCGCGGCAGTGGCAATGGCTGCCCAACTGCCACCGTCACTCTGACAACATCTCAGCTATGGAGCGCGGCCCGACCACCGACTGAGTGGAGCGCACACTTCGAGTGTCGGACCGACGCTCAAAACTCTTCGGCAGCGCAGCGCGTCCACGGCACGAGCGCGAGCCATGCAAACGGAATCGGTCGTCCGCTGCGCTCACTCAAGCCGTAGCGCCCAGATTGAAATTTCTGCAGAGCGCGCAGCACTTCACCCAACTGAGCCTGCTCGTAGGGAGCGAGGGCAACGTTCCGACTACGAATGACGTCCCGCTTACGCTCCAGAGTCAGCTTGAGTGTTGCCAGCTGTTCATCGCTTAAGTGCGTTGCCTGGCGGCGAGCTTGCGCTTGAGGCTGGTCTACACCCAGCGTCCATGACGGCGGATCGCTGGCGGGGAAGGACTCCAGCCCTGCCTCCTCTACTCGGTCGGGGAAATCGGTCATCGCTCGCGGTTTGCCAGGCATTCTCCGGCGACACGCACGCTCCGTGCCGCTCCCGGCTCTTAGCCGTTGGGCGCTTACGACGCTCGTCTGAAGCGTAGCTCATGCCGCGACCACCGACGGCCAGGATTGACCGGACCTTGCCAGGTGGAGCCACGGATGAGCACGTGGCGCAATCTGTGCGCGTATCACACGGACAAGACTTCGCCCTCGCCTCGGCACGACTCCTGCTGAGAGGACCGAGCATGGCGCTCTACCACGACGAGCTCTCCGAGCCTTCGACCACCATGGATCCCAACGCCATCGTTTCTACTAGGAAGGCGCAGCATTGCCGCTTCATCGACACCAAAAAGTGGCGCGAATTCGCGCGGCTGCTGCGCGCGAACGTAGAGGTGCCCATCTTCGCGCCCGACGGCGCCGTGTCCGCGCGCTTCGAGGCGTCGCCTACGTCTCGCGATGCATTCGTCAGGATCGCACGGGACTTCGTCGCGCGCGCTCAGACGATCCATCAAGTTCACAACGCGGAGCTCCACCTCGTTTCGGACAGTGAAGTGAAGGCTGTCTGGTCGATGGAGGACTACTTGGTCTTCCCCTCCGCAGCCGGACACGAAGCGAAGTCGGTACACGGGTACGGGCATTACTACGAGACCTGGGCCCTTTCAGACGGCGACTGGCTGCTGTCTCGGATGGTGCTGCGCCGAACCCTCCTCGAACAGACCTAAAGCAATGGGAGACTTTGCTGCCATGACGACGAAACGGATTCGAGTTGGTATTCTCGGGGTGCATCCGGACAAGGGTTGGGCAACGCTCGCCCATGTTCCTGCGCTGCGCTCGCTGTCGGCGGACTACGAAATCGTCGCGATTACGAGCAATAGCCTCGAGAATGCCCGGCGCGCCGCCCATCAGCTCGACATCCCCCATGCCCTGACGACGACCGCCGAGCTGGTGGCGCACCCAGAGGTCGACTTGGTCGTGGTCACCGTGAAGGTGTCGAACCACCTCGAGCTGGTCGCGGCCGCGATTTCCGCCGGGAAGGCGGTGTCTGCGAGTGGCCATTGGGGGTCGACCTCCAGGAGGCGGAGGCCATGGCGAAGCTCGCTCGCTCGAAGAACGTGCACACCACGATCGGTCTTCAGACGCGCGCTGCTCCCGTCTTCAACTATGTGAGGGACATCATTAGGGCCGGCTACGTTGGCGACGTGATCTCGACCACGCTGATTGGCTCGGGCATCAGCTGGGGGGAGTCCCTGGAGGAGCGATTTCGATACGCCGCAGACTCGAAGAGCGGTGCGGGCATGCTTCACGTCACGTTCGCTCATTCGCTCGACGCCGTACTCTACGCGCTCGACGCCAGGTTCGAGAAGCTGAGCGCCAACTTGGCGATCCGCAGAGCGACCACGCGCATGGCAGAGAGCGGCGATATCGTGACCATGCGAACCCCCGACCAGATCGCCGTCAGCGGGACGCTCACGAATGGCGCCTTCATTGCCACGCACTTCCGAGGTGGGCTCTCCAAGGGCACCAACTTTCACTGGGAAGTCAACGGTAGCAAGGGCGACCTGATCGTCACGAGCTCCGTCGGCTACGTCGGCGTCGGCGGCTTCAGGCTCCAAGGAGCAAACGAGCATACTCTGCAGGACCTCACGGTACCTCCAGAGTATGGCGGCGCTTCTACGACCTGGGGCGTTGCGGAAAACGTCGCCCTGGTTTACGAGCGCCTGGCGACCGACTTATCGGCAGAGTGTCAGCTGAGCCCGTCCTTCGACGATGCGGTCGAGCTGCACCGTTTGATTGACCGTATCGAACGACGAGCGGCGCGAGAATGGTTCACGGCTGGCACCAGGCGTCCATCCGATTGACCACGGAGCGTTCATGGTTGCCGATGCGGTCCAGCTCTCGGCTGAGTCGCTCGGCTTCAAAGGTGTTGTTCGATTCGATCGCGGCGGCGAGTGAGCGCAAATTGCCCGCGGCACCGTTCAACACACCGGCATATTCAGCCACTA
>Ga0247760_1001031_pt1 | contig 28001 bp, 25 predicted proteins | sample UWRJL171409R4_FD_179936 | JGI IMG/M metagenome (GOLD analysis project Ga0247760, IMG submission 179936) | Plant litter microbial communities from Arlington Agricultural Research Station in Wisconsin, United States - UWRJ-L171-409R-4 | ecosystem: Environmental > Terrestrial > Plant litter >... | reverse complement strand
TACGCAGTAGGTAGGGTGCTTGGGGTACAGGGGGGAACTGACGGTTGGTAGCCGGTGTAGCCGCAGTCGGCGCGGAGAGCGGTTTCGTGGGCGAGCATCATGAGGCGGTGGAAGGGGAGAAAGGAGCCCTGTATATGGGAGGGCTGTTAGTGATCCGTATGGACGGTGGTGGGCAATGCACATACCACATGGTGTGTTGCATATGCTTGCAGCTGATGGATTGCTTGGAGCTCATCGAATCGAGTTTTGGCTCCGGGAAGACCAAGGGTTGCAGGCTTCTTCATCAAGCACAGCTCAGCATCGATGTAAGCGGTTTTCTCCGCGTTGCTCAGAGTGTGCCTGTTTTGGTCAGCATATCCCAATCTGCTATCATTGAACCCAAGTCAATAAATGCTCACCATGCCTTGCGCTTTGCGGGATTCGTGCAGGGATCAGCGGTGGCTGACGCACAAAGCAACAGTGCAACGACAACGAGTTCCCGAAACCAAGCCATTGTGTCCGGAATTGAGTCTGTCGAGTTAGGTGATGATCAGGTGGGTCTGCGAGGACAAGGGGTATTATACTTACGGTCAAACGTCTGTTTTTACTTATCCCTGCCATCCCCATCAATTTCTGGACCCAGGTCCCAATCCCCCTTTCGCTCTCAGCCGGGAACAACCATCTCCACCTACGGTTAAACAACACGGCAACCCTCAAGCTCTCGCCAAGACCCGGACCGACGAGACTCGGCGCTGGCGGGCTTTAGCTGAATCGGGAAACCTGGAATTCGATCGTGTCAATTCCCCATGCTTTTCGGTTGCCGTGCGTATGTACCGGCCCTCGCGCACCAACCAGCTGCCGTCCCTGGTACTGGGTCTCTAGCCCAGCACTCAAAATACGTTGCATCTAGATGTTTTGGTGCTATGAACCCAGTGGAACGCTTGGGCCCTCGCTTGCGACTTCTGCCCGCGTATGTTGTGCAGCAGCAACTTTGAGGATAATCGCCTACAAAAGGGTGATAGTGTTCTTGTGACCTGATGTCAGTATCAATACTACCCAGTGATGTGGTCGGACCCAGAAGGACAAAGATGAACGAGCTGTACACAATCTCGGTGGGCCCCAGGACGCGGGCTAATGGCTTTCCTGACCCTGGTGTGGGAGCTCAGGCTTGTAGTACGCTTGCCGGTAGGTGGTATCTTCGAAATCTAGTAGCAGAATAGGTAGGTGAGATTGGCATCTCGTGCTCAGAGTATTGATAACGTATGGTAACTTACTCCCAGAGTATAATTGCCGCCAAATGACGAATAGCTGCGAAGACGCTGGAATGTCGCCTTGCTGTTTTTTTTCACGTCTAATTCCTTCTTTTGAGTTAGTGCCGTTTCCACTTGGAACATGTTCCAATGGTTCACGACCGCGAATACGCAGAAAAACTGCCCCAGAGAAAGAGGATCAGCCAAAAGGGTGTCTTTGTGGCGATAAAATTGCTCCTGATCTGAGCTGCAAGGCATCGGATTCCTATTTCCGTGAGGGAAATCACATCTTGGGGACTCGCACGAGGGTGCTTGCGGAGCAGGTCTTAGAACTAGCTGAAGGAAAAGCTGTGGAGGGGTGGTTCCGATTCGTCTATTGACTCGCAGTTCTGGATGAGGTTACACGCAAAGTAGACCTGGTCATCGGTGAAGTAGAGGCACCGCGGCGACATGACGGTCTCCTGGTATGTCCAGCCACGTTGGCCCCAGACCGACCTATGTATCTGGTGCCTCAGAGTTGGTAGTGTATCTCTCAAGATGACACCGCCGTCCACCACGATCGAGAACTGTTCCGGGGAGTTGGCGACTTCGTCCGGAAAAGCCGAGGTCGAACGCGAAACTCGTCGTAAGCCCGACTCAGCCGAGGTGCCGCTCAAAGCGACATTGATCGCCCACGCTCCTCGGTAAATCCTGTCCATCATAGTTATTTGCCGCTGCTTGCCGGTGGAGTTGGTCTGATTTATACAAACCTAGAAACAGGGCGTTACAACCGATATAGCGGATGCTGGCAGAGGATGCTGTCCTGAGCCTCCTGCCTTGTACGAGAATATGGCGTTCGAGGACGAGCGTGAGTAGAGTCTGCTTACCGAATCGGCCCAGAGATATCGTACGCCCAGCATCTTGGCCACCTCGATCGCGTCCCGTATCGTATCGGGCACACGGAACAAGGTGTCTCCTAAACGTGAGATGTGCTGATGGCGGCCGCCCCAGACGTAGCTGAGACAAATGTACTCCACCGCTGATGAAACTCCCCCAGCCGCAGGGTGCGGGACGATTCGCAATGATGCAGTGTCAATGAGGTGGATGTGCTAGATATCTTGTAACGCTGCGAAGTTGCATGTGGAACCGTGGTGCTCTCGGCAGTGATTGATCCATTTTTGCACCAGTGTGTAGTCAACCACATCCGGCTGCACTCGCCTCGCCCCGAGCCATGCCGAGTGCACGTCTATGATCACCGTGCTGCGTGGGGTATAGACCTTTGGTGACTCCATGGCGCTTGCATACACGTACGTCACCTTAGCGAGTTTCTTTCGGGTCTGGAGTAGGGATAGGGCTCGGAGCGCCTCAAAGATCTTGGGTTCTGTGCGAAGGAGGCCGCTGCCGGCTTCCACAGTCAAATGCGATGAATTCCACAGTTCAACCGTGGCTCCTTGCGTTTCCAGAGGTTCTGGAGCCCGTGACACGCGGCGCAGTCGTCTGGCAGTGCGACCCTCCGGATGGACCCGATGTCCATAGGCCGTGTGACCTTCGGGTTGTCGTCGGGGGTACGCAAGACCTCGAGGATGGCGTCCTGGACGGTGCGATAAAAGTGCGACTGTACATTCTCGCCCGCCATGTTTGCAAATGGAAAAGTTAGAGGAATGGGGTTTGCCGCGTACGGTGAAGGAAACAACCGCTTTTGAACGAGATGGGAGAGACGGGAGGCAGGTCGTGACGCTGACGAAAGGAAGGAAGAGAGGGAAAGCGTGACATTGGAGGGGCAGTGATGGGCGTCAGGCACCAAACCGTTGCAAGCCTCTGGTTCAAATCAGGGCTACCAATCTCATTCCTCACAGGACGAGAGGCCTTGCGATTGACTAGGTTGGCTAACGCGGCTCGGTGCGGGTTGGCAATGATGGCTTTGATCAGCTCGAGGGTCAGCAACAGACGGCGCGCCGCTGCTTTCTTCTTTCTTTGGCTGCCTTCAATGCCAGCATTACACGGAATGTGGGCTCAAATGGCGGCACCGAAGAGGAAGGAACGATATCGCCACACCAATCAAAGAACTCAAGCAACTACAAGTCATGAAAGAAGGGCCAGTGGCCGAGGTCTGAGCAGAAATGAAGAAAGGCACGAAATGGCAAAAAAAAGAACTCAGCCCAGAATTGAACTGGGGACTTTCACATCTAGCTGACGCTAAATCCCCCTCCGTGGATGCATTTTTTCCAAAAATGGAATAAGGATACTTTTAAGGTCGGAGCGAGGCGCAACGGGCTGTTTAACGTGTTACCACTACACCACTGAGTTGAAATTACACAACGCAAAACTTCCCCATAGGGCACCTCCCTCGGTGCGATCCGCGGCCAGAAGTGACAGACGCGACAGAAGCGACATTTGGAAATACGATGTAAGGCGACGCCAGATCCACCTCACCACTGCACCGGGGATCTAAGAGCGAGTTGATTGAAGCAGCGCACCGACAACAGCTTTATGATTTACCCTAAAGTTGCTCTCAGCAATTTCCATGTTCGTCGGTGACCCTGAGCCGCTCCCGAGCTAGGGTGAGCTATGAGGGAGCCCAGCCTGCACAGCCCTGTGGCCCAATTTTGGACCCTCGACTAAAGTTGCCATTCGAGGATTTTGGTGTGTTTCACGGTTTATGCTAGCCATAACTCATAGGGTGTGGCCACGTTAGCGGTGACGTTAGTCGCAAAATAGGATTTTGTTGGCTGAGTGGTGCGATGCACCTCTCCGGATGGTATGCATTGCAGCCTAGACGTTTAACTGTATGTACTTAGGTGAAGTACGAAAACGGGCGAAGGAATATCCTCGATTCCAGTCCGCTTTAATTTGAAGCTTTCCAAAGTATTACGTGGCTGATTCTGGGTGCAAGTATATTGTGTACCATACCATATAATATACTAGTATGCTAAATACCATCCCAGTTTTGGTACCGGGATGCTACGTACTGTTCTAGGGATTAGACCAGAATACCGTATACTATCCCACAACACGTACCAGTATATGCTAAAAAGGCCCAAAATGTGGACACATGCCTAACTCTTCGTCTCCGGTCATGGTCCCTAATATGGGCCATTGATGTCTTTGGGCTGCCGTACGAGCCAACTTGCCAGAATTCGGACCACCGTATATGATTATCCCTCTCTCAAAATCATCTCCTCTTGTAGATCAGGTGCTCTCGCAGCAAGTGCGGCGGGCCTCCGTTAGCCGTGCAGTGCTAAGGTGAATTGTTCCTAGCGCTGGCAAACGCAAGAACTGTTCGTGATAACGACGGAAAGTACTTACTTGTGATTTTGGCAAAGAGGGCGCGTCAGAAAGAAAAGGAGTTCTGGCCCCTGGCTAGAACCCCATCAGTCGGAGTTTGGTGTAATACGGCTGGTCGGGGCCGTTCAGAGCTGGACGGAGCTGAACAGAGCTGAGCATGCTACATGTATGAGTTAAGGGTCAAGGGGGACGCGGTGTGCAGCTAGACCCTGATTAGTCAGAATGAAGCCGTTCAGATCAGAACAGCAGTGGCCTACCCCTACGGAACACCTCTTACAGCATTCCTCGGTAATTTTCGTAGATGCGGTACGTTACCCAAGGCCCAGGAAGACATTCTCAAGGCCCTGACAAGCCGTTCAATACGCCTAGTAGCCATGAAAAGGCCTGTCGAACGTGGTCGAACCCCCAAAAAAGTCGTTGCCAGAAGTCACAGGTACGCCCGTGTTAGGTCAAGCAGTTGCGAAAATTACCCCGGCACACTGTAAGAGACCAAAAGAGCAACAAGTGGAGGCGATGTTGTGCCTCACCAGCGGCAGCCATTTACCTTTGGCCTTAGAAAAATCCCCTTAGTCATCCTCTTAATCGCCATTCCGTTTCGAGTCGCCGCCTTCAACATTGAACACACGTGCACGTACGTGCTCACTCGTCAAAAAAATAAAATAATTGCTTGGCGCCAACTGCAAGAGGCGCGCTCGGTTGTCATCCACATCTCAGCTGCCCCTTGCAGCTCCACCACGTTTCATCTGCAGCCACACGGGATGTCCTGAGCAACATATTGTCGATCTCCCGATCACATCCTCTTCGTGCTCATTCATCTTCTTCCTTTATCATTACAATAACCAATTCCTGGCTCGTTTGAGGATCCCAAAATGTCGAAAAGAGACGAAGGCGAATCTTCAAAGGCGAGTTCGTCGCCGAGATTGCCACCCAAAGACCGAGGCGACATGATCGAGGAGATGGCGGCTGTTCAGCAGAGGATGCTCGGCTCCCTCCTTCTCTCCGATCAAAATACGGGACAGGAGACAGATATGCGCGCGTCCAGGATGGAGCAACTATGGGCCATGTTCCAAATATCGAATACTCCTTCGTACTTGAACGGTGCAATCGATCAGGCCGAGGCCATCCTTCGCCGTCTTCCCGCGAACTCGCCCGACCTGCCGGTCTACCTTAACAAACTCTCCAGCATGCATGCTGCTGAATACAAAATTACCAAATCAGCCGCCGCACTGGATCAGGCCGTCGAACTAGGGCTAAAGGCGAAGGCCGAAGCAATCGCAATGGGATTCCCCGACCATAGGAAGGACGTATACTTGATGATTCTCAACGGTCTGGGTTGTTCGCAGTCGTCTCGTTTCCATTTTCATAATCTTCATCAACAACAGGATCTTGATGACGCCATCGCCACTGCAAGGCAACTTATTTCAATGACCTCGGAAGACAGTCCTCTCTACGCAATTGCTCTTTGCAACCTGACGGATCGATTACGCCACCGATACAAATTGAACCGTGACTCGGCGGATCTCGAAGAGGCATTACGTCACCTCGACGAACTCGTCCGGGTCAGCCCTCCAGGGAGCACTGCTTATGCAAATGCGCTTAAGCAGCTTTGCGCAATGTCGTATTCGAAGTTCACGGCAACGGGAAGTCTAGAGCATTTGGACAATGCGATCCGTCACGGAGAGTCTGCTCTGAAACACATACTCCGCAATCGCTCGGGGGAGGACTGCGAGGAATTTGCACAAACTCTGGGCGGCATGTACGGGGACCGATACGACAAGAAGGGAGACTTGGCCGATCTCAGACAGGCCACCTCCAAAGCTGAAAAGGTGATGGTGTGGACGTCGCCGAGACATCCCGACAAAGGATCCAGGTTGTGGAGGTTTCTCTACTGTGCACAGAGCCTAGGTGAAAAGGTTGAGGACGTCGACGAGGCCAAGGCACTAGCTCAGACAGCTGAAAAACTGATGGCAGGCATGCCAGCCGGCGACTATACCAAACGCGACGCATGCCAGTGGCTGTTGGGAGATCTTCTTACCCGCCGGTACATGCTCACTGCCCAGATCGAGGACTTGCTTGCCGTTGCGCAGAATGCATACAAAATGTGCAAGAACCAAAACGAGAGGGAGGTGGTGGGTGGCGGCCGGAGGATAACGGAAGAAAAGACTCAGTATCTGGCACGCCAGCTGGAGAGAATTGCCTCAGCTCCCGAGGGGAACAAGATAAGGCAACTGGCATGCGCGAGGCTTCCCGGGTACTTCGACACTGCGTGCAAGACAAACGGCATTCCGAACGCATCCATTATGCTCTGGAACCAACACAAACACACAATCACGTTGTGGTCCGACGCCATCGAGGCCGACGAAGACCTGAGCGAGGGGGATATTGAAACACGAGCCCGAGAGAAGGAAGAGAAAGCCAAACGCGCAGAGGCGGCTAAGGAGCAGTCCCGAAAATGGTTTCAAGAGACAGCCGACTACAACGGGCCACCCGCGACAGGGTTTCCAGGGCTCGTGACATGGGTCGATCCAGCTACGGGCGCTGTCTTGATGGATCGGAGTGATGCCATGAAGGAAATATTCGGATACACCGACACCACACCCCTCCCTGTGGCACAGTTCGTTCTTCGAGAGCTCAAACTTGAGACAGAAGCCAGAAAAGAGGAGGCCAAGAGAGGAGGACATCCACATCCCAAGCTTTGTCGCGTCTGCCGCAAGGTACGACCACTGGTCCCAAGATCGGATGGTGAATGGGGGTGGAACGAGAAGATGTGTTTGATACCGTATGGAAACTACAACCAAGTGTGTGTGAGAGCACAACTGCAGTGTTCCGTATGCAGTCTCCTCGGCCACATCCTTAGCGATGATAAGGGAACCCTTCATCCACGTCTTGCCGCGATTGACGATGACGTTCAGGGGCTCAGCTTTCTGGTCGATGAACCCGGCAAACAGAAAACATTGCGAGTCTTGTACGGCCTGAGGGAAGTCGGCGCTTTGAAAATCAGGGAGCTTCACGTCTCGGTGCCTCGTCAAGATATTTCCTTGGGTCGGTTGGGGCGCTTTCTCGCTGAGTGCGATACCAATCACGGCCGCCAGTGCAACCGACAAGCACTGATAAGCCACCTATCGCCCCCGATGAGTATGCTGCATATCGACGTGGTCGACGAGTGTCTGGTCCAAAAGACATCTGCAGTCAAGTACTTTGCCCTCAGCTATGTATGGGGCAAAGTGGACACGTCCAAAACACTCAAATCCAACTTAGCCTCCCGTCTGATGAAAGGAGGACTGCGTGCCGACTCTACGCTTCCCCGGACCATTCTCGACGCCATCACCCTCGTCAAGTCCCTCGGGGAGCGTTTCCTCTGGGTCGATGCACTTTGCATCGTTCAAGACGACGACGTGACGAAACAGCAAAACATTGAGCAGATGGACCAAGTCTACTCGAGTGCCTTCGCCACCATCGTCGCCCTCTCTGGGTCCGACGCCGCCGGCGGTCTGCCCGGCGTGAAACCCGGCACTCGGCCCCACCCAACCGGAGCTAATTTTACCGTCTCAGACCGGTCTCCGACTCTCGAACTCAACCCTACCAGTACAGACCTCGAGAAAATCCAAATCATTGTCAACTCCTCCCCCCTCACACTCACACTGGACTCCTCCGTCTGGAACACCCGCGGCTGGACCTTTCAAGAGCGTGTCCTCTCCACCCGATGCATATACATCGCCGACGAAGCCATCTTCTTCCAGTGCCGAAAGGAAATACGTCGATGCGAGGCCGACCATGAAAGAGGCGAACTCGCCCGTGCACCAGCACTCACCGTTCTAGATAACCCGCTTCACGAGTTACGTCGTCTTGAAGAGCGGTTGGTCGATAATGAGTCTGGAGAAGTGGGTGACGCGCCGCTGCGGGTTGTGTTCTACGCCTATAAGGGTCTTGTGGAGGGTTACACGGCCCGGGAGTTGACATTTCCTGGGGATGTGCTGAATGCGTTCGCAGGGGTGTTTTCTGTTGTTCGGAGGACTATTCCGAGTGGGGATATTTGTGGACTTCCCGGGGCGTTTTTGGATCTCGCGCTGCTATGGACGCCTATAAAAGCCCTCATCCGCCGGGAGCAGGTCGTCATTGGAGGCGATCCTACGGCCTCGGACGGCAACGGGAAATGTCCTTCGTGGTCGTGGGCGGGATTCGCCGGGCCTGTCGAGTATCGGTTGTTTGGAAAGCCAGAGGACAGCAGGCCGTTGCCAACATCTTTGGTGGTCAATGGCTTTACCATCTTCAACAACAGGGAAATTCTCACTGTGGCTGGCAGGAAGGAGGGTATGGGGAACAGCAGCGAGCCAATGGTGAAGGTGGAGGATGCACAGGATGACAACTCTCTGACGGATTACGGACCCAACGTCCTACAATTTGACGCCCCCGTCCTTCCAGCAGAGTCCTTCAACATGCACGTTCCCCCGGTGAACCCATGCCTCCAGGGCGAAACCAACTCTATCGGCAAGCAGGCTGTCTATCGCCTTTCCGATCAGAACAAAAAACAATGCGGTCTTCTCTACGAAGGCCTTCTTCCGGATCTCAATATCCCAGGGGGTCATATCAGGCCGTCCCTGGTTGGGATAGCGAAGCATGGAGAGTCGAAAGTCGCCTACACGGGTCTGAAGGGGGTTCACGGGGATATCCCGCTGTTTGACCGGTCGGTATATGAGTCCTCTGGCGTAGGCAGTGGCGTGGTAGATGCCCTTTTTGTGGTGTGGGGTGAGGACGGTGTAGCTAGACGGTTGTCGGTGGCGCGGATTCACGCTAAGGCTTGGGTGGCCGCGAAACCGGAGGTGCGGCGTATTGCTATGGTTTAAACAGGCATGTTTTTCCCCGTCGGGTAGCGTAAAGATTTGGATTTGAGTTATGGAGGTTCAGCTAGTTTGGAGTAGATTTTCTCCACTACCAGTCCTTGATTCCCCCTGCTAGCTGCAAGGGTGGTGTGTCACTCCGTTCACGCCAACGGAAAAGGAGCGAAAAGGGAGTGGGAGATAGTCCTACTTTTGGGCCACCTGTGTCCCAAAAACTGGGACCTCGCGAAAAGTTGCCATTTGAACTACAAAGTACTACCTACTCGTCTAAACCATATTTGGAAATTTCTCTGATCATTTCCTGAGCGGCGCCTGAGTAACGCCCGAGCAAGGTGGTTAGGAGTGGTGCGGGTGACTGGGGGGTTGGTGAGGGCAACTTTAGGGTAAAACAACAGAACCTGCGACATAAAGCTGTACGCTCGATTTGGTTTCTGCCAAAACACTGCTTCAGTTCCAGGTGGTTTTGAAGCGCGGATTTTCTCGGAGGCCTCGCGCAACACAATGTCACTGCAGTGAAAAGGAACAGCTTTTCTTTCTAAATTGCCAAACGGATATGCTTAAACTGTCAAGGAATGCTATGCTATCGATGCTATGCAATACATGACGCTGATCGGAAAACAACCTGGCTCAGACTCAAAGTCCATGGCCTTCCTCCATGCTGACCACCACATTTTTGTTTGTCCCTTGATAGGCAAACTAGCAATCGTCTAGTTGATAGTTGAGATGGCCGAGAGCTGGGGTGGCGGTGTAGGGAGCGCGGAGCTGACAGATGGCGCGCTTGAGATGGGTCCAGACGGCACGCTGGAGCTCCGGGGCCGTCTCCTGCAGGGAAGTCTCGAGCTGGAGGGGGCTGCTGAAGACGAAGGGATGGCGGACGAAGACGAGGGAACCGCCGACGAAGAAGCAACGGACGGCAGGGCGGACGAGGTTGAAGGCGCTGCAGACGATGAGGGTACTACCGAGCTGGAGGGCACAGGGCAGACGGGGACGAATTCGGGGTCTTTGCAGAGCGTGGGAACTTGCTTAACATTGCGGATGAAGACTTCGGCGTTGTTGGGGTCGTTTTGCCAGGCCATGGTGAGGATGAAGTCCCCGGACTGGTCTAGCTGGACCTTGCGCGGCTTCCACGTGTGGAATCCGTCGCCAGGGGTACTGCCGCTGAAGAAGTACTCGCTGTAGATTTGGTTGCGCTCCTGGTCCGAGACGTACATCTGGATGAAGTTGGATGTCGCGCGAACACCAGTCATCTTGTACTCCAGCTCAAATTCGTACTCGACGCCGGCCTGGAGGGTGACGACCTGGGCCAGGAAGGTAATGCAATAGCTGCCATGGGTTGAGGCGCAGTAGTTGTAGACGTAGTATGTCGACGTCGACGGGTCCTGGCGCAACTCGAGCTGGCCCTCGCCGGTGGTGCTTGAAGCGAGCATCCAGTTGCCAGACTTGGAGGGCTGGTAGTAGTTTCCATTGTTGAGCACGCCGTTCTCCCAGCCGGGATTGGCGATGATGGGTGTCTGGCAGTCGATGCAGAGCTCCTGCCGCGCGCTCAGCTTGACCGCCTCGACCGCGTGTGCGCTGGCCATGGATGCCGCAGCAGCAAGGCCGCACAGTGTTCGAAGCTGGAACCGCATCTTGATGGTGGATGGAAGGAACGAATGGACGCTTCTGAAGCTGAAGCTGGTGGGAAACGAGTGGAAACGTGCGAAAGAGCGCGAAAACGTGCGGAAAAAGAGAGCGACGTTGGGCGAGAAGACAACCGGCCGTCCTTCGCTTCATATGCCGCCCAAATAAACCCCTGAATCCTGACAGACAGGGCAGCGAGTTGTGGCCCCTGTGTGCGTGCCAAACTATCAGCTTGGCATGGAGTGGATCCAGCTGCAGCACCACTGCCAATTCCACACCACTCATTCGGCCATTTTTGCTAGAGTCAACTCACGCCGCCAATCGCTCGCCCTGTCCTTCAGGTTTCTCAGCCTGACCTAAGAACGCCACATCGAAAAACTAGTGTGAACAGCGCGATCCCCACCTGGACTACTGTTTTATCAGTAGCGTTGCATTCTGGACTTGGTGGATTCGATGGTGCTGCAATTGCTTGATTGGATTGCTGGTGTTCGGCTGTCTGGCGAAGCTAGACCGTTTCTAAAGTTCTGAATGGTGCTCGTCAGTTTTCGCGACTGTGACAACCTGTTACAAATTTACAGTTCTCATGGTTCTTGCTCAGTGCAACTCTTTTCTCAGTCTTCTAAGGTTGTTCAATGCTGAGTACAAATGTCTCACTAAGCACGCTTGATGCTTCCAAGGAGTTTCGCGAAGGTGATTGTACCCCTGGCCCAACCTCCAGGGTCGTGACACTCTCGGCCTGAGCTTGGGCCTGGATGGTAAGCATTTGTGGGGCCTGGTCTCCGGCCCAGAACAGAATGAGACTGGGACTCGGATCCCTGGGTTGTCTTTGTCAGGCAGATGCCGGTTGCTTTGGTGGGAAAAAGCGCGGAGATGTTGCACCAACGAAAGCGCATTGAGTCGTGATTGGAGAGAGGGCAACTTTCTACCCACCTCACACTGATGGGGTGCCTGCTAAAACGTTTTAGGCAATCGCAAATTATTTTCAGCTCATTATTTCGGCAGGGTGGTGAAGCTCTCAAAAATGAAGTGCCAGGTTCTGCGAACCCCACTCTCCCCTTTTCATCCGCCCTGCTCCGCTTTTCCAGGCGAGATTCAATCCGCAGCATGGCGACGAACAATAGCATCCCGTTTATCACCGAACAAACTCCGCTTCTTTCGGGCCGCCGTACGGCAGTAGCCTCACCTCAGCAACTTTACGCGCATCTCGTCGTTCCGCCCGGGTCGAATTTAATTCGACTGCTTGATCTTGATGCTGCTCCTTCCGGCGAGCATGCACTTGTCGTGCCGCTCACAGGCCGCCTTCGCGTTGGTTGTCTCACCGACCGACCGAAATTCACCACACTGTCCTATGTCTGGGGCGACAAGGTGTCTCCTTGCCCAACGCTGGTTATCCTTCCCCACGCCGTCCATCTCGAGATTTCGGCAAACTGCCTCCATGCGCTTCGCATGATCCGGAAGCAGTTCGGCGCCGTCACCATCTGGGTTGACGCCGTTTGCATCAATCAAGACGATATCCACGAGAAAGAATCACAGATCCCGCTGTTGCAGTCTATCTACAGCTCAGCACGTGTGGGGTACGTTTGGCTGGGGGAGAGCAACCGTGGGCTTGACCTCGCTGCGAACCGACTCAAGCGACGCGCCGCTACTTTGCGGCGGTTATCACTGGACTGCCTGAGAGCGAGGTCCCGGCGAAAACAGATGTGGGAGCTAGTCAAGTACACTTGGAAACTCTGGATGGATGTCACTTGTAAGCGCACATCATGCAACGAACCCGGACGGCGCTTACCAATTTCTCAAAGGGCGGTATCGGTCACCAAGAGTACCATCTTAGAAGAATGCAATACACTCGCAGGTTCGCCAGGTTATTCGGGACACACCGGCTATATTCGCAACCGGCTACACATTGACCAAGACGACCTTGATCAGATGCAGCCGCTTCTTGGATCCCCGTGGATTTCCCGCGCCTGGACCTTCCAGGAGCTAGTGCTGTCGGATAACCCAGTCCTCCTCAGCGGCGACAATATCATCTTGTGGGAAGATGTCATCAATACAGCTGCCCTTGCCAACACCACCGCCTCTCAAAACACGACCTTGGTGCCCTGGGGTTCACTCGTGAGTATATTGCTCAACCTTCCACAGCCCTCACTCCGGGTAGCCGGCGACGTAGAAGCTTCGAAGCAACCGCGATCATTCAGGGAAGTCCTTCAGAGCAGCAAAATACCGAGCTTGGCAATAGCTACGTTGATGCCCTTGTTCCTGATCATCATGACTCCACTCATTTTGCTGATATTACTTCCTGTACTGGCGTGGGTCGCCGGTTTAAGCATGTTATCTCCTAGCAGTTTTTTGTTTTGTGAACTATTAGATCTAGCTTTATCCGGCGCGCCTGTTTTCCTTTCCGTCATCATTTGGATGCCGGTCTCCGTGGTCATTTCTTTCGCAAGATTTTACTTCTTCGGAATGTACAGTCCGTCTGACAGGTGGAGTTTATTGCATTCTGGGACAGAAATCGGGTACTGGAAATACCGGCCGCGGGCGGAAAGGCTGTTTCTGCCCGCTATCTGGACCGCTTTGCTCGAGCGGACGAGTTCAGACTCCTGCGACAAGGTCTTTGCGCTTTTTGGCATCCTGGGCGCAAACGAAATTGCGTTATCGCAGTCGGATTACTCTCGGTCTCTCAGAGACACTTATTTGATATTCTTTCAGGACCTCCTTTTCTCAGATCCTGCATTCGTTACCCTTCTTCTCAGCGCTGTGATTTGGGGCCGAAAACAAGGCTGGCCCTCTTGGCTCCCCAACTGGTCCGCTCTCGAACGGGATGCCTGGCTGGTATCCCGCTATCGGCTCAACCTGGGAGGTTATTGGCATAAACCACACTTCCTAGTCACCCAACCTCCAACAGTCTCCGGTAGCAACTTGACACTACGAGGATCCTCTATCGGCACACTTGGGTATATTGTTCGGTTTGGGCCCCTCTCAGATAAAGACGATCACAGCCAGCTCGTAACTACCCTGCGTCACCTAGCGGAATGGATATGGAGCGTGACATCCGGAGGTGCTCCAGATATTGGTGTTGCAGTAAACGCCTCCCAAGATATGAGCGTTTCTCGGATAATGGTTGACTCTTGGAGCTCGAGGAGGCTGGGCACGGGAAACATTGGTCAGGAAAACTGCTCGAGGGGCCATACACTATGAGATCTCCCCCTGTAAATGTGTACTAGGTACAGACTCAGACTGCCTGAAGGCCGACACGATGTACAGTCGGCCTAACACGGAAATACACAGTCCACGCTCGCGACAACTCATCCCTCCACCGAAAACTTGTCCAACCCCCTCGAATCCACGCCGACCGAAAACTTGTGCTGCTTCATGTCCTCAATGATCCTGTCCCCAATACGAAACATCGTGGACCCTGTGCTAATCCTGCCTCTAGGCAGTGCCCCAGCCGGAGGCATCCCCTCTTCGACATCGGCCTGCTCGCTATCCGCGATACTCTTCCGTTCTTCATCGACTCTAGGGTGCGCTTGATTGCAGGTCTCCGGTTGCTGCACGAGAATAAAGACACCCGCGATGAGCATGCCAAGCACCCCCAGCGCAACGGCAAACCAATACGCGCTGCGAAGCCCGAACAGTCGAGCGGCCACGAGCGCTGGGCTAGTGACCGACAATGCTGGAGGGTTACCTTGGAGACCTCCTTGCTCCGCGGCATAGATGAGCGCCTGCTTGTGGATTGAGCCCGCGAATCCAAGACCACAACTGATGCTGTAGTTGACGACGGTGGCGACAAGACTAGCCGCGATGCCCTGCTTCTCTTTTGGCAGCGCCGACGACAACAGGATCGTAGCCGCGGGGAACGACAGGTTCATCGCCCCAGGCATGACGATGATGGAAACGAATGTGTACCCCCAATACGTCTGCTGCAGCGGCGCGACGGCCAGCAGGATATTCCCCAGCGCGAAGAAGCACATGGCAGAGAACATGACCCACGACACGGCCACTCTCCGCATCAGCCAGACCGTAAGGAAGGCGAAGAAAACGCCGGTGATTGCAACGGGGCTCATCTCTGCCGACGAGAGCAGAGCGCTGTGCCCGCGGAGGTGCTCGAGGAGGATGAACAGGTAGTACACCCAGATCCCGTGGCTGCTCCAGCCCGCAAAGACACAGACGAGCGCAAAGGCTGCGTTGCGTTGCAGACCTCGGATGGGGATGATAGGCTGAGCAGCGACATTGAGCTCCGCCCAAACGAAGGCGGTCAGGAACAGCACGCCAGCTACGAGCAGGATTGGCACGTACGGCTCGCTCCAGCCTACAATTGGCGCTTGGTTGAGGGCGAAGTTGACGAGGACCAAGCCTGTCACCCCGGTCACGGCCCCTGGCCAGTCGAACTGTGGGGGGTCCTGGTCGCTGAGGGGCAGGGTGTCGTCGGGGTCGGGAATAGCGAAGAACGAGATTGGCACCAGGAGCAGACATTCGATTGCTAGCAACCAGAAGCACCAGTGCCAGGATATCGTCTCAGCGACTAGGGCTGCCATGACAGTCCCGACGGCCGCCCCTGTCGGCCCGGAGGCACTGAAGCACGCGAAGGCGATGTTGCGCTCCTTTCCAACGGGGAGAGTCCTTCCGATGATTGCGATAGCGTTAGGAATGAGCAGCGCGGGGCCGATGCCTTGAAATGCCCTGAAGACGCTGAACAGGAGGAGCTGACTGGGCGTACAGAACCCGGAAACCAGCGACCAGATGGCGAACCATGCCCAGCCGAGTATGAAGATTCGCTTGTGCCCGTACATGTCGCCAAGTCTCCCTAAACACGCCAAACTATGAGCTCAAGGTTTCCAGAAGGTGGTGTTGGGTAGGGGGGCTTACCGGCTGGGAGGATGAACGTCCCGACCGTCAGGCTGTAGGCCGCCGAGAACCAACTCAGGTTGCCGTAGTCGTGGATGTCGAAATACTCGGCGAGGATCAACATCGGCGAGACTGTCTGGTTCATTGCTGCTAACGATAGAAACTGTGCGAGACAGAGCACAAAGAGGAAGATGACTCCGTGGGCTCGCTCTCGTTTCGACCGCCTAGGCGGGGGGGCAGTGATCGAAGAATGCATGGTGACTGCTTTTCTCGTGGGTCTTCAGTTGTAATGAAGGTAGCAGATGTGAAACGAAGAAAGCTTGACGGACTGTCAGAAGGCTTATATGCGCCCCCTCAGCGGTAACCCTCCGCAACTATCCGTCACCCTATTCACCATAGCTAGGCCGAGGATACGTTCACCAGTTACTCGCTGGCTCTCGGGGGGTATTTTCTACCCAATAGTCCAAAGAGGGATGCGTCTCACCCTTGCGCGGTGTCGATTGGACACACCCTGCAAACCCTGAAGACTTGTGGTCTGCACAACGTGGTGCAAGCACTCCCAAAAAAAGCCCAAGAGCCCCCAACCTCCCTTCGGCGGGTACACGTGGAACTCCTCTGTATCGACACTTTATCCTGCAGGAAGTGTATTCGGAGGGTTGGGCGTCCTTGGGGAGCTATTCCTTGGCAGGGCGGGCTGCATGGCGTCGGGATCGTCCACCCCTGACTTCGATGTTTGACACGCCGATCAGCTGTATGACCCCTTGATAAGACACAACCACCGTGCGACCCGCGGATTTTCGGTCAGGCACATCTCACGACTTTCATATCAGCAACATGGCACTGCAGGTAGGCTCCCTGCAGCCGTGTTATCGGCCACCTGCCCGCAGAGCTCACGCCCGCAAATAGCTTTCTGGTGTTGCCTTCGGCGGTTGCACGGAAGGCAAGCAATTCGCCGTGCCACGAGTCCCGCCTTCGTCAGCCCCCGGGTCATGGTCTCCCCCAGGCGTTCAACGGCGGCCCATCTGCCCAATGTACGACCGCATCAGTCGGTGAAGAATGCCCCGCTTGTCTTGAATGTCCGGCCGAGCTGCAGAGTTCGGCGATTTATTATGACGATATCCATCACTAAGCCGTACATATATCCCTCCGCCCTCCGTGATTTGCGAGGAGGCCGGAATGGGAGTCAAGTCTCCTCGAGGATGTCATCCTTGAACATGCTGCAGTCTTGGAATCCCCCGCCGATGTCACGAACACCGTCCTCGTCAAACTGTAGAGTGCTGACGTGAGGGGAAGTCATTTAAGTATCCGTTATCGTTACAATAACCCGATATTCGCAGCCCAGGTAAGCAGGTAGGCCTAAACGGCATGTTCCTACCACCGGGAATATCTCCTCGACTATCAAACGAACGCTACGTACTTTGTTAAACTCGAACTAAAGAGAAACCGGTCCGCCATAATTATCTGCCAGTGGAACTAATATAACTGGAGGCGGTAACCGTCTGAATTTAGACCACCGTAAACTACGCCAGCCATGAACATCCTAGGCTTAACACCTGTCGCATTGGAAAAAGTGAATTCAGCGGTTCCCAAAGGCGTCAAAACCTCCACCGGTTTGTAAAAGGAGGTGAGTCGTGACACAAAGCGCGTTATACTTCCAATGGTTGAGCCAGGCTTGCCTTTGTCGATCAAAGAAATCAGCCGATCCTTGTTCCTCGGCACCAAGCCCTGCACAAACCCCTTCAAGGTGATATAATGCGAGACCGGGCTTTCCCAGCTGGAGTTCTCTTTCAAGAGGAACGCGCAGTTCCATGCGTCGACTCCGTCGGCATCCAAAAATAATTCCAATATGTCGAAACTTGTGCTTAGCTTCAAATACTTCAAAGAGTTTCCAACCATGCACCCTGCAAGAGCGAGCCAGAGCGGGATGGATTGAAGGCCCGCAGAATCGTGATTATTTTGTTCCCTTTGGATCTTGATGGTATCCGTCGGAGATGACCCCCTCTTTAACAGAGCTGTGACCAAGTTCTTGTGGCCTCCCAAGGCCGCAGTGAGAAGAAGGTGCATCTCTTGGTTGCCCCTCAGCAGCTCCGGCCGTTTTGATACTTCTCGCAAGACGTATTCGGTTTGGCCAGCGAAGGCAATCATGTGAATGAACGACATCCGCCCCGTATAGTAGTGACTCCCGATCGATAAAAGGACGCCGCGGAAGACCTCATCTCCTGACTCATCTGATTCGCTCCTTCCATCGCAAAGCACGTGGCGGAAGCCGTCCAAAAGAGTGGATGGGAGTGTCTGGTGAAAAAGGGATGCGTTCGAGCTATCAATAATCATGAAGCAATTCCAATATAATCTTCGGTACGCGAGACTGCCCAGAGTCAGATCGGCCAAGAGGAGGCGGTAGTACGACTCCTCTTCGAGGAGTCTCGGGTACTGGCGGGATATGTCTTCAAGCTTGGAGCTATTCATCACAAAATCCTCCACGGTGCGGTGGAAAAATTGAACTACACGCATTTGGGCGAACTCATCACTCCGTCCACCACCAAAGCACAGTGTTGTCTCGAGGAGGCCTTTCGTGAGAAACTTCAGTTGGCGCTGGACATCTTCAACCATGATGTTAGCTGGTCGCCACGATGGGGATTTTCTGCCGTCGCAGGGCGGAAATTTTGGATCATCCAGACTATCGATCCATCCGTAGGCGAGGCAGTTCAGCGGCATCCTGAGCTTCTTGTATACCGTTATGAGTAACAACTTGGCCGCTCTCTGTCGGTCATAAGGTTCTAATGAGCTCAGAATCCCATCGTATAACTCGTCAATGCCCTTCGGAATGACCTTAAGTTTTTCTTCCAGTGTTTTCGTCGTGTCGTGGCCCAGCATGCCTGCTAGCAAGGAGGAAACGACCAATCGCGCCCAGAGGAAGACCCCTTGTGACATCTCCACGATCTTGTCAACCAGCTGCAGATACGAATCCTTGATCCGATCAAACTTGTCGCTCTTCTCGATCATCTGCCGACTGAAGAGGCGGATATCGTGCCGCGTCAGTTCGTGTAAATGGAACGTCTGGTTCGGCGAGCCGGTGAGATCATCAAACTCGATATGCGGCCGCGAGCTCGCGCAGATTTTAACGTCCCCCTTGCTAGCCCACCGCCGTAGGGTCTTCGCAAGCTGAACATGATCCTCGCTCTCGCCATGATATTCGTCAAGACCGTCGATGAAGAAGCAAAAGCAGTAGTCAGGGAAGGTCCCATGGGCGGTCAACGTTTCAAACGCCCTTGTGATATCGGGGCCACTGAGGAGATTGCCAGGAATATGAACCATTCCGTTTGTTAGCTGGTCCCAGTGCCTAGGAAAGACGACACGTATGAGGTCAGGGCAGCGCCTCAATATCTCAAAGAGTATCGTCCGGTAAAGACCCGCCAGCGACATTTGCAGATCGTCGCGAGAACTCCAGAAGTAAAAGCTCGAGAAGACGAGTGTTTTTTGCTTCCCAGCCGCCCACTTTTCTAACTCTTCCCGGGTCTGATCGTGATGGCAAAGGAATTTCATCAGCGTCGACTTCCCCGATCCGGCTTTACCGGATATGTGGAAGATGCCTGCCCCGGACCTCAACCATTCCGAGAAGAGGATGCGGCTTCGGGACCTTTGCTCCAATTCCTTCCTCTCTTCTTCTTCAAACTGTTCTTCAAATTCTTCTTCAAGCGCTCCTTCGAGCGCTTCTTCAGGCGCTTCTTCATACTCTTCTTCAGACTCTTCAGACTCTTCTTCAATCATCCATTTGAACGTTCCGCTCTCTGGATCTTTGATGGCCTCCTCTCTGAGATTCATGGAAGAGAAAAAAACATTCTGCAGGATGATGCTCTCTCTCCGAACCGCATCTATCTTCGACGACAGCGCATTGAGAGACCGCCGCACCTTCCCTATGCCGTGCTTCAGTTCGATGGTAGGTGGGATAGAATCCGTGCCGGCACTATCTTGTTGAAGCTGCTTCACGTCTCTGAGTATGTCTTGTCTGAGCTGGGCTAGCTGCGTTGCAGACTCGCTGGAGAGATTCAGCACCGTAGCCTCCAGCTGGTCCAGTTGCGACTTGATGGTCTTGTCTTGGCTGACTTGGTCAACGTGCATGCTCTCTCGAGCTAAAGAACAGCAGTATCACAAAACTTACCTCAGCATCAGCGTCAGCCGTGTTAGGATTTGTGCGCGGTAGTCGCCCAGCTGCTTCTCCATGCTCAGAATCTCCTTCTCCTTCCGCATGCTCTTGATCTTGGCCTTTAGGCTCTTCCACGTCGTGTGGTCGCCCGACACTTTCAGGCCGTCGAGGAGAGCCTGGAGCCTGCCAGAAACGAGCTCGCACTTGGAAGCAAGATCCTTGAGAGCTTTTTCATTATTCGTTCTGCCGGGGAGGCTTGTGCTCAAGTCGTCAGTGATCTCGTTGAGGTCTTTAACGATGATGTCGATGTGTGCATTTTCCGCTGTGGCACCCGATACGGACTGGTACACCTCAGAGGTTCCAGTGATGATCTTGTTCGCAAAGTCGATAAAGGTCAAAATACTAGACGCTAGACTGAGAGCTGTTACGGGGTCCATTTTGGTGTCGCCCTGACGTCAAACTTGGCTAGTGATGTAGGTAGGAGGAGACTCTAGGTAGCGGAGCGGGGATCCTCAAGGAGCATGAAAGGCTCGGATGGGGGATGGGGAAGGATCGCGTCTCCTCTCCGGCTGACGGAATCTTTGGGACAACCTGCAAGGCTTGTTTGTCTTGACCAGTCGCAAAACTGCCGCGGGTGTCAAGGTGTCCTTGTGCATTGTCCGGGCTATTTCTGTCTGCAGACTTGACCTGTTGCCGCCAGTCAGACCAACCCGCACTGCAGCTGCGTCACAGCGTGCAGGGGACTGATCACCAAAGAGGCGGGTGTGGGAGGTGCGGGGCCCCTTGACCAGCCAGCCCTCTGGCCATAACTTTCCTTCCTTCTCGTAACCAAGTGAGCCAATAAGCCCGCTGCTTGCTGATCCCCACCTTCACATGCGGGCGACCGTTGTCACAAAACGCGACTGCCGCCCCAAAAGTTTCGTTGACAGCCCCAACCTTTCTCGAATTCCCATAGGCTTTCCTTACTTCGAGACGCCATGTTCCCTCCCCTCCATTTCCCATCTTGCAACGGCCCGGGACACTCCATACTCGCCAAAGCCGGTCCCGGTGTTGAGCGGCAGTGGTGAAGATGCTTGATTTTTCTCAAGGCCTATAGCTGCCTGAGACTGGTTTTGAAGGCCCTGTGGCCAAGTGGGGTAGGTGCGTTCCGATTGGTGTCTGAGGCTTCGTGCTGGCCTTCTGCTTTCCCAGGCATCCACGGTCTCATTGGCGCGAAACAATCAGAGATTTAGCCGATAGCAATCCTATCTGCCTGCCAGCTCGCCAAGGCAGCGGGATGCTCCCCCACATGTAGCACTCCTAGGCCATTCCACCGTCGTTCTGGGGTGGTCTTGGCCGGAAGGGACGTATTTTGCTCCTGCATGGGAGACGTTCATCAATGTCACGTGGTATGATTCTTATGTAGTAGCCCACCTGTCTATGATGCAGATGAAGATGCAGATACAGATGCGGACTCCGATGCCTGACGATGCTCCAGCTCATCCAATAACCCTAACAACTTCACAACCTCGAGCGTCCGATCATTGTCATATCCAGCCCAGTGGCGCTGCACTCTCAATGCCTCCTCGCCAATCTCCCTGGCTAACTTAAACTCCATCGCCCCCAGGCAAGCATCGGCCACGAGAAAGAGCAAGTCACCCATCTGAGCCGACAGACCCTCTTTTTTGACGAGCTCCCCCATCTTTCCCACGGCCCGGGATATAACATCGCGAGTGATGTTCTCGCGCCGCGAGATAGCCGTCAAGATGCTTTCGATGTCATTCCGACGACGATCAGAGCTCTTTCTGCTTGCCTCATCGGCGCAAAAAGAACAGTTGCATTCGAAACCCCAGCTCTTGATGGCCCTCTCTCTCTGGTGGTAGCGGAGATTCAGGGCAAAATCTGTGTACAGTGTAAGTGGTTTGTCTTCACGTAAAGGAGATGGTACATACAGCTCAGGGTGATCTCCTCGCCTGGTTCGATATCTCTGTATGCGACAATCTCCAGCGCAAGCGTTTGAGTAGAGTAACGAATGATTGTGCTGTGAGGCGAGAAAATGTCAGTTTCCAAGCTTTGGCATGACATATGCGTCGCGTGGAGAAATTGACTTACTTAGGTTTGCACTCATGGTTGATCCTCTGTCAACTTGTTAGTAAGATGTCGCAAAGGGGCTGGAGCTTTCCAATACGTACAGCAATCTCGGGATAGATCGCAGAATGACCAACTCCCTCGACAGTGACGCCAAACGAATTCGTTCTGAAGATGTCGTCCATGATGTATCCCTTGTCCTGCCTCGCCATCTGCAGAAGCCGGCTCTGTTCCTTGCCACTGAGGCGCTTTGCTGCCTGTTGCATGAGCGCAAGCGCACCCTTCTGGCTCCATGGACTCGGATCTGAAATCTTCATCAAGACAGGAAGCTCGAGCATCACGATGCTGTCCTTGGGGATGGCAGCTGTCGCCACAACGCCGTAACCCTTGTTATGAATCTGCCGAACCTCGTACAGGACACGCGGGTCCGGAATGAACGGAACTCCGCGAGACGTTTCCAGCCACGAGATATCGGGCTGTTGGAGAATTCTTGTCATGCCTGCGGCGATACTTGGTGTCGTAATGATGCTGAGTCCGGGCCCGCCTCGAAGACTGGAGACCGTGAAAGTGCACAGCTTGCTGGGTTCGTCCGAGTCGACCGGGTCAACACATATCGGCGTGTACGACCATGGGCTCCGAAGTGTGGCCTCTTTTGTCTCGTCGTCCACATGGGCAGCGCAATGTTTTTGGTGAGCTCCGGGGTTAAGAGGTCCCACTGGATTGTGGTTGCACTGCAAGTCTGATCCCTCCTGTGCTCCGGCAAAGTCGTACCATGATGTCTCGCCCTGCGCAACACCACACAAAAATGCTAGAAGAACTGACGAAAACATGACCTCTCGATTAACCTCCCGGCAGCCATGACTGAAAAATGGAAATAAATTTATGTTTTATTTTCCCTCCCCTTTTGTGGACGGGCTTCTCCAGATTTTGAAGACAGATCGGAGGGCGGCTCATACGGCTTGAGCGGCACGCGTACCAGACCGGCTAATGTTACACCAAGAGCCGCACCCGTTTCACGCTATTGGCGAGCGGCCAAGGCAGCCTCTGATTTGAGGGGATAGCTGTTAGCGTGGAGACTATAAGCGTTGCGGTATTAGCCGGAGGTACCACCGCCCCGGAACGAGCCTTGGTGGTGTCGACAACACGCGTCGGAGGCGGGACGAGATGTGCGCCGTCGCCGCAAACGTAATGACATATCCACCCGGTTCCTGCGAGAAGAGGCGTGACCCACGAGTTGGGGGCTTGGTTGCAGGGATCGAGCGGCTCGCAAACTTGGTCCCACGCTTGGCTCCGGGAGCATCACGCCGCAATCGAGGGACAAGATAGCGCACCGCTGATTTGCCCTTCGAATGGGGGCCATTGGAGCCGCGATTTGTCGCCACGTAGAAAACAGGTTCGTGGTGGTTCTGAAGATTGGACGCAAGTTCTTGAGGTCGAGCCACCGAACTAAACACAGGCAGGCTGAAGGGAAAGAACCATCTATGTCAGAAAGAGCCGTGCAAATTGCGGGCTCAACCGAGATTTTGACTGTCAGCACGGACCGAGGCCATTTATCAGCGGGGCTTTTTGACGAATCTGCGCGAAGCTGAAACCGGCGGAGACACGCCCGGCGAAAGCGAAAGCCATAAAGCAGCTCATAGAATCAGCTCAAGTCACGATCTGGGTTGTGCTCGGAGGCAAAGACAGAGAGATATGCTGTTTATTGCAACTTGGGGCGGCCACCAGGATGAGTGGTTCGGTATCTAGGTAGGCAAAGTCTCCAATTCCGATCCTCCTGCCTTATGTCCAAATGTGCAGGTCCTGCCCTTCATAAAACCACTACGATACGGTATACCTGTCCCACCATCACCCAAGCTGAGATCAAAGCCCAAGAAGACCGTCGTGTGTGCTCGCAATAGAAGTGTGTCCGGCATGGGCGGGGGTCGAATCGATGCAGAAATTCGTAATCGCACGGTTGAGTGTAAGCGGGCGAGCTCCTGATCATGGAACATGTTAGCTGACGGTCATGCTGGCGTACCAAAAGGAGATGAAAAACATACCTTGCAAGCGAGAGCGAAGGAACGGCAACGCAACCGATGGAAATGGGTGACAGTGACATTGGATGCTCGAGGTGTCGACTAGTGACCTAGAACTACCTAGGCGCACCAAATATCCGAGAGAGTGTGTGATGACCTGGAATCACCCAGGCACACCAAAATGGCTCGAGGACAGGACGCGGTGATCTGGAATTACCCAGACCACCAAAATGGATGCCGGAGAGGGTTGCGAAATGCAAGCTCAAATCTCGGTTCGAGAGGCCAACGATGCTCTGGAAGTAGTGTGATACCAGACACCCAAACGGGATGACGTTCGCCGCAAGCAGGAAAAGCATGCTTTGCAGAAACCATCAGAGCCCTGAAAAGATCCCAAAAATTCTCGGAGGGAGACAGCAGTTCCAAAGATTAGCGTCTCCGGTATCCATATCCCAGTGCGAGCACCGTCAGTCTTGAAGTCGACTGAGGATCTCCAGGTGTCCACTGTTGCAAGTACCACTACTGCGAGCAGACCCGGTAGGAGGTACGCAACAAACCTGTGCACCCACTCGTCGACCAGCCCCGAAATAGCCGGGCGAGGAGGCACGAGTAACCTCGTGAGGAGACGTCGCGGAAACATGGTCGCCAGAGCCGACAGGGATGCTCCAATGAGCGTGTTAATGATGTCACGCTTGGTGATAGAAGTGATGAGTTGAATAAACATTGTCGCTGTGATGATAGACGAGGCTATAGGAGAAGAAGAGTCAGAAGCTGTACGGCTGGGGATTCTGGGTTTTAAGAAGATCGACTGCGTCCGCCATGTTGCCTCGAACTTGCTATCATGATTGAGGTCAAGGCCATAGCAACAGAACCTGCTTCCCCGAATCTCGAGTTGTGGTGGAAAGAGCCTGCTTGTACCCCCTGAGAGGAAGCAACACGGCCGCCAATGTGGTGTGGGTCTCAGCCAGTCTGCTTGCAATTCCGTTCAGCAACAATGGCCGTTGATCGGAAGCAGTCTGCTCTCGGTTCTCCAAACTCTTGCATCCTTTGGCAGAGAGGCAAGCTCTCCGGTTTTCGGTGATTCCCCCTTTCCTTCGTGATGACTAGGTTCAAACAGCATTGGCTGACATGCAGCTCTAGATACTTTTGATGTCAACACGGAGATGTCAGCAACGGTCGAGAACGGAAAACTCACACTGATTGCCACCGGTCCAGTTTTCTCGGTGGCTGAGCTGGGCGAACAGTTGGCATGGCTGAGCGCGGCGTTGCAACCCTCGCCATTTCAACATGTTGCCCTCTGCACCCCGTCTCCCCTATCCGTCTTCCCCAACGCCAACCACGGTACAGATCTAGTGATAAGAAAGGCGTTCTGCCATATCGACTTCGAGTTTGAGCCAGTGGATTCAACCTCGCACACAGGCCCCGAAGAATGGCATCCCCTACTTCGTCGTCGGGTCATCGTCAAAGGGTGCCCTCTCCCGCGACGACTGAGTCCCTGTACGGGGCTGGACAATTCGTTCGAGCTCCTATCCGGCATCATTGGGGATGGATATGTTGAAATTGGGGCTGAGAGTGTGATCCTCCGCGGTTCAAGGGGTCTGCTCTGTCTAGATGCACAGGGGAGTTCTCACTTCACTTGGCGCGTCCTCTACGACTCATCCACCACATTCTATCCTGACCGAATTGACACGTCGAGCAGCTCGGAGCGTCTTTCGGATTTCAGAAGCTTTGATTTGGAAAACTTGAAACGATCAAGGCATATCGTATCGAGTTCTCCGAACAGAACTTGCTCATCGAGTTGCTTTGGACAGAATGCCTGCTGCGAAAAGTCGCCGCTGGTGCAATCTTCAGCGTTAGGCGAGGGCAGCGGGAATGCCGATGGCATGGCTTCAGCGGATCTTCAGACGCGAGGGAATATTTCAGGACCTTTGCCTGACCATGCAGAGGATTTGTCAATGCCAGCAAGAAACGGCCAAAGACCTGCTCATAACAAAACCTCCGCCACGGATTCGGGAAACCCGCACTCAAACTGCGGTAAAGTGGCAGACTCTCTCCTCCTGGATCACCAACCAGCAGTAACCACCACACTTTCGGAGGAGTCGATAGACTCTGATATGCTGTCAATCTCGGACAATTCGGATCGGATAGACCCCTTTGGATTAGGTCCCGTCAGTGTTGGGACGCTCAACAAAGTGATACATCGACTACTGAAAGAGTGGCAGCATCATCGAACTTGTCAAGGCCCCTCTCAGACAGATAGTCCGGTCGAGCCGTCCACCGCTGTAGCCCAACATTCCGGCGGCCCTACACTGTGCTCAAATGCTAAACGGACCTCAGGGTCTCGCCAAAAGAGGGGCAAGGCGCGAGGCGATGACGGCTGCGACGATGACGGCGACGATGACGATGAAGTTCCTTCGAGACCTCCCCGCAAGCAACGCCATCATGAATCGGACGCCAGGCTCTTCGCCTGTCCTTTCTGGAAGAAGAAGCCAAGGAGACACAGGGCGTGTTTTGGCAACAGGCTTACGCGTGTGAGAGATGTCAAGCAACATCTCGCAAGGCGACACACTCCCAAATTCTATTGCCAAAGATGCCACTTGATTTTCGAGACCCAGACGAGCCGCGATACCCATGTAATGGCCAGTGAGCCCTGTTCTCCCGACCAGCACGGGGAACTGGATGGCATTTCCATTGAGCAGACATTGGATCTGCGGGTAAGATCAGAACGTGGGCGGACTGAAGCAGAGCAGTGGTTTGCCATTTGGGACATCCTTTTCCCTGGGGTCCAACGCCCAGACTCTCCTTACATGGAGTATGAGCAGTCCCCGGAGTTTGTCGACTTCGCTACCTTCTTCCAGGGACGTGGCCGTATCGTTTTGGCCGAAGAGCTAGTATCAGCAGGCCTCCTCGGACCCCTCGCTCCCGCATCAGATGAATACCAGACGCTTCTCAACGCTCTTCATCGCGGATTGGACTTGATTTTTGAAGAGTTTCGGATTGGTTCTGTGGCGGAACCTGCGACTGCCCTGACGCCCCAGTTTGGAGCACGAAGAAACTCCAGTACCGATTCAACACATCCCGGCACTTTATCTGGGTCTTCCGAGCCGCCAGAGATATCCACCAATGGCTCTCTGGGCAGTCAAGTCGGATCGTATTTATCGGAAACAGAGGCTCTTTCGGGGCTAGGGGCGCCACGGACACCGCAGCAACCCATGTTTGCGCAGGGCAGCATGGCAAGGAGGAGCACCAATTATGCGGAAGGCCCTGAAACACTTCAGCACATGTCGGGATTGGCAAATATGGGCCATGTGCCCATGAACGAGGGGATACCCTGGACGGGAAACGAAACGCTCATGTCCGACCCCTCCCAGGATGGCCTTGACTTTGATGAGTTCTTGGCGGAGAGCGATTTGAACCCAGACGGTTCCCCGACAGGACTCGGTTGCGCGTATCTTCCAAATTACGACGCCGCAGGCCCTTTTCCCAACAACTGGTAGATCACAGTCGGCACGTTAGAGACTTCTGTCATTGGAGGAAGAGCTGAGGACTGAAGGAAACAGTCGGACTTCTTTTGATTCAACTTGAGTAACGAGGTACAAATGACCGCAAGGGCGGTTCGTCAGCCTCTAACATGATGTACGGCACCCAACAATGTGCTTCGGTTTGCCTCCCGCCCAAGGTGCTGAAAGCAAAGAGTACATGATCGCCACGCCATCCTCCAAGCTCTACTCTCCCTCCTTCCCACATCCAGGGCCGGCAGTCCCGACCATGGCAACAACCTCCCAGATATGACCATCCAAATCCGCGAAACTGCGTGTGTACATCCCGCACGACTCGCCGTAATCCTCCAATTTATACGGGTCTGCGGTCCCACCAGCCTCAACGGCCTTGGCGAGAACCTCGTCAACGAGCTCCTTCTTGTCGACACAGAGGGAGAACAGAGCCTCAGTTGTCTTAGTGGCGTCGTTGCTCTCGGTACCGGGGC
>Ga0247760_1001030_pt1 | contig 28013 bp, 24 predicted proteins | sample UWRJL171409R4_FD_179936 | JGI IMG/M metagenome (GOLD analysis project Ga0247760, IMG submission 179936) | Plant litter microbial communities from Arlington Agricultural Research Station in Wisconsin, United States - UWRJ-L171-409R-4 | ecosystem: Environmental > Terrestrial > Plant litter >... | reverse complement strand
TGGTGGGTGAGGGGGGGGGGGGGGGGGCAGATGGCGGAACTGTACTTCGTAACTTATATTCGGATTTCGATGTGAATGTGGGACTGAATTTTGAAATGATGATGTGTGATTCATTTACGATAGCGGCGGTTTGAGAGTATATTTCCAATGAACTGTGACGCGCCGTCATGTCGCCCGTTTGGAGTCGGTCGGTATTGTAATGCCATGAGGTCTGCGTAGTGTAAGTATTAGCTTGAAGCTTATCAGCTCTCACACTAGCGAGCACCAGTCCTCTCCAACGGCATTACATCACCGGCCACTTTTACAATGTGTTTGGACATATAATTGGCACTTGGGTCTGGTCTGGAAACATGAACAAGTCTCACTCATTACACTCACATTTTCACAACCGTCAATCAGCCCAGTTCAAGACAACTCCAAAAAGACCAACATAAAGCCCTCGTCTACTTTGAACACAATGTGCTTCGGAATACGTCACTGGCGCAGACACTACAGCTATGCGCAACCATCTCGCCCCGTCATTGTCGTCACCAAACCCTAATCACAGTCCTACGTCTACGGCACAAGCGGTCAAGTGCATTGCTCGCCGCAAATTATAGGCCCTCGACCAATTGCACCGTGTGGAAGAGGAGGTGGTGGTGGGCGAAATGGGAGACGGAATGCGCGTGGGTGTTGAAATTGTGGGCATTTCATGTTGCATGTTGGCATGTGTTTAACATCATGATTTCGTATGAAACCACCGCTACGATGAGTTTGATGGAGTCATAGGCGAAAAAATTTGCGAGCTCACTGTTCTTGTCATCTTCTCCCTCTTTTTTTTAGTAGGGGAGGTTCTTCTTTTTCTAAAATAAAAATAAGATATCACAGGTAAAACATTGAACGCGACGGTTCAACACGTCGCAGCCAATCATCTCCAGGTACACACAACCGACAAGTTAGATTGTTTCAGCAGGCGCGCCGTTGCAAGCCAGACGGGCACTTATTGCGCATGCGCCGGATTTTAAACTACTCCCAACCCCCGCTCATCCTCACGACATGCACAAACACAACGGCCATTTACTCAAGAGGTAAGATGCGCCTTTTACGCACCGAACTCGACCCACCGCAACTTGTAGACTTCCCCGGCGAAACCCCCCGCTATGCGATCCTCTCACATACCTGGGGCGACGGCGAGGTGAGTTTACAAGACCTACAATGTCCAGATCAAAAATACAAGTCGAAACCGGGGTATTCCAAGCTGGCGGGTTGTTGTAACCAAGCGAAGAAGGATGGGTTCGAGTTTGTTTGGATTGACACTTGCTGGTATCTATCCCCCTGCTGCTCCACTGGAAAAACATAAAGTAATATTATTTTGCTGATATGCAAATTTTAGCATCGACAAAACGAACAGTGTCGAGTTGTCGGAAGCCATAAATTCCATGTACAAGGTAAGTATCCCACATCCAAGTTGACCTAGCCTAAGCCTAACCTAACCGCCCAAGTGGTATTGGGAATCACGCGTCTGTTACGCCTATCTCGCCGACGTTCCCACAAAATGGAGTGTTTTCGACATAACCGGCGATGCGAACCACGAATTTGATCTCGCTGGACATTTTCAGAAAAGCCGCTGGTTCACTCGAGGCTGGACGCTACAGGAGTTGATCGCCCCGGACGTGGTTGAGTTTTACGCCGCCGATTGGTCTGAGATTGGAACCAAGTCTAGTCTACGAGCTCAAATCGCGTCAATTACCGGGATTAATGAAGCAGCGCTTAGTGGACGGAAAAGCCCCCTGGCTTACAGCGTTGCTGAACGCATGGCCTGGGCGTCTGCACGACGGACTACAAGAGTGGAGGACGAGGCTTATAGCCTGCTGGGTATCTTTGACGTCAACATGCCCTTGATTTACGGTATCCCAACCTAAATCCTCAACTAGTGTAGTGACAGGACGGATGCTGACCATTTTTGGGGGGGGGATGATGTACAGGCGAGGGCCGCAAAGCGTTCGCCCGATTGCAGGAGGCGATAATGCGAAACGCCGAAGATTATTCCATTCTGGCGTGGGGTTTGCGCAGCGACAAGTCACAGCACCGAATTGGAATCCCTCACAGAATTAACTCGCAAGGGACCGAGCCACAAGAGAGATCTAACCCCCTCGCTATCGATCCAGACTCGTTCGCACCCGACCCCGGCGGCAAGTTGTTGCATGTGTCGGAATTCACATATCACGGTCTAGACGAGTGGACGCATCCCGCTAATCACGACCCCCCGACCACGACAGCGCGTGGATTGTCCATTTCGCTGCCTCTGTTCAGATGCGATGTTCCGGGACAACAGCTCTGGCTTGCCTACATTGGATGTTGGCTTCGCGGGAAGGCGGTATGCATGCCGTTGCGCCAAGTTAATCCGACGACTTCCACCACGGTTTTTGACCGCTTACGTATCGACTGGGACGACAGCGGGTACTACCTTGTGAATCCAGAGCTGATTCCAAACTTCCAGCTGATGCGGATTTGTCTTCGACAAGTCGTCACCACCAACTACTTACTCGGACCACGCAAGAACCTTCTCGTCACGCGACGGGGCGGTCCTGTATCTATTAAAGACCTCCACCACTGTAGCCAATGGAAGGCAGAACAATGCTGCCAACTCGGAGGCTGCGGAGCGAATTGTCATCTCAACATTGGTAGTCCGTATGGGTATTTTGTCTGTTTCACCGACGAGCGGGAATTATTTGCCGTAATGCTCGGTCCTGCCGGCGCTGCCATCCATTCGTTGGGTACAGTTGACGATCCAAACCGCTCCCTTTCCGCAAAGCAAATCTTGGAGGGGAAACTCAACGCCGAAGCTCTCGGACAAATGACAAGACAAGAACAGACTGCGTTATTGTCAATGCAAGATTCCCTACAGGAACGAGCGACGTGTTATTTTCGAAACTGTGCCGTCACAGCCGGTTTGAAGAGACGAAATGAGGGGTCCGTGTTTTTTATCTCTTCGAGAAGGACGGATTTACAATATCAACATCAGCCGAATTCTCCGCCAGTTCCGCCAAGGCCGATACCCATGGGTGGAAGGCAGTCTAGGGTGAGCGGGTCAGTCTCTCATCGGTCGAAAGGTAGTAGTAGGTCAGATTGCTTGGTGAGTAAATCAGAGTGCAAGTTCTGCTCACAAAGTAGAAGAAGGTGTGTGCTCAAAGACACAGGAAGCTGATGTGTGTGTGGTGTTCCAACAGGATGGACTACGTGCCCTCAACAACGGCACAGACACCTTTGACGACTTGCAACTTGGAGTCATGATGAAAGAGTTTCGAGAATTCAATGTTCCCAAACCAGCAGAGAGCCAGAAGGAACGAAATCGTCGCGAACTATGGCCGGAAGAATGGCGGTGATTTCCGGGAGGGAAAGAAAAAGAGAGAGAAGGAAAGAAGGAAAGAAGAAGAAGAAGAAAGAGGAAAGAAAAAAAAAACAGTAAAGGCAAAGGAGACACTCTAGCAAAAAAGAGAAATGGAAAAAGATTCGATATCAATCTGCAGATGCGGTACGGTACATGGAATTGAAAGCAATGCATTCTCGATAGGAAACCCCTTACGACCTGTATGACCCAGCGCTACTTTGTCCTCTGTACCATTCTGTAATAAAGACAAAGACAAAGACAATGTTGTAAAGATAATCGACGTAACACGCCGGCGCCAATGACCATTTTAGAAACGAGTAAGAGATATGCAAGACAAAGATAGGAAATAAAAAACAAAGCAATTGTCAACATCAACTCTTCCTCGATACAGATGCGGTACGGTACATGACAGTATATTCCCTCGATAGAAAATCCCTCATCAAATGTCTCGCATTCCCACCCCACCATATCGCATCTCAAAGTTAGGTAGGTAGCCAAACAAAACATCCCCTCAGGTCTAGCAACAAAGTTCTACCTGTCACACTCAAGTCTGGTAAACTTCAAGGCGAAGGCGAAGGGCCATTCTTCGCCGACGTCGTAGTCGTCAAAGTCGTCGCAGGGGAGGGACCCGCGCCGGGAGCTCCACCTCCAGGGGCAGGGACAGGAGAAGGAGCGCCAGGGGCAGGGGAAGGGGAAGGGGCGCCCGGAGCACCGGGGACACCAGTCGGAGCACCACCGCCCGCTCCCGTAGTAGTCTTCAGACTAGTAACCAATGTGGTCGGCGGCGACGGCGGCGGCGGGACCGGATCCTTTGACGTCACCGTCGTCTTTGTCGAAGTAGTAGTAGTGGGGATCGCCCCAGGTGGAGTCGGCGGCGACGGCGCAGGTGGCGAAGGTGAAGGAGATCCCTTTGGTGGCTGCGGCTGTCCCTGCTGAGGCTTTCCGGGACCCATAACCCCGGAGAGAACTCCACAGTTTACTTCCCCGGCGGTATTCTTGATGCAGAAACTCATGGTCACTTTCTCGCTGTGATCTTTGCCGGGCTTTTGTCCGGTGGGCACAGCGCCGGGGGGAGCGGGAACTTCATTGGCGTTGGAGTTGGTGTGGTCGTGCCTCGGGGAAATGCCCGTGTCGGGATTAATTAGGGCGGCATTTGCAGTGCCGAGGGCGAGAAGAGAGACGAAGAGAGTAAGGGGGGTCATGGTGTTGCTGAGCATTTTGTTTTCTTTTTTTCTTGCTAAAAGTCAAGTCAAGTAAGAGACTGAGTGAACGAGGTGAAGTGAGGGTGTGCTTTGAAACTGAGATGTCTGAACTGATGCCTGAACTGATGCCAACTGTGATGCAATGCTGGATGATGCGCTGATGCATTCTCCATTTTCACGATTTGCGTCCCCCCTATTTATCTTTTTCCCTCCAAAAAGACTGTCGTCAGCTCATCTTGACCTGCTTGAAGATGTTTGGAATGTTTGTTTCCTCCTTCGAGCCGCGACTTAATGTTTGTCAATATACGCCGCATGCTCAGCCAAGCCAAGCCTAGCCCTCCAACGATTTGACCGTTTTGCCTTGGCCAACATCGGCCGGCAACCGGGATGTTAGTTACCTCGACTTTTTGCACAGCCTTCTTTACCAAGAGTAGGTTAATCAGCAAACTCGACACACGGCAAAGCAACCCATTGAGCATTTGCAGGTAGCAATCAGAAGAAGTCAGGACGTGATCTCGGGGGCCGCATTGCCCAACCCCTAACACAGCCACGCATAACTCACTCACTTCACTCACTCATTCAGCAGTTTGCACCACACCACTTAGTAACTGCTTCCGAAACCCGAGACACAAAATGTTTTGCGTCAACTGCAGTGTTCCCCATCTCTACCTACCTGCTCAACTTGACAAGGCTCAGGAAGAGAGAGAAAAAAAAGGCAGCAATTGACACATGTTAGGTTGTCGATCAGACATGCAGACATGTACACAGTACGGATACCGCGCCGCTGTCCGACATTGACTCCGTTCGCAAATAATGAACCTTGTGTTCCCTAGTCCCCCGTCCCCCCATCCCCTTTCGTAACCGCCCCCAACAAGAAAATATGAGACCGGACGGGACCGGACCGGATCGGATGCCAACACGACACAAATACGCGTATACTAGACTAATTGCCCGGTTGCTACTGGTTGGTTGGTTGACCTGTCTGTCTGTCTGTCTGTCTGGTTTGGTAGGTTTGTCCAGTCGTGCCCCTTGCTCTGCCTTGCCTTGCCATATTTGATGCTGCCTAAGTGAGCATCAGTCCCTTCAATTTCGTACTCGACTCGTCTAGGTATCTGTACCTAGGTAAGTACCTAAGTAAGGAGGTAGGTACTTTTTTATGCAATCACAGCCCGATCAGGCCACGCACTCTTTTCGGAAAATAACTACAGATCAGATCAGCGGAAGCTTGCATGTGTGATACTAATCTGCTATGCCCGTCCCTGGATTTTTATATGCACATTCATTGGAATCACCCAGAGGTACATGCACCCCACCCCGCCCTAGTCTAGTACCTAACCCAGTTACTAAAGTAAAGATACCTACCTACCCTGACCTAAGGTATTGCAAACCTGTCCGATTCCGTCAGCCAACAGACGCGCGTTGCGTCATCAGCCTGTCCCAACCAACATTCTTTGCAAGATTAGCCTAGCGACACATCGTGGGGATGGCAGCCTACCTTGGAATCAAGCTGTTGGCCACGTAAACAAGTACCGAACCGACAAAAATGTCTCGTCGGTAAGTTGACTGCGTTGACAAGATTCTGTCAGTACTGTTTGCCCCTAGACTGTGATAGACTGGACTAGACACTGGGCTACATTCTCGTTTCCCATCCCTTACGATGAGCAGTCTGCCATATATTGTACACACACCGTCCACACATCCCATTCCATCCTATCCAGACCAGAACCGACGCAGGTCAAAAATCGCTTCGTAATCATCCACTTCCATCCAGCGATTCCTTCCCTCCACGACAAGATACTGGCGATACCCACCTCCGCTCAAAGTTTGTGCAGAGATTGGTTGACCGCATCTCCCAGAACTTCATGCTCGATCAAGACAATATCCATTATCCATTTCCCAGGAATCAAAACGCCTTCCTCAAAGTCGCCCCCATCGTCACTCAATAACGGGGATCCTTGTCCACCTCCTCCTCTCCTACAACCGGCATAGGAACATGCTTCTGACCCCGACGAGACGGGGCGACAGACACGCTATGTTTCAGCATGGACGTCGACATACGCGGCTCAAAGTGTTGGCAGGTGCGTGCCGGGCGAGCCCAATGGGGTCGGCAGAACTCATTGCAAAAGTGCTCGCGGAAAAAGGTGCTGATTCCCTCGGGGCCGAGATCGGTAACGCCGAATTGGCGAGTGCGAGAGAGAATGACGGGATCCGATAAGATAACTTCGTGTGGGTAAATGCCGCCCTGGAGATCGCAGAGCACATATTTGCCGCCCGTGACATGATAGCTAAAGTGGCTGAGAGCCTGCATGACCCGACCCCACGCGATGGAGCTGTTGTTCCATCCCGTGTTGCTATTGAATTTCCGATAGTTCTCGATGAAAGGCTCCTGCAGGGTCTTTACATCTCGGAAGCTCTGTATGTTGCAGCGCGAGACACTCCACACTTCGGGTATGTTCATCTTGATCTGTCGGTTGACAACATGCAGTTGGTTGAACCTGTTGATAATCTCAACTGCCTTGTCAACCGCCTTGATGTCAAGCTCGAAGAAGTCGTCCTCAAAGACCGACCCGGCCTTGAACCATTTGCAAACGCAATCCTCGCCTTTTCTAGCACCTTCGGTGTATTTGCCTTTGGCGACATTGCGGAACGCGCCCGTGCTGAATGGATGATCAAGGGAAACCCCCGTAAACGCAGCTTGGCTTGCATCGTTATACCGACCGCTATCTGTCAAGGCTAGGTAGGCATTGTCGACCCTGCGGCCATGAACACAGCCCACGCAGCGAGAGAGTCCTGGTCCCTTGTACCATTGCGCGGCAGTGTACGAGTCGGGAGGGAGCTTGTGGTCGCACTCGGCACAGATACGATCCATTGTGAGATTTTGTGCTTGTGGCGCCACTCTGTTCGTGATGATCCCAGCTCGTGATTGTCGGCGTTTGCGCGCACTTAATTAGGTCAATTTGCGCTCAGGTCAGCGCTGGTGCGAGATGCGTGGTGAAGGTGAAGGTCTTCGTGAAGGCGAAGCTTCGTGAAAATGAAAGGTGAAGCTTTGTGAAGGTGAATGGTGAAAGGGGAGAGTGAGGGTGAAGGGTTGGAAAGGTGAAAAAGGTAAATTGCGTTTTGTTTCAGCGGGGTCCCCGAGAAGAACGCAAAAAGGCACGAGTGGGGGCTTCCAGATGCTGATGACAGTGTTGCCAAGGGAGTAAATTGGGGACAAAGCACGCTAGCAGTTCTTCCTCTGTTGGGAAGGTACGCTGGACAGGAACATTTTGGCTTGGATTTGGAATGGAAGGCGATGGAAGCATGGGGCATTCACCTGCGCAGTTCACGACGAATCTTGATTGCGCAACGGCCAAGATGCCCGGGTGGCTTTTTTTAACTCTTCCAATGTGCCCTACTCTCCCTCAACCATGACAATCAGCGGGAACTAGATGAACGGCATAGAACTGAAGGTTTCTCCCCGACCGCGAACCCTCCCAAGCCTCTCAGAATTCTGGCCGTTTTGGAAAGAGAAAATATCGCCATGATTCCTGTTGGCTTTTCTCGCGTCAACCTCTCTCGCGAATTTGAGGATCAACTCTGCCTTTTCACACCCAGCTTGTCACCATTAACTACCTCAAGAGGATCACCACTGGCAAAGGAACTATCCAGAGCAAGGGTTGTATCAACCTGCCGTCTGAGGTCTTTCTCGTGATCCTCGATCCCCAATTTCCTCAGAGAAGATGCTGGTAAGGTCAACTCGGCTCTGTGGCGGTCTGATGAGCGGTTGTGGTCATTCGTCATTGCTGACGTGTGGCAGCGGCCCTCGACAGATGAAATCATTCTTCATTGTGTCCGTCACTACTTTACGCAAACTGGGGCCACCTGTCTATCATTCATTTTACATTCTCAATAAGAAACAATTTTATTCTGTTTTATCTCGGGGTTTCAAGCAACATAATCAGCTACAGTGAAGAAATGAATCTTGCCTTGCCTTACCTAGGAAGAGGAAAACCAAAGTCACTTGACTGGCAGCTCAAGTAAACATGATTTTCCCCTCCTCCTCAGACTGCAACTCCTCCAAAGGCACTCCCCACTGCGTCTCCATGGCGTGATTTTCTGCTTCGCGGATGCTTTTTTCTATGGCATAGCGATAAATCGCCATGTCGGTATCCTTACTATAGTCAAGATCCATCCCTTCGTTAGATTCGGTATCCATCTTGACGAAGCTGTGTCCCATTTCTTGCACTTGGACACAGTCCTTGGTCTTGTGGCCGGGAGATTCCAACTTGAGAATGAGATCATAGCAGGAGGCGTGATCGGAGTCCGAATCAGAATCAGGGTCAGAGTCAGAATCGGAAATGTCACCCAATTCCACTTCCTTCGGTTCATTCTCTTCTTCTTGGGAATTAAAGCCCAGCTGCGGTCCATCAACAGCCTGAACTTCCTCCTCTCCATTTACCGACTTCCCCATCTTCAGCTTCGACGACCTCGTCTTCTTCGCCTTCACCTTCGTCTTTTCCAGCTTCGACTTGGTCCCCTTCGCAGAGCGTCGCTTGAAACCTCGCTCCGCACAACCATGGCAGACCAAGGGCCCATGGCCCAAAGTCTTACAAAGTTCATGTTGGACAAATTCTCTTTTCTTACCTTGCCTTGGGTACCTTACCTACCTAGATTGAGGTATAAGAGAAGAAAAAACCCTACCGGGGTATATGCGTGGGGAAACGCTGCCTTCCTGGAGTAACTTGATCCGTCAGCGGTCCAGTACTGACCAAGGGTTGGCAGTCGGATGCTTGTTCCCTGGACCGATTTATATCTTTCACGCCCGCCCTGTCATAATAAAATTGTTGTTGGGATAATCGCGACCGACAAACCTCGGACAAGGAACAAATTAAAAACACAGCCTGAGCGGTCCGTAGCGCAAAGAAGCCATCAGACAGCCTTTGTGGTCGAATGTCTTTGTGCCAAACAGGTAAACCAGCTGCTCAACTTCGAGATTTCTGAGCCAATAAAAAACCAGGCTAAATTAGACAACAAAGCAACGAACCACTTCACCGCAATGCCCAGCGTCCACCGTGTTCTACATGACATGGAATGATCATAAACTACAGTTTAAATGTATCCAAGCTATCCACGCCAAACGACATGTCATCATCCCTGACCATCCAAAATGCCCACCTCAACCACCATGCCCCGATAAGTCCACGTCAGCAATGCGCCCGGTATTATCCTGCCCCCATCCCCGACAGTTTTCCGTTTCTTGGATGCCCGGTGGGCAAAGCTCGAAAAGTCAGTGTGCCCCTTGACGTCCCATAGCTGCTCCCCCCTAAACAGTCTCAGCTTTGCGTGCCATGTCCCGCTCCAAGGAGACACTGCCGGCTCCTCGGAGCCCCATACGCTCTCCTCCATAATCTTGGGTTGTTCTGTATGTCTCTCGACCAACAACCAGCGGACGACTTTTGGGAATGCTTGCGCTGCCATCACGGCGCTCTTCACGTGGCCATCCCGCTTGCTGACATAGACTGTAGAAGCACCGCGTCTCACCAAAAGCTTGACTGGTGTAATCTCTCCCATCGCGCATACCGCCATGAGAGCTGTGCCGTCGGGTGATCCCTCAAAGTCAATGTCCGCCCCTGCGTCCAAAAGGGAGTTCATGGCGCCCATAGAATTGGCCCTCGCCGCATAGAACAAGGGACTAAATGATTCGCCTTCCGGCTCGAATTCGATAAAAGGATCCGAGTGTCCAAGTTGCTGCCGTCGCTTGCTGATTTTCTTCAGATTCCGACTCAGAGATCGGATAAGCCAACAATGTCTCGAAGAATTCTTGGATGGGCATGGAGGTATCCTTCGTATCCTTGGGTCGTTCAGGATAATAGGCCTGATCTCAACTTCTGCGAGTGCGTAATGCACCGGCATGATACCCAAATGGTCAACTTCATATGGGTCAAGACCTTTGCTCAGCAAGTATGAAAATATTCGGCCATCTTCTGTAAGTGAGAGACTCGATTGGCCCAGGTGGTCCCGCGCATGGATATTAGCACCGGCTTCAACCAGGATCCGGGCGGCTGTGAAGTTATTTTCCGACGCCGCCGCCATTAACGGCGTCTGACAGTCCTCATTCTGGTATTCCATGTTGGCCCCAGCGTCGATCAGGCTCCCGAGCGTCTTCTCGAGGGCAATGTCATCGCCTTCATATTGGACGGCTGAGTGAAGTGGGGTTCTGTCATTCACGTCTCGCGCGTCGATATCAGCTTTATTCTTGATCAACTCAGAAACAACTTCGAAGTGCCCAAAGGCTGCCGCGCTTTGAAGAGGCGTCGGTTCATCGCGCTGACTTGATGACCTGAGATTGATCAAGGTTTGAATAACGTCCCCCACAGTAGGACACCCGTCCAGAACACCTGCATGGGTGGCCCTATGTGATCTTCAAGTTAGAAATTGCCCAGTGTAAAAAATGACACCACTCACCTATAGAGACTGATATTATCGCGTATATGCTTGATTATCGCCCGGACAGCCTCCAGGTTTCCACATTCGGCGGCCCAGCCCAAAGGAGATGAATTGCCGAGGAAAGTCAAGTTCCCCGACTCAAGGTGCCTGGTCATCAGCGCTGGGAGCAGCTTGACATAGGTTGGAGCAGAGGCCACTAGTTCAAGTGCATTTTTGGAAACGCCACGTGGACGTGAGCACTTCTTGCACGTCGGCTCAGCAATGTTGATGTCCATCCCTTCTTCGCCCAGCATCCACTCAACGATGTCCATCTCGCCCCTGAGTATTGCGTACAGTAGCGGAGAGCAGGCCCCGCATTCCGGCATCGGCCTATCAAAAGGGCACCCCAATTTTCTGAGAACCCTGCATACAACCGGTCTGCCCCTGTCAATGGCATCTTGAAGGGCCCATCGGAGTCCTGCTGTGGCCGATGCATCGGGCACCGGTCCAGCCCTTGTTTCTTGCGTGGCTGATGGCTTTTCCGTGTCCTCAGTCTCACTCTCGCCACGGCTCAGAGGACGAGGACGCCTTGCCTGTGTGAGCGATGCTTCGAGAATGCTGACCACATCTTCGTGTTCCTGGACACGAGCGATCAGCAGAGGCGTAATCCCATACGGATCAGGCTCGTGCACGGCGCCCAGCTCCAATAGTATCCTCACGGCTTCGGCCATGCCCCGCCGAGCTGCTAGGTCCAGAGCCGTGGTGCCCGCTTTGGACCGCCCATTGATCGTTTTGACGTCAAGTATAGACCCGAGCAGTCGCAGCGCTCCGGTGTTGTTCCACAAGACGGCGATATGCAAGTAGTTCCGGCCCTGGTCGGTTGTCGGCTTCATGGCGGTGTGGAACCTATTGTCGATGTAAAATTGAATGCACTTGAGATAGCCAGACGAGTAGCGGGCAGCCATGTGCAGAGCGTTGTGTCCATCAAGAGGTTTCCCTCCGTCCCGGTCAGTCCCCGTTTGCAGCCAGTTCACAGGCTTCTCCAGCTGGTGTTCACGTTCCCGCACTGCTTCGAGAAACTCGACCAAGTTGCATTTGACTGCTACCAGTAGCGCGTTGCGTCCGTCACTGTCCTGCAGATTTGGGTCTGCCCCGGCAGCCAGCAGCTGGAGTGCATTTTGAAGGGAACGCAGCTCCAGATGGAAGCATAGGACCGGAACCCCGTCAGCTGACCGAGTGTTCGGGTCCGCCCCGTGCTTCAGTAGGATGTCCATCTTTGCGGAAGCATCCTTGACATTGTCCTGCCCGACCAGGCAGAGTAATCTCGTCTCATCAGAGCCTGACGAGTCCGGTGCATTGAGATTCTCTGCACGAGTCGCGGCCACAATGCACTTGAATGTTTCCACGGAGCACCCTCCACCAGATATGCACGCCTGTCCAATGATTGACAGGGGGGCAGTGCCGCGAGTGCAGACATCAACCCCTTTGTCGAGGAAGAACTCAACTACGAGGAGAGCGTCATATCGAACGGCGTCGATGACGAGGTCGATAACTCGGGGGTCTTGTTTCGCCGTTTCCCAGTACTCTGTCTCTCGTACGAGCATCTGCATGATGTCGAACCCGAGAAGGTCCCACTTTCCGCCGCGGTCATTCCGGCAGTAATCCAGGAACACAGGGAGCGCCGAAGAGCCAGTTTCCTCTTCGAAGTATTCTATTGCACCGTGTTCCATGAGAAATAAGCAAGCCCTTGAGACACGAGCTTTGCACTCCATGCAGTAGCCTTTCGAGCCTGGCCGCTGACCGCTGCACTTGACGTAACGACGTATGCCAGCGAGGAACGTCCACAGTGTCTTGACCTTGTAGTTGTCGTTCTTTGCCAAGACTTTTGCAGTTTCCCAACCCAACACGTGGGATTTGTCAGACAGCATCCGGACCAAGAGTAGCTCGAGCGGATTCATGCCATCACTCTTCCGTGGCCCAGCGTCCGGATATAGCTTTTCCAAAATGGACACAAAGTGTGGTCCATTCCTCCAGCCGAGCGAGTGAAGTGGAGTCTCCCCGTCTTCCTCCACAACATCCAGAGGTATTCCGGCGTCCAACATGGCCTCGAGAAGTGTCGGGGAGGATGTCTTGGCAACAGCAAGCCTGTAGAGGGGGATTTTACTCGCGAAACACGCATCTTTGTCTTCTCCTTTGGCATGCCGTAGAATGCATTGACATGTTGCGGCGGATTCATTTTGAAGAGCAACGACGAAGGGTGTTCTCCCGTATTTGTCCTGGTGTGCTAATGCACTCATGGCACTGTCCCCCGAGAGCTCAACCAACAGATCCAGAATGGTGACTGAGTTGTAGACTGCGGCAATGTGCCACAGTGTCTGTCCCTCGTTTGCGACTGCTCCCAGGTTTGCACCGCGGCTGGCAAGCACGCGGAGAAGCGGTGCATGGAAGTCCCTGGAACAGTGCATGACTGGGGTAAAACCGAGCTCGTTGGTCAGGTTAATATCGAATCCAGCATCCAGGAGGGTCTCCATCACGTGCAAAGCTGTCGACTGCACTGAGAAATGCAGCAGACTCGCCCCATCCTCAAACCTTTGGCTGGAGAGCTGGTTTTCTGGCTCAGAGAGGATTTTTCGGACTGCTTCCGCGTCACCAATCCTGACAGCGAGCTTTGCTTGCTCCCGTTTCTGCTCCAGGTTTTCTGTTGAGCCCACATTGAGCTTGATTGAGGAGATCCATGGAAATGTAGTGCGCTGGCTCGAAGCAAACTCGAGCGTCGTTTGCCTCAGCTTCCGAGTGATTTCGTACGCCTTATCCTCTGGTATGTCCGCCGAAAAATCAATTATTCCATGAACAGCCTCGGAGAGACTTTCCCTGGCCCCTTTCCCCTCGAACCTGTATGGAGAATTGCGCATGTTGTTGAAAAAGTTACATAACATGTCATATGTTTTTGAGTCCACCGGTACTTGGCCTTTCAAGAGTTCGAGAAGAGGGGCCCAGAAAGCGGTGGCCATCCCAATACGGCTGGAAACGAAGATTGGCGTGTGTGACCAACAAATAGAATGGCAGACCTCGCCGGGCTCCGCTCCAGCTTCTAACAGCAGCTTCATGGTCTCCAATCGGCGCTCGTATGGTTTGAAGGCCTCCCAGGAATGGATGGAAGTGTCGAGATTGCCATGGCCGAAAAGCAGCGGGCCAGCGATTGCGCCATGCAGCGGTGTTCCCACTCTACTGTTCCTGTTAACGCCAGCACCTTCCGAGATGAGATGTTTACAGAGCCATGGGATTGCCAGGACTGATGCCATGTGTAAGGGGGTGAAATCCGCTCGCGTCATTCGAGCAGTCAGGCCTATGAAGAAATCCATCTTGCGAGCGTCATAGTTGGGGGAAACTATTTCGATCAATTTGTTGTCATGGCTAAACTGCCGAGAAAGCTCCAGTGCCCAGTTGGTGAAGTTGCCTGATTTATCGGGGCGGCAGAAAAGGTCCAGAATTGCTTGTCGAACCTCGTCATCCTCGTAAAACGTATCGTCTGCATCCAACGACCAGCCATACGATGCAAATGGATAAAATGGATGCAACTTGGCCCTCTCCAAGGCTTCCATTGCTGCAGCAGTGGCGTCTCTCTTCTGATCCGAAAAGTCGGGCTGAAGTAGGTAGCGTACAGAGGTCAAGGCGAGTGTAAGCGCGTTTTTTCGCTGAGAGATGTGATATTGCTCAAATGGTGATCCCAGGAGATCGTCATTCTGAAGAAATTCACGCACAGTGAAATGGGCAAATTCGAATCGCGCCCCGTCGCTAGAGATCCTAATCAGACTGCTGCACCTGAGCGTGATCTCTTCTTGGGTGACAAGATCGTCCGGGTTTGTGATGGATGTTGAAACCGCTTCTCGAAGCGCTGGGATGAAGGCGTCAATACCAAGGTGGAAGATAAGCCGTAGGACGCGTTGCACGAGCTTTTGGATGTGTGGCCCCCTTTGATTGATGCGTTCGAGGATGCGCTCATACGTCTTGCTAAGCGTGGGAGGGAGACCGCGTAAAGCCTCAAGTCTTTCCTTGTCGGTAGAAAACTCGCCACAAATGTAGTCGATCTGGCATGTAACCCACCGAAACATGCCGTCAGACTCGTTGACAAGGGTCTTAACGATGGCGTCTTTAGTCATGTCGGAGATTTTGCGTTTAGTCTTCTTGCTTTTGTGCGATATCCATTCCTCGATCTTGGCAACAACGTAAGGCTCGAGGTCCTCCTTTCGAGCCTCAACCTTGATGTAGACAAAGTCATCTTCAAGCTGGTCCCGAATGTGGGGCTCATCACGGCTCAGCAGTGCCAGAGAACAAGCCTCTGTCGAATGCCACAAGTCGATCAACGTTTCGATGATGGTGACTGTGGTGTCGCCAAACTCATCAAGACCGTCGACGATGATGTAAACTCGATTGAACACCTCGATTATCTCAGCCAATACTTGAGAGAGACGGCTAATAGATGGAGGGCGGGGGAGGCCTTGTTCCGGACGGAGCTCAGCATAATATGTTTCCAGAATCTCGAACGCATCATCAGATTGGCGAGCCAGTTGGCCAGCCAAAGCCCCGAGAAGGTCGATAGCAGAAGCGACAACGCCGTTGGAAGAGTCGCAAAAGAAGAAGGCAACTGCGCAGCTGGGGTTGCTCATGTCCAAGACCTGCTCGATCATGGCACCTGCGAGTACCGTCTTGCCAGCCCCCGGAATGCCGCCAAGCCAGAGACGCGATCTGGGAGTCGACAGCCAGTTCTGGAACTGGTCTCCCTCGGTAAGCCACAGGCCAGTGAAGGGGAACCTCTTCGATACGCTCGCTTCGAATGCGGGCTGGGTGTCGGCCCGAGAGAAGACATCGAGAACGTCACGCCTCTTGGCGTTAATCTCGACACGCCGAGTAATCTCAAGAGTTCGCCTGACGTCTGACTGAATGTTGGCCATCCTTCCATCGGCCTGATCGTGGTGGCGGGACAATTTCCGCAAGAGAACAGTGACTGAGTCTGCCGTCATGGCAAGATTCATAGTCTGCTTGTGAGCGGAGACGCGGTCGAGGAGCTTGGTGGTCTCTTCCTCACTGAATGGCCATCGCAGCCTCTGATGCAGTGCTTTGAGTTTGTTAGAGCTGTTGAAGCCGCCTTCGGCCTTTTCTAGGTCGGAGCGGATTTTGCTGAGGAGATGATAGCAAGACTCGATATGTTGCATGCGAAATGTCTTTTCCACCCCCGGGTCTTCGCCTTCGAGGGCGGCAGCGAAGATCTTTAGACTGTGCAAAACCCCGCACAGGCTTCTGTTGATGCGAGCCGTCAAAATTTCATGTCAAGTGAGAAAGAGGAAGGAAATAACGAACCTCACCTCGGAAATCAGGCGTTCAGCGTCTTTTCGGGCGCTCTTGACCGCTGGGAGATACTGAAATACAACCCTGTAGGCCCGGTCAGCCATCTCAAGGACTGCCCCGACCGACGCGGCCAGGGCGAGGCCTTCGAGACCTGACATGATAATGTTGACGTGTTTGGGAAGGTGCTTCCCAAGTTGGAGGTGGACAACATCGCGCAGAGACCGTAAGTCGCAGACCTGGACAGCGGGACCTTTTTGAGAAGGTACGATGGCACCCCCCCATGCAACCTCAAAAACGCCCGTTGGGAAATGCTTGGCGGGCAGTGGCCACCTGCGCGCCAATCATTTGGATCACAGCCACAATCGGGGGCAATGCTCTGCATTTAGGCGCACAAGACCCTCGCTCTTCGGATTCAACAAATCGCAGAGCAGCTGAGCGGTGGACACCACTTCGCGGACGTATTCCCATGTGTGAAATTGCACCATGCAGCTACGTAGTATTCCATCACGGGCTATAGAAGTCACCTGGTCGCAAAGTTTCAGTTACCGCCCCGGTCTCTTGGGTCGACTAAAAGCCTTCTTCTCCTCCACTCTTGGATGCAGATCGCCCAAAACAGTTTCTTCTGTGATCTCGTCTGTCTCCTCAACCTCGAATTTCTTGTCAACTTCCACACCGGTTCGACTGGCAGTCTCCAAAACAGCGCGCTTCATTAGAGGATACATCATGCGGAACTTGATAGCCTTCGCCCCAGGTGTCGCCGGACAAGTATAAAAGAACAGCACTGGGCTGGACTCGATGCCACCGTGTTGATGTGTGTAGCGGTAAAAAGTAAAGCGAGGCTCCGTCGATGAAATGGTCTGTACGAGTTCGGTTATCGAGGATGGAGAGGCCGAGGAGGGAACGAGTTCTACGACTTCGGTGTCGGGATTAATTTTCTAGGGAGAAGAGAATCGTCAGCCAAGGTGTCCATCCAAGCAGTGGGTCCGTGGTCAAAACCTACCAATATCACTAGCCCACTCCCGCCCCCGGACCCTAGCTCCTTCAGCTCGGCCAAAGCATCCTCAGAGATTGGCATGGCCATGTGGCTGCTCAGGTGTATCTTGCGCGCGCTTGTACCAGCGCCGGCCTCCTGCTCGGCGCGCTTCACCTCCCCCAGGCTGCGTTCCTCCTCGGTCAAGGGAGCATCGAGGGCGATATGCGCGTCATGCTTTTCAAAACCGGCCGGACTCAACTCGGTGGCTGTGGTAGAGAATATGGTCTCACGGAAGTGCTCGCTGCCGAGTTCACGAACAAGTGTCAGGCGGGTCGCGGCGAAAAGCATCTTTTGGCGCACAGGGGCTGTGTCGGGCACGTAGGTCACGGCCACCAGGGCCGGCACATCTGAATATCGCCGCAGAATGACATAGAGGGCTTCATTCGGCTTGACATGTGGTGTGAGCAGGGAGGAGACGTTGGAGGAGAACGAGGCGCCTCGAGACGAGGGCGTGAGGAGAGCGCGGGGCTGCAGCTGTTCGTTCGCAATCGTTACCAGGAGGCCAAAGTGTTCATCTGACCCGAGAAGTCTGTTGAACTCGGAGACCAGCTCCTGCGAGGCCGTAATTCCAGACTGCATCTTTAGTAGTGACAGTGATGCTGTCGGAATCCGTGGCGTTTGATGTGCAGTTAGCAGTATTTATATTGACGACAAGTTGGGCCATGAAACGAGTGCTGATGGCGTGGGGTGGCGGGGTAATTATGCCCCATCTCTCCGCATGTGTCCGACGCAGGGCAGCATATGGCCCGTGCGGTTCACCAGACTTCCCAGCAAAGCGACCGCGTGGAGCGGGCCCTGACAGCTCCTAAAAAAGCAAACGCCAAACGCTTTTCTATGAAGACCACCTTCCGAACGACAACCTTATCAGATGCTATGTCTACCCTCCCATTGTCGGCAAGAAAAATAATGTTTTTCCATCGCTCAATGCCATAGCACACAGCTTCCGACGATTTTCCAGGTGCTGCGTTCCAGGTTGCTCATTCGAAGCTTGTTCGGACCTCTAGCCCAGCGTCCACTAACAACAAGTCAGGGGTTTGCACACCACCAAGATCAACTGTTGTGGATAGCAGACACACACCCCGAGGCAACTATTCCACATTGCGGAGCATGATCCACTTGACTCTAATGACAAGAAGCAGTTAACTTGGGCTCTTGCCCATTTACTTGTGCTGCCTTCTTTTCTCCTTTTGCTCGGATGCGGGATCCATTGACGCAGTCTCGCTGCAACCCCCAACCATGGCAAGGTAAGCTTCAGGTCTCGTCAATCCTTTACTGTATCTCTTCAGAAGTCGTCCCATCTGATCCCCTGGAGAAAATGGCGCTTCACTACGCTCGTTTATTTTTACAGGCGGCGGCCCTGTGCTTCCTGACCGCCACCACTGTCGCGCATGTTTCCCTTCCTTCTGTAGTCCAGGATGATGGGAGACCCTCGACGCTCTCGGCGCGCCACACAGCCCGTCATGTCCCGCTGTCAGCATCGGGGCACGTCTATGTTGCCCATGTCATAGTTAGGACTCCTCCGCAGGCCATGTCGCTGGCAATTTCGACATCTTCCCCTCACACCTGGGTCCCGTCGGTGACCGCCATGGCTTGCTCTTGGGACTATTCTCCCTCATTTGGACTTCCCATGGGTGACATCTCATCCCCTTGTAAATGGGGCGTATGTGAGCTTTGGTTGATCTTCTGAGGATGGCGTGTCCGCTGACGCTGCCAGACAACCGCTCCGAGTCGTCGACTATGGTTGGGCCTGAACAGCGGCACCGCCTCTATCGGTTCAGGCGGTCAGTGCCCAACATTTATCGACCGCGTGGCTTCCTCGGGAGCCATCGCCTCACCCGGGTACAGCATTTGGCTCGACGACGCCGAGGGAAACACGGGCAGTCTGCTCCTTGGCGCCATAGACCAGTCACGATACGAAGGAACACTGGTCCACCTTAACACCTACCCATTGGTGAAGGGATTCCGAGTCAAGCTGTCGTCGATCAGCGGCACCGGAGTCCGTTAAATCTCTATGCTAGCATTGAAGGACATTCCGGACGAGTTCCATACACTTGTGGACATCGATCCCGGCAAGCCCTATTCTTATCTTCCCTTGACAGTTGTCGAGGCCATCGCGGAATTCATCGGCGCGAAGTGGGCCTCGACCCTAGATCGAGTTGTTATCCCTTGCGACGCTGGCATGAACAGTGACGAGGAGATACGTTTCGAGCTTGGAGGCGCCGGTGGACCCGTCCTCACAGCTCGAATCCGAGACCTCGTCGTGCATCCGGACGTTTCCTACTGGGAGCTGACTCTGAGGACCAAAGGGCGGCATGATCCTAGATTGTGCCTGTTCGGTGTACAGTACTTCTCAAACAGTCTTAGGTACTCTATGCCGACAAGCTGGAATCTAGGCAGCTCCTTGCTCCGCAGGACCTACCTCGCCTTCGACACTTATAACCTACAGGTAGCCTTTGCGCCTGTCAAGTTCGTCTCTGGCGCTGTGCCGAAGCCTGAAATTGTCCCGTTTGCAAGGTTGAATGCACACATCCCGATGTCGAAGCATTTCTGTGCCAACCTGGCAAGAGAGAAGTGTGTCAACACCGTTTCTGACGAGACGTCTGATTCTGCTTCAATATCTTCGACTTCGGACTCGGGTCAGCCCTCGAGCACTTCTAAGCCGGGAAAAGCAACGGATCAAAAGTGGAAGTCCATTCTCATTGCGGTGTTTGTACCCATTGGTATCATTTTGATCGCTCTCGCTGTGTTCTTCCTTGTCAGGCGTCAGTGGAAACAAAAACAAGAATCAGTAGTGCCTAAGGAGAAGGTCACTGAGAATGGCGATTCCAGCATCGTTATGATAACAGGTGCCGCGACTGTGCCTGAAGCGGCGATTTCAAGACCACCAACTGCCATTGTAGAAGAACAGGAAGCAGGCGTGGGTACAAATTTGGATTTTCGCCCGACAGAGCGGTCGGAACAAATCCAGGGGGAGACAGTGGAAACCCCTGCTCCTGAATCTGCCAAAAGTGGCAACGACACGGGTGTTAAAGCGTCAGACGCAGCGCCGAAGCAATCGCAAATGGACCAACCTAGGGTGACCGCGCATAACCCTCAAGCGTTCAGCAATGGCGAAGGAGCGAGTGCGAGTAAGACATTTACCTAAGTCACTTTAGCACCTAGGGCAGAAAATTTTCTGAAAAGATGCCATTTAAAACCCATGCAGTCCCAGATGGCTTGCGCTTGATGTTGCGGTGTAACTTCTATTGCAACAACTTAAAAGTCCAACAAACTTTAGCAAGGTAGATGAGAATTGTAGGCTTGTAAGAAAGCGTTTTGACACTAAAAGCAACACTTTCGTCCAATTGCCTCGGTGAAAACACCACAGCAGCACTTCGTCATACAAATTCCAAGAGATCTCTGGCAAGTTCCGGACAGCCTAATGACCACAGGAAAACACGAAAACAACGAGAGCAGACGTCATTCCATAGCCCTATCACGTGTGCATCAATTATCTCATCATGCAAAATAATAAAAATCAAGGGGGCACAAGAACCGGAGAAAACCCTCCGCTTTGTTTAGACGTGGGCTGCCTGGGCCGTCGATTACGTTGTTTGTTCCTCGCGCCAGCATCTCTGACGTCATCACCTTGTCCTGCCAACTCCCAACTTTTCCTGCCTACGTACCAAGCTACCCTGAGGGACGGACCTACCTCATCAACCACTGCCACTGCAGCCGGTTTTATAAAGCCCATTCTGTTTTTGCCCCTCCATACCTTTTTTTTTTTTCCCCCGTTGATTAACATATCGCAACATTTGCTAGATTCTCACCAATACTACCTACCTACCAAACTCTCACACCCACCAAACCACAACATTCAACCACTGAAACACTTCACACCCAACACTCACCAGACAAAGAAAAGAAAAAATGGCCATCACCACCGCCGTAAGCGACCTCTTCGCATCCATCTACGAGCTCGCCGCTTCCGTCGTCGGCGCCGTGTACACGGTAGTGCATTCGTTCGTTATGGGGATTGCGCACCTGTTTGCCGGGTTTATTGGGTTTTTCGCCGACATTTTCAAGGGCGTCTTTGATTTGGTGGGAGGGGTTGGCAAGTTTGTCACTGGTATGCTCCATTCCCTTTCCCTTCCTTCCTTCCCTTCTTCGTTTTTCGTTTTTGTTCTATTTCTACTCTGTGGTGGACTTGCCGCTGGTTTCTTCCAGACGGACGACGACATGCGGTCAATTTCACTCCACATCTCCAAACCACCAGACCTCCAGCTCCATCACATTCCCCCCTAAGATACGATATACCCAACACACTTCTCAAAAGAAAAAGAAAAATAAAGAAACAAGTTAACAAAGATACAAAACACAGGCAACTTTATCATCCTCGCCATCATTGCTGCCGGCGCATTCGCTTACCTCCGCTTCACTGAACAAGGCCGTCTACAAGCCAACGGAGCCGCGAACAAGAAGCCTATCATGGCGGGATCGGGGAAGAAGTCCAACTAGATCCCAGTACTCAGCTGGCAGCACGAAAAAGACGAAACCAGAATGAAAAAGTCAAAATGGCAAAAACAAGAAGAGCGGGAAATCGATCTTGGCAAGGAGGCGAATACTCATACGGCGGATGAAGGAAGGGATGGATGTACGAATAACGCGAGGATGAGATACCCTAGTGTGTGTCTAGGAAATGGACTTTCCTTTCCCCGGAGTCAATGCTTGTATCATTAGTGTAGTACCAGTCAGATTCGTTATCTCAGTTGTGTAATCCACATGGTATAAATTCACTAACTACCCCAGCAGCGGAACCCGTAAGGTAAAAGTATATTCACACAAAGCCAAAGTCAAATGCTTATTTCCACGTACATAAAACCCCGTACAGAAACTTGCAATATTCACGTTCACAACTACATGCCGTACATTGATCCAAACCCGTCCGACCCACCCAACTATATAACAACTGAGTAGAACATATACGAAACCCAATTGAGTAGAGCCCTTCGTGTACAAATTGGGCTGAGAAGAGAAGAATACACTCAACACCACAAATCATGTCTCGACACACCGTCTAATGCATCGCATGAAACCTCGCATGCGCTGGATGCTCTCAACAACGCAACACCTTCCAATGGAGCCCGCCATCTATCCATGTCATCCATCATGCATCGTCATTCCATCGTTGACCACCCTCCTCAGTCCATCGGTGGCTCCTTGGCGCTCTCGTATTCGTCGTCTCCCTTGCCCTTCTGCACAATGACAGGGTACGGAGCCTTGCCCTCGTCGTCCTTCTCGGTATCCGAGTCTGTCTTCTCGCCGTCCTTCTTCTTCTCCCTCTTGGCTTTCTTCTTTTTCTCGATCTCACTGTCACCTTCGTATGCGCCTTCATCTTCATCCTCCTTCTTGCGACTTCGGGCTCCTCCGGCATTTGCCTGCGCGTTGTCAATGTCGACACCCCCCTTCTCGCCCATGCCGCCCTCTTCAAGCTCGCCCCCTTCCATGACGATGCGGAGCTCCAAATCCTCATCCTTGGAGTAGACGCGGAGTCCGACAACGCAGATAGCATTCCACGGGTCAGGCCCCTTCTCGTCATCGCTTTCGTCACGGTACTTGCTCACCACCGCAGTACCAGGAGGCGGCGGGGGGTTCAGCCGCGGCTTTCGTGTCATGTCGTCACTACTATAAAGTGCCTCCCAGTCCTCGATCGGCGATGCACTAGATTCACCGTCCGACGTGACATACATGTTCGGTGCTTTCTTAGCAGGCGCACCCTTGGGTGCTACTGGTGGGGGAGCACTCGTCTTGGGAGGAGGTGGTGGGGGTGTGGCTGCCTTGTCCTTGTTCTGACCCTCGGACTTGGTCGTCGATGCTGGCTTCTCCTCAGTCTTCGGCTTGTCATCCTTGGGCTTGTCATCAGCCTTCGATTTGTCGTCGGCCTTGTCCCTGTCATCGGCCTTGTTCTTGTCATCAGCCTTGTTCTTGTCATCGGCCTTGTTCTTGTCATCGGTCGGCTTGCCCTTGTCGGCTGCCTCATCAGAGGCTTTGTCTTTGTCGTTCGACTTGGCATCTGGCTTGTCCTTATCCTCGTTCTTTGGCTTGTCCTCGGGGGCTTCTTCAGGTTGCTTGCCAGAGTCGCGCTCCTTGTCATCTGCGCCGTCCTTGTCCTTGTTGTCATCGGGCGTGTCAGACTTTCCTGTTGGCTCCTCAGACTTGCTGGCAGACTTGTCTTCAGGTTTGCCCTCTTCGTCAGCAGGCTCCCCAGACTTGTCGCCAGGCTTGTCCTCGGACTTGTCCGCTTCGTCGACAGGCCTGTCGCCCGTGTCGCTTGTCTTGGCGTCCGAGTCTTTGGCTGCTGCATCATCTTTCTTTTCCTCTGGCGGCGTTGCATCCTCTTTCTTGTCATTCAGGTCAACTTTGTCTTCCAACTTGACGGAAGCCTGGTCCTCCGTCTTCTCAATTGACGGCGAGACAGAAGGCGACTCGGCAGGTGTCTCGTCAGGAGTGGGGATTGGAGTACCCTCGGGAGTCTCTTCATCCTCTGCGTCTCTGTCGCCCTGAGCTTCGTCATCCTTCGATGCGCTATCAGCGTTTGTGTTGTCTTCGGTTTTGGCAGCTTCATCATTGTTTTCAGCCTTGGAGTCCGATGGCTCATCTGACTTCGCGTCATCTTTCTCATCCTTGGGCTGGTCATCTTTGGGCTTCTCTTCTTTTGGCTGGTCATCCTTGGGTTGTTCGTCTTTGGATTGCTCGTCTTTGGACTTGTCTTCGCTCTTCTCTAGAGTTGACTCGGCAGCAGCAGCATCAGTCTTCTCGTCGACGGCTTTGGGCGATTCTTCGGCCGACTTATCATCGGCCTTGTTCTCGCTCTTGGTCTCTTTCTCTTCCTTGACCTCCCCCTTGTCATTCTTGGGCGGCGCTTCCTCAGTCTGAATCCCTCTGTCCTGGGGTTTCAGTCCTTCCTGGATGCGTTTCTTCTCTTCGCGTATAGCTTGCTTGAGCAGCAGCTTCTGATTGTTCTTCCGGCCTTGCCTCTTGGTGACTTCACGATTGAGGTGACGCTTTTCCCAGAGTCGGTGACGCTCCTTGAGGCGGGCGCTGCTAGCCTTCTTCTGGTCCGACTTCTTGCGAAGCTTCTTCACCGCCTCGAGGTGGGCAGCAGCCTTGCTGTGAGCGAGGTCGTAGGCGTAGCCCACCTGAGCAAGCTTCTCATTTTCGGCTCGCTCCTTGCACTCACGCTTGACGACCTCCTCAATGCTGGGAACCTTGGTGTCGCGTTCACCGATCACGCTGATGAAGACACTATAGTTGCCAGGCAACATGGAGGGAAGCTCAACAGACACGGAGCGGTCCATCAGGTAGTTGCCATGACTGCGGACAATGTAATCTTCGGGATCAGGCCGGTCTTTGTCATGAAGGCGGAACTGGAGGCGGAACGAGTACTGACCAGTCAGTCCCTTGAAATATCGGTTGTCGAGCTGGCTGAGAACCAAGACCAAGGGAGACTCGCGGGTCAGTTTGATGTGGAACTTCTCGTTGTACTGTGGTTTCCAGGGCACTTCGACGCCAATCCACCGTTGACAACACCGCCAATCCGGGTCGCGGAAGAGCCGTGTGCGGTCAAAGTGCTGATATTTGCGCAAAAGATCTTCGTACGAAATCCAAAAGACGCTGTCGCTTCCGAACTGGTGGCCCAGCTCCTGTTGAGCTTCGGTGGTCCATTCTTTGGAGCCATCGGACCATGCACCCTCCCAAATTCCCTTTTTGGTTTTACCCCAGGGATTTCTACAAACGCTCGAGTAAGCACAGTTCCAAGACATGTAAAATTGGCGATACGTACCTGAGCTTCAGAAGGCGAGTGCCATTCTTGAGTGTCCGTGCCTCCATCACAACGTAGGCGTGGCCCTCGGAGATGCCATCCCGGTCGCCGTAACCACCGTCGAGCAAGCCCGTGCTGCAACCAAAGAGGAACTCTTCATTGACACGGCTAAGCTCGTTTTCCCAGAAGCCATCCAGGTCCAGGATGTCCGAAGCTAGAAGCTCCGTGGTGACACCACCAGAGAGGTCTTCGAGGCCTTCGCCGATCCAGCCGCCGGAAAGGGATGCGTAGTCACCGTGGGCTTTGGCGTACGCCTTTTCAATCAGGGGAACCCAGGTCTCGTTCTGGTCCTTGCATTGAGCGAAGAAAAGGGCTTTGGAGCCTGTCTGATACGTTTGGCGATAGACTCGCTCTACATCCTCACGATCGATCTGCTGCAGCAAATCGCGCTGCATACTTGGAGAATCCCAACACGGTGACTTGAGGTAGAGCTTGTCGTCAATGATGGAATAGATCCATTCGCCATCTTGCAAGCTGTCAGCACGAGGCCACTAAAGGGCCAGGAACACACTCACCTCGGTAAAAGACAAATCCGTAAATGCCAATCCTGGTGTCGTACTCGACGCAGATGCGCTGGATGCCGTCTTTGACGTTGGCGAGACCCGAGAAGCTTGCCATGAGCCAGCAATCGCCGAGACTACCTTGTTTGACGTCAGATCCACTTATATTGCCCAAAAACGTTGGCTTCTCGAATATTTCATGGACCCGCTTGACGGCTTTTGGGACGACCGAGCTGGGATTCAGCATGGTTGACATGCTGAGGTCGAACTTTGTGCGGCCGAGGGTGTTGAGACAATGTCCCTTCTCCATTTTCAGATCCCAGTCCTACAGAATTAGCGACCATCATGGACTTAGTGGTCCCAGGCGCGATGCGGCCCAGGATGCAGCCACCAGGCCCAAAAAAAAATGGACCTGGCGAGCCACAGAGACGGCACGGCACTTACAAGGTCCCAGCCGGGATCTCGGTAACGCATGTTCACCCTCCGACATTCTTGTATGATCTTCTTGACTTTGCGCCGACATTCTTCAGCGGCTCGCTCGTAGCCGGCGCACAGGAGCTCGTTGGATCGGTCGGAGATGGTGGGGGGCAGGACGGGATCGAATGGCAGGACGGCTACCGCCTTGTTGAACCTCTTGTTGCTGAAGCGCTTCCAGACACGATTGATGGTTTGTTGGGGGGGCAGCTTGCGCTTCTTTTTCTTCTTGTTCGCATCGGTTGTCGTTGTGGTCGCCGGCACGGTCCCCTTGTGCTTACGGTAGCTGTACTCGTCGTCCGTGTCGGACGAGGACGAGTAGCCGTGCATTACGGGCAGCAGTGTCTGAGTTCACTGGTCGTCTGGGAAATGGGAAATCGTGCGGTGGTGGGTTTGAGCGGTGAGGTCGGAAGGGTTTGTGTCAAGGGTAGAGTCTCGTGGGGGAGTGAGTAAAAGGGGATATCTAAGCCGATGTCGCTGTTAGCCAATGATTCCTGAAACTGCCCGTCTGCCCAAAGCCAAGAGGTTAAAGGGGCGGGAGCGTGGCTCTAGAACGGCAGTCCGGCCCCGAGGAGTGGGCGGGAGGGCCGATCGGTGGCGGAACAAAGAGTTCTAGATGTGCAATCGACCACCGCTGGGTCCCTCCGCCGAGATAAGGACCCCTGCTTGCAAGCCAGCGCACGGCGCAGAAAGTCGGAGGATGGAGAGTCTGGACACAACTCACATTACAGGGCCGAAAAATAGCGACCAATTAGCCTAGGGGTCTCCGGGGGAGGAGGGGGAGGAGTCGACAAGACCATTGGCGAGGTGGTCGACACTATATACTGCGAAGGCGGCATGGTGAAGGAAGGCAGGGTGACCGGCAGACAGACACACACAGACAGGCAGCCAGCAGGCGGTCGGGGCAGCAGCCTCACGAGCAGCTGAGGGAACCTGTGTTGAGGGTCCAAATGCGCGTGATCCTTGTTGCAGCAGGCAGAGGCCCAGACTGAGAAAAGAGCGCGACAGGCATGCCAGACATGGCCACGCTGCTCACCGACTCGGAGGGGAGCGGCATCGAGAGCGGGCTGCGGACCACTAAGCACGGGAGGTTGCCTCCATTTTCGTGATTAGGCGACGCGAGCGGTGGGGCCAGCGCGCCACTGCCCGCCGTATCGGATGGTGGGTTTGGGGTGATTATCGGTATGCAGCAGCATGACAAACCAGTATCCGCCGCGCGCGTTGGATTCGAACGGGATTCGAGTTGTCGTCCTGGTTTGGATCGGTGCTCAGAGCTTGGTGATGGCTCGCCTGGCAGAAACAGGAAGCGGGGGGGACCACACGGGCGCGCTAGCGGGGGGCAGGGGACTCCTAGCATGCAGCTTCTGCAGCAAACTCCCCATCTGTCACACCGTGTTTCCTTGTGTGCACCTCGAAGACTTCTCAACACTTTCACGGTGCTGCCATCACGGTCGGCCACCGGTCTATCCTCCGGTTCTTTTTTTCATCGGATCCTGTCCGCATTCGCTGGTTCGCTTACCTCTGACGATCTCGTCCTGTCCTGAGCATCGTCCGGATCGTCGTGCGTCCCCGATCACAGACAACCGAACCACCCGGCACAGGCTGTGCCGTTGTTGCTGTCCATGTGTCGGCACCTGGATGGCCGGGTGTCAAGGCCCGATGCATGGGAAATATTCCGGTCCTTGAAAATATTTTCGACACATTCCGAGATTGTGGATTTGCATTTTGACGCACAAAAGACGGGACGGCGACTTTCCTAACATGCATAGTTGTCTCTCTGCACGTTCCAACAGACGTCCCATCAAAAACAGGGCATGGAGAT
>Ga0247760_1001028_pt1 | contig 28063 bp, 27 predicted proteins | sample UWRJL171409R4_FD_179936 | JGI IMG/M metagenome (GOLD analysis project Ga0247760, IMG submission 179936) | Plant litter microbial communities from Arlington Agricultural Research Station in Wisconsin, United States - UWRJ-L171-409R-4 | ecosystem: Environmental > Terrestrial > Plant litter >... | reverse complement strand
TGGTGGTGGTGCGAAAAGTTCATAGCTCCAAGGCCGAAGCCTGGGAACGTGAAATCCACGGCCGGGTAGGCCGCGAGAGTTGTGGTGGCCAGTTTGGCGGTGGGAGCGAAACCTGCGCCGCTCAACAATGCTGTTTAGATCGGTTAGGTGGGCGAGACAGCGAGACAGCTAGGCGGGTGGTCTGGGCGGTGGGGTTTGGTGGTCAGAACCAGTGGTGAATGCTCCTGAGCATCTAGTTATAAGCCCGTCTGCGACGACGCCGCGGTGCGTGCAAAACGTGAGTGTAAGAATGGAATATCAAAAGAACGGATGGCACAGCCGAGAAGAGTAATTGTCGAAAAAAGATGAGATGGAACCGGAATGTAAAGAAGAGTACGCTGTGATGTACTGCGTAGGTACAATCGATCCGAGTGGGGGAGATCCAATGGAGGCCGAGTCCCGTCACCCTGAAAGCGGGGCTGCCCCTGGCTAGGAAGTGTGTGTGGAGGGCGTAGCAGCTACCAAACACCCCAACAGGGGCTGTTCGACGATGCCAAAAGGGAAGAGTATATTATCGCGGAATCTGGAGCCCTGATCCCGGCAACGTTGTGGCGCTTTTGTCAGTCACGCCTACAGGTTCTGGCGAGGGACAGAGTCTCTCTGTGTTACTACACACCTTGCTTCGCAGTGATACGAGTCCAGCAGAGACAACAACTGGCGACTGAGCAAGTTGAACCCGTGGAGTGGTTCCGCTGCAGACCATGCGACAGGGTGCAGCATGCATGGGGAGCGCCCCGTGCGTGGGCCAGCAAGGATGGATGCAGGTCCAAGTCGGCCTGCTCTTCGACCTTCTCATCAACTTGAGCGCCCTGAGCGTGCACCGGTGATTCAAACAGACGATTAGACCGCTGGTGGAAAAGAAATTGGGGAGTCGGGAGTCTGGCGTGAAGTGTGCCTAGTTGTCATGGAACAGACGTCCATACTAGACCCAAGCAACCTAAGACGTCCAAGGCATGGCCGGGCTGGGGTTTGGGGTTCCCGGGTCGGCTCGACAGTCGCTGTCGCGGATGTGCTTCGGCTTGACTTGCTCTTTGAAGTGCCGAGAACTCCCCACACGACGGGAGAAATGATCACTAGGCATGCGACCTGCAACGTCAATTTATTCACAGTTGCATCGACATTGACAAGCGAACGCAAGTGTTTTTGTCAGAGTCCACCATGCTGCTACGCTGTTAAAGTGGCGTACAAACAAACCACTATCGATCGAAATTTTCCCTGATGGCAGGCCGAAAAGAATTCCATCCGTATTCCACAATGTCTGTGGTGGTTTTGAAGAAAGCAAAGCTTCGACTATGGTTTGATCACCACCAGGCTCGCAGGTCGTAGCCAAGAGCGAGTTACGTCAGCCCGAGGCTGTCAAACTGTCTTCCGGAAACCGGATCGCGCCTCGATGCTCTGGGAGGCACGGGAAGCTGGGCCTGACGTCGGGTTGACTGGCCCGGATGTATACACTATGTTAGAGAGTTGCACAGTATCTGTCGTGTAGATAATCGGGCGCTCCGCGAGGGTGGACCGCAGCGACATGGGGTCGCACATGGTCGGGGAAAGTTGGGCTTCTGGCTTCAGATTGGAACGGTTCAGTCGAAACAGACAGGCTGAGTTGCCAAGGGACCGTTTGAGAAGAGACGAAAAGCAGAAACAAGGCGGCAAAAGGAAACCTGGACTGCGCCGCTGCAGCGATGAAACAAACCCAGCGGCCTTTTGAGAGAGAGGCCGACCCCACCGTTCAGACACGAAAGGGCCTTGGCAAGTGACGCAACGGCCTCGAGTCTTGTTGCGGCGGCACAGTACCAATGCTGTGGAATGCAATTCGCTGGCAGCTCGAAGACGCAAATTAAGAGTCAGGTGGCCGATGTGAAATTTCCAGTGTATACACGGCTACACAGGGAACAAGCTCGAGGGACCCTGAGCTCAAAGAGCGTCGTTGTTGTGCAGGAAAGAGCAGGCTGCTGGAGAGTGCCCCGCACTGCCCGAGGCAAAACCATGGACGTAAGGTAGGAGCTCGATGTCGGAGAATTTTTGCAGCGCGGGAGGATCAAGCTGCCGAGACCCTGCTCCAATGGAGACCAAAAAAGAATTTGGAAGCATCAAACTCGCATCTAGGGCAGGTTTTGACGGCGAGCACCGCCACGGCCGCTTTCTAGAAGCCCTACACCGATCGAATCGCCGTGTGATCGACGGTTTCCCTCGCCAATGGCGGCTGCTGAGCGACCGGCCCAGCCAAAGTCGATTCTTCGTGGCCACAAGGCCTCGATCCACGCCGCCGCCTTCGTCCGCGCGAATGAGCGCCTGCTGACTGGTGATGCCGATGGCTTTGTCGTGGCCTGGGACCTGACCATCCTCAGGCCCCGCGCTGTGTGGCATGCTCACAAGGGCGCCATTCTCGGCCTCGACGAATGGGGCGCCGACAGAGTCATCACGTACGTTTCATGGTTGGTGCACGCGCCCCCGCATTGCGCCTGTCACTGACATGAACGACAGACATGGGAGGGATAACAAACTTATCGTTTGGAAGCTCGGCCTGGACGACGAGGCTCGGATGAGCACCCGCCCTCCGCTCGAGCCCTCAACGGAGCCCCATCCGCAGCCGTGGATACTTCATGTGTTGGATATCAACACCATGAATTTTTGTTCCTTTGCCCAGTGTCCCGTATCCGATGCAGAGCTACTAATTGCCGTACCCAATACTCTGGCATCAGAAGCAGTACGTTTCCAGCTGCTGGTGATCCCCTGCATCCGTCAAGCTGCTGACCTTGGTGCGGGAGCGTGTAGATAGACATCTTCCACCTGCCTTCGCAGGAGCGCCGGCATACGGTAAAGCTTGGGGAGAAGAACGGCATGGTGATGGCGCTATCGCTTTTTCAGCTGAACTCTCGGCTGGCGGTGGTGGCGGGTTATGAGAATGGCGTCGCCATCCTGGCCCAGCTCAATGAGCAGACTGGATGGAAGATAGAGTATCAGGCGCAATGCCATACACAGCCCATCCTCTCTTTGGACATATCTCCCGAGAGAGACTTCTTTCTCACATCGAGCGCAGATGCTCTCATCGTAAAGCATCCGCTCAACGTCCCACGGAAGGCAGAGCGGATATTCACCCCCCAGTTGGAAACAATAACCGATCGCCAAGACGATGCCGTTGCTAGGGCCCCTGTTGGATCTCTCCTGTCCGCTGCGTTGTCCTCGGCGCCCACCCCACCTCAAACCACTAATGCAGCTGTGGAGGAGGCCCGAGTGAGCGCTGAGCCACTCCAGGTGGTAAATACAAAGCACTCGGGGCAGCAGAGTCTACGGATCCGCTCCGACGGCCGAGTGTTTGCCACGGCCGGCTGGGACTCCAAGGCTCGGGTCTACTCGGCGAAAACCCTCAAGGAAGTTGCCGTCCTCAAGTGGCACCAAGCGGGATGCTACGCTCTCGCCTTTGCCCAAATTCCGGGGTCGGCACCGAACGGCGGAACTACTGACATCAAGGTAGCTAGCCATGAGAGCGAAGCTTCGACGGCGCCTGCCTCGGCGGAGACAAGCATCGCAACCGCTCCAAAGCTTGCTGAGCTATCTGTCCGAGACAAACGCCTTCGGCAAGCCAAGGCGGCACACTGGTTAGCAGCAGGGAGCAAAGACGGCAAAGTCAGCTTATGGGATATATTCTAGACAGTAGTTGACCAGGACAGCGATGACCCTTACCCGAACCTAGTATAGTCACGCAATACTGATCTGATTACTGGTCGATATTCTTTACGTATCATGATTGCAATGCATTCTCCCCGCATTGTGGCGGAGCTCAACCCTGGTGGGCGGGAGGACATTGACCTGCAGGTCCCGCCACCCATCCAGTCTATTGGCATGCTGATGTAACCCTGATCCCGTATGTTCATGGGCCTACACATAACTTCAAGAGCTAACACAGAAATAGGGGCATCTGTCCAATCCAACGTTATTCGTCCATGGCCAGGTCCAGACCGAGTTAACAAGCCGAGAGATGTGAACACGAGAACCAATTATCACTCTTACATGTGTCAGGGGGTTTCCTATACAGGACTTGCTGCGTAGGAATAACTTGCTCACATATTCTGACCCCTCTACACATACAGAAATAACACACACACATACGCACACACATCCATGCCGATCCGAGCCTGCGTACATACCCGCCCGCTGTAACCCCCCTTTCTTCTCTTCCTCCCTCCCTTCTTCCTTTTCCCATGAACCATGAACTACATACTACACTACACCATCGACATTGCATAGCAGGGTGTGCGTTACAGTGAGCCTTCCCCTCCTCCCCCTCCCTTTCCGTGTCTGGATGACGTCCCTTGAAGTACCAAACCCCGCAAAGATTTCTGTAAAGATACCCGTGGTCTTGATAAACGACAGAGAAAGCCTTTTCATCTCTCCGTGTGAGATTCCGTATATTATATATCTATCTATCTTGGTTGTGCTTGTTGGACCTGCAGTTGCAGTCTGTTGGAAGCAGGCCGGCAGCCATGTAGAGTTGCTCTGCATTGTTCATGTCATGTGCATACAGGTAATATGTAGTTGTGTAGTAGCATTGATATCAGGCTTCAGGTAACGTGTAGCTCACGTATGGGCGTCTTGGGCAGAATACTCTTCTCCGTGGAGATGGTATTACCGTGCTAGGATCAGCGCTCCACCTTCCTTGACTAGATATCTGGGCATTATAAAGATTCAGCTTTGTGCTCTCGCTGGATGCTTTATTGGAGTGGAGTATCACGGAAACAATGCCTATCCCGGACTGACCCGCATCATGTAGCAGTAGCCGGTAGTTTGTCCTGTATTCCGCATTCCGCCATCAGTCCTACCATGATGCCCCATCCTACCCCAGATTAGGTGCTTATGGTACAATGGACTATGTAAAGTATGCATGCTATGATATGTACATCTTCAGGGGGGTGGCGATCTTCTCCGCCCGGGTCTGATCTGTTGGGTTGGTTGGGTTGGTACTCCACCACGTGCTCAGGCACTGCATCGTCTCCAACCCACCCCTTCCATCTCAAAAGCGACTATACGAGCGAGGCCCGTTCCGGGCTGCGTGCTGCACCTCGGCTACAGCCTCCCATCTCGGAGGTACTTCCAAGGTACATCTAGAGTACACAGGTTACCTCTCACAAGTGAGCACGATTCTCAAGCCTCCTCCGTCTTTTCTGCTCCTTAACCACCTTTGACAGATTCTTTGCCTCCTCGTGACTCAGCCTTGCAGGGGGTCCGCCTTTCCCGCCCTTTCCCTCCTCCTGCTTGATGGCGTCCTCAAACAGTTTCTGGCCCAAGGCATCTGTGAGCTTGACCACACGGGTGCTGACAGTGGCGCCGTCTCGGCGGTTCTTGCCCTCGCGTCGACTAGATGCAATCTTCTCGGTGAAGTCCCATAAGCGACCTGAGGCAACAAGCCCGCCGGTGATCTCGTCACGGGCGGGGCGCCATTCAGGAGCGAGGCGAAGACGAGGAGGGATGCGTGGATCACGGGAGCGAACGGTCTGGATCATGCCTTCCTCCTCAAAGCGCTGATACGAGTTCTTGAGCGTCTCCTTGTTGACAGCTTCAAAGTAACTGAGGTCGCCTTGGTGGTAGAGCGTTTTGCCCAACTATGGGAAAGTTAGCGGGGTCTCTCACCGCGGTAGTGGGTATTAGGGGGGAAACTTACAAGCTGCGCACTCTCATGGGCCTTGGATACTTGGATCCAAATATCATCCTTCTGCTCAAGGGGCGGGGTGAGACCCATGAGGGAAACAGCAGCGAGCCAACTGGCCTCAATGAATGGCCAGATCAGGAAACAGTAAAAGTCGTAATTCTCCCGCCCCGCGGCTCGTTCAGCATCGGACAGACCAATCTCGGTGATAATACCCTCCTCACTCTTCTCGATGTGGATGACATTGTCTGCCTCGAGGCCAGCCAAAGTCCTCTCGAGGTTAACGGCAAGTCCTTCGGACGAGTAGATGAACTCGCCACGGAAGAGTGACGATAGAAACAGGACCTGGTCATGGAGATCCTTGTAGGGGATATCCTGGATCGAGGGCCCACCACCTTGCTTTACCCGCGTGTAAAGCGCCGCGCAGACCAGAGCCTCCGAGATGAACAGGTGGATGGTCATGTTGCGGTAAAATGATAGCTGGAAGCGATCAACAGCGTAGTATGTTGGCTCGGCAAGACCTTCAACGACACCAACAAGGTCCTTACCCAGGACCTCTACGCCACGTTCAATGACGTCGGAAAGGGGGGCATTTCCAAAATGTGCAACACGCCCACCCTTTGCTCGGACTCTCTCCGTAAGCCACTCGACTCGTCGAATAAGCTCTGTTCTTCCAACTCCACGACCCCTGAGGGTGAGCAGAACGGTTCCGATTAGGGCAGTAGGCATCACGACCGAGACGTCGTTGATATCAGCCAGCACCTTGTAACCAAGCGTTCGCAAGAGCCTCTGACGCACCACAGCGTTCTTCATATCTCGCCAGTTGATGTTGATAGCTGACGGAACCTTGGCGAGTCGAGCGATTTGATCGTTGACGAACCCCCGCAGACTCCATGGTTCATGAAATCGCACATCTACCCTTCCTAAGCGCAGGGACAGGACATTGGAGCCGCCAGACAAGAAGTCGGCTAGGTTTTCCTTCTTCTTCGGGACACCCAACAGCTCTGTCACGTAGCCTTCGGTTTCCACCACCTTGTCGTATTGGGTACTCACAGGACAAATGATGGCATCCTCGACACGACCAGAAAGGAGGCTGTCGAGCACAAAACTGAGGATTCCGAACTTGGGCGGCAGTAGCTTACCCGTCCGCGATCGACCGCCCTCAATGAAACACTCAAGGTTGTAGCCGCCCTGGAGCAAGACATCGATATATGCTTGGACGACTGTCGTGTACAATTGGTCGTCGCCAAATGACCTACGGATGAACATTGCACCCGCATGTTGCATAAAGTTTCCCACAATGGGAAAGTTGAGATTATCGCCGGCAACCACAACAGGGAGAGCTAGGCCCAGTCTGTAGCAAAGAAGCTGCATCGAGACATAGTCAACATGTGACCTATGGCAGGGCAAGAATATTATGCTCTGCTTCTTCCGCGTTGCCTCCTCCGCCACGCTCCGGAGCCGCAATACTTCTTCGCTAGAGACGTGGATGCCTTGGTGATAGGCTCGCAGTAACAACTGTGTCACCAAGTAGTAGGCGCCCCTGATAAACGTCTTGTTTTCGAACTTGCAGATCATATTATCCGTGAGACTTTCAGCCACCTCTTGTAAGCTCTGGACAAGGACGGAGCGGCGCTGGGCGCGTTTAGATTGAAAGTCCTTCTCCTTGCTGTTGAGAAGCCCCTCGTTTTCTTCGACCGTAAGACGCATATCGGCGAGCTGCGAGATTTTTGTCTGGAGAAGCGTCGAGGACATGATCTGGGTCTTGATATGTTCCGAGAAGCCCGAGTAAAAGATGGGTTGTCCCACTACATCGTCGTATGCCCGCCATCCCGTGCCAGAAACGTAGAGAGAGACTTCGCGGAGGAATCTAGACCACGTGGGGTCAGTACTTGGGACGAAAGCAATGGCTGATGGAGCGGCAGCTACGGGGGATATCATTGTGCCAGAGCAGACGGAGACGAAGAGAATGAAAACACGAGGCAAAAAAGAACCAAGCTGGAACGGCACTGGAATGCTAGAATAGGGCACGCACTGTAATGGCTCGGAGCGAAAACGCGCCATATGATGCATCAAAGCCTCCTCCCTTCCCTCGCGGCGAACAGCTTTGCTTGGCTCCACATAACCGCTGGGCTGGAGGGTAATCTGATCGCCCAAGATCCGTAGATCGGGCGCTGAGTCGCGACCGTCTGGCATGGTGGTTGGCGTCTTCAGTCCGTCGCGGCCTTGGAACTTTCAATAATGTCAGTGTGGATTGGGTGGCGTTGACGACTGATGTCGCGCCAACCTTGGACGTGCCCTGAGATTCCAATTGACCCGGGGGTTTTATGTCAGGGACGTTCCGTCATGAGATGGGCACAAAACGGCGAGCTCCAGGACAAGGAGCACCGGCGGGGCTATGGGCAGATGGGTAGCTTGCGCATGTTCGTGGTCACATCCGAGGCCCACAAGCGGGAGACGTGGGGAGAAAGATGGTGTCGGTTGGTGACGTGCGCGATTGGAAGCCGCAAGGATGCAGTTGGGCGGGCCAAGCTCGGCCAAGGGGCCGTAGTGGGGAATTGGAGCCGAGGTTAACCGCTGAAGGAAAGGCGCAGCTGATTGCTCCACTCCGAGTTTTGACGCCAAGCCCTCAGCTCTCAGGGCTTCGTTGAAGGGTTGGAGGGGTTTCGTAGTGGAATTATCATCAGCGGAAAACTCTATCCACATCCAACTTCGCGCCATCGCCTGCATTCGACCTGAAAGAGCCCTTGGGGCTCAATATCGAGCGGATATGGAATCCAAGGGAAAGAAGACACAGCCCATTGCGGCTGTCCTTCTCGAGCGAGCGCACAAAGCTGAGGATGCAACGCGCATTCTCACCGAAAAAGTTCAACAAAGACCATTGTTCCTGCGACCAACATCCCCGCCTCCGAGCAACGCACGCGCAGCGCGGCGGCGAGCCGACGAAAAGAAGAGAGAGCAGCGTAAGAAAGCTCTCAAGCCGAAACCCCTCTCGGCGACCCAGCGACGGAAACTTGGTCTCTACGATGTGCCCCGCGAAGGGCAGAAATATGCCAACTTTGTGCCATTGCACAACCTCTGGGTGGGCTACATCCACGAGATTCTGGGCACCGAAATATATACCGGCGGTGAGGGGGCAGCCGCCAAACTGTGCAGCGCAGACTTCCACGGCGCAGAGCTCGAGGTGGTCCGCAGCGGATGCGTCAGCCGTGTTGGCATCAAAGGCATCGTCATTAAGGATTCCAAGTTCGCGTTTGAGGTTATCACCAGCAGAAACCGGCTAAAACTGATTCCAAAAGAGGGTACCGTGTTTCGGTTCGAAATCCCCGCGCCAACAGTGGGAGACCAGGAAAAGGACGCCGCCAAGCAGGATCAACCTGAGAGTATGTTGGTCGAGCTCCACGGTGAGCAGTTCCGCTATCGCTCAGCCGACAGGGCGTCCAAAAAGTTCAGACAGCACTTCTCAAAAATTCTGTGAGACTGGGTCTTCTCATGAGACACCACCGAGTCCACCGAACCTCGAGCACGGCCGACAAGCCCGAGAAGTTCATATTTTGGTGGATCTGTGGCTAGCACGACTATATGAGAGACATGATCTACGTCGAAGGGGTAGGTTGAGCCCTCCATTCCAAATCGCAAAGGCCCAGGCTAATATGATTGTAGCGGCACCGTGGCGAAAGGAGGGACTGTCCTCCCACTTCGTCCTCACGTGGTCTCGCACCTTTCGGTCGGAGAATGGCGAGCCGATCTACGCCATCATCTCCAAGGAGATGCAGTACCGCATCTTGAGACTCATGGGGCCTGGGTAGGGCTCCTGCCGAGACAGGGAGCGGATCTGGTCATCATGGCTTGGCGATAAGATCTCGGCAATTAACCTTGAGGCTCTGTCAGTTGCTCGGGACTTTTGCATGGTTGGCTGCTCGGGTTTTGGAGGCGAAGGGTATTGGTGGGATATTTGGGGCTCAGTACGACCCGCTGTGCCGGCCAATTGCAGCTCGACCCCAGTTGGAGATCTTCAAACCGCTTGCACGTCAAGTTCCCCCGGAACGCCGCGCATGCCAAGAATCTCCGACCTGGGGTGTTTCGAAGTCGGGTTGCACGGCCGAGGAGGTCGCTGGCGAGTGTAGAATTTCGTTCGGATTAGCTCTCCTCCGCGCCTCACTGGGCCTCCTCGATAGCTCTAGTTGGACTAGCCAGCCACAGAGCCGATAGCGCTGAGGGGCCTAGGTTCCCGGCTTTGTGGTTTTGAGGTAGTCGCTGCAACGATGAAAACTAAAGGTTCATCCCCATCGCCGGCCCATTGACCACCTACTCTTTTGCTTCTCATCCTGCCACCTCGTGCGTCCTGCTTTCTTGCAAGTGCCGGTCACTCTTTTCTCTTCTTTTCTTCAATCTCTACGCCAAGGAAAATAAGAATATATCAGGCACATATTTGAATACCTCACCTCAGCAGGATCTGATACGAAATAAAGATAAAAGAAAATGAGATATTCACTCTTCACCGCCGCCATATTCGCGGCGACGTCCGTGTGGGCCCACGGTAACATTACCTGGCCGCCGGCTCGTCTTCCAGGCCCAGCCATGCTTGCTGCTTGCGGGCAAGATGCTGTCAACACGGTTCTCGGCGACGGAACCATTGCCCTTGAGGAAGTCAAGCCCGTCTCCAACCGCTGTAAGCCTCATCCATCCATCCACCCCTTTCCTCCCCCTCCTCCTGCTCCTTCTCCTTCTTTTTCTCCTTACCCCCTTTTTTTCCGTCTTAACTGACTAACACACCCAAAGGCAACGTCGGCCTCTGCCGCGGCGCACAATTCGAAGACAACGCCGCCAACGTTCAGACCTTTTCTCTCGGCCAAGTCGTCGTCGTCCAAGTCGCTCTGACGATTCCGCATGAAGGGCCCGCCAACGTTTCCATCGTGCAGACTTCGACGAATAAAATCATCGGGGGGATCCTCCTCTTCTTCAACACGTATGCGGATGAACGTCTGGCGGAATTACCTGCGAATAATACGGCTTTTGGAGTAACTTTACCGACGGGCGCCGCGGGCGATGAGGTTGCGCAGGCGTGTAGGCGGCCGGGGGATTGTGTCTTGCAGTGGTGGTGGTTTGGGACGGGAGCGAAGCAGACTTATGAGAGCTGTATTGACTTTGTGTTGGCGCCGGCGGGGCCGGGCGGGCCGAATGAGGGAGCAAATCAACGGGTTGGACAAGGAGGAGGAGGGAATCGGAATCAGAATGGGAACGGCAATGGTGGTTCCAACGGTGTGGGTGCCGGTGCGGGAGGTGGGACTGTCTTGGCTCCGGCGGCCCCGGTTCCGACTCCGCAGATCATTCCCGATGTCAACGACCCGGCTTTGCTGTCTGTGACAACGGAGGTGGAGCCAGCAGCTGTTGCGGAAGGAAGCTTTGGCGGAGTGCAGGGCACGATTTCGGTTGATGATACTGGCGCGGTAGCCGAAGCCCCCAGTTTGGATCAGAGCTTTGGTGGCGTCGTTGGTACGACTACGGCTCGGCGTCGTCGCAGCAGGGCGTTCCGAGCACTCATGTAAAGCAGGGAGGAATCAGGTTTCTTTTCTCTCTGTTGCATATTTCCCAGAGGGAGATCTTCTTTAATGTCTTCGGTTGGGCGCTGCAAGGCAGTCCCTGTGTAAATAAGTCATGGTATTTATGTAGGTAGTAGGTATTGATGTCGACGAGATGTGATATGAACCTTGTAATAGGATGAATAGCACTTTCATCCCACGAATGATGCGACATAGTTCCGTTGTCGTACTTACATGACTTTTTACTGACCCAATGCCTGAGGGATGAGCATGCCAGGAAGATCTCGAACCACCAAGCGGGAGCCAATGAGACTACGTGATTTATGCAAGTAGGAGAACAGATGAATAACTTAGCTTGGGGCCAGAATTATGTTATCAATCAGTCTCACCAGCGGGCCTCCGCTGTGACCGAGATCCTCACCGGCCTGTGGTGCCTCAACAGGAAGCATCCGGATCGCGCCGCTCAGGATGCCGCCCTTGGCAGGGTCAACAACCGCCAGCTCCTCCATAGTTGACGGATCCGCAAGTGAGAGGTAATCAACCTCAAACCTGACTCTCCTTTCAGGAGCCAGGGCCAGTTGCTCAGCGAGGACTTCCTCGGTAACCTTCACCGCCGCACCCATCACTGTCTCTCGGTCCCGGGCGCCCCCAGCATAAGCTGCCTCAGCTGCTTGAAGAGCCCGATGTAGAACCGTCGCAACGGGCCGCCTCCGCTCCCCCAGATATACGTTCCTTGAGCTTAGCGCGAGGCCGTCTGCCGCACGCACCGTCGAGCCCACCACAACGTCCATGGGCAGCATAAAGTCTCGAACCATGCTGCGAATGACCACTGTCTGCTGCACATCTTTCTGGCCAAAGTAGACGCGGTCCGGCTGGACAATGTTGAACAATTTCATGCATACGGTCGCCACGCCGCGGAAGAACGTCGGTCGGGAAGCCCCTTCTAAGACCTCGCTAACAGGCGTGATGGTCACAAAGCTCCCTTTACTATTGATCTCCTGGCCGGGAAATCCAGCAGGGTACATTTCGGCCGTAGTGGGCGCGAAGACAGCACTGATATGCCCCATATTCGCACCGTCATCGGCAAGCTCGCGATCCAATGCCGCCAGGGCAGCCGTGTCAGCATCCCAAGTGACGGGATACGAGTCTAGATCCTCTGATATGCCGAACTGGGCGGGGTTGATGTAGAGAGAGACAACGATGTGGTGGTTCTCGCGCGCGGCCGCACGGATGAGCGATATATGTCCCTCATGCAGGGCGCCCATGGTAGGCACGAGACCAATGGTCCGCTGATCGAGGACGTGAGGCCTGCGCCAGCGACGGACCGACTCGACCGTGCGGAGAACTCGGATGGAAGTCGAAGATATCTTCTCAAATCTCGAGTTTGAAGACGAAGAGCAAGCCGTAGCCATTGTGCGGGGTTTGGTGTGGAAGGTTGGCCGACGAATTGGTCGGGTTCCGACAGGCGGCGCGAGGATACCTGTCAGGGCACGCGACTTCGAGAATATGGGCCTGATTGCGTGCCGGAGCACCGTTGGCTGCATCGTGTTATTCGCAGCGTGTGTTGATGAGGGAATTTTCGGTCGGCGGGGAATCGGGGAGAACGAGTGGACTGTCCGGCCATGGTTGCCAGTCAATTGGGTGGGAACTGTTCTTAAACAGCCATCCTGTGATAGTTTCTGCAGCGGAGTTTTGAGGACGGTTTGTGAAGGCGAGCTCGGAAGTCGGGATGTTTCGGTGGAGCCAGCTGCCACCAGCCGTACAAAATGCCAAGCTTCTGACGGGAGAACCCCACAGAACCGATAAGCTGCTTATCAACCAACGCGGGGCAACTTTTTTTCTGAATTTCTTCCAGGTGGGTGCCCCGCCTTGATGAATGTCTTCGGGTCCTACCTTCACCATCGGTTTACGATCGAACTTATTTTTGTGTAGAGACAGAGCCCTTGAACAACGCGCGCAGCCATGGATATCGACACACCGATGGGGATGGTCCCCTTGACCGAAGGGGGGTCCGCCAGAACAGGTGCAACGTATGTATCTGCTCGACAATGCTTTCATGTTGGGTGCTAACTGTTTGGTTAGAATCCTGTGTTGTAATTGCGGCGCCCCGATCGACGGCACTTCCTCTGCCGGCGCACTTTGCTATGACTGGTGAGTACTGCCTTGATAGCGCATCTACAATGACAGCTAAACAATTACAGCATCAAGTCAACCGTTGATATCTCCCAAGGCATTCCCCGTGAAGGAACCCTCCACTTCTGCCGAGACTGCGATCGATGGCTAATGCCCCCTACCACATGGGTCACCGCTACCCCCGAATCACGAGAACTGTTATCCCTGTGTCTGAAGAAGCTGAGGAATTTGGGCAAGGTGCGGATTATCGATGCTAGGTTCGTTTGGACCGAACCACATTCAAGGAGAATACGGGTCAAAATCACAATTCAAGATTCTGTCGCCGATGGAGTCTTGATGCAGCAAAGCTTTGAGGTTGTCTACGTCGTCGCCTACCAGCAATGTCGAGAATGTGCGAAATCATACACCGCCAACGTCTGGCGTGCCGCGGTTCAGGTGCGACAGAAGGTGACGCACAAACGGACGTTCCTCCTTCTTGAGCAACTTATTCTCAAACATCAGGCGCACAGAGACACGATAAATATCAAGGAGGAGAAGGAAGGCATTGACTTTTACTTTGCGCAGCAGAACCAAGCTGTGACGTTCAACAACTTTCTCAAATCGGTCGTCCCTGTTTTCGTCAAGGAGTCGAAGCACCTCATCTCCCAGGACACACATACCGGAGTTAAGCAGTACAAGTACAGCTACTCAGTCGAGCTCGTGCCAATTTGTAGGGATGACCTAGTGGCATTACCGCTCAAGTTGGCCAAGTCCATTGGCAGTATCTCGCCCATCGTTCTCTGTCACCGGATCGGCACCGCCATCAACCTCCTTGATCCCAATACACTCCAGACCGCGGATATCAGCTCTGACGTCTATTGGCGTGCGCCATTCGCGCCACTAGCAGGAGCCCCAGACATGGTTGAGTTCATTATTATGGACGTTGAGCTTACTGGTGTTCGCAAGGGCAAGTGGCTCCTCTCTGAAGTCACCGTCGCGAGAGCATCCGATCTGGGCGTCAATGATCAGACCTACTTCACGAGGACACATCTCGGTGGTATACTGCACCCGGGAGATTCGGCTATGGGGTACTTGCTCACCGGTTCTAACTACAACTCCTCAATGCTTGATGACATTGAGAATTCCAAGGCTTATTCTTCATTAATACCGGACGTTGTATTGGTGAAGAAGCACTATCCCAATCGGCGCAGGAACAGGAAGAGGAACTGGAAGCTCAAGCGCATGGCCAAGGATGAGGGTGAACTGCTGCCCAAGCAGACTGATCAGGATCGCATGGCTGCCGAGTACGAAAGCTTCTTGAGAGATGTCGAAGAAGACGAAGAATTGCGAGCAGCACTAGCCTTGTATAAGAACACCAAGAAGACGAAGCCTCAGGATCCTGACGCCATGAGTGTGGCAGAGACGGAGATGACGGTTGACGATGATGGGCCCAAGATCAATATGGAGGAGCTTCTTGATGACTTTGATGAGCTAGATATTCAAGATCGGGAGTGAAGGGGCGGGATTTCTGGTGTTTTCTCTGAGGCAATGAGTTGTACGCTAGGCTTGGTGGGTTGGACCCACTCGAGCAATAACTTTTTGAACTCAATCTCCAGAATATACGATTACCAAAAAGGAGTGTTGGGGCGTTTTTGAGTCATCTAATGTGTGACTTGTGCTTCGAGTGAGCTCGAATTGACGAAACCAGTTGTTGGGATGGAAATGGAACTGAGAAATAGGGAACATGACCAACACTGTCAAAACTCACTGCAATTTTACTTTTTCGACCTTCTCAGAGACCATAAGCAGGCTGCCAGCGGTGCAGCCTTCCCAGAAGGAAGTAATAGGCACCATAACCACTTAGCCAACTCACCGCCTGAATCCTCTCCTCTCATGGACCGCGATATGAAGTCACTGTAGGTATTATCAGGCATCCTACCCTGACGGAGGTACTTTGGCGGGACTTCGCGCCCCCAAAACTTGACGTACATCGTAAGTCACTGCAGTTTTCACCCTCTCTGGGGGCATCAACTCACCAAGTCACCCAATAGCCCAGGCGGGATGCGGACTGCCTTGTGTTGCCTTGCATAATTGCCTTGCAATCATTCCCAATCACTCCATTTCTACACTCTCTGAAGATATCAACTCACGCAGTCACACTGCATCCGAGGCGGAATGCGGACTGCAGGTGCCTTGTATGGCTCGCAATGTGCCGCCGCTCAATCACTGCATTTTCTACCCTCTCAGAGGGGTTGAGTTAGGGCGCTGGCCTTTGGAAGTGGACATTCAGGGGGCAAGTTCGTCTGGCGTGGTGACGTGGCTCAGCGCCAATCCAATTGATCATTTTACACTGCAATTTTTACCCTCCTAGAGAGGAAGGGGCCATCACTACAATTTCTGCTCTCTCAGAGGGGCTTGCGCCACTAGCAAAGCACAATCACTTAGGGTCCCTCGCGGGTATTTCGACCGTCGACCGAGACACCTACCCAGGCTCCATCTCACCGGACGGACCACTGCATTTTCTTTAGTTCCTGGTGGGCTAGTTGAGCATTGTTGGGACACCAACATAAGGAGGACTCAGTGGCCATTCTACACTAAACGGGGAGGAGCCTCAGCAATCGGAAGTAGGCGTTCAGGGAGTAACTACGCAAGGGGAGTACATGTAATTACACAGAATCATCCGGTGGAGTGTAGATCGCTGTAATTTTAATTTTTCTCAGAGGGGTTAGTTCAATTGAGACTTACCAGCGTCACAATTTCGGGACTGGGATTTGCTGAATGTCTGGCGTGGTGACGTGGCTCAGCGTCACTCCATTCTCAGGGTTCCCAGGCATTTACACTGCAATTTTCACCCTCCTAGAGAGGGACAAACATGTCCACCCCCGTCCCAAGGAATCACTGCAATCTTCGCACACTCAAAGGGTTTGTTCAAGGCTTCCACTTGACTACCAACGCACAATTCCGAAGCTGGACTCTGACATTGATGTTGCCGTGGGATGTACCTGCACTGTAATTTTCACCCTGTCGAGGAGATGAACACCCAACATAACAGCCTGGGCAGGCGTGGCGTGTTGTGCGTCACTGCAGTTTCTTCACTCTCGGAGGGGTTGGCTGAGTCCAGTCCAGTCTGCGGACCATCAAAACGTGCCCGAAATTCCTAGTTGCCGGATGATCTTCCGGTGATTTATCACTGCAAATTTCACCCTCTCAGACGGCTTGTTCAAGCTTCCCACCCACACCTCAACTACCGAATCACAATTTGAGTCTGGACTGCGACTGTGACATGCTAGGCTTGGTAGGGGGTTTCTACTAGGTACCAAAGGGTAGGCTTTGATCCAGTTTGAACGCATTGCTGGCCAAGTTTGTGGCAAGGTACCTAAGTTACTGTTGTTCCCTCACTGCAATTCTTGCACTCTCAGAGGGGGCCGGATGGACTGCATGCAGGTGGATCGTATGCAGGCTGGACACGACGGAGGCAACTCGTGCAGGCCGATGGAATTCACTGCAATTTCTACACTCTCAGAGGGGATAATACAGCCTTCCACCACCACATCACCAGCACATCCACAACGACAACCACCACAACCCGGTCCCACCAGACACTGCGATTGGACGCCTCAAAAGACAACCCCCTCCAACTTTCACGTTCCCAGCAGGGTAAATCCAGCCAGTGGCAGCCCTGAACAGGTTCATTGTCTCGTCAGTGGCAGAAAATCACAAGCACTGCAATTTCTTCACCTTTGGAGGTGTTACTTACTAAGTAGATACCCTTTTCCACTGACAGATCGGCGAAACTCTTACAGCTGAGCGCTCCGGAACTCCGAATCACTGCAATTTTAGGGCTCTCGGAGGGCACTTGGCTGACTTACTTACTCAGGCAATAGACCTAGCAACGACATCCATTCTACATATTGGACACCGTATGTCTATTTGCACTCTATGGGGTTATCATTGAGTCTAAACCAATTGTATCTTTTTTTTTAAAGTCTCCCCCTCCACCTTTTAGCCAAATGGCAGAACATCTCGACAGTTAACGCCCTGATCTCCATTCCTTCTCAAGCCATAGGCTGGACCACCGCTGAAAACCGACCTCTTATCCGTCCAGACCGGGCTGAATGAGTGGGAGTTGATGTATCGTGTCGTGCATTAGACCGGATTGAACTGTCAACGTTGAAGTAACAGCCATGTCGCGTCGTGATTCTCGTTGATCATGAGTATTCTTTTGGTCAAACCAGAGCTTTTTGGCAGATAAGCGTCCAGAAAAAGGCTAATCAGCTGGGTACGCAGCGTATTCATGCCGCAACGGTACCTTGCACCACCTGGAGGACCTCTCCGTCGTCAATCCTCCCACCCTCTTGCATCGGTTGCTCAAGCTCCACTTCTAGCGGAGGCACAACTATCCCGTACTTTGTGTATGGGAAGTCCACAAGGGTGGCAAAGTAATCCGCCCAACCATCGTCTACCTCGCCAAGCTGGTGCAAATCCACGTCACCAGCCTCACCAGTCCGGCCCGCCAGTACTTCGCCCTCGCGACCGGCGTACACCTTCTTTAGCATCGGGTGCGGACACCAGACCACGCGCATACCGGCACGACGGCCAGCTTCAACACCGGGCACGCTATCTTCAAAAACGAGGCATTCTTCCGGCGTGATTGGAGTTTCACCTTCGGGAAGCGAGTCGTTGATGGTCTTGAGGGCGAGAAGGAAAATATCCGGAAGGGGCTTGCCACGACCGGGGGTGAGGCGCTTGTCATCACCAAGCACGCGGCGGTGGGTTTCGAAGACACTGAAGAGCTCTGTCAAATGCGACGTCTTCAGGCGGAAGTTGGCCTCGTGAGATGAAGTGGCAAGGGCGATGTGTACCCGGCGTGGGGAGTCCGGGCTGTTCCGTTTGCCGTCCCAGTAACGGGTGCGGCCAAGGTCTCCAAGAAGCTTCGTGATGCCAGGAAGAGGCTGGGTTCCTGGAAAATGCTGTGACTGAAGATCGTAGAGCTCTTTTGCGTATTTCTCAAGGGGAATTGGCAGCTCGGCCCTGGAGGGATGTTATTATGTACCCGTAACCTCAAAAAAAACACCAAAAAAAAAAAAGGGGGGGGGGGGCGCGAACCACTTGTGAAAGATGTCGTTGGCCGCGGGACCTGGGCGTCCTTGGAGCTTCGCTTTAATGGTCCAAGGAAGCTTGGGCCGTTGGTACTTTTCAAGGATCAGATTGACACACAGCGTGTAAATGTCCTCAGTATCGAGAAGCAGGCCGTCCATGTCGAAAAGACAGGCACGAACAGGCGGGAAGCTGCGTCGACGTCAACGGGGATATTGGTTGGGTGAATGGCCGCGACGCCGGGTTACTCACTCAGTTCTGGGCCCCATGTTATCGGTTTTGGGCGTCAACGGCAGGTGATAAAGTAGGCGATGATGGCCGTGGCCGTGGCTGTATTGAGTCGCTGCCCAAAGCTTGTGAATCACCGATTGGGATATTCCAAAGACTTTGTGAGAGTCAAGCTTGCAATATCGCTGACGGCTTTTTAAAAACACTGCCCTGGAAAAGTAAACAATCTCTGGGTTGCAAAGGTTGAGTGATAAGAGCTGTGCTTTTCTAGGTGAGTCAGGAGTATGGCCGTCAAGCTTGATGCCAGGAAGGGTCAAAATTCAGGAGCTGGGATGACGCTGTGGGGAGTTGGAGCCCCCTGCTCCAATGTTACTGCAGCGGCAAGCTGCTTGTGGAGACGTCAGTCCCGACTTGAGCCGCGCATCTACCCAGCAACAAAGCTGCCATGGCATCACGCCTCCAGCGCTCTTCTTCCCAGTGGCCATAGTAAGTCACGATCCAATTCGCCCAAGGTATCATGCGGCGGAGTTCCTCGGCCATTTACCCCTGTAAAACGGTCGCAGCCGAGGAAGCTGCGAGATAAGAACGGGAGCAGGTGTTAACTCAAGAAACACGCTAAAAGTTAGTGGATGCTAAGGAAGCTTTGACCGTCCAACGTTGCGCTTGCTTGATGTTAGGGCCCGCATGACGGGGTGTTTTCGGGCGCGGGGCTAACGGGAAGCAGTAAGGATGACGTGCGTTTGTTCTTTGAAACCACTGCATCGCATGTGAAGTTCTCTCTCTGCACCATTTTGCAACACCATTATCCGGGGCTTACGACCACCATTTCCTGCCAGTATCAGGGCCCGACATGGAAGCCGACGCCAAGGCACCCGATGGTAGCTTCAAGGAAGATGTCCGGGACAATGCCGGTCGATTCTCGTCTGACGAAGAGGGCGTAGGTCCCACTGTTGCCCCACCAAGGCTTGCGTCGAGCTGACTTTGCTCCATCTCCAGCTGATGGCACAACAACGCAGCTCACATAAGAATACAGCGACCAGCCATTTTGCCAAGAAGGAATACCATGAGGCCATCAGCGAGTACAATGAGGCCATCGCCGTTTGCCCAGACTACCTGGACTATGAGCTTGCCGTTCTGCGCTCGAACATCGCTGCCTGCTACCTGAAGTTGAAGGAATGGAAGGAAGCCGTCAGCGCTGCCACCACTGCGCTAGATCTGCTTGATAAACTTGAAGCCAAAGAGAAGGAGAAGGAGAAGGAAGATGAGATGGTCGAGGACGAGATCGTCAGTGAGGGTGCCCTTGCGGCCGGTCCGGCTCTCGATACACGGAAGAAGCTGCAGGATGACATCGCTAAGATACGACAAAAGACTCTGTTTCGCCGAGCGGCGGCGCGCGCCTCCCTCGGAGGGTGGGCGAACCGTGAAGGTGCCATCGAAGATTACAAGAGGCTTGAGGCCATGGATGCAGATCTGGGATTGCTTGGTCCAGCTGAGAAGAAGATGGTGCAGGCACAACTTCGGATTCTGCCGGGGCTGGCCAAAGCTGATCAGGAGAAGGAAACTGCGGAGGCGTTGAGCAAACTGAAGGATCTGGGCAACATGCTGCTCAAGCCCTTGGGGATCAGCACCGACAACTTTAAGATGGTTAAGGACGAAAAGACTGGCGGTTACAGTATGAGCTTTGAAGGCGGAAACAAGGGCACGAATTGATGTTGGGCAACACGGGGCAAAGTCACTTCTGATGACTAGATGTTGGTCATTAATTTTACATAACCAGCGACATTACATAGCGAACGGCTTGATTACAACACAGTCGGCGACGAGTCCCTACACAGAGGATAATTGTTGTGATATCCCACCCTTTCCATTTTGGCTCCGGTGGCCCCAAGCCTAGGGGTGGCTCCTCGTCTCGCGCCATACGGAAAGGGGTCAAAGATTGTTGTGGCTCAGACGGGATCATGCGTTGTCAGGCAGTGGGGAGTTGCTGCAAACGCAAACAGAAGCTCAGGCCGTTAAGTTCTCATTCATGCCCAGCGACCCCCTGAAGCAATCTCCGGGATTGGTAGCCGGGCCGACAACCGGCCCGGCTTCGGGCCCTTGTGTCATCATCTGGTCCCCGCCCTCCACGAAACATCACGTGGGTTTCAGCCCAAGCAATCGCCATCTTCCCCAGCCCCCCTTGCTTTCCAACCCGTCGCGGAAACAGTCACATAAGTGCCTTTTTTTCACTTTTCTGCACAATTAAAACTATTCTAAGTCACTAGACAATGGCGAACGAACCTCAAATCTGCCAAAGAAGTCCATCTCCTCCTCCACACGACATACCTGTACCTATTGCACCTAAAGAACATGAATGGCCCGAACTTCAAATCCCAGAGGGCACTAGATTCCTCGAAGAGGAAGGTTTGGAATGGTATTCCCCCGATAAATGGCTTTCCGTGCAGATCGGCGAGGTTTTCTACTCGCGATATCAGGTGCTTTTGAGGCTGGGCTTTGGGTCCGTCTCAACTGTGTGGCTATGTCGAGATCTGTGTCAGAATAATAATACGAAATATGTGACGCTAAAATCTACGAGACGGGACATCGGCAGGCGTTGAACGAGAGGAAAGTCCTACAGCACTTTGGAGGTTCAAGTCTCACGACAGTTAAGCACCCGGGAAAGGAGCTGGTGCGGTTGGCGTGGGATACCTTTGAGGTGGATGGGGTGTCTAGGCCACATGTTTGTATTGTTCATGAGCCGCTTAGTCTCTCGCTAAGGGATATTTGTGGGCTTGTAGGCGGGAAGTTTCCACAGTCGTTTGTCAAGCCGATGGTGGTGCCGATTCTTTTGGCGTTGATTATCTTCACTCGGTTGCCGGTATTCTCCATACTGGTTCGTCTTACACGTGTTATTGTATATCGCTGAAGCTAACCCCCGGAACAGATCTCCAAGAGGGAAACATATTACTGTCTCTTGAAGATCAGGCGATATTTAACAAAATTGTTACCGAAGAATGGAAAGACCCTGGACCAGGAAAAAGACTGGAGACCGCGTTGTGCATGCATTGATGTCGCTTTGGCTACCGGAAGATCCTGGTCCCCCGTCATCATCGCTTTTGGAGATGCTCAAATCGGAGCTGGTCCTTTTGTCGGGGAAGTCTTGCCAGATCTGTACAGATCCCCAGAGATTATTCTGGGCATTCCTTGGGGCGAAAAGATTGATATTTGGGCGCTGGGGGCTCATGGTGAGTTAACCTTGTCCCACCCCATCCTGTTGGAAAAGTGGCTGAGAGCTCACCGGAGTTTCACAGATCTAGGACATGGTTGAGGGAAAGCATCTTTTCAACAAGCGTCTTCCGAGCAGAAATGAGTCGGCTGGCCCTCATCTTGCGAGGATGATTTCTCTTTTGGGACCACCTCCCGAAGAAATGCTCAAGGAAGGGACGGTTACAAGTGAGCTTTACGATAAAAATGGTATGTTTCCAACTTTGCGAGAAGAAACTCTTACTTTAACTTATATTGCATGCAGGTATCTTCAAGTTTCAAGACCAAGTGACAGAGACGTCATTGGAGTCCGAAGAGGATAATTTGGAAGTCGAGGAAAAGGCAGCGTTCTTGGCTTTCCTCCAGAAAATGCTGCGGTGGCGACCTGCTGATAGGTTGTCGGCGCGTGAGCTGCTTGGGGATCCGTGGTTACGATGTGAAAGTTGAATTAATGGGCTGGATTCCTCTCTACCCGTGCAGCACAAATGGGAGATACCGTCAAAGGTTGTCAGGTCGATGGTGGACTCCATCTTCGATGACATCTTGAGTTGATGAAAAACCTATCGTGGGGGGGAGGGGTTGGTTTGGATTGGGGAAGAGCACCTGAGGCTGCTGCGACACCATTAAGGCGATCGTCACGTGGGATGTTTGGGCACAGGTTGGGCTCGTGTCGGTGATTGCACCTGCCCTTTCAATGTGCATCAAGTTCAAGCAAAATCCTGCTTTTTCACCCAAGTTTCGTTGCCCATAGTCTGTTTTGAGTCTCGGGTCGCTCATCCACTTTCATCGCTCCTTTGGTGCTGATATCATGTTGCGTTTCCTTCAGCTCCGCCGTCGTAGGCGCTCAAAGGGGGCATCTTTGATCCCCAACTGTCCCCCTCCGATTCAGGAACATGATGAAGAACAGCTCGAAACCAAGCCCGAGCTTGTGGTAGATGAGAGATGTCCTTCACCTCCGCCGCGCAGCCCACAACGACCTGTACCTGTTCTAAAACTAGAGCCAACACCTGCGGAAGAGTAAGTAGCTCTCACTTGTAGTTATTTTTTCCCTGGGCTCTCAAAACCGGTATAGGATTTTGCTTCCCGGCTCTGGTGGTGAGACATAGATGCTGAGACTTGGTTCAAGACAGATCATGATGGAAGCCCCCGCAAATCCTTACCCGATCTTTAAACTAGAGCTAGCGACACCTCACAAAGAAGAGTTCCAGTCTGAAATCGTCTATCCAAGTTCCGACAAATGTCCGATGTCCTCTTCCCTAGAACTTGTCCAGCAATCCCCAGAACTTAAAGCTTCAGCTGAACCATATGTTTCTTCCACCTCAAGTCGAGAAGAGTGTTCAGTATGCGAAAATAAATGCCCAAAGAACTTCTGGTTCTGTGGGGTGTGCAAGCTGGCATATTGTAACAGTTGTTGGGCGATGCAAGCACCACACCGGATGAAATCGAAGGCGCTGGCATCAACGCCGCATGAGAAGACGTCACTAGAAATCGCCTATAAGGTTGGTAAGGTGCTGGCACCCACCGACGACGTTCAACGGCGGGTTGAGCTTCACCGGAAGGATGAAGATACGGCATGGTTCGGAATTGAGCGACCCAATGACTGGAGCCCGTTGTTAATTCAAGATTATGGGCGTCTCAACGATTTCTTGAATGAATGGGAGGCGAAGAAAGACCTCTCCACTTCAGGCCCTAGAACTCCCAGCTTGGTTTCATTCGTCGGTCAAACGGGAGCGGGGAAAAGCTCATTGATCAAGCTGCTGATCGAATTTGCCAGCAACGACAACGACAAGCAGCCGTACTCAACTCCCGTCATCGGCTCACGCACCGCCCACCTTCCTACTTCAGAGGATGTGCATTTGTACCTCGATCCTCGCACTGCGTCCACCAAGCGCCCGATACTCCTTGCCGATTGCGAAGGGCTCGACGGCGGGGACCGTGAGCCTGTGGGGGCAAAGCTGAAAGCACAGTTCAGGAAGGAAGACGAGCAAGTTGCCCGAAACAATGACGGCTTTTTCAAGCGTCAGAGAGTGGCATATGAATGCGAGCTGCGGTGGTCTATAACAAACGAGTCCAAGACCCGAAGTCGAGGGTTCGCTGCTACCCATGTCTATCCCCGACTGTTGTACGCGTTTTCGGATGTCATTGTGTTTGTTCTGAAGAATCACCGGTAGGTCGAGCCAATCCCCCAGCAAGATGTTTTCCCCAATCATTTCTTTCTCTTTTTTCTTTTCTTTTCCGCCCGTTCCTCGTTTGTGTAATAGTCGTGTTAAAATTTACCTTGGCAGCATTATCGAAAAAGTCTTTGAGAGCCTCATCGGTTGGGCGACAAACGCTATAGAGACATCATCCAACCAACCCATCCTCCCTCATGCTATCATCGTGCTTAATGCTTCTGAGCATGATAGCCATGAGGGCTTCTGGGACTCAAAGCTGAACACTGCAGAGATTCTTGCATCAGTATCTAAGGTCCTCAACACGAACGAAAGATTCAGCTCTTGGGCCGACTCATGGAGACATCGTGACAAGACTATCAATACGCTGGAAGACCTTGTTCTTTGCTATTACAGCTCGATTGAGGTACGAGTAATTCTACATATGGAATCTGTGTGTGATCTGGGATCTCTGATGCGGTGCTTCAAACAGGTTATCCGTGTCCCAACTGACCAAATGCCATCGCTTGTGCACGCAAAAGTGAAGCAGTTGTATAGCTCCGTCTCTAAGGCCTGTGTGACTTCTTTAAACGCACGGAGTCGTGCGAGGATGGTTCTCGACGTTGAAGACTTACAGACCTACCTGCGAGATGCATTTTGTGTTTTCGCCCAGAGTCTGGAGGCATCCTTTGACTTTGGCAAGGCGTCACTCCGCAATGCACCCATACCGGCGGGCTTTGGCGGAAACATTTTGAAGCTTCTTCTTGCCATCACCAACAACTGGAAGGACGACTGCGGGGTCTCAGCTGACCAAATTCTCACTGAGCTAAGTTACATGGTGGCTTCCTGCATCATGCTAGATGTAGCACGTCACAAGAACAAGGGTACGTCATCTTTCAAGCTGTCAACAAGTATCGTTTACTAGGCTCACAAAGATATCCCGGAACAGGGACCGCCTTTGAGATTTTCCCCAAGTACATTGGCATTTTAGATGAAGTTCTAGAGCCCTTTCTCGAGGAGAACTGGCCATGCGAGCAAGAGCATCCCAGAATCCGCGCACGCTGCGTCAACGTTCGGGCTAGGCACACCAAGGGACACCAGACAGACAATGGCAAGGTCTTTGCGGCAGGCGAATACTTTTCTGAGTTCACGGTTGACGAATACCGCAAAGAATTTCGCAACAATGTGTACTGCTGTCTGGTGAAGCTGCTCAACAGGTTAGAGAATGAACTCAAGTCCAGCGAAGACGCACCCGAAACACTCGTCGCATCGTTGATCCACAGGGATACGGTCCTCCGTGGCTTTTTTCGGTGCGTCGATCCGCCGGAATGGACCTGGAGAGGTTCTTCTGGGCCCCTTGCGAGCCAAAGCGCTTGTTTTTGTTGCTTGCTCGAGGCCGGACAGCATCCTTTGCCATGCGGTCATTTACTGTGCAACGAATGCGTAATGACATTTGGCAAGTTGGATTCCACTACTCTGGCAGTTGGCATGAAAGAGTGTCCCATCGGAGGCGATATGTGCCCGCCCGCCTGTTTCCCGGCGCAGATCCGCATCAAACCTCGGTCTTCAGGAGTGCGTATTATGACTTTGGATGGGTGAGTTGGGTGTCTTCAGTTTCACACTAATTATAGTGCTGACAATTTTCTAGAGGTGGAATCAGAGGCATTGTTGAACTTGAGGTCCTTAGAGGCATTGAAGAGGCACTGGGCGGAAAATTGCGAATACAGTCATTCTTTGATCTCATCGTTGGAACGAGGTAAGTATTTGCCACCGCACTACCGATGATCGACCTTACTGACCGTCCAAGTGCCGGGGGGCTTGTCGCCCTCGGCCTAGGTCAAATGGGATGGTCTGTGACCGAATGTATTAACCGCTTTGAAGCACTCTGCAAGGAGATATTCAAGCCAAGGATGGGCTCTAATCTCAAGGTCATCGGTGCCCTGGTGGAGAGTATCCACCACTCAAGATACGAGACTCAGCCCATGGAGAGAACACTCAAGGCCGCCTTCTCAGAAAGCGGGCTTCTATTTGGCGGTCTCCAGATAGAAAGACCACGCTTTGGAGACCGTTCACAAACATTAAACGTCGCTGTGGTTGCGGCTTCGGTTGAGAGTAACAAAGCGTTTGTCCTCTCGAACTACAACCGGCCTGCTGATGTCAACCTTCCAAGTATGCAACAGTGGACCTCACCACGCTTTACAACTTCACCATGCTCTTGCTAACTAAACGATTTACTTGACAGTTGGGGCGAGTTATCACTTTCAACGCCCAGAAAGAGCGTCGCAAGAGCTCAAAATCTGGGAGGCGTACGTCACGTTCAAGATCCTCTGAGCCTCCATTTTGCTGACAAACATACCTATCTTTTCTGCACCATTAGCGCCCGCGCTACCTGTGCGGCCCCCCAGTATTTCAAACAGTTCCACCACGCCCCGTCCCAACGGTGCTACGTAGATGGTGCAATTTTTCACAACAATCCGATTCGAGTTGCTGATCTCGAACGAAGAATTCTGTGGCCAGAGCACCAACAACCGGATGTGATGTTATCCATTGGCACGGGCTCTGTGGAAGTCATCGACTCGGCAACCATCAAGCACTTCAAGATCAAGAACACTAGACCAGGCCTGCTGTCTAACTGGCGCCATCTGTTCCAAATTCTCACCAATAATATGGAACTGGCACTCGACTGCGACAAGATATGGGACGATTATTACCACTTAATTGCTCCTTCAACCGTGGGCCCTACGAAACGGCTGTTTCGCATCAACCCAACCATTCCTGGCACGACTCTCCCCGCCCTTGACGATGTTCACCAAATGGCCGAGCTTCGGAGTCATGTCCGGAAATGCCCAGTCACCGAGGCAAAGATTGTGGAAGTCGCACGCCATCTTGTGGCGTCTTCCTTTTACTTTGACCTCGATTCAGTTGAAGAAGGCCTTCTTGATATGTGCAGGATCCAAGGTACCTAATCAAGAATCTCGTCTGCAATTTGAAACAAGCGATCTAACTAATCCCGTCACCCCTTGTAGGGAAACTATCTTGCAGATTTTTGGCACAATCGGATGAGCTCAGGCACTTTGGAGAGTACCTCAGCCAGCGCGCCATCGTTGAAGGTCCATTTTCCCTCACGGTCCACTGTAGCGCGCCTGGCAAAAGGCTTCCCGCTCTGGCAGAAGTTGCACTTCTCGACATGGTACAGGCCATGAAGAAGGGAACACTCCTTGCTCAATCAATATCATTCAAGATGAACCGGGCAGTAACGGCAATCCAAATGGAGCTCCAGTTTGGCGACAATGACGAACCCTGTATGATCAGCGGATTCCCTCGCTCCTTCGCATCGGAGATGGATTCAAGCCACAGTCACAAACAACCCCGTAGCAGGCATCGATCGCCTCCTCCATCGGCCAGCGATAAGACCTCCAATCTGATCCCGATTCGCGACATTCTCGATTGGAAGCCCCCAAGGATGCTGGACAGTTATCCACACATTGATCTGGGTCACTATGCAGATCGGACGCGCACTTTGGGTGGAAGGGGACCGGACAGACCGACATTAGCTTGAATCATGGGTCTGATAAATGGTGTGCGGGATGAATCGGGAAAATGTACTGGACCCTGGTGGATCTCAAATGTTGACTCTTCTCTGCCGCGACGTGCCAGCCTTCTTCATACCCGAGAGTGCGTGAGACTTGTTTTTGAATGGAATAACATAAAAATTTTCTATGCCAGATATGATAAGGGTCATTAATAGGATGAAAGGTTTCTTGTTCTATTCTTTGCATTCATGTTGTCTCCCCAGTCACAAATTAGAGCAAAGTTAATCCCGTCCCATGTTTCACGCGTGAGAATTATACAAAAAAGTATATCACCTCCCAAGACCAAAAAGACCGAGGAAAAAGCTTCCCCACTGTGATTTCAACCAGCAGGAGAGAAAAAAAATTAGTAAAACGGACTTGCAGAATAAAAGGGGGGGGGGGGGGGGGGGTAAAAAAAAAAAAAAAAACACGAACATA
>Ga0247760_1001027_pt1 | contig 28083 bp, 21 predicted proteins | sample UWRJL171409R4_FD_179936 | JGI IMG/M metagenome (GOLD analysis project Ga0247760, IMG submission 179936) | Plant litter microbial communities from Arlington Agricultural Research Station in Wisconsin, United States - UWRJ-L171-409R-4 | ecosystem: Environmental > Terrestrial > Plant litter >... | reverse complement strand
CCCCTAAGACAACATATGTGCGGTACTATTCTAGAGCTTGGTAGCCGTGAGGACCCCTACGAGCTAACCCGCCAGGAGATTTCCTCAGTTATCAGGGGCTCGACGAAGAAAGTTCGAGGATTGAATTTGGAATTTAGCACCTTGGGTTTTAGAACCAAGGCCTGAACATCTTTACTCGACCAACGCCTTGCAAACCACTCTCCAGCTGTTTGAATATTACAAAACCCCTTGCTAAATGCCCATAAAGTCCCATGCGCACAATCTTTCAAGGGTTGGATCATACCACGTCTATGAGGGAAGTGCCGTGTTGCTTCAGTCCTTCAACTCCCATATAGCGATGTAACATGCGTCCCGTTTAGAGATATGCGGTACCATTGACATCCCGCTATATTTTCTCTCTCTCCGGGTTTTCGCTAACTCTTCCCTTTCCCCTTCTTATCCTTTTTCCTCCCCTCCCCTCCACCTCCACTGCTTGGGCCTGGACCGCCCGCGCCTGCCGCAGCCAACATACTCGCCATATCTCCTCCACCTCCTTGCATTTCCTTCATCATATCCTTTAGTAAATTCTCACTCACCCCACCTCCCGTCATGGCTGGACTATAATACGGCAACAGCTCCCCTATCTTCCACCCCCTCGGCACCGCCGGCCTTGGCCACGCCTCCCCACTCTTGACCTGCGGGGGAGGCGGCGCCCCACGAATCGCCACCCTCAGCGCCGGACTCGTATCTGTGGTCGGATTCTTCCTCAAATGATCCGCCACCAACAAATACAAATGATGTTTATTCTTAACCTTACTCTGTCCATCCTTCAGCTGCACCTTCACCCGTCCTGGGTTCGCCCAATCCTTGGGGTGCAGTTTCCCCGCTTCAAACACCGGTGATATGCGCAGTAGCTCGCAAGCACGGACGATTTCGGTAGCAAGCGGATTGCGCACGGCAAGATCACGGGAGACGCGGCGCCCTTGGGCCCGGGAGCGGGCAGCGTCAAAATAGACGGGGTAGAGGCATTGGTAGGAGCGGAAGGCCGAGTCGTCGGTGGTAGTGACCATTTGCGGGAAGCCTTGAGGTTGGGCGAGGGGACGGGCGAATTGGTGTTGTCCTCCTTGTCCTGCTTGTGCTTGTGGTTGAGGGCGGGAGGGGGGCTGTTTGTTGCTGGTGGCAGAAGAAACAGGTGCATCAACACGGCGGAGGATGTCGGCGTCGGTAAAGTCGTCAATGTCTCCTTCGGAGGGGTCTGACATTTCGACGTCAGAGTCTTCGACTTCCTCGACGCGCGGGTGGGTAGGCATGATCGCGTCGTGTTGCGCTCTGTGTCCGGTGCATGTGCCGGGGCTCTTTCAAGTTCCAACCTGATTTTGACGTCCACAAGTTGAGGTTGAAGAGATCAACGTGGGGTTGGATTTTTGGAGGGCTGTTTCGCCCGCAGTGGGGACTGAGGACCTGGGGTTAGAAGTGGGGCGACAGGGGCTTGAGTTGTTGCTCAGGGTCAGTCGCCAACACCCAAACACGGGATATTATAAAATATCAACAGAAGAAGAATCTCAGTAATGCTAGATACCGTTAAATAATTGTCCCAGACCACTCTAGTCAATCAGTTTTTTATTTTATTTTATTTTAAAAATGGGCAGTCCAAAAAGATTGGCAATCTTCCCAAGTCAAGGACATAAAGGTGTGTTGAGCCATCCCCCCTCAATTTCCATCCCTATATCTTTGTCGCTTTGTCGCTGTCCTTCGGATCCGGTCGCCTGCAGCCCTATTTGCTGTTCCCTTGCGCTCAATAAATGAGTGGGGTTTGTAGTAAGACAACATAAATGAAACCATAGTCTGGTATTCAACGCTCAATGGTACTTGCCTCCTTTAAACTTGGTGCCAGGTGGATGATCCTCAGTTCCGAATTTGCAATAAGGATGGGTACAAACGCCCTCCCGGTTAACACTAGGACACTAGCCACAGTTAGATGCAGCGATGAGATGTATTGGCAGGATACATTAGTACTCACATGATGGCCATAGATGCAGTTCTCGACCTGGCAGTCCTGGCCATTCTCACATGGGTTCAGACGAGTCAAAAACGCAATGGCGACGATCTCGTCTTTCGTAGGTTTATACTTGTGCTCAAAGCAGCAAGCATCACCCTTGGAGCATGGCCCTCTCAAATAATGATTGTTGCAGAGTTTATTGCTGTCTTTTCGTTTTTTAATAGCCTCAAGCGCCGACTGCGATACCTGCAGGGGCGGGTCAAGTCCGCGAGGGCCTGGATTCCATGGTGCTGGTTTGGGTGGCTGCTGCCGGGTTGCTGAATTCGCGGGGCGTGGCTGTACAGGGAGAGTAATTTGCGGCGGAGGGCTTGCGCTAGTAATAGCCCTGGCATACGTAGGAGTTGCTGCTGGGGCCGCGGCTGGCGTCGAGCTAGATGAAGTTGCGGGGGACGCCGTGGTCGCAGCGCCATTGCTACTCGCAGCTTTGGCGCTCATCGTCGTCGCCGTCGTGCTTGTGACGCTCGTAGTAGTGGAAGCCATGCCAATGACACCGACATTCGTCGGCGGGGGAGAAATGACCTGGGGTGTTCTGTCGATGAGCTTGTCGGTCCGAAACAGCGTATCATCCAGAACCATGGACCGTACACCGGTAGCAATCAGCTCCCGGACAGTCGGAAAGCCTTGGAGCACCATGACGTTGTGCAGATTGATATTGTCCTGGAACAGCTCGTCCAGGAATGGCGCATAACCGGCATCATGGGATATCCCAAACAGAACCTGTTTGCAGTTTTGATTCCTCAAATGCCATCTAGCCGTTTCTGTCAAAATGTCAGCACCCCGAGACAGTGAGGAATTTCATGTTCGGCATCTTTTACCCTTTATCTTGTTGTCGGCCCGTTCCTTGCCGTAGCCAACATCAACAAAGTCAAAAGTCGCCTTTGCCTGTGTGAAGCCTAGCGAAAAATCTTTGAGGTCGGATTCGTTCTCGAGACACCCATCTCGCCACATGGCCTTGGCAAGGCCGGACAGATTTGCATATATTTTGGCAACGACTTCAATTTCGGTAGCACGTTGCCTGTATTCCCTCAAAATCGCCGAGCGTAGGGCATACGCCGCCCGTTTGCCACCCTCGATTCCTTGGTTGATGAGCGCCTGATTAAACTAGATCGTGAAACCCGTCAGAACAAGCCAAGTCTCATCAAAAGCGCGGGTCCCCACCAGTAAACCGTCTCCGTCAATCAAAACCAGGATGTAGGGGTTGGCGTTCTGTAACGCGAGGTTCAACAAACGTGCTGATCAGCCCTGGGCAGAGACTCTGACCTTCAGGTGAACATTTTCCTGTATCAACATGGTGTTATTGGTTTCCAACTGCTGTAATTGCTGCTGCAGGTCTCGTCTCGATTTCGTAGCATCGGCAAGGTCCAACTGGGCATCGTGGAGCTGGCTCCCTAAGTTGTTGTTCTCTTTTCGCAGGTCGCTCTCGATCGCTTCTACGTAAATCAGTAGGTCCTGGAGCAAAGTGCGGAGTCAGGTAGTGGTCTGAGGCGGATATTCCGGGGGTGCACACCTTGATCAGTTGATCGCTAGTATGCGTATGCATCTGCAATTCCTGAAAACGCTGGACGAAGCCCAGAATATTTCCTCCCATTGCCATGGTTGTGATTTTGTCCCCTGTTCGGGCCAACGCAACGGCACGAAAGTATGGATTTGATTCTTGAATCGACCTCCTGTCCCGAGAAGGCGAAGGCGATGTTTTGTCCACTGAGGCGGCGGTGGAGCGAGCTGTAACGGCAAGGAATTGAACGGCTGGTCAATAGATATGCTGATTCTTCATTTTATCTTGAGTTATATCCTGAAACTGCGGTTTGGCTGAAACAAAAAAAAAGAGTTTGCTGGAGCTGTCGCGTTTTTGGTACTTCACGCTTCGGATTGAGGCTGGATCGGACCTTGGACGAACGTAACTCGTCTCTTTGACGGCTGTTGAAGAAGATATTCGCTGATCAGAAAGGTAGAAGAAGTAGAGTAGGACAGCAGATAAGGGTTTAGTAGAACCAACTCGCAGTCGCGAAATATGTCAAGCCCAAAAAGCCTTCTGATGGTTGGGGAACCGCGCGGCTGAGGGAAAGCTGCAAGCACTGCCGAAATGTGCGGGTCCCGGCTTCAACGGTCTTGATCTCGTTGTTCTTTGGCGAAAGCCCGCTTTTGACGTGTAGATAGGTGTGGGATGCGCGATCGATCGAACTTCGCTGGCCTATCTTCTTGTTGTGCGACGGTTGAGGATATTCTCGCGGCCACAGCCAAGTCACAGCCGATTAGCTCGTCCCGTGGAGATTATTGAAGCGACAAGAGGCTTGTTCTCTCGGGTGCTGCCAGAGCATCCCCCCTCATTCAGCTGCCTGGGTTCTGCCAATCAGATGCAGGCAATGTTTGAGAGCTTGCGCTAGCGTCCTGCAGCCCGGCTTGCGGCCCCTGTAAGTCAGGGCCCCACAACGAGTTCTGCCTTGCGCAAGTTTGTATTCCGACGAGAATTAAGACGGGAAACAAAAAGCAATGGAATTCATTTGCTCAGTCCAACCCCTTCCGGTGGAACATTTGGGGCAATGGGAGGTTTTTAATGGCAATTTTTACGTTGAATGCATGCATCGACTGTATTTCTGGTGAAATCAATGCTTCCAAACATTTATGACGCGTGCTTCGAGATGGGTAGTGATGGATTGGCTTGGTACCTCATTGCGTATCCTTCTCCAGTGTCTAGGAAAATGCCATTGACTAATGGACCGAAGGGTGAGCTGTGTTGATAAGGGACTGTCCTAAGATAATTATCTTTAGGCTTTGTGTACAGTGTGCAGTGCTATTAGGTATATATATATATATATATGTGCGTATGTAGTTGTACTTTGTATGTTTATGAGGTCCAGGCCGCAACCAGACTCCATAACGCACTGGACCCTATCCTTAATCATTATCTGCCGCCCCAAGACCAAACTCCACATCCCATGCATTTAGAGAACAGTTGCTCCCTCGCCCCCTATCTCACTGCCGACACACGGCCACTAATACTGTTATGTACATAACCCAAGGAACGGGGATAGAGAAAAGAGAGGGAACTTCCCCTTTTGACAACAAATATTTTCAACTCAATACTCCGTGTTTGGAAAAGGGGATTTGCCACGTGCTGGGCGAAGTTGAATTCGGTCGGGGTAGTTCGGACTCGCGTCTGTTTTATGACCGCTTCTTGAGGCCAATTCCCTTCTCCCTGCGCGACTTGACGTCGCCTTCGGCCAGCCATCGGCTCGCTTTCACTAACTGGATCACGTTGATGATCTGCTTCAGGGCCATGACGGGAAAACTGATGCCGGCGAAAACCCAGGGCCAGAAGCTGTCCATCTTGTTGGCTCGAGCAAGTTCCAGAGCTCCGGCGCTGTAGGGGTTGGTGAAGATGTGGCTGAGGAGCGACGAGTTTACCTCAGCTCCGCGGTGTATAGCCTCGGCAGCATGGTCCGGGACGGCTTGAAGCAGGTTGGGGCTCAGGAGAGGCGAGGAAAAGCTGAGCAAGTAAAGGGCGATGAAGAAAGCCTGTGGCGGTGTTATCAGAGCTGCTCCAACATAGAGAGCTGACCGAGACTTACCTCATTCAAGGCGCAACACACGAACAAGACAGTCTACCAAAGTGTTAGTGCTTGATCGGAAGAGATATCACTGCATACAAACCTTGTTGGTATAATACAGATTAAGTATCTTGCTTCGTGACTTATCGACACTCTTGTGGCTGGTATCCGACCCTCCCATGGCTAGCGTTGCATACATGTGTCTGGTCGAGTTAGCACGCCGCGGTCCGAATCGCGCAGGCTGACATACACATAATGGCTCGCAAAGTCGAGGGAGATCAATCCCTGGAACACGATAGCCCATCGGGGGAACGCAGAAGAGAGGAAGACCTGAGCGTTGTTAGTCTGGGCGGGGCACCAATTCCCTTGATGGGCACTGACAAGCAAACAGGATGTGGTGCATCGATCCGTCACCATGTCCAGCACAGCACCAAACTTGGTAGATTGGTTGAGATAACGAGCGGCATAGCCGTCTAGGGCGTCCAATAGACAGCTCACGCTGTAGAGCAGACTGCAGGTGCGCGGGTGCAAAGGCATGTACCACAGCGCACCGATGGCGAGCACGATACGCCAGTAGCCGATGATATTGGGCCAAAAGAGGAAAATATTCTCGGTTGTTTCCTCCGAAGCGGGTTTCAGCGACGCCACTGTCTCTTGTGCCTTGCCGTTTCCATTGTGCGCGGCCTCTTGCTGTAGCTCGGCCGCCGTCTGTTTCCTGGTTCTTGCGCCTGCCATTGTGATGAGAGATGTGCCCCAGTGTCGATCACCCGCACCCGGCAAAGGGGGGAGTCGGCTACTCTACTCTGTTCCAGGCGTTGAAGATTGTTGAGCGCGTTTGAAGTCGCTCAAAGGGGGATAATCCGAGCGCTCTGCCGATTCGAAATTTTGCAACGGGTTCGCTTCGTCGACTCGCGGATCGACTCGGGCGTTCTGTAACGGCTCGGGTGCTCAGCGACGTCGGCAGGGTTTTCATGTGCCGGATCCGGAAGCAAAACAGTGAATTGGCAGAGGACGTCGTTGCGCAAGGTGGCCTCGCAGGTTTTCGGATCCTTCGGAGAAGAGAAAGTCAGCTAGTAGTTGGAGCGGGTCCACGACGATGCGATATGTGATCGATAATAATTGATAACGCGTTGCAGAGAAGATGCAATGACGGCCTGGCTTGCAGGGCCTAAAATTGGGCACGGGGCTTGGCAGTGAATTTGTTAGGACATGGATGGTGGGGGTACCCCGACCAGTCGGCATCGGCGTCGGTCGAGTCCAAACTTCACACCGGTAGTCGCCGCACAAACAACTTAGTCTCATCAGACCTGAGACGATTCCTGCGATCGCTTCTCGAAGTCGCTTCCTGGTCCGCGCAAACCGGTATCTCTATTTTTTTAGAGTGCGCTTTGCGTGACGAAGCACAATACAAGGCGCACCCGGAGGTTTCCTCTAGCCCTCTAGCCATCGTCTGATGGGACTGTTTTCGATCCATCACCGGCAGGTGACGGAATTTCGCAGTTTCCAGTATTAGTTGCTTACTTGCCTTGCGAGATCCGCTCCAACATCTCAAACGGATGTATACTTTCTCTTGTACGGAAGGCTATACAAGGGTTTCATATTACACGCTACTTCGCATCTTCTGCCTTTGTATGGAGCTGGTATCCGTATCGGTCAGTTTGGGCCCCAAATCCCATGATGTCGACCACCTCTACATAAGCAGTTACTGGGACTCGTCCAGCGGGCACGGATGCCGCCTGATGTCTAGCAAACTGGTGATCACAGATCATGTTCCGTTCTGCGGTGACGCGGCAATGCTTCTCGAAGAATTTGTCATTTTTCGTCAAGGCTCTCGAGACATTGTGTGCCCATGCCTCGCTTGGCACAGAGCAGGAACCAGCTGCAGCGCAGCCAGTGTTCCAGCAGCACAGTTCGAGCGCCGCAATCGAGTGCCTCACATGCCGGGCCCAATCGTCGGAAATTGGAAGGTTGTTAGCGCGAGACCTCCCGTTCGATGAGAGATGGAACTAATTGGTTAGGCCTAGAAGCTTTCAGCGATAGTCATCCTCTTAGCTACTTGACTACGTATTACGTATGAATGAGAGAACAAACAATACAATACATCGCAATCCTAAGTCCCGTGCTGACTATATGAAAGGGGGCACTGCAGGTTGCCTGCAAAGCCGCTGACCACAAACGGCTTGTGGAAGCATAATGGCATGTTCAGCTCGGCTTCTGGCAGGTTGATTGCCGTCTTGTGATCCTTAGGAGTATGTATTGATCACGACTCCTGCCTCCTTCCTTGTTGGAAACTTGGGACTTGGCGGCCGGTCTGTCAATTTCCTTTCCTACCATCATCATCACCCGACGTCTCAGGCAGCCTCTTTTAGCAAAGTGATGTGCTGCGTCCGGCGGCTTTCCTACCGTGCAGCCGGTGGCGCGTGGTGTGATGAGACGTGGACGCAGGCGAACGGAGTTTCTCCCGCCCAATAAAGATGCTCGACCTCTGTCGCACCCCCTGTGGCAAGCTGAAGGGTAAAGTCCTTGGCCTGAGGTAATTTGCCTCAGTGACATGCGCAGGTACGGCCCGGGGTAGGGCATCGAGACACGACATTGAGTTCCCGGTATCCCGGGATTTCTCAGGAACAGATCTAAGGGATCTTTTTTTCTCGGCCACGAAAAGCCCAAGGAGCATCTTCATGTGTTCAAGGGGTAACCGGCCCGTGCAACCCCTGATAGCCCATTGCCAAAGCCTCACGGACCTGGGCTCTGGTGGTTGGTTGGAGGGGTAGACCACCTCCTCGGGGTCAAGCACGGCAGGGGTCATGCAGGCCCAGGACCAGAATCGGATTTGTCCCCTCACTTTTGCTGCGCTTGCCTGGGTTCGTGATCCACCCACAACGCACAACTGCCCACCAGTGTCCGGTTCCGTTGCAACGCACAAAACTGGCAGCCGCCCGCACCGCATTGGCCATTCGCCCATTCTGATTTGCTGCCAAGCTCCCTGGCTCGCACACTTGATCCTGGACTCTCCCGCATTTCGTCTGAAGTTTACGGTCTCGACTCGGCCCGCCGCCTTGCGCCAGCAGCCAAAAGCCAGAAGTCAGCCACCACCCCATCACCCGCTCACTTCACTCCACACCCCGAGACTTTACGGCTTGACTCGTCGATATAAAGGAATCTCGAGACCCGTTTCGTACAGCGCGCCATCCCCCACACTTTCTCTTTGTCGTCCCAGCGATACCTTCTTTGGACCCTCTTTTTCCCTTCTTCAACGGCTTCGTACCTCTAATCGGAAACCCATCAGCGAAATTTCGGGTCACCCCCCTTTTGGTAACAACGTTGAGTCCTGCCCTACTTGCTTTCACCTTCCCTCGGACATACTCCGCTGCAGATTCCACCCCGCAGCTCCACATATTGCAATCTCGGTGCCACCGGTTACCGGCCTTCCCTCGAGACAAAACCGCTGCCTCGACCCCTCTGCTCGTTGCAAGATCCGTGAACACGCAATCGCGAGCAGGCCCGGGCTCCAGCAGCTCCACGTCACTCCAGGCATCTCTATCTCAAGTCGTCGTCTTGACACAATAGACATGTCGGACAGGCATCCGACCTTGACCACGCCGTTCGCTGAGCGGGCGGCAAAGGCCACACACCCGCTGACTGACTATCTGTTTCGTTTGATGGTGCTCAAGTCGTCCAACCTCTGCTTGAGTGCCGATGTTCAGACTGCACGGGAACTCTTGTCCATGGCGGATAAACTGGGACCATCGATCGTTGTCCTCAAGACACATTATGACTTGATCTCTGGGTGGGACTACAACCCTGTCACGGGTACTGGGGCCAAGCTAGCTGCTCTGGCGAGGAAACACGGCTTCCTCATTTTTGAGGACAGGAAGTTTGTCGACATTGGGAAGACTGTGCAGATGCAGTATACGGCCGGCACGGCGAGAATCATCGATTGGGCCCACATTACCAACGCCAACATCGACGCTGGGAAGGACATGGTCAGGGCCCTTGCGGAGGCGGCGGCGAAGTGGAAGGAACGCATCAACTACGAGGTCAAGACATCGGTCACGGTGGGCACACCGGTCTCGGACCACTTTGATGATGGGCTGGAAAACGGGGACGACACGAGCAAGCTGGACCCGAGGGAGCAATTTGGGGCCTTCAGTCGAGATGGTAGAGATGCAGACGGAAGGAAAGGCAGTATCGTTTCCATCACGACGGTCACCCAGTCGTTTGAGCCGGCTGACTCGCCACGGTTACCCAAGACAGTGAGCGAAGGAGATGAGACCGTCTTCCCCGGCATCGAAGAGGCGCCAACAGATCGCGGGCTTCTCCTCCTGGCGCAGATGTCGTCCAAAGGCTGCCTCATGACGAAGGACTATACGCAGGCCTGTGTTGAAGCAGCGCGGGAGCACAAGAGCTTTGTCATGGGTTTTGTTTCACAAGAAGCTTTGAACAGCGCACCTGACGACAACTTTATCCACATCACACCGGGCTGCAAGCTGCCGCCGGAGGGCGAGGAAGAAAATGGCTACATTGAGGGAGATGGTCTCGGCCAACAGTACAACACGCCCGCCAAGCTCATCAACGTTCGTGGCACCGACATTGTGATTGTAGGGCGGGGTATCATTCAGTCCGCCGACCCACCGTCGGAAGCGGAGCGGTACCGGAAGAAGGCGTGGAAGGCGTACCTCACCCGCGTCGGGTGAAGGCCGTGACGCAGAACATGGGCACGGGAGAGGATAGGGCGGGTATTTGAAAGGCTGGGAATGGAGCTCGGAAGGGCGTTCGGGCGGTAATTAGATTATGACATCCGTCTGCAACAAAATTGACGTTTTGAAGGTCCTGGTATAATCGGCTTTCCTGCTTGATAGGTGAAGACATGTCGCAGGGATAGCCGGAGATAGCGGAGCTACCATCAAAGGGTCTTGCTCCGCATATTGACGCAATCCCGGAAGGCGAGGATAAAGCTTGGCAACGTGGGGCTGAGCTCTGGCGTGCTCAATGGTGCTACTGGTCCCCCACTTTCTGGTTGCTTACAAGATATCGTCAGGTTCCCGTTGCAAGCTGGTTTATACACTAAAGCTGCCCCATTGGCGCCTCTCGCTCGGTCAGTTGTATATCTGCAGTTATCCCAACCATCTAGCACCAGTTTTAGCCTTAGCCTCGACCCTAGGAAAGCTTGGGGCCTTTGATCAACCTGTTCCTCATGTCTTCAACAAGCTCCGATGAGAGTCCAACTACAGAGGCCGTCAAGGCCGAGACTAACGGGCCGGCCCCCGACGCCACCACAGAGCCTCCGCCAAAACGGATACCAAGGAAACGCAGGAGGACCGTTATCTCTTGCACTGAATGTATGTGATCGGCCTTCGGTGTATGCTTATTCCTTGTCATTAACCAGCTTGCCCATTCACTGTCCAGGCCACCGCAGGAAGCAGAAGGTAGGGGAGAAACCAATGTTGGTAGCAGACGCCACCACTTACACGGTACTCTAGTGCGACCGAAAACTGCCATGTACGAATTGCATCTCGCGAAACAAGGAGAGCGCATGTCGTTACGAGACAGGGACGCCCACAGCGAAGGAGCACAAGAGACAGCGGAGCAGCGCCAGCCAAACGGCACCGGATGCAGAATGCATCGACAGCATCCCCACCAAGGTTGCCAACTTTGGATACTCGCAAACAGGCGCTTCTACCCTGGGCTTCCTGAAGAAAATTGAGGGCGCGGACCCCCACGAGTCCTTGTCTAAGCTCAACCCCGATCCCAGCCACAGCGAGTCTTTCAATACGAGGGAGCGCTACAAGAGCTTGATCCGACAGCTACCTGCTCGCACCTACATTGACAAGCTGGTTGATATCTACTTCAAGAGCTTCAATTGGCAGTACTATGGACTGGACCGGGATATCTTTGACAAGCAGCTCGCTGAGTGGTACAGGCTACCTTTCAACCTGCTCACGACAGGCGGACCCCAGGCTTTGTCGCCTGACCTGAGGGCCTTCCCGGCTATGCTCTTCCAGACGATTGCGACGGCGCTGTTGGTTCTACCATCGGGTTCGGACCCGATCTTTGACTCGCTCAAGTATGCTGGGGGTATGACGTTTGAGGATTTGGCCATGGACTATAGCGAGTCGGGAGTTGCAATTCTTTCACTGTTGGGAAAACGGCAGATGTCTATCACGACTGTCCTGGCGGGTTTTTTGCGAGCTTCGTTTCTGAAGTACGTGGCGTTGGTGACAGAGGCGGTCAGTCTTCTCTTTCTCTCTTTCTTGCTTTCTTCTTCCTAAGGACTAACATAGCCAGTGGCATGCCATCGGCTCGGCCATCAGAGATGCGCAAGAGATTGGGCTGCACAGGGACGGTCTGGATCCAAAACCGAAGAGCGATAATGCTTCTGCAGTTTTGGAGAACCAGTGGGAGATTCAGCGCCGTAGGAGGTTATGGATGATTTTGGTCGGGTGGGATGTCCATACAGGCGTCGTCCTTGGTCGACCAATCTCCATCAGCGTGAGTATGGCATCGCCAACGTTGCCCGTCGATACACCCATCCCCAAGGACCGATCCAAAACGCCCGTGTCGCCGCGAAGTGAGAATGATCCCCCAACACCTCTTACGAGAGCCATCTGGGCATACCACGTCATGGTGCCACTGAGGGAGATTGTGGAACTCGAGAAGGAGGGCGCGTGTCCTAAGGACTTTTCCAAAGTAGACGCCCTCCACCAGCGAATGCTGGAGATTGAAGCGCATACCCCCCCTTACTTTCGCTTGGAGAACCCCGACACGACCTTTGATGATCACGCAGACTGTTACTGGTTGCCATATGTCCGCGCCACGCTTCCTCAACTCATGTCGTTCAACTTTATGGCCCTTCACCGTCCTTATATCTTCACCCGGCCCAAGAGCCGCAAGGCAGCCTTGCTAGCGAGTCTGAACATGCTTCACGCACAGCGTTTGCATTTCCAATCGCTCAAGCCGCAACAGTACAAGACGTGAGTCTTGCCCCAACAGAAAACGAGCCCTTTTTAATTCTCTAGGACAGATTCTCCCTCTTCTTCGGTACCTTTGACGCCATTGTCCTCATGGCCTCCATCTACATCCTTTTCCCCAAAGAGCACCGTGACTTGGTACACAACGCGCTCCAACACTTCCAATGGGCTGTCGAGCGCTTCGAGGCTATGTCGGAGCGCAACGCCCTCGCTCGCGCCGCCCTTGGTGTCCTCCAGGCCATCTTTATGCGCCTCAAGAAATCCCTCGGAATCTCCCCGCAGGCCGCAAAAGCCATGCTCTCTTCTCCTGTCCCTCCAGTGACGTCTACCGCCCTGTCGCCTTTTCCCTTTTCCGCCTCAGAAAGATCGCCGTCCCAAGAGAATACTACTACCTCCCCGCTGACGACAAGCGACGTTCTGTCCGACGACATCACCAGCACTTCTTCCATCACGGGATTCACCTCGACAAATAGACCAGGAAGCGACCTTTTTACCGAAATGGACATGGATATGGACATGCCCAGCGCCAACCCCGGGCCCCCCTTCGACTGGGCTCTCCCGAGTGATTTCGATTGGGCCAGCCTCCAGCCAATCTACGCAACCAGTGACCTAGTATATAATGACCTTGGCCTGGGCTTGCGCGAGGATGTGTTGCTCCCTTCGTCGGCGTGGTCGCTGGATACGACTAGTGTCAGTACGGGAACGGGAACTACAGTGGCTTCAGGTAGTGGGAATGGGAACGAAGCTGGCGCGGGTGTTGCGGGGTTACTCAGGCTTAGGGGAGAGTATCAGAGCGACGGGCATACCGGACAGGGTGTGACGGGGACTGGGACGGCGGGGATGACATTTCAGTTTGAGGGGGGGTTTGGGAATGATAGTTTGTGGAGTTTGTTGAATCATTATACCCCGTTTTGAAAGGTATTGTACACATGCATAGATATGCCGGCGAATGCATCTAACAATGGATACATGGACAGTTGGCTGAGATTGTGGTGAGAAAAAAAGAAGAAGAAGGTGTTTGTCCGGGGGGGGCGGGGGCTGGGTTAAAGATAAGACACCTACAAACAAGCCCACCAAGTTAATACCCAGGAAACCAACGAGGGAGGAGCGGGAGAACATGCCAGGTACCTGGTTAAGGGAGTAAATGACACAGGCAAGCACAACGCAACGGAATGGGATAACGTAAAAAGCTGCCTACCAAGTAAACGCTATAAACTACAACAAGGGGAACTAACCTCGTGAGAGAAAAAAAGAAAGAAATGAAAGAAATGGAAACATGCCGCGCAGGGAATATTCTCAAAATGGCTCTCCTACAGTAGCTCCACTAGAAACTATGCACTTAAAACACTGATAGAGAACGACAGACAGCTGAGTATATAGGAACACGTTACCTAATTTAAGATTAGAACTGAGAAGAAGTAGTTACGAGATATAAATTTGGGTGAGAGTTTTTTCTTCCCATCTTTTTCTTAATATGCATGACTGCTTTGCTCTGTTGCTCTTCGGGCTCTTCAGGCCTGGTTGAGCGGTGCATGATGTTTTCAATATGTGATAGTCACACATCTCACCAATTTGCCATGTAGATTAACAAACCAGTGCCGTGTACGAGTCCTCAAAACAGAATTGTGCTATCAGTGGTTGTAACACCTCTGATGGCCACAGACGGGCTTACTCTGTTCAGCGAGCGTAACCTGGATATCTAACTTGATACCAGTATAAATTGGACCCTTTCATGGTTATCACTGCATTTGCTACTCATCCACAGGTAATTTTCAGTTCCTCCTGCTGAGGGTCCCCACAGATATCTCATCCCCCCTATCCCCGCCCAATGGAGCATCAATAGGAGAGACATCCCCTTCCCGCGAAGATACTTGCTGCTGTTCTCCTCTCTCGTCACCGTTCGCAACCGGAATTGCAGCTGGCATCGGCGTCAAAACAGGCTCAGCAAAGCCGTACCACGCGATAACCGCAACGCCCAAAATGCCGCTAACACAACTGAATACAAGGGCAACGATGCCGCGAGTGGTAAATCTGTCTTCAATTAGCATCTTGTCACGGAGGCAAAGGGGATGTGCACATGCCCAGCAGGCAGAGGATCCGGAGGCACGTTCTGGCCCCTCAGGTCGAGAAAGTCCACAGTATTACCCGCCGCGTTACCCGCAGTGGGAACACCAGCCAGACCGCAAGCATCGTAGTGGCCTTTGGGAACCCCTAACGTCTTTTGGAGATCAAGCGGAGCCTCAACAAATGTGGCTATCAAGCCAGACTGAACGTGCCATTCAATGTGGCAGTGGAAGAGCCAAATCCCTTCTTTGAATCAGCAAATTTATCTGGGAAAGGCATGGATGGGAATTACCTGGATTATCTGCCCTAAATCGCAATACGATGTTACCGTTCGGGTTCAGAACGACAGTGTCCCGTCTCATGGGGACAGGAGCAAAGCTGGCCGTTGTGACATTAGAGTCCTGGAAGACGCCAGCCTCTTCCTCGGAACGCCAAACCGTCTGAAAATTGTGGCCGTGAAGATGAAAAGGATGCTTCCCGGGATCCAGGTTATTCACAATAATCTCTACAATCTGACCTCGCTCCAGAACGAAGGGATGTGTGTACTCTCCATAGACCGCTGGGTTGGTTGCCAAGTCCCCAGCACTCAGCGCCGTGTATAATGTGGGAACCTTCGGAGTGGTATACGTGATGTTGTTGAAGAAGGCACTGGGCCAAAAGTTAACTTAGGTGTGAAACTGGAGACGGTGGTCTTACTAGTTTGCTCCATCACCAAGGTTATCCATGATAACATCTAGTGACACACTCTGGTTGGGTTCGCCCCAGATCGTCTGGTTATCCCAGGGAACAAGGGTGACGTCGTCAAAGGGCTCAAAAGGCTCGTAAAGCATTGTAGGCTTAGGGAGAGGCTTATTAGAATCGTAAACAAGCCAGCCGGTAACGTTCCAGTCCAGATCACCTGGGAGCTGGTCGAATAGGTCCTAATTCCTATTAGCACCTCCCTTCTACGAGAAACACCCGCACCCACTGTGTCCATGCTCGCCACAATGGGGAAGTTGGCCGAAGTATCATTCTTGGCCGTGACCAGGAAGCTGCAGCGCTGGGCTGCCGAGAGGTATATCATGGTGGCTTCGGCTGGGTGTGTATAGACGCCATCTACCTCGAGAATGGTCATGTTGTGGCCCTCGAACCATAGATACTGGCCAGAAAAGGCACCGATATTTATGACGCGGAATAGATATGTCTTTCCAGCATCGAAGGGTATCTTGAGATTCTGCGTCTCGTTGAGTAGGGCTGATTTGGGCACTGGTTCGGCACCAGTCGGATTGACTCTGCTCATGAAAAAGGAGAGCAAGCCCGGCATCTCATCGTGATACCAGTCCGAGACAGTCATGACAAGTTCGTCGTCGTAAAGGCCCTTGAATGGACTGTTCGGATCGTTGATGATGAGGGGGCCCCTGAGACCATCGGGGTACTGGCCGTGGGTATGAGAGTGGTACCAATACGTGCCAGGCTGTTCCACCGTGAAGTTGTACGTAAATCGAGCTCCTGGTGGAATGGGACACTGGGTCACAAACGACGGGCCATCCATGTCGGTGGTTCCATTCATGAAGATGCCGTGGAAATGGAGCGATGTTGACTGGTTACCGAGAGAATTCAGGACATTGACAATGATGCGATCTCCCACGTCGGCCTGTATCCTCGGGATGGGCCATTGACCGTTGATTCCAATTGTCGGGCGATTTGCCATTCCGTCAGGATTGGCAGTCACCCATGAAATCTCGAAGTCGTAGGTGACCGTGGCCGCGTCCGCAAAGGCGATGGCGCCCAGGAGAGCGGGAAGCCATCGTGGTGTCATCGCGCGTGGGCACTTGTCTGCAAAGTTCGAGGTAGAAAATGACATAAAAAGATCACGCAGATCCTGTTGAGTTTCTTCGACCTGAGAAGGCACGAAGGGGTCCTTAGACTCCTCCCGCGCCTGCGACAGAAACCAGTGATTTTCCACCGCCTGTTTTCTGTTCGTCCGAAGACGGAACGCCACACCAAGGGCGTCTGGGGCACGCAATACGCGGGGGTAGGTCCAAGATGGTCGGCTGAGGAGTACATAACATTATCTTATGATCTTATCAATCAACTTCAGGCGGCATGCAAAGCATGAGCGGCCCGGGGCTGACCAATCAGGAGAATACCATCCGTGTAAGTGGTGGACACGAACGATGGTTACCATGTATCACCATCCATGTCTTACCCCATTACTATTCCCATCGCGGAATCGATTGGGAGGAGTGGGCCAGGGTGCACACACCTTGCTGCAGCTCCTAACCAGAAACTGGTGTTTTTTGCCGACAAGTGGTCTGTTTGGTCGGTTGAGGCGTTCCTTTCCCAAGCTTCAACCTCTTTCTGCTCGGCCAGAGTCCAAACTGCCCAAGCTCCCTCTCCCGTCCCTTTCCCCTGCCATTGGAAGAGGATCGGGTCAAACTGTGTGCGATCTTCCAAGGCTCGATGATCAAGTATTTGTGTCGCTGCCTTTGAGATGCTGGTGGTCCCCGGAGATTGGCCCTCGAAGCTTGACGGTGCTTAATCATGCTTGGCTCCTTCTTGGCTCATCTTGGCGCAGCGACTGCCGACGGATTCCAACGACATACCGAGGCGTGTTGCGACGGCAGCGATGTGACAGAAGGGACTCGCAACTCCATTCAATGAAAGAAGGCACCCGAAGGCAGCAGTTGCGCTGCGTCCCAAGGAACTGAGGTTGGTCTCCATCTAATCTGATTGATAACGAAAATTGCCGGGCCGTGGGGGATGTACCTCCTAGTAGCTTTTTCCCTCAAGGCTGCACTTCTCATTTGATCAGTCACCACCAGGTACGACCATCGCATTTCCCAGCTGTGCCGCGCTTCCCGACCCCATGCGGGGATTCAAGACCCTCAGGTCTGTGCAGCTCAACCTTGGGACGGGATGAGTGCTACTCATTGGTCGTCGAGCCGGAATCGGCTGATGTGGTGAGTTTTTATTATCTGATAAGATGCGCCGATAATCGCTCCCCTTTGGTTACTTTTCATTGGCTTTCCCATCTTTGCTCAGCATAGCTTGAGGAAGGTACCTACCTGGCCGGAAGCTAGAAAGGCGGCACCCGAGCGCCTCGAGGGCAGGGAGTTGGTCCAGATAGCATCACTGTTGCCGCTGCTGTTTTCTTCGTAGTCTCTTTGGCACCGGTGGTCAAAGAGAAAGCACACACCAAATAGCAACATGACCGACGACGTTTTCTCAGTCCCCGTCTTCCTTGTCGTCTTCCGCGAGAGTCTCGAGACAGTCATCGTCGTCTCAGTCCTGCTCGCCTTCCTCAAGCAGACCCTTGACGGGCCTAATGGCGACCGAAAAATCTACAAAAAGCTTGTTCGCCAGGTCTGGTTAGGCACCGGCCTCGGGATCCTCCTCTGTCTCGTTGTCGGCGGCGGCTTGATCGGTGCCTTTTACACCATCGGCGTCAACAATTGGGAAATATCCGAGAACAATTATGAGGGCGCATTCTGTCTCATCGCCTCCGTAATCATTACCATCGTCGGTGCTGCCCTCCTCAGGGTGGGCAAGATGCAGGAGAAGTGGCGTGTCAAACTCGCCGCTGCGCTTGAGGCGCCGTTTGCTGCGACCAAGTCTGAGGGGAAATGGGCTGCCGTGACGAGATTTTTCGAGAAGTACGCCATGTTTGCACTGCCTTTTATTACAGTCCTGCGCGAGGGTATTGAGGCTATCGTTTTCGTCGCTGGTGTTTCGTTCCAAGCCCAGGCCAAGTCCGTCCCGCTCCCCGTTGTCGTTGGCCTGTGGGTCGGCGTCATAATTGGATATCTATTGTACAAGTAAGTAGAGTGGTGCTATATACCTACCTAGCCAAGGTGCTAACAAACAGAAAGGGGAGGATCCACAACGAGGCTCCAGCTCTTCCTAGTGCTATCAACCTGTCTCTTGTACCTTGTCGCTGCCGGGCTCTTTTCTCGCGCCGTTTGGGCCTTTGAAGCGCAACAGTGGGCCAACGCTATCGGTGGGGATGCTGCCGAGCTTGGTGTCGGGCCTGGGTCCTACGACATCAACAAGTCTGTGTGGCACGTCAACGTGAGCACCCCATATCAAGAACGGCGAAGAAACCTTGATGACTTACACCCGGATAGTGTTGCAGTCCAAACTTCAACGGCGGGAGTGGTTGGGGAGTTTTTAACGCCCTTTTTGGGTGGACTAATTCAGCGACATACGGCTCAGTCATCTCGTATAACGTATACTGGATGTTCGTTATTACCGGATTTCTCGTCATGAGGCACAAGGAAGTCAAGGGCCACTGGCCCTTCATGAAACTAAAACCGACACCCTCTGTCGATGCCGGGCAGGAGGAATCGGCCAGTGACGGACCTGCGTCCAAGTCCGGTGTGATGACAGCCGAACAGGAAAAGGGGCTACGGGTATAACCAATTCGGGCAGCGCTGACGCCCATTCGTATACCATCCATATATCCAACACATGTGTCGCAAGAACGAGAGAGTTGGCGAATAAAAGTTAACAACCTAAAAGATTGTGCATCCCTATCTAAAGGACCGCCGGCTTCATCTGTAACTTGACCCCTGAAATGTTGTTAGTAAAAGACTTTGTGGGATGCTGCTCGGCGGATATGCAAAATGGGCAAAGAAAGTTCTTGGATACTGTTGAAGTGTATTCTTCTTATAGTCATCGGTACTGCGCTCAACACTCGGGGGCTTGCGGAGACGGTCTTTGTCTTCTCTTTTAATAGGTACGTTCTTCTACGCCTCCATTCCTTTGGAAACATTGAGGCAAAACATCCTCTCATCTTTGATCTGGGCAACTCCGATTCACCTAGGGCATTGCCTGGCCATAAGATCCTACATGGGCTAGATAGCCCTCAGTGGTGCTCTGCGAGTACATGCCTCAGTTAGTGCCGGGGTGTGAATACAGTCCAGCACATTCTTTTATCACATGTTTATTCCTTCGGGAGCCAATCCCAATCCCTTGCCGTAAACAGTGCTAGTGCCAGCCGGTCGGGCCCGATATAAAACGGCTGGCCTGGCTGGGTATTTGCCGCCATAGAGCGGGTAAACCGAAAGATCTTGCCCTCGTCTGCCTCTTCGTCTCGTACCCATGTGAGGGACGTGCTTTCTTTTCTCCAGGCTGGCCCGATAGAGATGGCCGACGAGGTCAACATGGTCTGGATGAAGTCTAGGATGGTCGAGACGTGTCTGCGTGGGCCGCACGACGTGTGGTTTTTGTCGATTTGGTACGACGGGACATGCTTGAGGCCGGATATCAGGCTGCGGATGTCGGTGGTGGTGTACTTTATTATGGCGTCTGGTAGGTGGATAGCCGAGAAGTCGAGGGGGAATAGGTAATCGTGAGTGGAGAGAAACTTGACCAACTCGCCGAGCTGGTATGAATCACAGCTGACGCTGGAATCATATCCCAGCTGACACTGGCGCTCCCTGCTCGTGTAGAGGCGCAAGAAGTAGCCTTGGATGGAGGCGATAGTGCGGAGGATGCACTGTCGGCGGTAATGGATTTCTTCTTCCAAGCCGTAGGGGAGATTCCACCAAAGAGCATTGTAGTTGTAGTTACCTTCTGCCTCATCTAGAGACCATCTCCGCGAGCCGTACAGTATCAGCTCTTTGGTAGCGGCATGCATTTTCAGAGGGACTTCAAGAAGCCATGACACGAGAATCTTCTGCCGGAGTGTCTCCTCGCTGGCTTTACTCAGGGCTGGCTTGTCGCTGTTGTCGCCGTTTGTGATTTGGCTGTGTGTTGCAGGGAATTTCATGCGGCCTCCCAGAGACGTGCTCAGATTGCGGCGCACTACAGCAAGGCAGTCGAAACGATCTGCCTGGATGGCCAAGGTCGCAAAGTATCGCATGTGGTGTGTCTTGTACGTGACTGGCTTTTGATGGAGAATCCTCATGAGATCCCCGAAGATGATATCTTGCTCGGCCGACTGGGTAGCATTGTCGTCTTCCTCAATCTTCACCCTGGGCAGGTCCTTGGCTAAAGCTTCAGAGGGCTTAATTTGTAGCGCAGCTAGTCGCTCCATGGTCTGGGCAACCGACCTTGCCTCGATGAATCTAGTGTCGACGAACAGCTTCTTGAAATAGGTCGAGTGTTCCTTCACAATAGAGAGCTTAACGCGGTATCCGCACCTGATCTTGGCCTTGAAGATGCGGTTGGGTGTATTCTTCTCGTTAGGTCGCGGTCTTGGGGCTTTTCTCGCCATTCTGAGAGTGTCGCTGGAAGTCTCGAATGTCACGTCAAGCAGAGCATCTCCATCTGGGACGATGTCGATAATGTCGTCGAACAGAGTATCATGATTACTTGCCGATGAGTCCATTCCAGAGTAGCCTCCTCACATATTCTCCTCTCCAACGTCTAGAGGACGATTGTTAGCTGGGGATTCGCTGATGATAGCAAATCCGAGATCCGAAATTCACCCGTTGCCTGAGAAGCCTCAGGCATTGAGTAGCGTCCCCAGCAACATGGAAGTGCACTAACTTCTTCCGAGGCTGGATGTAACTTGTCATTCTTCCCACGGCTCGTATTTAACACACGACCAGAATAAGAAAATTTCCAAGATGCACTCACCTTGGATTCTCTTGTGAAGTCGGTGTTAGGGATGGGAAATTTCAGAAATTTTTATCAAAAGTTGAATTTCGAGATTTTCAAGGCGCGGCCGTGAATGAAATTGAATTTCATCTGACTAATCAAGGGTTAGGGTTATAGCCATAACCCGCAGCAGTTGGAAAGGATCATCGAGTTGGCAGATGGTTCGGGGAATGAGGGCGATGAGTTTTGGGTGGATTGAGGATGCCCCTGTCTAGATGGGGCCCAATCTCCCATAGAAAAGACCGTTTTCTTGGACACTGAGCCCTTGTTTTGCCTGCTGCTCTGACCCTCCTGTACCCCCCGTCTGAACCCTCTATTTCATGCCAAGGTTTCTTGATTCAGGGCCACCATGAAATTGAAACGGCGTTGGGCGTGAAATTTCTGAAATGTGACATTTCATTTCCTTCCCCTAGTCGGTGTGAGTACCCAGCCAGTTGGACTTGGCTAGAAACTGCAAGGGCTGGGGTTTGGATGACGTGTGTGTGGACCCATAGCGCAACTTTTGTATGATAGGGGGTTTCTCTCACCCTCTCGCCCTCAGTCTACACATGTTGAGTTTTCCTTTCTCGGTCACTTCAACAATTTTGCAAAACCTGAGAATATTCGTACATCCATGTGGCGGTCTGTGCAGAGACAGATCATTTTGGTTATGCTAGGTGACCTTTCAACAGTGAACCCTGAGCCTTTCCGGAGGGTTTCCCTGCCCCGCCATTGGCAGGCGAGCGTAACCCCGAAGTGTTGAACTCCCGGCCAGCTGGACCGAGAGATAAAAGTGGGAAAGCATTGATTTTGACAGCCGAAGGTCCACCCAATTCAAGCTTTCCATGCCTGTCTGTTCTTACACAAGAACCTGGATATCCTTCCAACGAGAGCTGCACAGCCTTGCACTCACAGCTCCTTTTCGAAGAATAATCCAGCGGGGAAAAAAAATCTTTCCTGGGTGCTGTTCAGGACAAACAACGGAGTTCAAAAACCATTGGTGTAACACGGCAGGTCGTGTCGGGAGTCAGCATTAGTTATTGGAGCAACCCGGTGAATCCCCGGCATCGTGGTTTCGGCTACGTCAGCCCTATCCCGCTTGTGCAACCCATCGCGTTGCTCAAATCTTTCATGGCCACAATCTCGGTGGGCTTTCCCAGAGCCTCTCACACTTTCAGCGACCACCGAATCGCGTCGCCGAGCCTGAAAGGGCTTCGATAGTGCTGTGAGTACCTTGGCGATGGGCCCTTTCCGCCGTTGGACTTTGGCGCCAGCCCCAACAACCTTAGCACCTCCGAACACAGCTCTTTCCACTCTTGCCCATGGCGATTCGAAAACACTTCTCCGAGCTTTTATGAGATACATATCGACCCTCTTCCATGGACACCGCCGTCCGCGCCTAAAGAGCGTTGCCATGTCGAATCTCGGTCCTCTCCGAAGCGTCGCGGGGCGACGCTCTATCGGCGTCAGATCTCACACACTCCTGCCCCTCAACACTCGAGTGCCCCGACGCGCCTTCAACACCTACTTCGTCACCCACCTACCCTCGTCGTCGCTACACCCGGATTCGCGCTCCTCCAGCGGCCCCGGCCACAAGCTTCCCAGATCCGCCTCAACACCCCACACTCCGAGACCTGGCTCGTCGCCCGCCGTCTCTCCGCACAACATGCCCAGTCGCGACCTTACGGTGGTACGCATACCGCTGCGGAGTGCCAAGCACCACTACGGCGTCGCCAATTCGCGCGGTCAGCGGGGGTACAACGAAGATACCTATCAGGCGGGCACAATTTCAATGCCAGCCTTCGCCAAACGCGCTCCGATTAGCCTGGTTCGCAGCTCGTTGGTGAAGCAGGGCGAGGGCACCAGCGCCGACAGCGCCTTTGGTGATCCCCAAATATTCTACTTTGGCGTCTTTGACGGCCATGGTGGTAGCGAGTGCAGTGACTTTTTGCGGGACGAGCTCCACGGCTACATTGAGGAGGCTGCTACAGATTTCAAGCTCGAGAGCAGCCTGAAGAAGGGAGAGGCGCCGGCGTCCTCAAGCCAGGAAGATCCCAGGCCGCAGGTCAAAGACAACGGGAACGAGAACAGCGAGAGTTATACAGATGGCGGCAATGACGTCCCCAGCGCCGCCCAACTCCAATATGAGCTGCTCCAGGAATACAAGCGCACAGTTGGAGGCTACTTCAGACGATTCAACCCAGAGCACTTTAGTGTCACCCAGCTCAGTTCAATCTCTTCTCCAGAAGACGAGTATCCGGCCGCGTTATCCCCAGCCACGGTGGAATTGGTCCTGGCTTATGCCTTTCTCCGCGCCGACCTAGACTTCATTACTGCCCAGGCCCGCAAACCGGACCCCGACGACCCGTATGTCTCCGACATTCCACTTAACAAGGACGAAATCCTCGGCAGCCCGCATCTTCCGCCCTCGGGGCACTGTATTGGCGGTCCGGCGCGCTTTAAGGGCGGCTCCACGGCCTCTGTCGCGCTGATTTCTACACCTACCCCTGCCCCCTTTTGGCACCCAGCGTCGCACAGCACCATTATTGTCTCCCATGTAGGCGACACGCGTATTCTCCTCTGCGAGACCAAGACTGGCCTCCCCCGTCCTCTAACAAGCGACCACCACCCCTCATCCCCAACCGAGTCCCGCCGCCTCCGCCGATTCGCCGAATCTTTCGTCACCGATTCATTTGGCGAAGAGCGAATTCAGGGTCTTGCCAACAGCCGCGCGTTTGGCGACATGCAGAGCAAGAGGCTTGGCGTTTCGGCTGAGCCAGACATCACTCGTGTCGATATGGGACCCGCCGAGTTCTCCTTTTTAGTACTGGCAAGCGATGGCGTGAGTGGCACTCTCAGCGACCAGGAAATCGTTGATGTGATCAAAGAGGCACGTACGCCTGAAGAAGGCGCCCGTCAAGTTGTCGATTACGCGACCGAAATCTCGAACGACGGCGACAATGCTACCTGTCTGGTTGTGCGCCTCGGCGGGTGGGAACGACGCAGCGAGGGCGGCCTGGGCGGTCTCGGTACAAAAGAGATTAGAGATGCGAGAAGAGCCGAGGCACTAGATCCAAGACGGAGAGGGAGAAGGTGACCACACACCAACCGCCTGTGGTTTTCTGGAGCACGAGTTCCCATCATGATGTCTTGATGTCTTCATGACGATTTGCAACATTTCCTATTTTGCTTCTAGTTTCTGCGGTTCTACATAGCATTCAGACAGAGGCGGCTCGTGATTTGTCCTCTGTTCCCTTTCTCTGTTCCTTTTCTCTCAATGATCCAGACCGCAAGACAACGGCGACTCGAGGGGACAGGGTATTGTGTGGGTTTTCACCTAGGGCAAGGAGGTTAAGTCAAGCATACTGGGGAAAGCAAAGTGAGGTACGGATGTCTAGATTTGGGTCTTGGAAACAATTCACCATTCGTTGAGGGACGGTGGGACACAACCTATTTTACACTCCCTACCTTGCCGCTGGCAGTGGCGGGCCATGAAGAAAGAAACCATCCTCTAGTCTGGGAAATCCGGTAACACAATCGATAAAGCGATATCGTGGGGCGAGTGAGGGAGAGAGAGATACATGAAAGGGAAGTCGAGAGATATAAACTCGGTACGGATATGGATAGACGGACGGACGGACAAAAAGCATTGCATCAAGATGGCATGCATGGCTGGCTTTGGCGTTAGTGTTCTAGAAGCAGGGAAAGGTTAATTTAGCTTAGTTTCAGGTCAACAGCCCAGATTCGTTGGGGTCGATTCGGGCTGGGTATGGTCTGTGTTTGGTTCCCTATGAGTTGGTTGACAGCTGCTGCTGGTTTCATTTGACCTGGTCTGGGTCGGGTGGCCAGGACTTGGGAAATAGGTGAGGTACCTTGCCGAAGTAGGTCGGTAGGTACCTAGGTACTACAGTAGGGCGCGATGAAGTGAGGGATCATGGAATCGAATAAATGTACTTGCTTCAATAATATGGCACGCATGACATGACACTGGGAAGACAAGTCCAGTAAGCAGCCTGGCCGTTGTTGCTCTCCCCAAATGCAGTCGAATAACAAAGTCAACTATATCTTCCCCGACATAAATACACCAGACTACCCACAGGCCACCCCCGTAGGCACACACAAACATAAATAGCACGATATCTGCTTTAAAACTCCCTTTGATATCGCCACTGTCATTCCTTCGCGATTCAACTGACATCCGCCTGATTCATGATACGATATGTTTTGGTCCAGGTGTCAACCCTCTACCTGTATCCTCCGTGGTACTGTCCGCCCCAGCCTTGTTGACCAGGATAGCCGCCCGGAGGTGGTTGCTGGGGTTGGCCGTACTGAGGCTGTGGTGGTCCGTAACCCGGCCCAGGGCCATATCCCTGCGGAGGGGGTTGCTGATGTTGTGGCTGCTGCTGTGGCGGCCAATAGCCAGGGGCTGGCCCAGGACTAGGCTGTTGCTGGGCATAGGGCGGCTGGCTTGAATAGCCTCGCCCGTGGTAGCTCGGGGACGCAAGCGGTTGATTGTGATATCCAAATCCAGGGGATGCTGGTGGTTGGTTGTAGTACCCCTGGCTCTGGCCGGAGCTGCCAGGACGGCCCTGGTTGTAATACCCGCTAGCAGCCCCAGAAGAGGAGCCCGGGCGGCTTGAGGGACGAGGGGAGGCAGACATATCACGAGTCGGAACTTTGGCCCAGAGCGAACCAGCAGGTTTGCCGTGGCCACCATCGCCGTGACCGCAACCGCCAAGAGAGCGGGACTTGGTTCCGGCTGGGAGGATGTGATTGTGGCCCTCCTTCACCGACTGTGATGAGAGAAGTCGGTTGATCTCATGGCCGTGTTTAGATTCCCTAGTCCAGCTTCGGACAGTCTCAAACATCTCGCGCTGGATCTGGATGCGTTCGTCACGGATAGCGGGGTGATGGAATGCCCGGAGGACATCGTTGACAACCTCGTCGATGGGAACTCCAGGATTCTCCCAGGCGTAGAGAACGCGGCTGAAGTGGGTGTTAGCTGTGGAAGACGTGGTATTTGGGACATGCACACCTACGGGACAACATATTGGAGGATGGTAGCAGCAACCCGTCCTGCGCATGAGTTCAGGACATTTGTGAAGTGATCCTTGGAGAGCATCGAGTGGGTAGGATTGTCGCAACGGGGGTTCGACCACGGCTCGAGCTGTGATTTCGCGCTGGAGCTGATAATGTTGGACGACCCATCCTTCAAGACCTTGGACACCGACTTGATGATGGGCTGGACGAAAGGCGCTAGCAGACCCATGATGAAAGCCGTAAGTGTCTCACCAATCTTTTCGAGCAAGCCTTCAAGCCCTGGAATTTTGGCGACGGTGTTGCTGATCGACCTGACAATGCGATCACGGAATTCGAGGATGGGGTAAATCTGCTTGGCAACCTTAACAGGGTCAAAGTTAGGGCTCATGCCGGGGACAATGTTGACATTGTCGCCCGCCCTAGCATTCTCCTTCTCCTGCCGTTCAGAAGCTGCCTTTAGATCGCGAGCTTGTGAGGCAAACTCGCCGCCTCCGATTGGAAGTTTGGAGATTAGCGAGATGAAATCACCACCACCACTTGAGCTGCCGCCGCCTAGGCCGAAGAATCCACGGCTGGTGGTGCCGCCGATGCCGAGCCCAGTTGTGTGGGTTTGAGCATTCTGGAAGGCCTCGTTCATCTCATCCACCTCGGACTGGGTAAAATGGTCGGTGGCCTCACTGGAGCGTGTTAATTCTGCGCATGATGCGGAATACAACAAAGAAGGGGGTAACTTACCCAATGACTGAGTGTAGAAAGTCAACTGCACCAAAGGTGCCTGTGACGAGGGGATAAACATACTTCCCCCTCAAGTTGATGCGCGTACCGCTGCCACAATGAGGGAAGACGTCGTTATATCCGAGTTCGAGAAGGGCGAGCTCGCAGTAATTGCTGTGGGCGCTGAAGTCCTCCATAGTATGCAGTGCCTGTCCTAGGCATCTTAGGGCCTCGCAGAGGTCAGCCTCTTTTCCAGAACCTCCCGTTCCATGAAGATAGACTCGGCCGTAGTGGATGCTGCGAGCAAAGCTATAACGGAGATAGCCTGCGCTCGTAGCCCAGCCGCCATTCTCATTGGCAATGTAGTTTTTCATGCCAGTTCGGGGGTCAATCTCGAGCTCTCTTGGATCAACAGGACCCCGAAGACGCTTGTCGTAGGTGCGGGCATCTTCGCCGTCAGCGTAGTCAAGGGGGTTATCGATGTGTTCCTCCGGTCGGTAGACGCCGAGGCGCTCCTCAGTCACCTCAAACTCTTCTGTGGCATATCCGTTCGCTAGAAAAGACAGCACCCAGACCTTAATAGATATGTCAGCCACTTTGTCCTTCTTGTGGGGGCTTGGTCCACACACCAAAATTCTAATTGTAGCGGCGTTGACGCCTTTCAAACTACCCACATCAAGGGCCTGCGAGTAATCACGCAACCAGTTGCCGAAATAGACGCGGGACACCATCATGCTGGTCCATTTCTTACCGTGCAAAAAGGTCAATGTCTTGAGCATATCCTCAATGTCTCCATGTCTCCAATTGTGACCTTCGACCTGGGCGATCGAAGGGATGTTTCCAGCACCGAACGCTGCGGCCTTGCCTGGCAAGATAATCAACAAGACAGCGAGGACGAGCAGTATGCTGCCGCCTGAGAAACGGAGCCCGGTCATGGTGCGCGGGTTTGGGAATGAGGGGCGGTTGGGCCCGAATGATTTTGTGATGACGTTAGGGAGGGGTTATTGGCGCTGCGCGGGCAATTGTCCAGGTTTTTGTGGCTTCGCCGGGGTCCTTTTATGCAGCAAAAGGACAGCAATGAGCATGCGCAGGTCAGGAACAGATCATAGATCCGCTCTGCTGGGGATCGCAAGCTAAAGAATCAAAT